>Ga0102934_1001507_pt1 | contig 16261 bp, 14 predicted proteins | sample SalPonR2_A_D1_MG_FD_78175 | JGI IMG/M metagenome (GOLD analysis project Ga0102934, IMG submission 78175) | Salt pond soil microbial communities from South San Francisco under conditions of wetland restoration - Salt Pond MetaG R2_A_D1_MG | ecosystem: Environmental > Aquatic > Marine > Intertidal... | reverse complement strand
TCTTCATCTCCCTCGATAGGTGCAAACAAATTATTCTGCATCCAGTAGTCATAAATACGATCTTCAAACTCTTTGGGATTGTAGGCTTTTTCCAGCTGAACCGCTTTCATCATTCCTCTCCTTACATGTACATCCATTTTAAACAGGATACTACCAAAATAGCGGCAACAGAGCAACATATAGAATTGCTGTATAGACAGCTAAATGGGTCAACAACAGGGGAAGGATGTGTTATATTATACATCTATGTATAATTTACATTGCTCCAATTTTTACAGCAAACCTCTATTGAAGATTCTGGGGCCAGTGCTCATTTTACTTCTGACGAGCCAATTTGCAGCGGCCCAGGAGGAACGCTCCCCACAGGTATTGAACCCCGTGCAACTACGAGCACTGTTTCTGCCTGAATACTTACAGGATTTTGCAGATACCAATGTTCCTCTGACGGTCACTCCGAACTCTGTGGTACCTACTACTGGGTTTGCTCAAAGTTGTCTTGAAGCTCTAGAGCTTGAATTGGGAGCCAGTGTATACATCATAGGGCGGGCTACCGGTTTTATCTCAGCCTACTTCGCTAGAAACGGTATGGAGGTAACGGTAAGTGAAGCAGAAACTTCCCTTGTTGACAGCTACCGGGGAATCTGGAACGATCTTGAGCTAACAAAGATAATTCAAATCGATTTTTCCGAGCTAAAAAACAGCTCTAGTACCCGCAGTTTCGATGCCATACTTATTCATACCGGCGTAACTGAAATACCAGAAGCACTAACTGATATGTTGGCAGAAAGCGGAGTGCTCATCGCTCCCCTCTCCAACCTTCAGGATACTCAAATAATGCTGCAACTAAGAAAGGACGGCAGAAGCTGGTCCGTCTCGACTCTACAAAATCAATTTTTCCCCCTCAGTCCCCTCATTCTTAAAGAGTAGAATACAGAGTTAAATAAGGAATCTGAATTTCACCAGCTTATTTTCTTGTACCTGCTTTTCTTGAGCGGGCAATCCGCTCCATTTTACGATAATATTTCGCCTGTTTCTCAACTTCTTCTATATCACTTACATAAATATGATTATCAATGCTCTTCAGGTGTGAGTTCTCAAACATCTTTCGTACAGCCAGGTTTCCTTCACCCTTAGGCAATCCGACCATATTTACCAGTTCCTGGGGACCAAAATCAAAGGTATAAGACTCATTCGAGATCGGCACCCGCTGTTTTTCTAGTTGAATTAACAGAAAATCGAACATTCTGCCCACAGAATCGCTAATCTGGGTATTGGCCAACTGCTTGTAGATAAACCATATTCGTTCGGAAAGAAGCTGTGTAAGCCGGGTAATAATCTGGGGCTGGCTGGCAACCATACGCTTGAAGTTATCTTTATTTACCGCTAGAAGGACGGCTTCCTCATGGGCGATTGCCGATGCACTACGCGGTTTGTCTTCCAGCAATGCCATCTCACCAAATATATCTCCCGGTTTAAGTAATGCCAGCAGAACTTCATTGTCATTCACAATTTTAGTAATCTTGACACTCCCCTGCTGGATAATATACAACTCCTTACCCGGTTGGCTCTCGGAGAAAATCATTGTGTCCTTGGGATAAGTGCGGGTAAACTCATCGTCGCCGGCATTCAAGTACACTACCTTTGCATAGGGTCTGATTTTCGCCATACGCTCTTTGGCAACTTTTATTTGATCACCCTGCGGGCAGTGTTTGATATATTGGTGGTACGCATAGTAGGCCTGATTATACTGACTTTGGCGGGCATAATATTCGGCTACTTCGAACAGATGGGAAGTATCGGTTTCGGCATTACTCTTGAGAGTTATCCTGGTGAGTGCATCGTCGAGATAACGCATTTTTCGGGAAAACTGTTGAATAATTTTCATCGCCACAGGGGCATTGTTTTTTATGAGAGTTCCGTATTGTTCGCGTTTAACCGAGATCAAGGCTACATCGGTAAGGGCTCGGGCAGTTTCAATATGACTATGTGACGACATAGTCGACACAACCCCGAAAAAATCACCTGGCTGAAGAATATTTCCACCTTCTTCTTCAACTACTTCAAGCTCTTTACTTATCTGTACCTGCCCAGAACGTAGTATATAAAAGCAATCAGCCTGCTGCTTGCCTTCTACTATGATATATGCGCCTTTTTTGAATGTTACCAGAGCCAATTGTAAAGAGTTATTCATACCCCACCTAATCTAATTCTGTTCTTAAAAGTATATGGGTCGCTCTTGCCCTTTGTCAATGCAGTAATTCTTTAAGATAAAGTATTTCAAAATTTAAAAACGCCGTAATAAAATTTTCAAATGGCTGTTATCAATACAAAAGAAATGTCTTGCTACCACCAATCAACTATTTTTATATCCTCCCAACGGACTCTATACCCCTCTAAATTAGGCGGGTATTCCTCATAAATAGTCTGCAGGGAGTACGGATTTTCGAGCATACTCACATTTGAATGGGGATTCACCTTTGGAAGCTGGACCACATGCCGGGTAAAACTGATGTGCTGATTCTCAAGATTTCCAAAATAAAAAGAGCCGGGATCTTCGACCTGTATATCGAGAAGCCCGGTGCCATCAGCCAACGCTGGGTCAACCGGAACCCAGCCCAGCTGGGGGACATAAAATTCCGCCCACACATGCCTTCGGGTAAGCTTATCTCCATACACTATCAGGCCGGCCACAGGGCGGGCCGGAATGCCGATACTGCGGGCCATTGCAACAAATAATAGGCCATAATCACGTGCATCCCCACGACCGCTGTCAATACACTCTTCTAAACTATCGTAGCGAAACCCCGGATCGTACTCTATTTGATCGATAATATATTCAAACAGAGCATAGGCCCGACGGTACGGATTACCGCTTCGCCCTGCCCTGGAGGCTGCCACCGCCGCAATATTCTCGTTGTCCGAAGGAATGAACATATTCGGCTGGGTGTAGTGGGTATACAGCTTTCGCTCTTGATCATACTCACCCACATCTCGAGCATTAATGTCTGTACGGATTGAATAGCGGTCAAACCAGTAGGTATGACTTAGGGAATATTCAAACCATTCCTCTGGAGGCTTAAGGGAATACCGCATAATCCCCTTATAATCGAGCCACAAGGGTTCAGGATCGTGTATCGCTTCAATATTCTGTTGAGCATAGCCATGAAACAGTTTCGGTACCCAGAGCTCAAGTCCATTCTCTTCGTTCGCTGCTCGGACATTTGACACACGAAGATCCTGCTGAATCTGATACCCCTTTTTCTGTTCAAACCGCTTGGAACCCGCCGGGGTATTCACCTCAAAATAGAGGGCGTTACTCCGTCCACGGTCGTTTTCTACCATCACACTCCCGGAAATAGCCCCGTCCGGAACATACACCACCAGTTCCTGGTCACTCCACAGCTCATAGTCAAAATCGAATTCGCTGCATTCTACATATTCATTATTTCCTGAAGAATCCTCTAATCCGGCGGTGTTGTCCACCGCTAAAAAACGGAAAAACACCTTGCCGGCTCCCCGTCGTCGACCGAAATTACGACCACTTATGGAAACCCGGGTACCAACCGCCCCTTTTTCGGGAGAGATCGATTCGATATATGGATGCCCCGGTTCTACCGGGCCGGAGAGAATTAACGGTATATGGGCCCGGTTGCTGAATAAGATTCCATTACTCTTACCATTCTGAGTAATTACATACACCCGGCCAGATTCTACTCCCTGGGGAACCTTTACGCGGATTTCATTTTCCGTCCACTGTTCAAGATGTGACGCGGTAAGACGAATCCCGGCAATAATGACATCTCCGTTATTCCGCTCACGGCCGAATCCTTCGCCCTCAATACGCAGGGTCTCCTGTGGATAGGCTGCGGCAGGGGAGAGCTCGGAAATATGAGGCTTCTTAACCGTAAAAACCGACGAATAGATGGCAACGGCAACTAACCCAATAAAAATCAAAAATACTGAGATGGTATATATATGTCTACGAGAGCTCATTCAAGCGGCTCCACTTGTATTTCTAATTCGATGGTATGTACGTCGTTCTCTTCTGTATCCATAAGCACCCCGGTGGGAAAGAATATTACACTTTCTCCCGGTTTGATGGGAAGGCTTTTTACAGTACTGTAATACTTTTTCTCTTGACCAGGGCTTTGTTGAACCCATACTTCTCCCTTGGCAACCAGAAAAATTGAACCACCTTCGTTAAGAAATGGAAGAATATGAGCACTTACAACTAAGTTCTCACCTTGAAGAGTGATCGAAATCGATTTGCCGGACACGGTTATTTTGCGACTTTCGGTGTTCCAGACATTTTCCCGATCTTTTCCAATTAAACGCGCATGTATCTCAACTTCAAGAGCTTTATCCTGCAGATAGCGCAACGCCTCTTCGAGTTCTTCACTTGAAGCACCATTAGGGTTCTGTGAAAAAAGGGGCTGAATCAGCCCCAATAAGATCAGCAGCGTTGGAAAAACCATATTCAATTTCACTCGCCGCTCCTCCTGAAATCTGCCGCCCTAAGCAGTTGGGGCTCTCCGGAAATCTGAATTTTAGAAGAACTGGGCAGCTGAATCTTTACCTCGACAGCCGCCCCTTGATCACTCAAAAACCGAAGCAGTTGTTCGAGTTCCGGCATGCTGTTTTTGGAAGCAGGGTAGTTTGTAGGTATTTCCGGAATATTGTTATCATCTCGTAAAGCAAGGGGGGCATCGGATTTATCGGAGGAAAATATACCAGAAGAAAAGGGATTGAAAATCAAAGTAAATACTAATACAGCTACTGCAGCCATTACACCCGCAGCCAGGGGCAGGGGAACCTGTATTTGCCGATGCCAAAAGTTATGAGCTGTCTCACGCCGGGTCTTTCGCTGTATCTGCTGCCATACCCTCGCCTTTGCCTGCGGGCCGGCAATAGTATCGTGTATTGGATTTTTACTCACCGCCAGAAAGAGCTCTTTTACAGAGCGGTACTCAGCCTGTGTACTACGGCAATAAGTACAGCTTTCCATATGCTCCTGTACTTCTGTGTGAAGAGGTTCTTCTAATTCACCATCCACATACGCAGAGATAATCTGTTCATCATAACACACGTGCTTCCTCCTCCTTCAGGAGAGTACCCAGCATGTTCCGGGCTCGATGTACCCTTACCTTTACATTGTTCTCCGTAATATGAAGAACCCTCCCTATTTCGCGATAAGAGAGATTTCCATACTCCTTTAATACAATAACCGAACGAAGACTATTGGGAAGCTGCTCCACCGCGCGGTGGACGAGCTGTTCGGTCTCACTGCGCATCAACAGCTCTTCGCCATTGTGCTGATGCGGTTTGGGTTCGTAGGAATAACGTTCAAGAGCCGATCTCTCCCGCTTTTTTCGTTTGTAATAGTTAAAAGAGAGATTCTTCGCTACACGAATCAGCCAATACCGAGCTTGATCCTCCGAGGGAAAGGGAACGGTCCGGTGATAAAAACGGATAAACGCCTCCTGGCAAATGTCCTCTGCCACGTCAGCATCCAGGGTTATATGATACGCAACCTTGACAATGATATGAAACGTCTTATCATATATACCTTGAAATGCTTCAGGGTCATTACTGTGTATCTTCATACTGTAAACAACACTTATATCCGATAGTTACACTTTTTTCTTCCATACCGTCCCTTTTGGAGTATCCTTGAGCTCAATTCCTTTCTCAAGCAATTGATCACGGATTTGATCAGCCCGCGCAAAGTCCTTAGCGGCCCGGGCCTCTTCCCGCTCTGTGATAAGCTTGTGTGTCTCATCATCAAGTGAGGTTTCTTCTTCCACTGAGACGAGCTGTAAGCCAAGCACCCTGTCCATATCCAACACTACCGCAAGTTTTTCCGCCGCCGGTACTGCGCTGTCTTTAAGTAAGGGCCAGAGTACTGACAAAGCCTTAGGCACATGCAGATCATTGGTCACCTGTTCCTGAAACTCCTCCAGATATCTGCGTGCATCATTCCCGATATCCGTGAGCTCCGGTACTGTATCAACCTCAGCGCGCAATTCACGAACCCGGTCTACCAAATTGAGCCGTGCTGTTCTGGCCGCATCCAATGAGTCAAAGGTAAACTGCAACTGTGAGCGATAATGCCCTCCCAAACAGAAGTAACGGTAATCCAGAGGATCGTAATTCTCTTCCTGTAGAGTTCGAAGGGTAATAAAGTTGCCCTTCGACTTGGCCATCTTATGCTGACCCATCACAAGAAACTCAGCGTGAATCCAGAAGTTCACCCATTTCTTGCCAGTCGCGCTTTCAGATTGGGCAATTTCGTTGGTATGATGCACAGGAATGTGATCCACCCCACCGCAATGAATATCAAAATGTTCACCCAAATAACGCATACTCATAGCTGAGCACTCCACATGCCAACCGGGATATCCCTTTCCCCATGGCGAATCCCAGATCATTGACTGATTTTCAAATTTTGAGCGGGTGAACCACAGCACAAAATCACGGGGATTTTTTTTATTGCTGTCCACCTCTATCCGGGCTCCCGACTGCAGGTCCTGAGTGTCGAGGCGGGCCAATTTTCCATACTCCGGGAAAGTATCTATACTGAAATAGACATTACCACCAGACTCATAGGTATGGCCGTTCTGTTCGATTTTCTTAATCAGCCCAACCATATCCCCGATATGATCGGTGGCTTTGCAGGTAATGGAGGGACGACATATATTCAGATTATCAATATCCAGAAAGAAGGCTTCTGTATAGAACTTCGCAATATCCCATACAGTCCTGCCGGATTCACGGGAGCTTTTTACCATTTTATCTTCTCCCTCATCAGCATCATCCGTCAGGTGGCCCACATCAGTAACATTCATTACATGTTCAACTTCATACCCTACATACTCCAGCGTACGGCGCAGGAGGTCTTCAGACACGTAGGTTCTGAGATTCCCGATATGGGCATAATTATACACGGTTGGGCCGCAGGTATACATCTTCGCCTTACCCGGTTCGATAGTATAAAAATCTTCAATGTTCCTTATCATGGTATTGTATAAACGAAGTTGCATACAAAGCCCCCTAAAGTTGGAATAAGCGGTAGAAAATCCGGCCATTTTCACTTATTATAATCCGCGTGGATATTAATGTAGGAGATATAGTAAAAAAAATCAACATAAGCGGCAAGGTCAAGCTGCATGAACCTATGAGCCGGCACACCTCATTTCAAATCGGAGGCCCGTCGGATATATATACTGTCCCCGCGGATGAGGCCGATGTTGTACTGATCGCTGGAGTGGCACACAGCGAAGAAGTACCTCTTTTTGTCCTCGGAGCCGGGGCCAATATTTTGGTTTCGGATAAGGGTATTCGGGGCATTGTAATGGATATGTCCCGGTTTACAGATATCGAGGTAAAAGGGCAGAATTTGCACAGCGGAGCGGGAGCAGAAATCAGCGTTGCTGCTGAGATTGCCGCCCAACACTCCCTGAGCGGATTAGAATTTATCTACAAAATGCCGGGAAGTGTCGGCGGGGCCCTTTGGATGAATGCCCGTTGTTACGGACAGTCGATCTCTGAAGTACCGGGAACTGTACACTATCTGGATGAGGCACTCATGCATCAGATTCTCAGTCTTCCAGACCCCCGCTTTGCCTACAAAAAGTCCCCTTTCCAGGGCAGCAGTACTATTCTGTTGTCACTAGATTTAATGCTGCAGACCGCCGATCACGCAGCAATCTGGACCCGTATGCAGGAGGTTCAAGACGACCGCCGAAGTAAAGGACACTTTGAACATCCTTCGGCCGGTTCTGTATTTAAGAACAATCGCAGCTTTGGTATGCCGAGCGGAAAAATTCTTGATGAGTTAGGCCTACGGGGGCTCCAACGGGGGGGAGCACAGATAGCACCCTTCCATGCCAATATTATCATCAACAACGGCACCGCCTCGGCTGAGGATGTGAGGGGCCTAATTCTTCACGCCCAAAAGATAGCGTATGAAAAACGAAATATCGTGCTGGATCCGGAGATTCGGCTGGTTGGAGACTGGTAGACAGCTGCCGTTCCGGATAAAATAAGCTTAACTAATGACACCCAATGTAGAAAAGCGAGGTCGCCCTATGAGCAGCTATATCGATTATTATCGGTCTTACCGAGAAATGATGACAGGCAATGAAATGCGATCACTGTTTTCAGAGATTGCAGTAAGTGACTTGGTCAACGATTGGCGTGAATTAACTGAAGAAGAAAAAACTGAAATTTTTCTGCATCTGGACCCCGAAAAAAAACTAGATCTGATCATCGAACTGCCCTATCAGGAGCAGGAGACAATCATAGAATCACTCTCCTCCCAAGGGAAAAGAGCACTCTTTCAGGCGATGGAACCGGATGACCTGGTAGACCTTGTCCAAACCCTTAGCCATGAAGTGCGTCGCTCAGTCTGGGACAACCTAAGCGACGAAGCTAAACGGGAGATGCTCTTCCTACTACGTTTCGATGAAGATGATGCAGCGGGAATGATGACCCCCCGTTACCTTGCAATACGGGCCAGTGTCAGTGTCTCTCAGGCCCTGGGCTTTATTCGCAATAATGTAAAAAAAGTTGAAATTCCGTATTACATTTATGTGCTGGATGATCTGCAACGTCTCATAGGAGCGGTATCCATCAAGGATATACTCTCATCCGAAGACACTCTTTCAGTTTCCGAGATCATGGAACGAAAAATAATTACCGTACTTGATGAGACCGACAGAGAAGAGGTAGCCCGTACCCTGGAAGAACATGACCTGATTTCTATTCCGGTTGTGGACCATGACAACTTACTGCTGGGTGTGGTTACCTTCGACGATGTAATCGATGTAATTCGTGAAGAGCAAACTGAAGATGTCTATAAGATGGGTGCTATGTCCGGTGAAGTTGGCTCCTACATTGACACCTCAATGTGGGGCTTAGTTAAAAAGCGGGTACCCTGGCTTATCATCCTCCTCCTCTTTGGAACCATTACCACCAATGTGGTCTATCACTATGAAGAGTTAGCTCTTGGCGCAGCCTTTCTGTTTGTGTTTATGCCGGTTATTACCCAAACCGGAGGTAACACAGGCAGCCAATCCGCAACCCTGATGATCCGTGGATTGGCAACCGGGGAGATACACTTTAGGCAGACCGGCATAATTTTTCTGCGGGAGATTCTGGTTGGTCTGATGATGGGGTTAATTACCGGTGTGGTCCTTATCGGACGAAGCATCTTGATGCCCCCGGGAGTCGCAACTTTTGAAGGTTTGGCCCTGGGCCTGTCCTTAGTGTTTGTTGTTCTTATTTCAAATCTTATTGGGACTCTCATGCCCCTCTTCATACACCGCCTGGGCTTTGATCCTACGGTCATGTCTACACCTTTAATGGCAACCGTCATTGATGTCTGCGGACTCACCATCTATTTTGAAACAGCCCGATATCTACTGAGTCTTTGAGCGGCGGCTTTGAGCTGCGACTAAAGTCTAAGGCCTTGTGGATTCTAACTTCATCCCGAGGGAGAGGGGAAACTCCACCCGACCGCTCAGGTTGCCCTCGCATACAAGCTTAGCCCAAAGCTCCATAAAATCATCAGCCCGCCGTGTATACTCGCCCCGCAGTGCTGCAGACCAACCGTCTATCGCCTCCCGGCTTAGATCCTGTTCCCAGGTCAGCTTTCCAAAGGCGGACAGGCTCACACAACCAATTGAAGTTCCCGCCTCCAGCTTTGCGGAATGCTCTGCAACCGATGTATATGGGAAAAGAGATGCAAATCGAAATTTCAAGTTCCACCCAGAGGGGCTTACACTCAAATTTACATCGTGCTTATATTTTCCGGTAAGCTGCCCTTCTTCATCAAAATCCCAGTTATGGCTAAAGGAACTGTTACAATCAAAAAATGAAAAACCTGTATATACCTTCCCGCCCATTTCTCGTTCACATTCTACATACCGCAGCGGAACCACTGGAAGTCTGTTCCTCGAAATTTCCCAATGTATGCTAAGACCATTTCTACCAAAACTGACTCCTGCTAAGCTGGAGAGGGAAGCCTTTTTCTGCGGTAAAACTCCCTTTGAATCTTCAAAGCCTTCACCAATCCAGCGCCCGAGCATGCTCAGCTGCCAATTAAAGCGTCCGGTAAAGTGTAGGTCTACATAGCTTCTGAAGAAGCATGACGGCTTGCCCGCGGCTGAATACATCAATGCTGCCAACAAGCGACACTCCTGCCGCCCTTCCCGGACTATTATATTCAAACCGAATGTATGTATACGTTGTGAGTGCATGGTGTTAACAGAATTAGTTTGGAGGGGCTGTGCAGACTGCACTTCTTCATCCGATCCTTGATCCACAGATAGCCCTTGGGTATCAAAGGCAGGCAGCTGTGAGAACACACAACCCCAGGGCTCGAGTAGGATCTTCTGTCCAATATTAAAAGAAAACCAACCGCCCCAACGGTAAAGAGACTCTTCCTCCCTTATAAAAAAGCCATACTCATTGTTCCCCTGCCAGACAGCCCCGTAGCTTTGAACAGGGCTTAACGAAAAGTCAATGCGACACCCCGCCGACTGTTGATACACCTGCGAGTTGATTGAGTACTGGAAGGGCTTTTCAATTTCCTTAATAAAACCTTTCCTAAGCAAGGGTCCAATTCCCAGGGAGCGCCACTGAAGAGCGATACTTGCACTCTGCCGTAGAGGACTTTTCCCCTTGCTTAACAACAAACAGCGAAAACCCGGTTTTGCGGCCTCAATTTTTAGCTTATGAAGATTCTCTTCGAGCCGGCTTTCGATACACTTTACCGGCAACGCTCTTTCAGATAAGCCGGGCAAGAGCACTGATGAGAAGAAAATAAAATAAGTAAACCCAAGAGTTAATAGTTTTCGCCGGCGCATATACTAGTAACAACTCAGATTTATGTCCCCCTGCTTCAACAATAACCGCATTTTATTTTAAAATTGGATAAAATAAGCACAATATCTGGTTTACTACCAGCAATTCATTTTCTTTACAATATTGTGTATTTCTAAATGGATGAAGGCATTCGAATTATGGATAGTGCAATGCACTATCCATAATTCGAATTGCTGGTTTACTACTTTGTTTATTGAATTTTTACCGGAGGCATGCGAAAATATCCTGTAAAAACTATTAAGAAAATAGCCGTATTCGGCAATTTTCATCGTTTCGGTTGTCGTTACGCGGCATACAAAACTATTACTCAAAACAATTGGAGGAATGCAGTGGATATACTAACACTTAATTGCGGTAGTTCATCGGTAAAGTATCAGGTGTATAACTGGGATAACAAAGAAATCCTGGCGAACGGAATTGTAGAACGAATCGGCCAGGAGATGTCATCTATTGAACAGCACGCTCCCGGTAAAGAGACCTTTGAAAAGGAACAGCAGTGCCCCAGCCATAAAGAGGCTATCCAACTAATTATCGACAGCCTTACCGACAAGACCTATGGTGCTATTGATGATATGAGCAGCATTAAGGCGGTGGGACATCGAGTGGTACAGGGCGGTGATAAATTCAATAAATCTGTAATAATTGATAAGAACGCACTGGATACTTTTAAGAAAGTATCTAATTTGGCTCCACTGCATAATCCGGCTAATATTCAGGGAATTGAAGCGGCCCAGAAACTGCTGCCGGATGTACCGCATTGTGCGGTTATGGATACCGCCTGGCACCAAACGATGCCCAAGCATGCATTTCTGTACGCCCTTCCTTATGACTGGTACGAAAATTACGGCGTACGTAAATACGGTTTCCACGGAACCTCATTTTTGTATGTCGCAAAGCGCACTGCCGTATTGATGGGAAAAGACCCATTAAAGCTAAACGCAATTATCTGCCATATCGGCAATGGAGCCAGCATTTGTGCGATAAAAGATGGCGTCTCAGTAGATACATCCATGGGGCTCACTCCCCTGGAAGGCCTGGTGATGGGAACCCGCAGCGGTGACTTCGACCCCGCAGTGGTATTTCATATGATGAAAAATGCCGGAATGAAGTCAGATGATATTGAAACCCAACTCAATAAAAAAAGCGGGATCCTTGGAATCACCGGTAAATATATCGACCGAAGGGATATCCAAGTAGCAGCTAAAGAGGGGGATGAACGCTCAGAGCTCGCCATACAGATGGAAGTGTATCGTCTGCGGAAATACATAGGCGCTTATGCAGCGGCTTTGGGCCGTGTTGATGCGCTGGTGTTCACCGCCGGAGTCGGAGAACAGGCACCGGCAATCCGTCGACGAATAGTTGAAGGCTTGGATATATTAGGTATTAAGGCCGACTTAGACAAAAACGACCTCTCCTCTACCCCCAACGCTGAAACCGATATCACCGCACCTGGTTCAGCCACAAAGATCTATGTCGTTCCAACCGATGAAGAGCTGGTAATGACGGAAGACACTTATGCGCTGATGAATGGAACTTATGATGCTCATACAAATTTCACTTATTCATTCCAGAGTAAGGACTACTCTAATAAAGCCCGGGCTGCACGCTTCGCAAAGCAAGTAGAGAAAAAACCCGACCTACAAAAGGTAGTTGCAAAACCGGAGTAATTAATTATCCTGTAAGGCTCTCACGAGAGCCTTACAGGTATTTGTGGAGTTTCTTTTAGCTTCTTAAAGTTTTTGGAATGTTCTAAAAGGCCTGCAAGGTTTTGTTTTTTACTTTTTCAGCAGTCTCACGGTCTACTAAATAAGTTATAAGAGCGACCGCAAATTCAGCTGCAGTTCCGGGACCGCGACTGGTTATTATAGTTCCATCCCGCACCACACGATCCTCACTAAATGAGGCCTGTTCAAAGCGTCCCTCAAAACCGGGAAAGCAGGTGGCTGTCTTGCCTTTCAGTATTCCAAGGGGCTCTAACACTACCGCCGGGGCGGCACAGATTGCGGCTACTAAGCCGCCGCTTTGAAAAATACTACTGATAAATTTTTGTGCATGGGAAGATGAGAACACATTTTCCGCGCCGGGCATACCACCGGGAATAACTACCCCATCAAAGGTGTTTGGGTTAATTTGCTCTACAGTTGTATCTGTTTTAATTGTTATATCATGACCGCCCTTCACCATCTCTCCGGTAACTCCAACCATGGTAATCTCAACGCCGGCCCTTCTCAGAAAGTCAACTTGCGTTAAACCCTCAACCTCTTCAAAACCTTCGGCAAATAGAACTGCTGCGCGTTTCATATTACCTCCTTGCACTAAAAATGGTAAGATTCAGGCCTTACCGGCAACCCCTACTTTGGAAAGATTGTGATAAGCCTGCAACACCAGCTTTTCCGTTTCATCCCAGCCGATACACTCGTCGGTGACCGATACCCCGTATTTCAGCATCGAAAGATCTTCCGGAATCTCCTGGCGTCCCTCAAACAGATTGCTCTCCAGCATAAAACCCGACAAAACCGATTGTCCATGGCTCACCTGGTCTATTATAGAACGCAAAACCCTTTGCTGGCGGGGCGACTTTTTTCCGGAATTTTCATGGCTGCAGTCAACTACCACTGAAGGACTAAGCTTTGCCTTCCGCATCATTTCTTCAGCATTTTCTACATCTTCTTCGTGGTAGTTAGGCCCGCCCCGACCGCCTCGCAGGATCAGGTGGCAGACATCGTTCCCGGTGGTGTTAAGTACACTGGTATTCCCCTCCGGATCAATCCCAATGAAGCTAGCAGGATGGGTAGCTGATTCCATGGCATTCACCGCCAATTCCAGATTACCGCTGGTACCATTTTTAAAGCCTACCGGCATTGAAAGACCGCTGGCTAAATTACGATGGGTCTGGCTTTCGGTTGTACGTGCTCCGATTGCAGCCCAGGAAACTAGATCATCAATATATTGAGGCACATAAGGATCCAGCATCTCAGAGCCCGCCGGAAGACCAAGGGAAGTAATTTCCAGCAAGGTCTTTCGCGCGGTTTCTAAGCCTAATCCAATATCATACGAACCGTCCAACAGCGGGTCCACTATAAGGCCTCTCCAGCCGATAGTAGTACGCGGTTTTTCAAAATAGACACGCATAATAATGTAGATTCTATCTTTTACCTGTTCACGAAGTTTACTCAATTTGTGTGCATATTCCAAAGCTCCCTGGGTATCATGGATAGAACAGGGGCCGATTATACCTAATATCCTGGGGTCTTCGCGGTTTACTATTTTCTTAACCGTTTCTCGACTCTCGTATACCAGTTCTGCCGATTCATCAGAAAGGGGGAATCGCTGCTTTAGTTCGATCGGCGGAATCAGGGGCTGTACATTATCTATATGAAGATCATTTACCTTGCGCATTGTTCTTTTCCTTTGTTTCTATTTTATGCTTATTGCCCAAATGTGTGTAGAGGTATCGTTTAATTTTTTTGGTTGGTGTCTTTTCAAAGGGCTCATTCTCCTCAAGAATTTCACTCACCCTAGAAAAGGCGTTTAGCCGTTTGTTTACTTTTTGCTTTAAATGGGTCAAATACTCATTTGCTTGTTTAGAAATATCGACCGCCGACTCTGCAATATCTTTTACCTGTTCTCTTAAAGAATCGTAATCGAGGTTTACCATGGCTATCAACCGCCCCTCTTCTTCAACTACCAGTGACTCATTGACAAAATCATATTCATTTATAAGCGCTTCTATCTCTTCCGGATAGATATTTTCACCACTGGGTCCGAGAATCATATTTTTAAGACGACCACGAATAAAAAGGTACCCATCCTCATCTACTAGGCCCAAATCACCGGTATGAAACCATCCATCAGGGGTCAACACTTCAGCAGTTTTTTCCGGTTCCTTGAAATAGCCCTGCATTACAATTGGTCCCTTCACAAGAATCTCCCCCTCACCTGTAACTGCATCGGGTTGGTCGATTTTAACGGTAACTCCCGTTAACATAGGTCCTGTTGAGCGATACCGTGTGTAATCAGGACCGCAACCGGCAATCAATGGTGCGGTCTCTGTGAGTCCATACCCGATAGCGTAGGGAAAGCGGGCTTCTCGCAAAAAGAACTCCACGTCCTCTGCCAGAGCAGCCCCACCGATACCGAAAAATTGAATATTCCCACCGAAAATACGCACGAGCCCCCGTCCTATGAGTCGATTTATCAGTTTCCGAAGTGGCGGCAGTTTATATGCTGAACGGCTTAACCAGGTTTTGTTGATTTTAGGTAGGACGACTGAACGGTAGATCTTCTCAATTAAAAGTGGTACTGAGAGAACCGTGTGAGGACGTACCTGCTTAAGTGCCGGCAACAACACCACTGGGGCCGGCGGTTTTTTGAGATACACAACATGGGACCCTAACAAAAGTGGGGTAATGAGGCCTACGGTACACTCATAGGTGTGTGCAAGGGGGAGAATTGACAGCAACCGATCCCCCGGTTTTAGCCGCGGGATATCTGCAGAGGCTTCCGCATCATATACAATATTCCTATGGCTCAGCATTACCCCCTTGGATTTGCCCGTGGTTCCAGAAGTATAAATAATCGTGGCAGTATCATCCTCAGATAGCACTCCGCTCAACTCCACCTCGTGTTCTTGCAGCTGAATCTGTTTCCAGGTCTTGCTCTCGGTTTTTAGTTCGGCAGCCGGCACAGACCGTGGGATTTCCGATAGAAAGTCAATACACAGTGCCGGTTTGGCGGAGTCTTCGACCAATGTTCGAATCTTATCCAACAACTTCGCACTTACACAAAAAGCCGACGGCTCAGAATGGTTAATAATATTGGCAATCTCTTCTGTGTGAAAATCGGTGAGGATAGGTACCACTACCGCACCTAATGTAGTGACTGCAAAATAGCACACGGCCCAGTGAGGCTGGTTTTCACTCAGCAGAACTACCCGGTCGCCCTTCTTGATTCCCTTGTCCTTCAGATACAGGCGTAATGAGACAACACGATCATAAAAATCCTTATAGGACAGTGAATCTTCATCAACATAAGACAGTACGTCGTAGTGTCCGTACTTCTCCGTGCTTTCCACCAGCAAATTTTCTAGCGTAAGAGCCTTTAAGCGCACAATTTCACCTCTTATATGGAATTTTCGAAGGCTGTTGAGAAACAGTTTATCCACTTTAGTACGCAATAAAAGTTTAATCAACATTCTCTTAAGGAGAGAGAGCCAGTAATGGCACAAAAAATACAAGAAGCACCGCGTCAGTTATTTGACTTCAGGAATTCTCATTTTGGAAGTCATAATTCTTCCAAAATGAGAATTCCCACAACATCTTTAAGATAAACTACTTCAGGCGATTTCAAAAATCAAAAAATTTTTGAAACGCCG
>Ga0102934_1001505_pt1 | contig 16270 bp, 20 predicted proteins | sample SalPonR2_A_D1_MG_FD_78175 | JGI IMG/M metagenome (GOLD analysis project Ga0102934, IMG submission 78175) | Salt pond soil microbial communities from South San Francisco under conditions of wetland restoration - Salt Pond MetaG R2_A_D1_MG | ecosystem: Environmental > Aquatic > Marine > Intertidal... | reverse complement strand
TCTCGCCCTCCTTCCCGCCCTCCTTTCCGCCCTCCCTCCCTACCTGCGTCCGGACGACGTGCAAGAGTTTGAACTTGGCCCGGAGGCCATCTTGGACCCGGTTCGAGAGCAAGACAGCCGCACCCCCGCATCGAAACAAGGTGTTTTGCAGGAGGAATGCCCGGTTGTTTCCATGGTAAAAGGCCTGCGTGAGGTTCTCGGTGCTGATGACGAGAGCCCGAGAGCGCGGCCGGGACTCGAGGAGGCGTTTGGCCAGATCGATGGAGACAAGACCTGCCGAACACCCCATGCCCGACAAATTGAAGGAGAGGATGTCCTGGCGCATTTGAAAGTGGTGGGCGACCATGGCGCAGAGGGAAGGGGTGGGGGAGAAGAGGGAGCAGTTGATGATTAGGATGTCGAGGTCCCGAGGGCGTACCCCCGCCTTGGCCAACACATCTTCCACCGCCCCGTAAATCACCGCCTGCGCCTCCTCCCGCGCCCCTTCCTCCGTTTGATCCGCCACCACTTCGCCATTCGGATCTTCTTCCACTCCTCCTTTTCCCTCCTTTCCCGCCTCCCCCTCTCCGTTTCCTTCCCTCCGCAACAGCTTCAAAATTCCAGGAGGCCAGGCCGTGCTGGGCCCTGTCCCAGAATTCTGCAAGATCCGCTCCATGAACTCCAACGACTTCTCGGTAAAACAGCCTTTCCTACGCATGATTTCCAAGACGTCTGCTTGAGAGACTTTCCATGAGGGCGGGGGCTTGTACGTCGCGAAGTCGACCAGGTAGATGGGCCGATGCCGGTGCGTCGCCCACCACAGGCCAAGGATGAAAAGCGGTGTGACTTTCATGAGGAGCGATAGGCCGACAGTCTTGACCGATTCCACCATGTGCACGAATTCCTAAAAGGGGGCAGAGGGGGGGAATGGAAGGGAGGGGTCAACGGGGAGCAGGACCGGTGGAGGGGGGTGAAAGCCTGGCGTGGGAAGCCTCCCTCTACCCTGCCTTCGACATGCTTGACTAAGGTTTTTTTCGCGCGATAGTCATATCCATACCTTGATCTCGCGCCCATGGTCTGACACGTCGATGAATACCTGGGCGACCAGGATGGCAATGAGCGCGTAGAGGATGGCAGGGAAGTAGACAGAGATCATGTGCCACCAGTTCACCAATTTCAGGAATCGGGAAGGTCGGGCACGGTACGAGGATGCTGACAAGTGGTCTTCGTAGGAGAGACCACCCGCGGAGCCTGCCAAGGAAGAGGAGGAGACAGCGTGTCGTAACCCGGTGGGGGTGGGAGGGGGGGAGGACGAGGTGGACGAGGCGAGGGAGGAGGAGGAGGCATGAATGTGGCGTCTATTTAGTTCACCCATGCTTAGACTGGAGATTCTACAGCGATGGATTCGTAAAACACGAAGGGTTTGAAGAGGGGTTGGCCCGGCTGGTGGAGATCGGGGGGCGCACGGGGGAGGACAAGCGTTTGTAGATCAGGCAAGCAGGTGCCAAATTAGTAATACCTGGAAAGCGACTTAAAAACTAGGTCTTATCTGTGTTTGGACGTACGTATACTGCAGAGAATGAGGTCAAAGATCTTGTCCTTCTTGAAAAAAGAGGCATGAAAAGAAGCGCCACAGCAAGCACATGATAAGTACCGCGTCGTCCCCTCCCGTGATGACGAGCAAGAAAAAGAGATCGACAGGACGCAGCTATGACCCAAAAAAATCATGTGCCGCACCCATCGCCCTTCCCATCTCAATGCTAATATTCAGGCAAGACAAAGACATGCGTCATGTCTTCGGTCAGGTTCGGGGAAAAGTGTGGTTTGTTGACTTTTTATGTGGATGGCCAAGTGGGTTGCAGTGCCCGGTTCAGATCTCCAGTGCGTGGCTATGTCATGCCGTGACAGGACGCTCGCCTGGACGACGCTATGAGCGACACATACACCAGTATGTCACCCTGTTTGGGATTTTTCTCCGTGTTGTGTGAGATTATTGTTTGGCTCGGTGGTTGGAATGTTGTAGAAATGTTGTGAAATCGTCGAAGCGTGCAAAATGTAAGGTAGCGAGTGACGGTATGGCTATCACGTGACTCTAGCACGGTTGTATTTATTTTTTCCATGGAAAAATCCTCGTGCATTCCGAAGTGGCAACAGAAAAAACACAAAACGGACAAACACTACGTTTCATAAACGATTTACATGTAGAAAAGAACCTTCACGCATTTCGAAGTGGCAATAGAAAGGAGAGGTATTTCACAAATCATGTTTTTGTAGAGAAAAGAACCTTCATGCATTTCGACGGGGCAGAAGGGAAAACCAAGCAAGGACAAGAAGCGTATTCCATACATTATGTTTGTCTTGGTGAAATCAATCAATTCTTTGACCTTGTGTGTTAGAAAAACTTTGTTGCGGTTCCCACACGTCCCGATCTCCTGCACTCTGTGATCAATTTACGCCGTCTTTTCATACACGTATCCGAACACTAGCTGCAAATCCCCCCTGGGGTCCTCAATTGTCTTCAGCAACTTATATTGTCGTGCGTTCAGACGTCGATCCAAACTGATGATGCGAGCACCTACTGGCGCTGTGGCCAAAACGTCGTCGATGTCCCTCGAATATTTAGTGGCATAAATGAACACGACCTCCGCATCCGACAAGTCGACGTCTACGAAATCTTTGTTGACAAATTGAGTTGGGGATCCCCTCAATCGCTTGAACTTCCCTTCGTATTTGATCGCCTCTTTATGTAAACCTCCAAGGTATTCTACTCCGATGGCTTTCTTCCACCGTGCGAGCTTGGCGGCTCCCAGGACTGCCCGTCCCACGCCCGATCCTAGGTCATAGAATACCCCGCTTCCAGATGGATTCGCTGCTCCGAGCAAGACTGCCAAGAAGGCTAAATCGATTTCTGCGTAGTAAAGCGTCTTGTCGCGCACCTCGCGGTCATCCCTCCCCTGTTGGTACGATTCCTTCGCCTTCTCGGCAAGCTGCTTTCTCCTGACAAACCCCACCGTGCCAGCCTCAGTTAGAGCCAAATCCTCCTCCTTAGGATCATACAAAGCTTCCACTGCATCCACTGCCGCTTGCTCGTCTTCAGAAAGGGTGAAGGCAAAGTTTTTGTTCTTCAAGTTCTTGGTCAGCAACGCAAAGATGCCCGCAAGACCAGCAAAGACACCAATGGAGCTGACACCGATGATCTCAGTGTTCAGAGTCGGCTTTGTGTCGTCTGTGTACGCCAAAAGTGTATTTCCGGTGTGCTGCAAGATGTCCAGTGTCGAGGTCACATCCAACCCCGTAACCAAGGAGTGCGCATGACGAGTCCGAGAGAGGGATGACGTAGACAGGAGCTTTTGGGAAGGTAGAGGGCTCAAAAAAGCTCCACTCTGGCCGATGAACAAGCCAAGCATTAAAAATGCAACATTGCAGCAGAGATTTCTCATGATTCGTCGGGTCTACTCCTGCTTGGGGAGATGGAGTGAAAGCGATTATTGGGTGGACGGATGCGCGGTGGGACGGTGATGACGGGGTAGGACATGATGGCGAGACCACTGTCATGGCACGAATGTCTTCCATTTGCGACCTGTACGACAAGAGGTACACGCACGTCGCTCACGACGAGCAGATGACGTGCATAACCAAACACGCCCAGGTTTGCATGCAGATTCCAATTGAGATTGTAAATATGTGACGCAGGAGGAAGTCGTATGGCGGTCGCTGAAATGTGTGTTGCAGTAGAATAAAAACGGTCTCCCAGCGCCTGCACTGAGTGTTTCTCCTTGGCAAGATCAGGGCCTATCCCTCGCACAGTTCAGCAGCATATGTGATTTATAAGCAGGTGAAATATTTGAGGAATTCTCGTCCGTCTACATGCCCTTAAATGTGAAGTGGTCTATTTGTAGAGGAGCCTTGGATTGTAGCCGGCCATCCCCACCTCGACAACACGCCATCGCCCCCGACGAAGAACTACGACAATTGCACATAACAGAAGTATTAAATATTACATCCTTTGTCATTTGTTCCGTCTTTGTATCCAAATTTTGTGTTATGCTACAAAACCAGAAGAAGTTCAGGATAGCACAAGCTTTGCGCTGCGTAGGGCAGGAATGCCTCTGCCCCGATACGTCCTTCCCACTGGTCTCCTGTTATTCCTAGTCCTGTCGTCTTTCCGTCCCTCCCGCCCTCATTCTTTTCTCCATTTAACTCGACTTTAACCCCCACCTCTCCGAAAGACACGACCCTCTCGGCGCTCAAAGTCTTTTTCACTTCTCTCTCCCTCGCTTCGCCCACTGCCGGAACCAGGGCAGTATAGCAATGTTGTGCCTCCATTCTCTTCCTCAACTTCACGCCTCGATCTTCCATGATCCCTTTCAGCCGCTCTAGCAGCTGCCCAGCCACGGGGATCAGGACCACCTCGACTGGCTTTACCCCTAGATGCCGAATGCCTACGATGGTCCCATACAGCGTAGCCAAGGCTCCCTTGTCAGGAGGTTCGACGCTCAAAAATTCGTCCACCCGCTCTGCAAAAGTCTTGCAGATCACCGAAGCCAATGGACGGTAAACACCCGAGTACTTCCTCACGAGCATGGCCAGGGTCTGGGCGGCGAAAGACCGCAAGGCATAGTGGTCGCCCGCCCCGTCTCCCCCCGTCTGTCCCCACCCGTTGCCCGCCTTCCAGTCTGCCCCCCTCCCTCCCTTCGTCTCTTTGGACGCAGCCAGGCCCGCGACGCCTTCGCCATGGGAACCCAGCCGGTTGTTCGCGATCACGGTCATCACGCCTGGAAGCATTTGGTGCAAATACAGGTCTAGGTGCATGTGCGGGTTCACCACCATGCAGCGAAACACGCGCATGACAGCCCAGAGCGGATCGAGCGAGCCCCGGCCCCCCGCCCCGACCGCGGCCGTGACCGTGTTGTGGATGTGGAGGGAGAGGTAGGGGACAAGCTCGTGCAGCCCCGTTTCCGTGCCCACACCCACGTAGTAGGCCCGACGCTCCGCTTCGGGCGTGGCGGGGGACATGAGGCTTTGTACGAGCTTCTTGTAGTATAGCCAGAGCTCCTGGGAGAGAGGGTGCGAGGCCTCTGGGACCACTAAGGCGTTACCTTCCACCTGAAGGGGGGCGGGGGGGGCATTGAGGGGGGGAGGAGACGGGTTGGACGGGGTGCGAGGCTGCACACCATCCACAGCGAGCCAGTGGAGAAGAAGCCCGACTTCGCGGGGAACCTAAGGTGGGAAGTGAGGAGAGAGGAATGAGTCGAAACTGGAAGGCCAAGAAGGCGAGGTGTGACCGAGAGAGGGCTTGGGAAAGACGACGTGCGACACTGACAAGTTAAGCAGATACCACCACATGGACTACACGGAATTGCCAATGGGATCTCAAAGCACCTTCCATCGGCTACGGACTCCCATCCTTCCACCCATTCCCTCCCATCCTGCCCACAACCTTGGGCAGCTCCGTCTGCATGGCTCGCACAAGCGTCTCTTTTCTTTCTCCCAGGCCCGATAGGACCACCGTGGCCTGCTCTCCGTCCGTTGTCGTCACTTCCTGTGTTGCCGCCGCCCCGGCGCTGTAGCCGTACAGAGGCTGTTGCCCACGGAGGCGCATGACGAAATTCAGGTCATCGACCGTCAAGGAATGGCGTTTGCTTTGATTTTGCAGTTTGATCGCGTCCTCCAATATCTCGCGGAGGTGATATTCGACTGTGGTGGCGACAAAAGATGCGGCCTCTTGATCGATCTGATGCGAGGGAGAAATGGGAAAAGGAAGGTGAATAAGACCGTGGGGGGGGGCTGAGGGGGAGAGAGGAGGTTCGATGACAACATTGAAATCCAACATTAAGAGCGGTTGCGTAAGCATGTACCGATCTTTGCCAGACCGAAACATATGCTTACCTCCGGGAGTTCCAATTTTTTTGCCGCAGCTTGGATAGCCTGGGGAGAGATGAGTCCTGTTGGCCCGAGCACGGGGACCTTGCTGACCGGGAGGGTCCGCTTACTCTTCTTAGCCGGACCCGTCGTAGCCATAAATGTACGATTGGCGTTGCTGCTGGTGATGATCAGGGTGCTTTGGACGCTTCCGTCCTTCGCGCGCACGCACCCTAGAGCGCACAGAAATGTAGCACGTAGATCAAAATAGAGAAGAGGAGGAGAGTGGTCATGAGAAGCCGATGAAGTCCTGCTCATCCTTGCCCGTGCACCACGATAGAACATGTCACGCGTCGGCACTACCACAGTATTTTCAAATACGACACCTGGCATATATACCGGTCGACGAGGTTCTTTCAGGGGATGACTGTGGGGTTCTTTCAGGGGATGACAGTGGCCGTGAGAGAGGAAAAGGCTGAAGCCCGTCGCCCCAGTTGCTTCATATCGCCTGATGATACGCAAGGAGTACCGACCTTTATTTTCTGGACTGTCGGCACACACACACACACACACACATACGAAGTAAAGTTATCCCTGAGACCAACAATACTGTTCCCATTTTCTTATCCTTTACTTGCTGACTTCATCCTCTCCTTCGCATGGTCACAGGAGGAGCGGCGGAGTCACGAACGAGGAGGCCTTCCTCATTACACTCCATTTGCTTCCTGTCTCCCCGACCTTGTCGCATGCCACGTAGTCGCAGCCGAAGCCGTAGCCGTAGCTTACATCGACAGCGGAAGAGGAGGAGCGGGAGTCGGAGCAGATATGGCACTTCTTCCCCATTATCCTCGTCACGATACCACAGTCCCCATCGGGGGGGGGACCAGAAAGGTCAAAGCCGCAGGAGGAGACGAAGCCAAGAGAGTGAGGAAGGGGACAGAGATCGTAGAAGGAGGCATCGAAGTTTAGAAAGGGAAGAATCCCCTGCGCCAGGAGGGGGGAACCAGGCTCAGGGGCAAAGATCACGGTGGGAAAAGGGCCGAGGAAGGCAGGAGGGCCTCTCAGGCGGGGAGAACGGATGGAACGGGCGCTACGAAGAGGAGAGGAGGGATATCAGCCTGCAGGAGCGTGAAAGGGACGGTCGTGGCGCACGACTCGGGAAAAGCACCGAGACAAGAGCCCAGGCAGGCGCAGGGAGAGAGCGCGTGGCTTTGGTCCCGGGCAGAGAGCCGTCCCGTGGGCAAGAAGAACGCTAGTAAGTGCAGGGCCGGAGAGGGGGGGTATAGGGGCGTATTGTGGCACTAACTGGAGTGGAGGGGGGAAAGTAAAAGGCGGAGGCGGGAAGCTACCGTGCGTGCAGCAGAGGCCTAGGTCCCCGTGGACATCGGTCTTGTCGTTATCTTTTCCCCTTAATAACGCTTTTCCATCGGTGCCAACCCTATCCTTGACCCTATTCCCTAATCCCAATTCTTTTTCCCGCCAGTGAATGGGGCAAGCCCGCCATCTCCCCGTTGAACGGCGATGCGTCAAGCAGAGGGGAGGACGGAGGAAAGGGGGAGGAGAAAGCACCGACCTTGGTGGCCAAACCCAATTTCGGCCTGACTGGCGCGCTGGCACAAGATGCTCAGACGGGGAACGTGTACAAGGGCGTGGTGTTGAAGTGGAGCGAGCCGGACGACGCCCGCCTCCCCTCGCGGGGCTGGCGGTTGTACGTGTTCAAACAGGGGGAGTTGAAGGACACCCTTCACTTGCACCGTCAGAGCGCCTACCTGGTGGGGCGGCACGGTGTGGCCGATCTGAAGGTGGAACATCCCTCCTGTTCCAAGCAGCACGCCGTCCTCCAGTTCCGCCAAAAGCATGAGGGGGCCGAGGTGAAACCCTACCTGATGGATCTGGAGTCCGTGAACAAGACCAGGCTGAATGGGGAGGAGGTTCCCCCCGCCCGGTATGTGGAACTGCGGGCGCAGGACACGATCCAATTCGGCCTTTCCTCGCGGGAATACGTGCTTATGCACGAGAGCCTGGTCGGGTCGAGCTAATGGACAGACGCAGAGGAGGTTGGGGAGGAACGAGGGGAGGGTCTGGGGGGGGGAACGGTCGCCCTGAACCGGGTGGACACGAAAGGGAAAAGAAAGAAACGGTTGAGCTTACGGTTCGTGCGTCCCCTTTCCAGATGCGTGCACCCGGAGGCGGGCACGACAGATGGTGCTTTTACTCTCAAATATGAACCGGGAGGGTCTCTACCTCCTCGTCCGCACGCAGGCCGGTCGAGCCGTCGGCTTACGCACATCCTTCCCTGCAGGGGATACCTTCCACGTCTGTGCTTTCTGCCCCCCTCCCCGCACAGCTTTTCTCCCCAGGGCGCCACTTTTTGTTCCCACCTTGTCCCCGTTCCTCGACGTTGCCCTCTCCTCGCTTCTCATGCCGGCCTCACGTCTTCTTCCCTCCCCTCCACCTCCCCCCCAACCTCACTCCTTCCCCCTTCCCCAATTTGTCCGGGTATCCTTCTCGTTTTCCACCGCCCGCAGGCTCGGTCCAGTCGCCGCGACGGCGGTGGTCCCGCCATCCACCGGGCGGAGATCCCAGCTCTCAAACGCCTGCCATTGTGCCACAGAATCCCTCCGCTTACCCCCATTTTCCTTTTTTCCCTCGGTGGGGGTCGGAGGGAAAGGCTTCGCGGGCGAATCTCTCAAGGCACTGTCGTTCCTCAGGTTGCACGTTGCCATGGACTTGCCTGGATCCAGACACTCGTTCTCGTCGTCACCTTCCGTCCCCGTGCTGCCTGAGAGCCTCTCCTTCTCCCTCTGGAGTCTCTCTACCTCTTCCAAGAAGGCGACTTCGCTTACCAGAGGGCAGGGGGCACACAGCTGACAGGCCGTTAGCACGCCCATCTTCCGGCCATCTGACCCGGATGTGCCGGAGGAAGACGTGGGGACAGGGTCGGGGAAGTGAGGGAAGCGCTGGAGGATCCGGTGGCGCTGTCGCTTCCTCCACCACCACAAAGAGGGCCACAGGCAGGGCAACGGGCACGCCATGGCCACGACGGCCGCGGAAAGACAGGTTTTCCACCCATCCATGTCTAAGCCGTTACACGGCGACTTGCCCCTGTTACCTGCATTCATCGGGCTTCGCGCCAGTAGACTTGCGGCACGTGCAAGGAGAAGGCAGGGGAAGCAGGCCCCCAGGAAAAGGGAGAGAGGGCGCTCTACCCAGGGCGGCCGTTCCCTTCCGCGCTCAACCCGATTTTCCCTAGAGGGGCCATTTTCCCTGCTTCCACCCGCTCTCCGCGCAGGATAAATATGCTTTGCTCTTCCACGTAGTAGTGAAATTGCTGATTCTTCGTCGTTGTACTCCTCGCTGTCACTTCCGCTTAACCTATCATGCAAGTCCTTGTCTTTGTTGCTCCCTCCTCCGTCCCTGTCTATAGCGATGTTTCGCTCCACCATCTGCAATTCCTGCATCCGCCGCGCTTGCATCAGCTTTTGAGCTGTGAAACTCATTTCCCACTCCATGCTTTGAACCGATACGCCTGAGAAGGATGCTAAGCTGGCCTCAACCTCTATCGAAGAGGAAGCAAACCGGGAGGTTAAAACCCTGGACGGCTAAAATCCTGTCGATTTAGCGCGTAGGCCAAAATCTACCTTGTCTTGATGCTCGCGCGAGATGTTCGTTGTCTCAAGCATGGTCTATCGGTGTGTGCATATCAAAGTTTCAATCCATTAAAAAATAAGTGTGAGTCCATGTTCCGTTCGCAAAGAGCACTCGCTGAACACTCATCAAGATGCACGTAGTCAAGACGCGCCAGGTAATTGAAGGGAATAAAGCATGTGCTTTCTTCCGCCCAGGAGGAAATGCCATACCATTGTGCCCAGGTAGTATAAGTCCTGTCCATGCGCAGGCTACTGCTTGAGAAGGGACTCCTTACCTTCACGACGACCCACACGGTCTCACTAGCATCTCTCCCGCTTGCCCTCCACTTTGCGTCCCCATGTTGCTAAACATATTGGCTATTCGACAGAGCATGTACAATTCTGGCAACAGCGCCACCATGCCTCCGGCATACCAGCAGGAGATACGTAGGGTGGATCCCACCGCGGACTTACCCATGATCGTGGCACGGGTAAGGCTTTTTTCCTCGGCAGTGTGCCTGGCGGTCCTCCCTCTTGAAGTTGTGGGTCTCAGACCACCGCCCGTCTGACACCGCTTTTTTATGCTCGCCCAGGGAGCTGTCCGGCTGGCGAAGAAACACTATGTTATTTCATCCATGTGGGTGGCGGGTCTCATCATTTTGACCTTTTTTCGAGGCCTGACTGTCCCGGATGAAAACTTGACGAAATACAATCAAGCTGTCAAGTCGATCGACTTCAATAAGCTCTACAGGCTTCAAAACGATGCATGGGTAGCGGAGGAGCAGTTTCGTCATAGCAAAGGCTGGTTTTCTTGCGATCATGTGTGCCAGGTAGGTCCAGAGCGCTTTGTGGGGGTGCACCCGTCCGGTAAATCTCTGGACGGAGGGCGGGAACCTAGCCGAAGATTATCAAGAAAGTGTCGTACTGGCGCTCTCATCCCTTAACTGTTGATATTTGTTTTACCTGAAGGCCAATAAGGAGGTGTGGAACAGGGCCCTGGCCAAGCTGCAGAAGCTGGAAAGGGAGCAAGAAAAGAAGCAACGCGAGGCCAACAAGCACCTTGGTCTTTTCTCTACATACGGCGTGGAAGAATGCAAACAGCTCTTCTGGAAATCATTTAAATGGGGCAAGAATTTTGGCCAGCGTCAGACCATGTTTGATATGCTTTTTATGGGCTTTCGCGCCATGGGTCGTGACGAGGGTTTGCTGGAGTACATTTTGCAGGTAAAGGGATGGGAGGGCGATACGGTTGCGGTGTAAGGCAATCTGTAAATCTGTCCTATGGAAGCTATTTGCACGAACGTGCACAGGGCGCAATCTCATGATGCTCTCGTCCTCATCCCCGACGCACTAGATATTGATGCACTTCCTGCTGAACATGGCCATGGGTCTCTTCGTCGCCTTGACCGGCTTCACTTTTTCCCTCTGGTCCTTCATCCGTGCTTATTCTCCGGACCTTGTGACCGGCCTTTTCTTTTTCGCGGGGGCTGTCATTAGCGCCACTGCAATGGTAGCTACCTATCTCACTCTGTTGTATGGAACGGCGGGTGCGACCGTTTATGTGGGTGTCAAGGCCCTCTTAAACAACGCCAACCGTCTCGAGCAGGGCGGGGATGCGAGGAGGCCACGGCGGAATTTGCATTATGAGTAAGGAATATGCCACGTCGGATGCAAGAATTTGGTAGAATTTACGTTGATGATTGAAGGCTTGTTAACAACATACCGTCTAACACCTTTTCTCAGACGTTGCTTTCCCGCACTGAGTTTCTCTACATTTGTGCTGCTTTCAAATGTGCGACCAAACCAAGTTCATGCTTGAAATTTATCTTGTGATACATCTACTTCTGCGCAGCAAATCTCTTCCCTTCCATGTGATACTTGTACTTGTTCACAGCAGTCGTTTTCCCCCCTTATACTGATAAGATACAGTCGGGAGTCATTGAAACCCCGCGAGCATTCAAGGGCTCCACCGAGTCGACTGAATGAAAACCACAATGATTACAACTGTCTTACCTATCTTGCAAGGATGCACTGCCATCGTGTTTTGCGCTGCAGTTTCGTCGGCTTGTAAGCCCGGCAAAAGGATGGGGAGGTAATTTGAAAGTGAAACGGTTGCCCTCCGCGCCCGGCCGCTATGTTGGACGGGATCCTTTCATCTTGCGTAACCAGCTCCATCAAGTGAAGGAAGATCATGAGCCACCGCCACAGTTCCACATATGATACCCTCTCAGCATTTGTATCGTGGGTGGAGGGTGACTGTCTTTTTTAGGGGTAGCAATTGCTAGGATATGGTTGTTGAAGCAACACCACTTCTGGCCCACGGCGTCCCACCCATAACGTCTGCAACCATGATCCTCTTTCTCTTATGTCCATTTTCCCCCCTGGCCGTCGCAAAATTTACGTCACTTATTACAGGTTGACATGTATGGCTCCAAAATGTCAGATAGTACATTCAACGCGTCCTCCTCTGTGCAGATGCCTCCCTCTGGAACCCATACCGAGTGGACTGCCGATAAGTGTTATCAGGACACCATGGACATACCCACCGTTTTACCTATGGCACATCTTAGACCACGAGTCTCAAATACAGCCGCAATCACCGCAGGAATGGCACCTCCTCCTGTGGCACCTAGTCTCGCACCAAGGCGAACGTCCCCATTACTTGTCAGCGCGTATGCCCGTATGCGCAAAAGCGTGAGTGAAGGATGCATGGCGGCAAAGATAAGCGGCCCTTCTTCTCACATTACGCATGACATCCGTCGCCGCATTCGGCACCAGCAGCACCATCCTTATCCTTCGTCCCCACCTCCTACTTCTTGTGGGATCGAGAAAGGGGACAGGCCGATACTGGAAGCGGGGAGGCCGTGCTCCAAGGGGCCCTGCGAATCCACGAAAGACCAGCGTCACGCGAACCACATGTACACATACGGTTCCAGCTTGTCAATCCTTGGGGCCACATCCACAGGACTGCCCGCGTCGCTGAGCCTGGGCGTCAGGCACGACGCAGGAGGGGCGCGGCCAAGCCACGAAGGCATCCCCATGAGTCCGAAGCGGCCTGCCTCGACAGAGAGACAACACGCCGAAGCAAGCCACGCCGAAGAAGGGTCCTCACAAATGAACGAGACTACGCATGTGCAAGACGACGGGGCTGCCTCAACCCTAAGTCACCCGATTCAACCGGCAGCGCACGGAGGGGGAGATATGTGCCCCTCCGACCACGACAGGCAGGGAGGGGCAATCGATGTCCGAGGAACATGCACGCACACGGCAGCCCATCTATTCGCGGCGGCTTCCAAGTTTGCTGCCGCCAAGGCGGCCCGACGGGTGCTTTCTACGGGGGACGTAAGGTGGGGAGGCTTTTCCTTCACGATTCCCCCCCGCCCAGCGCCCGCCCAAGCAGAGATGTCCGCCTCTCTAAGCGGACAGGCCAGTGGAGCTTGCACACTTCCAGGCTTAAAGCCCAACCATCCGAACTGGCAGAACCAGGACAGTTTTTTCCTCCTGGAAGTGGGGCAGGAGGCGTCCCGGCGGGAGGCAGGGGCGGAAGTCCCTGCCTGTCCTGTGAAGCCCGCCTCGGTCGCCTCCCTGTACGCCGTCCTCGACGGCCACGGTGAGCAAGGACACCTAGTCAGTCAATTTGTGCGGCACCATCTTCCCAGTCACCTCCGAAACACGGGCTACGATGTCCTTGAGGCCTTTTCCATCATGCAACAAGAACTGGCTAGCTGCCCTTCCCTGAAAGTCGCCTGCTCGGGCTGCACCTGTGTGTTGGTGCTGGCGCGCGTGACCGGGGAAGGAGAAGGGGAGGAGGGAATGCGGCTGACCGTGGCGAATCTTGGAGATTCACGTTGTGTGCTGGGACGGCGGAGACGGTCCCGACCGGGTACAGGCCCCGGGAGGAGTGACGCTGGACAAGGGGAAGAGAGTGTCTTGGGTGTCGGTGCGCACCTTCTAGGAAAGCCTTTGGATAGCCCCCTCCCCCAGCACACTCCCCATTCCCAGCCCGACGGCAGGAGGAGCGGCGGGTCCAGGAGAAGGGCCTGTCCACACGTGCGTGCCGTGCCCCTCACCCAGGACCATAAGCCCGACCGCCCCGACGAATTCCGACGCATTCTCGCCGCGGGGGGGCAGGTCGGGTATCGGCAATACACCTCTCCCCATCCCTCCCCGGGCCCCTCCCACCACCGTCACGCCAGCGATCCCAAGCTCCTGCCCCCTGTGACGCTCGGCCCTGCCCGGCTCTGGTATCAATACCGGGGAGATCGAAACGGTCTCGCCATGAGTAGGTCCTTCGGGGACACGGCGGTGCACGCGGTGGGAGGAACGAGTCAACCCGAGGTGATGGAGTATCTCGTGAAGGGCGGGCGGAGCGAGGGAGGGAAAACATGTATCGGGAGGGAGGAGGAGGAGGGAGGGGAGGGCGTGATGCATGAGAAAGGGATGGAGGTCGAGGACGAGGAGGACGCATTCCTGATTCTTGCGAGCGATGGTCTGTGGGACGTTGTAGATAACCAAGAGGCGGTGGAGATTGTAGATAGGTATGCTCGAGCCTCCTTTCGAGCGGGGGAGAGGAGGGAGGGAGGAGGAAAGGTTGGAGGATGGCAGCCCAGGAAGGCAGCAGCAGCCTTGGTCAGCTTCGCCAGAAGCCGTTGGGAATATTTGTCGCCGCTGTCCATCGATGACATTACTTGTGTGGTCGTGAGACTGCCATCCCCCAGAGAAAGAAGGTGAAGAGTGGTGAAACCGAGGAAAGGGGTATTGAAGAGATCGGCTGTAATGAGTACCTGCCCGGGTCAGAGGCCGGTGGATCCATCTTCCTTTGAGGCGTTGGTGGGTAGGAGAGAAGAAAAAAGGGGAATTGGAATGCTCCGCCTTTTGACACATAATACCTGTGGATAGAAGGATGAAAGTCCATTCGGACGATCCTACTTGTTTGAAATTCATCAGTAAATTTAGATGTGTTTCTAATAGAAACCTCGATAGCGGCGGTACAGGAGAAATTGACACAAGGTGCAAGCCCCAGATTCGATGACTGTAGAAAACAAAATTAAAAGTGGTTTCAGCCATGAGAAGAGCGTGTGTATGATGATAGAATGCTGAGGAACACGGAAAAAATGTGAAAATGTGGTGTCAGGGCGCTTGGGAAAGGAAGCCGTCGAGAGGAAAGGTTTGCAGACGTGAGTCTGCTTGCGGCTAGAGAGTCCGATGCCCGGACTCAATCGTACGATGCATGTAAAAAAGGACGAGCAATGCGAAAAGTGCGGCAAGCCGTTGCTCGAGAAGAGGTAGGATCAGGAGGAGGCCGTATAGAGGGCCTGGAAGAAAGCTTCGTCCATGTTTGTGTTCGCATGTCAAGCAACGCAGAAGTGCGTGGGAGGAAGAAAATCCTTGTGGACACGTTTTGTTCCAAAGGACAGGATGGAAGACGGCTCACTTACGAAAACTGCAAGAGCAAAGACGAATGAGAAGAATGCTCGCTCTTCGTTAGCATCCCTATGGAAGAAAACAAAGAATCACCGGTAAGACTACACTGTCAGTGAGGCTTTACATTGCGCAGATTTTTAAACGTCACATGACCGGTCACTGGCCACCATTGCCATCCTTCCCTTCCTCTTGCCCTTCCTCTCGTCCGGTCTGTGTGCCTTCCCCAACACGAGAATGATCGACATCCACGGCCGTCACGTTCCATGCATCACTTCCTGTTCGGCCCCCGCCTCCCCGTTCTCCTTCCTCTTCCGCTTCCTCCTCCCCTCTTCTTTCCCTTTTCCCTCCCCCCCGCCGTCTTCTTCGCCGTCCTCCCCCTTCATCTTCCGGCACAAGGCGTCCAACGACGCGTTTTCCATCCCCACCAATACCCGAGCATCAGCCGCCCAGCCCAACCGCATCGCCCGCCAGCAAAACACAGGCTCGTGCCGCGGGTGGTACTCCTCGTCGATGCAGGCCTCTGGGTCCTCTGCCTCTTCCATCCGGGGCCGTACATAGTTCTCAAACGTCCGCCCCACCGCCTCTCCCACCTCCGCCTCCACCTCCGCCAAATTGACGGGGCGCGGCACGGGCAAAGGACGCCCGTAAAACGCTTTCTGTTGCTGAGCCACCACCCCCGACGGCTTTCCCGCCCCCGCCAGAGCCTGCCGCACCGCCTCCATGGTCCGCACCGTCCGGGCGGGGGGCGCGGGGGGCTTCTCAATCCGTGGTTCGCACCGTTGCAAACGTTTCCAGGACAACCAGGCTTGCTCCCGGTGCAAAACCGTGTCCAAAACACCCAAATAGACCGCCCCTTGGGCGGACGTGTTCCGGATCAGTCGCCGGGCGTGCTTGACCAAATCGTTCGCGCCCTTTTTGGGAGGAGAAGGGTTCGGGGCCGGGGAGGAGGAAGCGGGGGGGCTGGCGACCGCGAGGGCGGTGGCCGCCGAGGCATAGTTCAAGACGATGAGGAGCTGTGTTAGGACCTGTGTGCGGATCAAGGGATCATGGAGCTGCAGCCGGAAGAGGCGACTGTTGGTCAAGTATTTGCACCCCAAAAACGCCTCCATGCTCCGCCCGTGCCCGCCCTCCCCCTCGTCCTCCCTCCCTCCCTCCCTCCCTCCTTCGACGGGAGGCCGGCGTCGGGTGTGGGTCGCGCGGGGGGAAGGTGGTGGGGACAATGCGCTCCCGTCTTTTCTGGGCCCCGTTTTCTTGGACCTTGAGGCTGCCTCACCCTTCTGACCCTCGCCTTCTTCCTCTACTTTTCTTTCCTCTCCCTCTGTCTCGGCCCGATTTCGGTTCTCTCCCCCGTTCTCCCCCCCTTCCTCCCCCCCTTC
>Ga0102934_1001502_pt1 | contig 16298 bp, 12 predicted proteins | sample SalPonR2_A_D1_MG_FD_78175 | JGI IMG/M metagenome (GOLD analysis project Ga0102934, IMG submission 78175) | Salt pond soil microbial communities from South San Francisco under conditions of wetland restoration - Salt Pond MetaG R2_A_D1_MG | ecosystem: Environmental > Aquatic > Marine > Intertidal... | reverse complement strand
GCATTTCTGCATTAGGGCCTGAACACCCGCCTATGGACTTCTCAGTTTCCCACATCTCCTCCAGACACTACCTCACGGTGATGCCCTAGATTAGGCTTCCCGGGTTGTACCAGCACTCCCGGATAAGGACTTTAACCTTCGAGAAAATTAATCTTCCAGGCTCTCAACTCGTGTTTACCTTATGGTATCGTAGTCGCTGCCTTTAACAGTTAATCCGTTTTACTCTAACAACAAGTGCAACTGCCCGTCGCACATATAAAGGGATGCTATAAGTTAGCATCCCTTTACTTAAAATATTAATCATTTAGTCTATATATTAGACATCCCACACTACAACATAAATCTTCATTAATTACTAAGACGTTTTTCCCTAAGTTTAGATGGGCTGATGAAAAGTTCCAAACTGCTTTAACATCGGTTTTTCTTAATTGATGGGCTATATCTTGTATATCGTCTTCATTAGTTGCAATTATAACTATTTTTATATTATTATCATCCAGTGTATCCTTTAAAAATTTAACATTTTTTACTAAATAACTACCGATTCTTCGGCCTATTTTATCAAGATCATTATCGAATATTTCTGTAATACAAAATCCCATTTCATTGAATTTCTTGTATCTTAATAGGGCTTTCCCAATATTACCAGCCCCAATTAAAGCAATTTCCCATCTTTTATCTAAGCCTATTATTTTTTCCAGGCTATTTTTTAGTTTTTTTTGATTATATCCTTTTCCTTTTCTGCCCATATGGCCAAAAAATGAGAGATCTCTTCTTAATAATGTTGATTTAATCCCTGCTTTTTCCCCAAGAGCCTTCGAACATATATATTTCGATGTACTTTCTCTCTCACCATTAACCAGACATCGATAATAATTTAGTAACCTTCTTATAGTAGGCTCCGGTACTTTTCCCATATATTAAATACCTCGCGCCTTGTATTCAGTATGAAGAAGTTCATGAGCTTTATGGCTACCGGGCTTTTCGAGATATTCTTCATATAATTTTTGGATATATGGATTTTCATGTGATTTTCTAAGAGTTTTATTCTCATCAATTTGATAGATAGCTTCCATTCTTCTTTCTAATACATCATCAGATGCTGCAAGTGGTTGACCTCCCCCACCAATACAACCTCCTGGACAAGCCATGAACTCTATAAAATGATACTCTTCTCCATTTCTTATTTTATCTAATATTACCCTGGCATTTCCTAAGCCGTGAGCAACTGCAACCTTAACCTCCATATCATTTACCATTACAGAAGCTTCTTTTAGACCATCAAGTCCTCTTACCTGATGGAAGTTAATATTTTTTAATTCTTCTCCAGTCAGAATTTCATAAGCAGTGCGTAAAGCAGCTTCCATTACACCACCAGTAGTTCCAAAGATATCTGCTGCTCCGGATGAAACACCTAACATTTTATCATGTTCTTGTTCTTCAAGATCCATTATATTAATACCTGCTTGTTTTATCATCCTACCTAATTCTCTAGTAGTTAAGGAATAGTCAACGTCCCCATTCATTTCTTCTCTGGTTGCTTCAAACTTTTTAGCAGTACAAGGCATAATTGAAACCACTACCAAATCATCTCGATCAATATCATTTTGTTCAGCGTAATAACTGTTAGCTAAAGCCCCAAACATCTGTTGAGGAGATTTACAGCTTGAAAGATGGTCAAGGTATTCTGGATATTGATGCTCAATAAATTTAATCCAACCAGGACTACAAGAAGTAAATAAGGGTAGGGTTCCCCCTTCTTTAATTCGTTCAATTAACTCAGTTCCTTCTTCCATAATTGTGAGATCGGCTGTAAAGTTAGTATCGAACACCATATCAAAACCCAGCTTTTTTAAGGCTGTAACCATCTGTCCAGTCACAATAGTACCAGGCTTTTCATCAAATGCTTCAGACAATCCGACTCTAACTGCAGGAGCAGTTTGCACTACAACATGTTTTTCTTTATCAAATATTGCATTCCATACTTCCTCAATATATTCAACTTCTGTTATTGCTCCAGTAGGACAAACAGTGGAACACTGTCCACAATATACACAAGGACTTTCACCAAGTTCATCATAAAAGGAGGGGCTAACCATGGTTTCAAATCCTCTTCCATCCGGTACTATTGCTCGGACAGATTGTACTTCTTTACAAACTGAAACACACCTCCTGCAAAGTATACATTTATCAGGATCCCTCATTATTGAAGGAGTAGATTTATCAACTTCTTGATGTGTCTGTTTTCCCTCAAATCTAATATCTCTAATTCCCATAAATTCTGCAACTTCCCTAAGTTCACAATCTAAATTTCTTATACAGGAAGTACAATTCACATCGTGATCAGATAAAAGAAATTCCATATTCATTTTTCTTGTATCTCTTACTTTCTTTGTATTTGTTTTAACTCTCATTCCATCTTGTGCAGGTGTTATACAGGAAGCTACAATTTCATTACTATCAGCTAATTCAACTACACAGACTCTACAAGCTCCCAGTTCATTAACTTCTTCAAGAAAGCATAAAGTAGGAATATATTTGCCTGCTTTTTCAGCTGCTTTAAGAATTGTATCTCCTTTATTTACTTCCACCTGAATATCATCTATATACATTTTTATTTTTTCTTCAGCCATTTTAATCCTCCTTTACTTAATTTCTACATCGCAGCGCAGACATCTTCTTGACTCTTCCACTGCCATATCTTCTGAATAACCTTTTTCAACTTCTTTAAACCCGCGTTTTCTTTCTGAAAGTAATATTGTGGGCATTTTAACTCTAGGTTTTTCTTCTTCTAAGATTGGTCCAGATAGTTCTCTTTCTATATCCATTTCTGTTATTATATTTCCATCTCCACCTAAATATTTATCTATTTCACGGGCAGCATCTTTACCATGCTTAATTGCTTCTACCACAGTGGAAGGACCTGTAACACAGTCTCCCCCAGCAAAAATCCAATCAAGATTAGTTTGTAAGCAATCATCTGTTTCAATTAGATTACTATTATTAACTTCAACTTCTACTTCTTCACAATTGAAGTTACAGTTTACGTTTTGGCCAATTGCAGTCACAACTATATCTGCTTCCATTGTAAAGTTGGAATCTTTAATTTCTCTTGGCTTTCTACGACCACTTTTATCAAATTCTCCACCTTCGATCTCTACACATTCGATAGCTTTAACTTGGCCATTTTCTCCGATAATTTTTACCGGATTAACCAGGCAGTTCATATTAACCTGCTCATACTGTGCTTCTTCAATTTCTTCACGATGGGCGGGCATATCATCTATAGTTCTTCTATATACAACATTTACTTCATCAGCACCTAGCCTTACCATATTTCTCGCTACATCAATTGCTACATTTCCTCCACCTACAATCGCTACTTTTTTATCTTTCATATCCATATCATTGCCTAAGTTAATATCTCTTAAAATATCAACACCCGAATAGACTCCCTCTAAATCATTTCCTTCTATATTTAATTCTCTATCTTCATGAGCACCTACTCCCATATAAACTGCTTCATAACCTTTTTCTTTTAATTCTTTTAATGTTATATCTTCACCAATTTTAGTATCAACTACTATCTCTACACCCATTGTAGTTAAAACAGTTATCTCTTCATTTAAGAGATCTTTCGGTAATCTGTATTCAGGGATACCTACTGCTAACATTCCACCAACAACCGGTAGAGCCTCAAATATTGTGACATCATAACCTTTCTTTCTTAAATAGAAGGCAGTTGTTAAACCAGATGGTCCAGAACCTACTACAGCTACTTTTTTATTTTTTTCTGCTTTAATTTCTGGTACTGGAAAACCAGCTTCATTTTTAAGTACATAGTCACTTGCAAATCTTTTTAATTCCCTGATTGCTAATGCTTCATCTATTGAATTTCTATTACAAGAACCCTCACAAAGGTTATAGCATACACGACCACAAATTAATGCAAGTGGATTTTCTTTTTGAATTACTTTATAGGCCTCTTTGTATTTACCTTGTCTGATAAAGTCTATATAAAGTGGAACATCTACATTAGCTGGACAGGCATTTTGACAGGGAGAATCAAACATGGAAGCACATCTTGAAGCTTCACAGTAATTATCTAAAATATGTGCTTCATATTCATCTCTAAAATATCTTAAGGTACTAATTACCGGATTTGGAGCAGTTTGTCCAAGTCCACAAAAAGCAGAATCTTGAATAACTTCTCCCATTTCCTCTAAGAGATCTAAATCCTCTAAAGTGCCTTCGCCATTAGAAATCCTTTCTAAGACCTCTAACATCCTGGTAGTACCAATTCGACAAGGTGTACATTTACCACAAGATTCATCTTTACAAAAGTCAACAAAGTATTTTGCAAGGTCAATCATACAGGTCTGCTCATCCATTACGATTAGACCACCAGAACCCATGATTGTACCTAATTCTTTTAAAGATTCATAATCTATAGGCACATTTAAGTACTCAATAGGTATACATCCTCCGGAAGGTCCTCCGGTTTGGGCTGCTTTAAAAGTACCGTTATTTTCTAATCCGCCCCCAATATCAAATATAATTTCACCAAGTTTAGTTCCCATGGGAATTTCTACTAAACCATTATTTTTGATTTTGCCTGCAAGGGCAAATACTTTTGTTCCTGGACTTTCTTCTGTTCCGAAACTTCTAAACCAGCTTTCACCTTTACTTATAATATCTGGAACATTGGATAAAGTCTCTACATTATTAATAATGGTCGGCTTACCATTTAATCCAGACTCGGCCGGGAACGGTGGTTTTGGTTTCGGTTCACCTCTTTTACCTTCTATAGAAGCAATTAAAGCAGTTTCTTCACCACAGACAAATGCTCCTGCTCCAAGTCTTAGTTCTATATCGAAATTGAAATCAGTACCAATTATATTTTCTCCTAATAAGCCTAATTCTTTTGCATCATCAATAGCTTTTTTCAATCTCTTAATTGCAAGTGGATATTCTGCTCTACAATAAATATATCCTTTATCAGCACCAATAGCGTATCCTGCTATTGCCATACCTTCTAATAATCGATGAGGATCACCTTCAAGTACACTTCTATCCATAAATGCACCTGGGTCTCCTTCATCTGCATTACATATTATATACTTTTGATCACTTTCATTATCTTTAGCAAACTGCCATTTTAAACCAGTGGGGAATCCTGCTCCACCCCTTCCCCTTAATTTAGAATCCTTAATTTCATTAATAACTTCTTCCGGCGACATATTATCAACTGCTTTTGTTAATCCATTATAAGCATTATTTATGACTGCTTCTTCAATGCTTTCTGGATCAATTTTGCCGCAGTTTTCTAAAACTATTCTATTTTGAGAAGCAAAGAAGGGATCATCAGTTGGTATTTCCCATTCTTTTATGATATTACCTTCAATAATACTTTCATTTATTAAATCTCTAGCTCTTTCAGCTGTGACATCTCCATATAGTACACTTGTATCTCCCTGTTTAATCTCTATTACTGGTTCTTTTGCACATAAACCAACACAACCGGTCTTAGTGACTTCAATATTTTTTAAGTTTTTCTTATCAATTTCATCTATAATTGAGTCATAAACATCTTCTGCACCAGCTGCTATACCACAGGTTCCCATTCCTACTAAAATTTTTGTGATCTGACTTTTTTCATTTTCTTTTTTTAAATACTCTTTATATTCTTTAAAACCATCATACGATGTAATTCTATTTATTTCAGTTGCTTGCATATTTAAACCTCCTTACATTTCATTATTTTCATATTTTTTTAATATATTAACGGCCTTTTCTGAATTTAATAAGCCGTGAGCTTTACCATTAACTGTCATTACAGGTCCTAATCCACAAGCTCCTAGACACCTCACTATTTCTAATGAAAATAATCCGTCATCGGTGGATTCACCAGCTTTTAGATCGTATTCTTTTTTAATACGGTCAATGATGTCTACCGAACCCTTTACATAACAGGCAGTACCTTTACAAATCGCTATTTGATATTTACCTTTAGGTTTTTCTGAAAAATGAGCATAAAAGGATATTACACTACTTACTTCACCCGGTGCTAAATCTAAAGCCTTAGAAACTTCTTTTTGTATATATTTTGGTATAAAGCCGACTAGCCCCTGTACTTCATGTAGTACCTCAATTAAATTTTCTTGTTCTCCTTGGTTTTCTTGTAAAATCTCGTTTAATCTTTTTTGTATGCGATTTATATACTCATCATCTTTAAATCTTTCTTTACCTACAAATTGACTTAATTCTTCTTTTAATTCAGATTTGGCAATTTCATATACTTCTTTTTTTGAAACTGTAGACATTTTATCCTCCTTTCGTGTATGTGAACACATTCTCATAATAAATTAAATTTTTTTCTTCCTACTTATTATTAAAAATTATTCCCTTATCCCAATTATCCCTCCCTTTATTGTATAATTTAATTGGTATTAATTTTCAGAATTATCATGATAATTATTTTTTTCACAATATCTACACCTATATAATTATGCATTTACTGTGCCAAGTTCTATATGTTTGAAAAATAAATTACAAACCTTGATATAATAAGGAAGTTAGTCATTTTATACAAAAATAAAAAAAGTCCCTATAAAAGGGACTCCTCTAAATAATGCAATAGTGCATCAATTTTTATACTTTTTTTGTACTATATTTTTTTAAACTTTGTGAAATCAAGCATTAAGTTATTAATGCAGTTGCGCATCAATAAATGCATTTTTGCATTAATGGAAGTACTTTTTCATCTTCCTAACTATAGTAGATTGATTAACACCTAACATTTCTGCTATTTCATAAGTTGTTTTACCTTCTTTTTTAGCTAATGATATCAATTTCTTTTCAACTTCATTTACAGCTTCTTTGAGTGGAACGATCTCATTAACTATAATATCTTCTAATTGATTTTTTTGCTCATTGTAATTGAGGTGTTTTTTTACATCATCAGCTGTAATTAAAGCACTTTCCTCAGAAGTAACTATTACTCTTTCTAAAAGATTAATCATTTCTCTTACATTTCCAGGCCAACTATAATTTAATAATATTTTTTCGACTTCACTGGCAAAACTAATATCTTTATCATATTTTTCACTAAATATTTTTGTATAGTATTCAAACAATGGTATTATATCTTGCGGTCTTTCAATAAGTGGTGGAATATCTATAGGAATAACATTTAATCTATAAAAGAGATCTTCTCTGAAATTTCCCTTATTAACCATTTCTTTTAAATTTCTATTGGTAGCAGTAATTAATCTAAAGTCTACCTTAATGGAATCTACTCCCCCGATTCTAGTAACTCTATGTTCTTGGATTACCTGTAATAATTTAACCTGCATATTTAAAGGCATTTCCCCAATTTCATCTAAAAATAGAGTGCCGTTATTGGCTTTTTCGATTAAACCGGGTTTACCTTCTCTTCTAGCTCCACTAAAAGCACCTGTCTCATAACCAAATAGTTCTGATTCTAAGAGTCTTTCCGGTATTGCTCCACAGTTAATTTTTACAAATTCTTCTCTATTTTCGTTAAGTTGGTGGATATAGCGGGCTACTACTTCTTTTCCTACACCTGAATCTCCCGAGATTAATACTGTTGAGTTTGTATCACCTATTTTTTCAGATATTCTTAAGATCCTTTTCATCTGATCTGATTTACATACTATATGAGCCATATCATTATATTTATCATCTTCATTTTCTATAGATAATTTAATTTTAGCATTATCTGAATAATTATTATCAACTGCCATATCTAGTTCTTTTATATCTCTTGCATTTACTATAACTTTACTGATATGATCATCTTCTGAAAATATGGGAGTTGCGGTAGTTAATAATCTTTTTTTATTCGTATTTTGCACAATAGTTATATTTCTTTTTTCTTTAAAAGCTAAAAGCGCTGCAGAAGGATATATGATTTTTTCATCTTCTAATTCATGTAATTCCATATTAAGCAGTTGTTTTTCTTTTAAGTTTACCATTTTTAAATAAGCTAAATTTACTCTTTTAACTTTTAGATTATCATTTACTACCAACATTCCATCATAAGAAGAATTAATTATACTATCTAACTCTAAATTTAATTCTTTTACATCTTTTACTTCATTTCTTTTTTCATTTAATAAATAGGGTAAACACATTTCTACTTCAGCCAACCCTTGTGTCACTGCCACAGCCTTATCCTTACATGAATCATATCCACAGGCTCCACAGTTTAAGAGATCATCTTCCGTATATTTATTGGTCTTAGCTAAGATCTGCCAGATTTCACTTTCACTTGGTTCTTCTAACTTTTGGTAATCTTTTTTAAAGGTGTTTTTATAATCTATTTGCTCAATTAAATCTTCTTTGTACTTTAACTGATTATCCTTTTTATCATTCTTTATATATTTATTTACAGCTATTTCTTTTTTGAAATGACTTTTTTCAGTTAAATCTACACCGTTTATACAGCCATCACAAAAGAGTGCATCTACAAAGTCAGGCATAATCTCACCTGCAGACATCATTTCAAATAAGGCGTTTAATTTTTTACTTCCTTCCACTTTTAAATATCTTTCATCTGTATTATTACTTAAAGCTTCTTTTAAACCTCCAGCAATTGGAATTTGTCTGGAAGTAGCATTAATAATAGAAGAAAGTTCTTGATTATCTTGAGGATTATTTTTTTTATTGTATTTATCAAAGTTTTGCGCAAACATCTCAAAAAATTCTGAATATGTCAATACTCCAACTACTAGCTCATTATTAACAAACTCAGATTTTTTTGCATGGCAAGGTCCTACCAATACAACTTCTGTATTTTCTTGAAGTGTTAATTCTAAATATCTAACCAGAGCCCCCATCGGTGATACAATTGGTGCAATATATTTTACTAATTCAGGATAATATTTTCTGATATAATTAACTACAACTGGACAGGCACTACTGATTACTGGTTCATTACTCTCTTGTAAATAATATTTATACTCATTGATAATTAATTGAGCACCCCAGGCTACTTCATAAACATCTTTAAAACCAGCTTCTAATAAAATATTTTCCCAGTCTTGGAAAGTTAGATCAGTATTAAAAGCAGGAAAACTAGGAGCAAGACCAATAACTAACTCTTGTTTTTTGTCTTTTAGTAATGAACTGATTTTATCCTTATAATTTTTTACTTCCTTAGCACCCTGTGAACAGATAGTTACACAATTAGTACAGTTTATACAGCGATCTTCCATAACCTCTGCTTGGCCACTTTTTACTCTCAAGGCCTTAACAGGACAGTTCCTTACACAAGCATAACACTCATGACAGGAATCTTTTATAGTTGTGACTAAGTTATTAATTTTAATCGCCCCTTTGACACTTGAATTTATAGTATGATACAATTATTTGCAATCAGTTTAGGAAAGTAGGTAATAGGATGGCGTATAATGTTGTAATTTCACAAATTTTAAGTCTATTCATTTTAATATTGCTCGGTTATATTTTGAGAAAGATGAATTTTATAAATGAAAAACTTAGTAAAGGATTATCTCGTATATTAGTAGATGTAGCACTTCCTGCTTTAATTATATCTTCGATGATGGTAGAAATCAATAAGGAACTAATAAATTACGTTAAAATTTTCACTATCATTACTGCAGTAATTTATCTCACAATGATTGTGCTGTCGGAAATCATAAGCAAATTAATTAAAATGCCTTTAGCTAAAAATACTGTCTTTAAATTTATCCTTGTCTTTGGAAATGTTGGTTATATGGGAATTCCCATTATTACAACCTTATTTCCCGAAAACGGAATCATTTTAAATTCCATAAAAATAATCTTTTTTAATGTATTAGTCTGGACCTATGGAGTTTACCTTTTTAATAGAAAAGAAGGAGAAGACTATGATTTTGAATATAAAAATCTTTTAAATAATGGAGTTATTGCAATTACCATCGGTTTTATACTTTTATTTACAGGTTTGAGGCTTCCATCTTTTATCTCTGGTTCACTTGAAATGTTAGGAAATATTACTTTTCCAATCTCAATGTTAGTTATCGGTAGTTCATTAGTAAATGCAAACTTTAAAAAGCTATTTTTAGATAAAAAGTTAATTCTTTTAGCACTATTAAGGTTACTTATATATCCTTTATTAGCTTTATTTATCCTATCATTATTTAATATAGAACCAATTATCTATCGAACCAGTGTATTATTAGTTGCAATGCCTTCCGCCGCACAAGTTGTCCTCTTTGCTGAAAAATATGATGGTGATAATAGTTATGCTTCAGAAGGAGTATTTATCACAACTTTATTTTCAGTAATAACAATACCGCTTTTTATATATCTACTCACTATCATTTAAGATTTTATCAGCCCCATAAACAAATAATTTAACACCCTGTTTTAAAATATCTTCATCTAAATCAAAGTTTTGCGAATGAAGGGGATTTACAGTCCCTTTCTTTTTATTTTTAGTTCCCAATCTCAAGTAGGAACCCGGTATTTCTTGGGAAAAGTAAGCAAAATCATCTCCCCCCATAGAAGGTGCCGGTATTTCATATAAGTTTTCTTCTCCTAAATTATTTATAACTACTTCTTTCATTAAATTAGTTAGATCTGGATCATTATAAGCAGGTGGGTATTCAAAAGAATATTCAAATTCAAAATCTGCTTTATATGCTTTGGTAATATTTTCAACAATCTCTTTCATTCTATTTTTAACCTTTTTCCTCAGCTCGTTATCAAAAGAACGGACTGTCCCTTCAATTACAGCTTGTTCAGGAATAGCATTAAATGCTTCCCCAGCATGAAAGGAACCAATACTTATCACTAAAGGCTTTAAAGTATCAGTTTCACGGCTTTTAATCTGCTGGATTCCCATTACAATTTGAGAGCCGATTGTTATGGTATCTATGGCTTTTTGAGGTCGAGCTCCATGACCCCCTTTGCCTTTAATTTTGATTTTAAAATAATCAGGGGCGGCCTGAATTCTGCCTGACTTAAGTCCAATTTTACCGGATTCAATACTTGGATTAATATGTAGTCCTAAAATATAATCTACCTTTGGATCTTTTAATACTCCTGCTTTAACCATTGGTTTTGCTCCACCAGGACCCTCTTCAGCCGGCTGGAAAATCAATTTAACATTTCCCTTTATCTGATCCTGCAGTTCAGAAAGTACTTTTGCTGTACCCAATAAGATAGCTGTATGACCATCATGCCCACATGCATGCATTACTCCCTTGTTTTTTGATTTATAACTTACTTCATTTTTCTCAGTTAAAGCTAAACCATCTATATCTGCTCTGATAGCCAGAGTCTTGCCCTCTTTTTCCCCATTTATTAATCCAACTATACCAGTTTCACAAACTCTTTCATATTCAATTTCAAACTTTTTTAATTTTTCTGCGATAAAATCGGAAGTATCATATTCTTGAAAACCAAGTTCAGGTTTTTGATGAATTTTTCTTCGCCATTTTACTAAATCCTGATGAATATTTTCTGCCTTATCATTTATCTCTTTTTTGTTTAACAAGTTAAAACTCCCCTTCCCTATCATCCTATTTTAGATCCTAATTCAACTTCTTTATCTGGACTTAAAAGAACTACTCCATCTTCTCTGTAAATACCTAATACAAGTATTTCTGATATAAAGTCAGCAATTTGCAGAGGTGGAAAGTTAACAACTGCGATTACCTTTTTGTTTTGTAAATCTTTTTTATTATAAAGATCTGTTATCTGGGCACTAGACTTTTTTATCCCTAGCTCATCTCCTAAATCTACCCATAACTTATAGGCGGGCTTATTTGCTTTGGGAAAATCTTTCACTTTTTTTACTTTTCCTACTCTAATATCCAGCTGATTAAATGCTGAAAAACTTGTTTCTTCTTTCATAATTTAAACTCTCCTTAATTTTAATAAGTTAATTGAAAGTCAATAATATTGACAATAAAATTATAATCATATATCATTTACTCAGATTAAAGTATTTTCGAGGTGGTTTCTGTGCAAAAACGCAGTTCAAAAAGAATGGGAACAGATCCGATTGTTCCCTTATTATTTAGATTATCAATTCCCTCAATTATAGCAATGGCGATTCAAGCTTTATACAATGTAGTCGATAGTATATATGTTGGACGCCTAGGAACAGATCCCTTATCTGCCTTATCATTAAGTTTTCCTCTGCAGATGATCATTATTGCAATTGCAGTAGGGACTGGTGTTGGTACTAGTTCTTTAATATCAAGACTACTTGGGCAGGGCAAAAGAGAGCAAGCTTCCAATGCAGCTGAACATGTAATATTGATATCATTGTTTTATAGTATTCTAATGGCTTTGGTTGGCTACTTTTTATCTGATAGACTTTTTGTTATCTTTACAGAAGATGCCAATCTCATTAGATTAGGTACTGAATATATTTCTATAATTTTGATGGGATCAATCGCATTATTTTTCCCGATGATTTCTAATAATATTTTACGTGGTGAAGGTAATACCTTTATTCCAATGGTAGTTATGGTCATTGGGGCTGTCATAAATATTATTTTAGACCCTTTTTTAATCTATGGTCTCTGGATCTTTCCACGTCTAGGTATACAAGGAGCAGCCATTGCAACGGTTTCTGCCCGCTTGTTAAGTGGAATATTTTTAGTTTTTATGTTATTTAGCGATAAAAATGAACTTAAAATGGATTTAAAAACCTTTAAATTTGATTTTAATGTTATCATTGAAATATATAGAGTCGGTTTCCCAGCTATGATAATGCAGTTTTTAGCTAGCTTTATGTTAGCAGGGATGAATAAAATATTAGGTTCCTTTACTTCTACAGCTATTGCAGCTGCTGGTATCTATTTCAGACTACAATCCTTTGTATTTATGCCTGTTTTTGGTTTAAATCAAGGATATATGCCGATTGTTGGTTATAATTTTGGGCATAATAAACCTCAAAGAATGATGAAAACCATTAAATTAGCAGGTCTAATTGCTTTTGTATTTACCACTAGTGGATTTATTTTGTTCCAAACTATACCTACCCAGCTTATTACTTTATTTAATAAAGATCCAGAGTTAATTAGAATCGGAACTACTGCCTTAAAAAAAATTAGTATTGCTTTTCCCATTATCGGACCAGCTATAATTATCTCTACAACTTTTCAAGCTATGGGTAAAGGACTTCCTAGTTTGCTTTTCTCATTTTTAAGACAGATTGTCGTACTTTTACCTTTAATGTACCTTTTAGGCCAATGGTATGGATTAAATGATCTTTGGTATGCTTTTCCAATTTCAGAAGTTATCAGTATTATTCCAGCAGCAATCTGGTTAAAAATAACTTTAAATCGCGTTACAACTGAAATGGAAAGAAGAAATCAAATGCCGGGGCATTCTATAGATACTGGCTCTTAATTATTTCTTGTTAGATTTTTGTTTAAATATTAAAACTAGTCCGATTAAGATAAGTCCGATTGACCAAAATTCAGCACCTAATTCAAAATCAATATTAAACCATAACTCCAGGATGAAAAAGACACCTAAGCCAAATAAAATATAGCCAAGGATTTTCATCCTTTTTTCTTTTTGTTTTTTTATTGCCTCTTCATCAATTTCAAACTCAACCTCTGATTGATCTAACGGTCTTTCCGGAATTATTATCCAAGCAATGATATAAGTTATTAAACCTACTCCGAATACAAAAAACAGTATTAAAAATACTAATCTAACAATAACCGGGTCGATTTGAAAATACTTGCCTATACCACCACAAACTCCCCCTATTACTTTACTCTCCCTAGAAAGATATAATTTCTTCTCCATCAGGACCCTCCTTTATTATCAATTATTTTTAATCTTATCAATCAAATTAGTTGTAAATCGAGCTGTCATACCCCAAATTACAAAATCTTTATATTTATAGAAATTGACAGGATATTCACCATTACGCCAATCATAGTCTTTGCCATTGCGGATTAAATGATATGGAAAGTTTTCATTTATTTCGTGTCTACAATTGATTACATGAGTTTCGGGTTCATTTTCTAAAAAGTAGTTAAAAGGAACTATAAAGATTTGCTGTACTTCTGCTTTATTAATTTCCAACTCCTCGAGACTATCTACTTTTAAAAAACCAGCAAATGGATATAAAGCGATATTAAAAGGTGGAATCAAATAATCTAACTGACCAAAAACTTCTATCTGGTCGGTATTTAATCCTAGTTCTTCCTCGGTTTCTCTTATTGCCGCATCTCGAGCCGTTTCACCTTCTTCGATTCTACCGCCTGGGAAAGAAACCTCACCCGGTTGAGTACCTATTTCCTCAGAACGAATTTCATAAATTAAATGCAATTTATCATCTAATTTTATTAGGGGTACTAAAACAGCATATTTAGCTTTTACACCTAATGGTTTTATCGGGCTGTTTTTAATTCTTTTTTTTATTAAATCGATATACATAAATTTCACCTCAAAATACTACATTTATTTTATTATAATATATTTCAAAGCAAAAAGACAACCCAAATAGGGTTGCCTTTTAATGTATATATTTAATTTTACTTTGTTTTTACTCAAAATACCATTGATCTACATTATAGATAGGCCTTTTGAATACATTCCATACATGTTCCGGAATTACTAATTGATCATTATATGCTTCACCAATCACAGGCCAATAAAGTGGATAAGAAGCTACTTCATCCATAGCTAAGTTTTGCACGGTTCTATATAACTGCCATCTTTCTTTTTGATTAGTTGTCTTTTTAATTAGATCAATTAAAGCATCTACTTCATCGTTTTTATAGGTACCAAAGATAGAGTTCCATCCAGATTCAGAATGCCAGTTCTCAACAAAACTGTAAGGAGAAGGTACACCAGCAGACCATCTTTCTCTAAACATTGGAGCTTGACCTTCAGCGGTTACATCAAGATAAGTACCCCATTCTAGAGTAACAACTTCAACTTCAATACCAATTCTTGCTAGCTGTTGTTGTATTTGCTGTACTTCCAGTACTCTTTCTCTGTAACCAGAGGGAGCAAAGATCTTTGTTTTAAAGCCGTTGGGATAACCAGCTTCTGCTAGAAGTTCTCTTGCTTTGTCTAAGTCTTCTTCATATGCATTAGCATTCGGAGCACTAGCAGGGTGAAAACTAGGTACTCTACCTGCGGCAGGAACTGCCATTTCTCCACGAGTTAGTTCAATTAACTCATGTCTATTAATAGCATAAGCGACAGCTTTTCTGATTCTAACATCACTAAAAATGCTGTCTTCTCTTTTGTTAAAACAAATTCTGTGGTCTTCAAATTTATTATATGTTCCAAACTTTAATTCCACATCTTCTTTGCTTTTTAAATTTTGAAATACTTCAGCTGGTAGTTCAGCAATAAAGTCAATTTCTTTTGTTTGCAATGCCATTACAGCTGAAGTAGTTTCAGGATAAAATCTAAATACTAATTTATCTATATTAGGATCTCCATCCCAATAATCTTCATTTTTCTCAAGAACTATTCTTTGTCCCGGTACATGTTCAACAAAGACATATGGACCAGTACCAATCGGGTTTTGTTCATAACCAGACCAGCCTACTTCTTCAATATAGTCTTTTGGTAAGACATGGTTACGTAATCTTGCATTAGTTAAGAAGGTTACATTAGTTTCACCTAATGTAATTTTCAAGGTGTAATCATCAACTAACTCTAACTTTTCAATACCTTCATAATAACTTCTGTGTGGTGAAGCCAAATCCTTATCCATTAAGGATTCATATGTAAACTTAACATCCTCTGCAGTTAACTCTTCACCATTATGAAATTTGATTCCCTCTCTAATATTGAAGATATATACTTTACCGTCTTCTTCTACACTATAATCTTCAATTACTGCACCTTTAGCAGTGTAAGAACCTTCAGGTGAAACTTCAACTAGTGGATCACAAATTTGACTTAATACAAAGTCAGTTTCAGTGTCCTGATAAGTAATTGGGTTTAATTTAGATGGTTCAGCCTGAATAGCAATATCGACAGTAGACATATCATCCTGAGCAAAAGCTACTGCTGAAAAAATCATTAAACCTGACAACAATGATAAGACTAAAAGTAATGATAAACTCTTTCTCACATTAATAACCTCCTATTTATTTTATAATAAATCATATTGTTCTAAGTTATTTTTATGACATGCAACCCTCCTTCCATCTGATAAGTATTGTAATTCAGGTTCTACCTCTCTACATTTATCATCAGCAAAAGGACACCGTGGTGAGAAGTTGCATCCTTTTGGTGGATTAACAGGACTAGGAACTTCTCCGGTTAAGGGT
>Ga0102934_1001501_pt1 | contig 16299 bp, 15 predicted proteins | sample SalPonR2_A_D1_MG_FD_78175 | JGI IMG/M metagenome (GOLD analysis project Ga0102934, IMG submission 78175) | Salt pond soil microbial communities from South San Francisco under conditions of wetland restoration - Salt Pond MetaG R2_A_D1_MG | ecosystem: Environmental > Aquatic > Marine > Intertidal... | reverse complement strand
CCAGTATCTGTGGGAGATGCACGGTAAAAAAGTGCCGCTGAAAGTTCCGAAAATAGGAGAGAAGCGACAGTTTGTGGAAATGGCAATATCCAATGCTCGCTTAAAACTTGGAGAGCGCAGACTGGAAAAAGAGAAAGCAGAACGTAACCGTATTCCAAAAGCTGTGGAAGATTTAAAAGAATATTTGCGGCTGCAGACTCTCCCGAGGCGAATAGAGTGCTTTGACAACTCAAATATCCAGGGAAGTGACCCGGTTGCTTCTATGGTGACCTTTGTGGATGCCAAGCCCCGAAAAAGTGATTACAAGCGGTTCAAAATTAAAACTGTTACCGGACCGGATGATTTTGCATCCATGAAAGAAATTGTAAAGAGACGCTATGGAAGGGTAAAAAGGGAGAAACTTCATGGCCCCGATCTTATACTGGTGGATGGTGGAAAAGGACAGTTAAATGCTGCTATTGAGGCACTCAAAGAAGTTGAATACTTCGAACACTGCGAAATTGCAGGATTGGCCAAGCGGCTTGAGGAAGTTTTTTTGCCCGGGAAAGGAGATCCTGTGATGATACCCAAAACCTCTCCCGCACTGAAATTACTTCAGCAGGCCCGCGATGAAGCTCACCGTTTTGCAATTACCTATCACCGTCAGAAAAGGTCGAAGCGCACATTAAAAACCGAGCTGACGGATGTGCCCGGTATTGGTGAAAAAAGAGCAAAGGACCTTCTTAAAGAGTTTGGTTCCGTACAGATAATAAAAGAATCTGATCTTGAAACTTTACAAAAAAGTGCGGGTAAAAAAACGGGACAAGCCCTGTACAACCATTTTCATGCATAAAATTCGTTAAATGTTAAATAAGTAGCATGAAAATGTGATGGTTTTGGTTGAATCAGTCTGTTACTTTCATAAAAAGAAATAAAAAAACAAACCGATCCCTGTTATTCTTCGTATAGAAATACAGCACAGGCTTACGAATGAATGAAATATGTTATTTGTTTTGATTTATAGTTACAAACTCATAATCTTTGAACGATGAGACTTAATAAAAGCGACAACATTCCGGTTAATTACGAAAAGATGAAAGACAGAGAATTGGTCCATCTTTTTCGTAAGAAAGATGATCAACTTGCTTTCCAGGAGCTCATGAACCGCCACCAGGCGAAGATTTACTCCTATATTTACAGCATGATACAAAACAGAGAAACCGCGAATGACATCTTTCAGGAGACGTTCACCAAGGTAATCACCAAGATGGATGATACCTACAATGAACAGGGCAAATGGATAGCCTGGGTGATGAGAATTGCACATAATGCAACAATTGATCATATAAGAAAACAAAAACGATTTGTCGACGTTAAGAGCTCATACGATGAAGGATCAAAGACAGATTTTTATGATCGGTTGCCCGATGAAGATTCTCCGGGACAACAGGAAAAGCTTGAACTGGATGAATCGACTTCAAGTCTGTTAAAACATATTGCTAATTTACCTGAAGAGCAGAGAACCGTAGTGATGCTTCGACACTACTACGAAATGCCTTTTAAGGAAATTGCTGAGATTACTGATGTATCAATAAATACGGCTCTCGGCCGAATGCGGTATGCTTTGATTAACCTTCGTAAAATGTTTGATGAGGAACATGAGAAGGAATCAAAATATTTATGAGTAAGATAGAAAATCGTTGTATAGCATATATTTACAATGAAATGGATCCGTCAGAACGGCTCGAGTTTGAGAGAGAGCTTCAAAAAGATGAAGACCTTCTTATTGAGCTTGAAACTCTTAAAAGAACAGCCGGATGCCTGAACGGACTCAGATGTATAGAGCCCCCGGAATTTGTGATTGATCATGTAAAAATCAAGGCAGAGTCCAAAACCGTAAAGAAAAAAGATACCGTTTCATACAAATATCTTTTTGCATCAGCTGCAATAACTCTTTTCGCAGTGATGGTATATGGAGTCGTTATACTACAGGATCAACAACAGGCGGATAGTGCTGATACCGTCAGCTCATCCACTCCTGAATCGTCCTTTTCTTCAGTTGGAAATATCACTGCTGTTTCTGTCGGCTCAGGCGGAGAAACTGATGAGGTTACTCCATGGGTTGATCATGATGAAGTAATTCATTTTCATGAAAGATTTAACAGGGGTAGTGTAGCCAGCGTTGATTCAATGTTCAATCACAGCCTTAAAAAGCTCACCAGAATAAATTCATCAGGAACCGTTCAGCAGGTGCAGCAGCAGATTCACCTTACCGGTGGAAACAGGTAAACACTGGGTTTATTACTTCTCAATAAGTACACCGTAAACATTGCTTTATAAAATGTTGAATAAAGTTTTCCACCATCCAGTGTGAATAACTAATTTTGGTAAGGTATGGTGTGAGAGTTATATTCCAACTTATATAAAGAATCATAACTCCTTTTTAGTAGAATGGGAAAAATTATATCGATTGCCAATCAAAAAGGCGGAGTTGGAAAAACAACATCAGCCGTAAATTTAGCCGCCAGTCTTGCTGTTATTGAGCATCCTACGCTTGTAATTGATATTGACCCTCAGAGCAACAGCACAAGCGGTCTGGGTATAGAACCAAAATCTGTTACCAACTCTGTATATGAAGTAATGGTAGGAGGAGTGGATATCAAAGATGCCATTCGTGAAACAGAACTTCCTTTTCTGGATGTCGTTCCTTCGCACATTAATCTTGTGGGGGCAGAAATTGAAATGGTGGATCGGAATGAGAGAGAACGGATTTTACTAAAGGCGATCGACTCTCTGGATAAAAAATATGATTTTATCATTGTTGATTGCCCTCCGTCTTTAGGACTTCTTACAATCAATGCACTGACGGCTTCACACTCGGTAATGATTCCCGTACAGTGTGAATATTATGCTCTTGAAGGTTTGGGACAACTTTTGAATACCATTAAAATAGTACGGCAACATTTAAACAGGGATCTCGATATCGAAGGTGTACTGCTTACAATGTATGATACGCGAACACGACTATCGAATCAGGTAGCAGAAGAAGTGAAACGTTATTTTGATGACAAAGTGTTTTCGACAATTATCGCCAGGAATATACGGCTTGCTGAAGCCCCCAGTTTTGGAAAGCCTGCTATCCTGTATGATGCATCCAGCGTTGGAGCAAAAAACTATCTTTCTCTTGCCCGTGAGATTATTCAGAGAAACAAGAAATTATTTAAATCGAGTCCAGTACTCTCATAAACCGGTAATCAGCTATGTCGAAAAAAGTATTAGGCAGAGGTCTTGGAGCTTTTTTCCCGGACTACGATGACGGGAAAGGAGAGAAAAACCAGGATGAGCCCAAAACAAAAACGGCCGTTTCCATAGATCCCGCTGAAAGGGTAAATATTGTGCTGAATATACCGGTGGATCATATCAGGCCAAATCCTCACCAGCCCAGAAGCGATTTCAATGAAGAGGCACTGGAACAGCTTGCATCATCCATTAAGAAACATGGCCTCATACAACCAATTACAGTACGGTATTTAGGTCAAAAACGATTTGAGCTGATTAGCGGTGAGAGACGTCTGCGTGCTTCAAAAATTGCCGGTATTGCTGAAATTCCTGCTTACATACGTGAAGTAAATGATGATGAGCTAATTGCATTTGCACTGATTGAAAATATTCAGCGTGAAGATTTAAATCCGCTGGAGATTTCACTGGGTTATCAACGTCTGATTGACGAATTGAATTATACTCAAAGTGAAGTTGCGGAACGGGTCGGTAAAAACAGAACTACGGTCACCAATATGCTCCGGTTGCTGCAGCTGCCGGATTTTATTCAGGCTGCGCTGCGGGATGAACGTATATCAGCAGGCCACGCACGCTCGCTTATAAATGTGAAGACAGAGAGAGATCAAAAGAAAATTTTATCAGAAATAGAGAAAAAATCACTATCGGTTCGGCAAACAGAAGATCTTGTGAAGTCGTACGAAAAAAAGAGTGATCAAAAAAAGAGGTTGCCGGAAAAAAAGGAGAACCCTTTTTTAAATGACCTCACCAAACAGCTCAGAAATAAATTGAGTACGAAGGTAAACATCAAACAGAAAGCAAAGGGCGGTGAGATCAGAATTGAGTACTACTCTAACGATGATTTAGAACGACTGATGCAGCTTTTTAATGAAATGGACTAAATTTTTATTTATTACCGTTTTTTTCTTTCTCTCATCTGACCTTTACGCACAGAATTTTTCAACTTGGTTCAGTAATCGTTCTCTCCACTCTCAATTTGACTTTAATGAGCAAGAACTTGCTTCTTTTGTTCAGGATACTCTTCAAAAACGTTCTGATACGTTTCCATCACCAAAATCCGTTCTGTTCAAATCGATGATGATACCCGGATGGGGTCAAATACAGAATAAACAGATATGGAAGGTGCCCATTATTTACGGAATGTTTGCAGGAATTGGGGCTTATACGATCTATCTGAATAATAATTACAAGGATTACAGAGCGGCATTTTACAACGCTAATCAAGGTGATGACAATGATTTTAGATTCGGGCCAACCCCGGAGAGGCTGGCTAATGTAAATCCAAACCAACTGCAGTCTGCGAGGAACAGCTTTAGAAATCGTCGTGATTTTATGTTTGTTGTGATGGGGCTGGCATATGGGCTAAACGCACTCGACGCATATATCTTTGCGCATATGCGCAGTTTCGACGTCTCGGACGATTTGAGCGCAAGCGTGGGCCCCGCAATTTTACAGGACGGACATCCCGGTGTCAGAGTCAAAGTGAATTTCTACTAAAAATATTTAATAAAGCTCAACATATTATGAAAGAAGAAAAGTCTTTTTCAGAAAACGGAAAAAACGTTAATCAATTTCACGATGACAGTAACCGTGATCTCTGGAGTGTCTTTAAAATAATGGGTGAATTCGTTGATGGGTACGATTCTCTTCTCAGAATTGGGCCTTGTATATCTATTTACGGATCAGCTCGGATAAAACCGGGATCCAAGTATTACGAACTTGCGGTTTCCACAGCAGAAGCCATTGCAGAAAATGGGTTTGGTATTATTACCGGTGGAGGTCCAGGAATTATGGAAGCTGCCAATAAGGGAGCCTACAACGTACAGGCAAAGTCGGTTGGTCTCGGTATTCAGCTTCCTAAAGAGCAGGGTGTAAATTCCTATGTTTCTCCGAATTATGTTATTAATTTCAAATATTTCTTTGTGCGTAAGGTGATGTTTGTTAAATATGCACAGGGATTTATTGTTTTTCCGGGAGGTTTTGGAACACTTGATGAACTTTTTGAAACACTGACCCTGATCCAGACAGAAAAAATTGAGCCTATTCCCATTGTGCTGATTGGTAAAGATTACTGGAGCGGACTGACCGACTGGATTGAAGATACATTGATCAGTGAAGCGTATATCAGTAAGAAAGATAAAAACTTATTTCACGTTACCGATGACTGCAGTGAGGCAGTAAAATATGTGTGCGATTTTTATAAAGACAGAAAACCAAAACCGAATTTTTCCTATTAGGAACTTTTTTTTGACTTATATGTTAAAAAAAACAGTGTTGGTTAATGAATTTGTAGTGAAATTTTCATTAAGTTAGGCACGTTTATTCAGACAGAATCCAAAATAACCTTATAAGCATGAAATCACTGAAAACCATTTTATCCTATAGTTTCGTAATGTTTCTGTTGCTGGGTACCGCAGAAATTACGCAGGCACAAGACGAAGCTCGTGTGCAAGCCATTGAGATGTATAATAATGCACAGGAACTTGCCGGGAGTAATGATTTTGACGGGGCCATTCAACTTTACAGAAGTGCCCTCGAAATATCCCGTGAAAACGGATTAAATGACATTACAGACCTTATCGAAGAGCGACTCCCAAGAGTATATGGAAGCCGTGCATCCAGCTCTTATCGAACGTATCAAAGCGAGCGCACTGTATCTGCCATAGATACGGCCATTGAAGACTTTAAAGCCTCACAGGAAGCGGCTGCTGAATTTGGAAACCAGCAGGTAGAACAACAAGCCCGGGGAGCCATTCCTCAGCTTTATTATGTAAGATCTATTCTAAATTTCCGCCAGGATAATCTGGAAGAAGCTATGAATGACCTGAATACAGCCTTAGAACTGAACTCAAATTATGCGGCTGCCTATTATCAGAAAGGAATCGTTCAAAAGAATATGACACCTGAGGATGTTGATGCATGGATGGAATGGTACGACAGAGCCATTACAGTAGCCGAACAGGTTGGTGATAATACAACTCTTGAAAATGCACGGGAAGGTGCTGCTGAAGAGTTAATTTTCCGGGGAGTAAACCTGGGTGAGGAGCGCAATTTTGAACGTGCTATTGAACTGCTCAACATGGTGGAACAGTACGACCCTGCCTCTGATGAACAACACTATCGCCTCTCTGAAATTTACAACAAGAGAGGAAACTGGTCTGCAGCAGAAACTCATGCAAGACAGGCACTTGAATATCACACAGGTGGTGTGGCCGATAAAGCCAAAATCTATTTTGAGCTGGGAACTGCCCTTAAGGGACTTGGACAAGTTGAGGGTGCATGCTCTGCGTTTGAAAACGCACGCTATGGTGATTTCACCGAGCCTGCCAATCACGAGCTGGAGTTCCAGCTGAAGTGTGAAGGCCATGCCGGTCGGTAATTCAGAAGAACTATGAAAAAAAAGCCGTGTTAATAAACATGGCTTTTTTTTTGTCTATACTTTTGGCTTGCATACATCTTGCCTATCTTCTGCAAAATTAAATTTTCCCTGTAAAACGTTCTAATCTTCATGAGCAATCAACAAAACTTAGCTGAATTAAGCGTAAACACTATTCGTGTTCTTTCAATGGATGCCGTACAGGCTGCTAATTCCGGACATCCCGGTATGCCAATGGGTATGGCAGATGCTGCTTATGTGCTCTGGACTAAGTTTTTAAAGCATAACCCGAAAAATCCAAATTGGTTGAACCGCGACCGTTTTATTCTCTCGGCTGGGCATGGTTCCATGCTTCTTTATTCACTGTTGCATTTAACCGGTTACGATTTGCCGCTTAACGAACTCAAAAACTTCCGCCAATATAAAAGCCACACGCCCGGCCACCCGGAATATGGTTCTACTCCCGGGGTGGAAACTACAACGGGTCCCCTTGGCCAGGGGTTTGCAACCGGAGTTGGAATGGCAATGGCTGAAACATTTATGGCAGAGTCGTTTAACAGGGATGATTTTAATTTGGTTGACCATTTTACCTACGCTATTGTGAGCGACGGCGACCTGATGGAAGGTATTTCACATGAAGCAGCCTCGCTTGCGGGACATCTGAAACTTGGAAAGCTGATCTATTTATATGATTCAAACCGAATCTCTATTGATGGCTCAACTGACCTTTCGTTTACAGATGATACCCTAAAGCGATTTGAAGCCTATGGATGGCACGTTTTATCCATTGATGGACACAATCACGAAGAAATTGAAGCCGCTATCACTGAAGCTCAGAACTCCGGTAAACCTTCGTTAATCGAGTGTAAAACAAAGATAGGTTTTGGGAGTCCGGCCAAGGAAGGTACCGCCGATTCACATGGAGCACCCCTGGGGGATGATGAAATAATCGCAACTAAGATGAACCTCGGATTTCCTTCAACTGAGCCATTCTTTATCCCTGATGATGTTAAAAACGCTATGCGTCATGCTTTATCGAGGGGAGAGCAATGGGAAAGCGAATGGAATCAACATCTTGCCGACTACAAAACAGAATATCCTGAACAGTATAAGAGCTTTAAAAGCTACACAACCCGCTCGCTGCCAGACAACTGGGACGATTTTCTTCCTGTTTTTGAAGCTGACGAAAAAGGAATGGCCAGCCGAAAAGCTTCAGGAAAAGTTCTGAACTGTATTGCTGAAAAACTTCCAAACTTCATTGGCGGTTCTGCTGACCTAACCGGCAGTAATAATACAAACCTTGACAGAGAAGGAGTATTTAGTGCAACTAACCGTACCGGACGAAACCTGCATTACGGTGTAAGAGAGCATGCGATGGCGGCTGCTATGAACGGTATGGCTCTGCATGGAGGAGTGATACCGTTTGGCGGAACCTTCCTTGTTTTTTCTGATTACAATAAACCTGCAATAAGAATTGCCGCCCTTTCCAAGATACCCACGTTGTTTGTGTTCACACACGACAGTATTGGCCTCGGAGAAGACGGTCCAACACACCAGCCAGTGGAACACCTTGCAGCATTGAGAGCTATTCCTAATGTACATGTGCTGAGGCCTGCAGATGCGAATGAAGTTTCGTATTGCTGGAAATCGGCTATCAAAAGGGTTGATGGCCCGTCTGTGATGGTTCTTACCCGCCAGGCTCTGCCAACAATTGACCGTACTGAATTTGGTGAAGCCAACGGATCAGAAAAAGGAGCCTATATTTTAAAGAAAGAACAGTCAGATAGTCCAGACGTAATCCTAATAGCCACAGGTTCTGAGGTTTATCCGGCACTGCTTGCTTCAGACATTCTGGAGGACAGCGATCTATCTGTACGTGTAGTAAGTGCTCCTTCACTTGAGCTTTTTGAGGTACAGAGCGATGAGTATAAAGAATCAGTACTTCCTTCAGGGATAAAAAACCGGGTATCTGTAGAAGCCGCTTCAACATTCGGATGGCATAAATGGGTTGGCAGCGAAGGACTGACTATAGGTCTGGATGACTTTGGAATGTCGGCTCCTTACGAGCAGGTGTTTGATCATTTTGGCATCACTCCGGAAAAAATAGCGCAGCGAACTGCCGATCACTTCGACTTTTAAACCAAATAGAAAGGTGTTTAAGAGCAGTGTTATTGAGCTCTTATTGTAGTACTTATTGCGTTTAGAGACTGTTATGAAGATTTGTGTATGGTCGTAAACGTGATATCGTCCAGCGGTTTTTCTTCTCCGAGGAAAGATTCAACCGACGACTGAATCTTTTTGGTAATGGTTTTGGAGTGCAGGGAGCCATAAATGGAAAATAAACCCTCGAGTCGCTCAAAACCATACTCTTCATTGCGGTTATTTCTTGCCTCAACAAGCCCGTCGGTGTAAAAAAGAAGACTGTCACCTTTTTCAAACTTAAATCGTGACTCTTTCATGTTTTTCTTGAGAGCGGGAGTTGATGTCATTCCAAGAGCAAATCCGGTTGTATTGATTTTAAATGTGGAATCCTTCTCTTTGTTATAAACAATTGGGTTGTTATGACCGGCTCTGGCGAATGTGAAATAATTTTCACCTTTTGGAAAAAATGCAGCGCAACCGGTTATAAAGGTTTTATCCCTCTTATTTGATTTGATATAATTATTCAGCTCAAGAAAGAGATCTTTTGGACCAGGGTGGAGTTTATTGATTAACAGGTGAACCAATGCCTGAATCCGGACCATATAGAGGGCAGCGCTCATGCCTTTACCTGATACGTCTGCAATAATAATATAGGTACCGTTGTCGGTGTGAATAATATCAACGTAGTCTCCACCTACTTCAAGAGCGGTTGCAGCAAAAGAATTAATTTCAAGGCCATCAAAGACGGCTGATGAGGGAGGAAGAAGACTTAACTGTATATCCCGTGCAAAATCAAGTTCTTTTTGAACGTCAGATTTTTCCAGCAATTCGATCATAAGAATCAAAAGCATTCCCAAAAAAGAAACCGGTAATAACACAGGGTGAAAAATAAGACCAGACAGTCCGACCAGGCTAAATAAATAGTGACTGATAAAAGTTACGATTGATACACCAAAAACCAGGCGCCTTACAGGATTCAATCGTTTTGTGAGCGCTGAAAGCAGGCTTAATGTCCGCTGTGAAAAGGAGAGGTCTTCCGATGCTACCCTCGGGTTTTTCTGTTTTACGACCTCTTCGTATAATCTTTTGAGGCGATCCGAATCAGATTGAAATTCTCGACCAAGCTGTCGCGTGTTCATTCCTTCTACATACTCTTCGTAAAAGGTTTTGGTGTTATAGCCCGTTTTTGTCTCGTTTTTTAAACCCATTGTGTGATATTTCAGTGATTATGAGAAATTGTACGAAACGCAGTGTAAAAAGTTAGACGTTTACATAAACTTTTAAACCACGCTGGAGCCATCTTTATCATTAAGCCAGGCTACTTTCTGTTTTGAATGGTGAGTTTTTCCGATAATACGGCTGTACAGCTCTGGTCTACGGGCTTTTTTATACCTGTTACCACCTGCATCCAACAATTTGTCAGGTGTTATAAGTGCTGCAACCCATTCGTTATCGAAACCTCTGCATTCAGTTAAGATATCGCCAAAAGGGTCAAGAATCATAGAACAACCGTTTTTTAATTGATCCTCATCCATTCCAATGGGGTTTGTAAATACCACATACGCTGCATTATCATAGGCTCGTGCCGGCAGCCACTTCATCAGCCATTTTCGGCCTTTCAGTCCGTCAAACTCTTCCCGCAGTGACGTTGGGTCTGATTTACGGTTATGCCATAGTTTAGGGTCAACAAATCCTGCACCGGGCCTGGTTGAGGGTGTACACATTGTAACGTGCGGCATAAAGAGAATATCTGCACCGAGAAGATTGGTAGCCCGGACATTCTCAATAATATTATTATCATAGCAGATGAGAATACCACATTTCCATCCCATAATTTCAAATACTGTGTAGTTTTCTCCAGATGATAAATTGGAATGTATAAAAGGGTGAAGTTTTCGGTGCTTTGCAACAAGCCCATTCCGATCCACACACACATATGTATTGTAGCATTTTTGTGCTTTGTCTGTTTCAAAGAGCCCTGCCAGTATGGTTAAATTATAATCTTTTGCCATATCCACCAGCTTTTTTGTGGAGGGCCCATCGGGAACCGATTCTGATATTTCCTGCATCTCGTTGTCTGTCAACGAATTTGCAATCGTATATCCTGTAATACAGCATTCATGAAAAGCAATTACGTCCGATCCTTCAGCTGAAGCATCAGCGCACATTTTTTCCATTATCGATAGGTTGAATTCTTTGTCGAGGCTTTTATGCTCAAACTGAACAGCAGCAATTTTTAAAGGCTCCATCATTAGAATGTAAATTAATGGTTTTCACTTCCTGTAATCGTAATGATTAGTTTTCGCCGACCCCCGTGGTTTCGATGTTCACATAGATAAAGTCCCTGCCATGTTCCCATGTTTAAGTGTCCATTAGTTACGGGTATTGTTACGGAACTACCCAGAATGGATGTTTTAATATGGGATGTCATATCGTCTGGACCTTCAAGAGTGTGCTCAAAAAGAGACTTATCTTCAGGAACCATGCGGTTAAAATGTGTCTCAAAGTCACGCCTGACCGAAGGGTCTGCATTTTCGTTTATCGTTAAACTTGCACTTGTGTGCTGAATAAAAATGTGCGCAATCCCGGCGTTGATTTTTTCAAGTTCCGGAATCTGCTCCAAAACTTCCTTTGTAATAAGGTGAAACCCTCTTTGTTTTGGTTTTAGTGTTATTTTTTTCTGATACGTATGATTCATTTTACTGTTTATATATCCCGGTTAATGTATCAAACAAAATGAGAATTTCAGTAATCAATGGAAAAGAGATTTAAGGCTTTGGAATAAAATTCTAAATCACTGATTGAATGAATACATTACCAAACCAGTAATCAGATAGAAAAGAGAATTTAATCAGTTATCGATGAAATCTTGTAAAGTTGCATGTGCCCAGTTAACACCCGTTGTATTCAACAAGCAAAAAACGGTCGAAAAAGCTGCAATATGGGCAGCTAAAGCGTCAAAAGAAGGGGTTGACCTGCTGGTTTTTCCCGAAAGTTTCATTCCCGTTTATCCCGCTGGGCTGGGCTTTGGAACCGTAGTAGGAAGCCGAACTCAGGCCGGTAGAGCACAATTCAGAGAGTATTGGGAGAACAGTGTAGAAGTGCCCGGCTCTGTTACTGATCAAATCGGAGAAATAGCAGATCAATACAATCTTTACATTATCATGGGAGTAACGGAAAGAGATTCCATCAGCAAAACGCTTTACTGTACGCTTCTCTATTTCAACCCTGATGGTGACCTGATGGGGAAACATCGCAAAATAAAGCCAACAGCTGCGGAAAGACTGATCTGGGGAGAGGGAGACGGTTCAACTTTGGCTACATTTAATACAGAAATTGGTAAGATTGGCGGGCTCATATGCTGGGAGAATTATATGCCGTTAGCGAGAATGGCGATGTATGATAAAGGGACAGAGATTTATGTAGCTCCCACTGCCGACGCCAGAGATTCATGGACCAGCACCATGATACATATTGCCAGGGAAGGAAGATGTTATGTTTTAGGCTGCAATCAATACCTTACAAAGCAACATTATCCTGATCATTTACAATCAGAACTTGCAGCAGATCGTCCGGAAATATTAAGCCGCGGAGGCAGTGTTATCGTATCACCAATGGGAGATATACTGGCCGGCCCTCTCTATAATGAAGAAGGTCTTTTAACTGCAACAGTAAGCGAAGAACTGCTTGTGGAAAGCCGAATGGACTTTGATGTGACCGGACATTACAGCCGTAACGACATTTTTAAATATTCTGTACCTGATCAACCCGGAATCTGTGAGGAAGCTGAAGAGCGAAAGAACAGCAGCTGAGCACCCGGTCTAATCTATCCAAACAGTCCCTGAATAGCACCACCGTCATGACTTAGCGTTTGTCCGGTAACATAACCACTATGTGGTGAAAGCAGCCAGCTGGCAAAAGATGCTAACTCTTCAGCAGTTCCCATTCTCCCGACAGGTATCGATTCCTTCATAGCTTCTTCAGCTTTTTCATAACTGATTCCTTTTACAGAACTGTTATTTTTGATCACCCTCTCAATCGCAGGAGTTTTATGAGCTCCGGGGGCCAGTATATTTACAGTAACGCCGTTTGGAGCTACTTCTGTTGACAGGGTTTTGGCAAAGCCTACAACTCCCGCTCTGAATGCATTACTCAGCGTGAGTGTCGGAATAGGCTCTTTCACTGACCGGCTTTCAATAAATAGCATACGGCCATAATTGTTGTCACGAAAAACAGGTGCAATCCGAAGTGCCAGATCCACTTTCCACCTCATCACCAGGTGCCAGGCCGAATCCCAGTCATCCATCGTAGTTTGAAGTGGCGTGCCTGTGGGTGGCCCGCCGGCATTAAACAGAATGCCATGTAGCGGTCTGCTTTTTGCAGATTTCTCAATCTTATCAAGAGTGTCTGAATAGATCAGACTTCCTTCAATGATGTCTGTTTTCTCATTAAAGTGTGAAAATTTCTCTTCCAGCAGATCTCCGCGTCGCGCAACTAAAACAACATTGGCGCCTTCAATCAGTAACTGCTTGGCAACGGCCTCACCAAATCCGCTGCTGGCGCCGCAAATGATGAATCTTTGATCTGTGATTTGTAAATCCATAGAATTACTGTTTAATGAAGGTTTAATCAGATTTTATGATCCGTAATCAGATGACTGTAAAGTGTTTGAATGTATTTTCTAAACATAATCACAGTTTGGTAATAAGTCTAATTAATGCAACCAAATCGCTAAAGGGTTCATATAGATTTACAGTAAGATAAATTTCAAGAATTCCGTCGTTAAAAGGTTGTTTGATAGTGGAATGTTAATGAAAAAATGGAGTTATTAGTCGGAGTAATTTTCACCACTATCCAATCAAAACAATGGGTGACAATAATATACTTTCAGGGCGTCTTGTGAGCCTTGACGCCTTAAGGGGATTCACCATCGCAGCTATGATTGTGGTAAACAGTCCGGGTTCCTGGTCTTATGTTTATGATCCACTCTTGCATGCCGACTGGCATGGAATGACGTTTACTGATCTTGTATTCCCATTTTTTCTTTTTATCGTGGGGGTTTCTATCACACTTGCATATAGCAAACGACTCTCTGCAGGGGCGCCTAAGGGTGATATTTATAAGAAAATCTTTTCCCGCTCAATAAAAATTTATCTGCTTGGGATATTTCTTTGGCTATGGCCTGAGTTCGATTTCGGAAATATCAGATATGTTGGAGTGTTACAGAGAATAGCGATTGTCTTTTTATGCTGTTCTCTTCTTTTTCTTCATACAAACTGGAAACAGCAGATTGTTATCCTCACTTCAATTCTGGTTGGTTACTGGCTGTTGCTGTATGCAATTCCTGTACCTATAGACAGCGTAATACAACAGGCTTTACAAACAGGAATGATCGAAAGAGCCGGTGGCAGAATGGCAGAGCTGGGAGAAATATCAAAAGTTTCAAGTGGTTTTATCGCTCCGAATGTAGAACCCGGAATTAATTTAGCTGCATGGGTCGACAGACAGCTGGTACCTGGCTATTTTTATGAGCGGGCATGGGACCCGGAAGGATTTCTGAGTACCTTACCGGCAATCGGAACCTGTATTCTTGGGATGATCAGCGGTAAACTGATTTTGTCAGATAAGGATACCTATCAAAAGCTGACGTGGATTTTCTTTACCGGCTTTGCGGTTTTTATAGCGGGAATCGTCTGGTCCTGGTTTTTCCCACTCAATAAAAATTTATGGAGCAGCTCGTACGTATTAGCTTCAGGCGGACTGGCAATGATGTTTCTGGGTGCTTTTTTATTGATAGTAGATGTACTCCAATATAAAAAATGGACCCGTCCCGGTATTGTATTTGGAGCAAATGCGATTACGTCTTATGTGCTGTCGGGCGTTCTTTTAACAGTTTTCTATAACGATTTAATGGGTATTCAACCTCTTAATCAGGTGTTTTTAGATGCCATTATCGCCATTGGACTTCCGGCTAAACTGGGCTCCTTTCTGTATGCGCTCATTTATACGTCTGTCATCTATATACCAGCCGTTTTTCTCTACAGGAAAAAGATCTTTATAAAGGTTTAGCCTCTTTATTTTCAAGAGGGTTTTTTCTGAAGTGGTGTTTCAGGTATAGAGCGGTGATTAGCGCGGCACCTATATCAGCTATCGGGAATGAATACCAGATGCCATAGATGCCAAACTGAAGAGGCAGCAGAAAAATTAACGGGATCAGAAGAAACCCCTGCTTGGAGAGAGACAGGATAAATGCCGGTTTTGCTCTTCCGATTGCCTGGAAATAAGCACTACCCAAAAGATTTATGGCTATGAGTGGTGTGGCCAGAAACACTGCTCTCAGTGCCGGAGTCGTCCGTTCAATCAGGTCGGTATCGTTTGTAAATAAGGATACAATCTGAGGTGAAAAAACCATAATGAGGGTAAAAATTGATACCGCTATGGTTGTTGCACTGACCATAGACAACCGAATCATCCGTTTTACACGGTCAACCAGCTTTGCGCCGTAGTTATAGCCAACAATGGGGACAAATCCCTGAGTTATACCAATGACGGGGAAATTTGCAAACATCATCAGCCGGCTTATAATACCATAAACCGAGAGAGCCATTTCACCACCGTAAACGAAAAGCGAATTGTTCAGTACAACTGATAGGAGGCTGATTGTTCCCTGACGGGCAAACGAAACTGACCCCAAAGCTCCGATCTCTTTTATTATGGGTACATCTGTCTTCAGATATTTCCTACTGAGTTTAAGCTGAGAATCGCCTTTCAGAAAAAACCAGGTTGCAAAGATTGCGCTGGCTATATAGGATATTGTAGTGGCCCAGGCAGCTCCTGCAAGCCCCATATCGAGCCAGATAATGAATACGGGGTCCAGAATAATATTTACCACTGCAGGTATCATAATCGTTAACATGGCTATTCTCGGATAGCCTTCTGCACGAATAACGTTATTACTCATCATTGCCCATCCCAGGAAGGGTACGCCGAGCAATACAATTTTGAAGTAGGTCTTTGCGGGGTCAAGAATATTTCCACGGCCGCCAAAGAGAGATAAAATCTGATCGATAAATACAAAACCGATGATTACAAAGGTGATTCCGAATAGAACGGTGAGGCCTACCTGATTGCCAAACGTGAGATATGCTTTTTCATCATTATTCTCACCAAATGCCCTTGAAATGATTGATGCCCCGCCAATTCCGATTGCCATTCCGATGCTGGCAATTAAAAACGTGATTGGCTGCACAACTGTAATTGCCGCAATTCCCAGCGATCCAACCCAGAGGCCAACGAAAATCGTGTCAACAATACCGTAAATTGACATGACAAGTATACCGGCAGAAGCTGGTATAGCCTGATCCCGAAGCAATTTGCCTAGCGGACGTGTACCGAATATTTCCCGTTTTTTTTCCGTCAAAGTTGTGGCTCACATAAATTATAAAGTGATGATAAGCTATTCTGTCTCAATGTAATTCCATCATCATCATTTTTTACATTTACTG
>Ga0102934_1001499_pt1 | contig 16304 bp, 13 predicted proteins | sample SalPonR2_A_D1_MG_FD_78175 | JGI IMG/M metagenome (GOLD analysis project Ga0102934, IMG submission 78175) | Salt pond soil microbial communities from South San Francisco under conditions of wetland restoration - Salt Pond MetaG R2_A_D1_MG | ecosystem: Environmental > Aquatic > Marine > Intertidal... | reverse complement strand
TAAGAATTTGAATCCTGTCGTAAAATTTTCCAGAGCCACTCTTCAGAATAGCTGGAAAAATTAGCCCCCATATCTGAAGCCACCATAGGGCCTGAATAGGTTATCCAGCCTAACTTTTTGAGAAAAGCAAATTGCAAAACAGTTATATCGGAATAGCCAATGATATTTTTGGGTGAACTGTTTTTGAGGGCGTCAAAATCAATATGATCCAAAATGCGCATCATACCATAGCCCCCACGAACGCAAAAAATAGTGGAAATTGCATCATCCTGCAAAAATTGATTCAAATATTGGGCCCGTTCAGAGTCGGTTCCCGCCAGATAATTTAATTCCTGATTCAAATTGGGAGCGGTTTTGGTCTGAAAACCCTGCTTATGGAGATAGTCAATGCCTTTTTCTGTTTTTTGAGAATTGGCAGCACTGGCAGGGGCCACAATACCTATAGTTTTCCGGTTATTTAATTTAGGTGGAAGTTTATATGTCTTTTTACCTTCTGACATCCCTTAAAATTGCAAGATTTATTTTAAAAGACAAAGTTTTTTTTAAATTTTACTTTAATTATATAAATGATATATTTTAATTTATATAGTAATTCAGTTTTTTAGATAATAATAGGTGTCAATATGAAGAGATTAATATTATTTATAGTTATTATAACGGTGGCTTTAGCTCCTTTGGATGTAGCCGGACAATTAACCGTTGAAAAAGCTGATCAAGAAAATGACAGGAATGTTAATTGGCAAAATATTAAAGATTCCCTGCAATTGGTTTATCAGGAAGAGTTGAATCGTAAAGTTGATTCGCTCAAGCAGACTTATCAAGAGAAGCAGGACCAATTTCTCGATCAATTGGAAGAACGGCGCAAAGTTAATTTTGAATATATTCAAAATTTACAAGATAGCCTGAAACTGTTCAAAGAAAGGGTGGGCAAATTTCAATTTCGTAATAGTATTCGAGATTCAGCCTACGAAGCTCGCTATTTTGAATATATTGAGCGGTTGCTCGATTATAAAGATAAGGAACGCAAGAGTATTTTAGGTGTCAGTATTGGGGGAAAGGCTATAAATGAATTTAAGATTGAGGTTCTTACAAATTATCTGAATCTTTATTCACCTAGAGGGAAGAGTGAATATGTTCAGTACTATTTGACCCAGGTTTATTACAACCAGAAAATGTACGCAGAAGCCGAACTTTCCTTTTTAAAATATCTCTATTTCTACACCGATTCACCTTCCTATAGCGACATGAAACATGAGCAGCTCAAATTGATTCTGGGAAATAGTTATTTTAAAGAGCGCTCCAGCCACATTGTGAAGATTATGGACAACATTGATGAAAGTCTGAGTTTTCAGGATAGATATTACAATTTTATCAATGAGATCCAGACCTATCCCAATCAAGAACTTGTTCAATATTTTCAGCCGGAGGTTGATAACTATCTCAATTTGTTTCCCAAAAACCGCAATTCTGCTCGTTTATTGGCCTCGCTTTCAGAACATTATCAAAAACAGGAAAAAGTGCAGTATGCCTTCCTCACCCTGGAAAAAATAATTCATTTGTTTCCCCATTTCCCGGAAGCCAGTCAGGCCATGTTTAAAAGGGCCAGGATTAGAGCTGAGGAATTTGAAGAATACGACCAAGCCCTATCTGATTATAATCGGTTTATAGAAGAAAACCCGGAATCTAAAAGAGTACCTGATGCCCACTTTCAGATCGCTGTGCTCATGGAAAATTATATGGAAAAGTATGATATGGCTCTAGATAAATATCAGGATTTCGCTGAAAAATATCCCGATTCAGAATTCACAGCCCGGGCAATGGAGCGGTCCGCAGCTATTGTTGAAGAAAAAATCAAAGATAAAGAAAAAGCTGTCGGGATTTATCTTGATATAGCAGAAAAATTCAAAGGCTCTCAAACCGGGAAAAAGGCTCGCACTAAGGCCGCCAACCTTTATTATGAAATCGAGCAGTATGAAAATTCTATCGATCAATTCATGCAATTATATCGCAGTTATCCCATGGAGAAGGAGTCTATCGAATATCTATTCAAAGCGGCTGATATTTACGAGAAAAAACTTAAGGATATTGATAGAGCCATTGAAACATTAACCTACATCACAGAAAATTTTCCGGCCACAAAACAGGCCAATGAGGCCCAGAAGCGAATTGATGATCTCAGTAAAGAAAGCGGGGAATAGTGAAATTTAAGAATATATTTCTGATTATTTTTCTATTGCTCACTCAATTGAGTTGCTCAACCCGCTACATTAAAAATGACTCTGATGATCAACTTGTGGTTTTATTGCACGGCATCAAGGACAAGCCTTATATAATGTGGAAACTGGAAAAAGGATTACAAGAGCAAAGCTATGCTGTGTTGAATATGCATTATCCGTCGGTAAGGGCTGATATGGATTCTATCATCACTGCTCTTGAAAAAAAAATTGGTCCAGTCAGTCGAGAATTTGATCGTATCCATTTTGTGACTCACAGCCTGGGAGGCATAGTTATTAGAGCCTATTTAGATGAACACAAGCAGCCTAATTTTGGCCGCCTGGTAATGATTGCTCCTCCCAATCGAGGTGCTATTATGGCGGAAAGATTTGAGGATGTTTTTCTATATAAATGGATGTATGGCAAAACCGGGCAAAAATTAGGAAAAGATAGCACAGATTACTGGCAGCAATTTCCCGCTCCGTCGATTCCCTTTGGGATAATTGCCGGCGGTCTGAAAAATAAGGGCGGATTCAATCCTCTGATCCCTGGCGATGATGATGGCACAGTTGGTGTTGAGGAAACCCGTATCCAGGGTTATCAGGATTTTATTGTCATTGCTGGTTTGCATACTTCTCTGCTCTGGCAGGATAATACTTTGGAGCAAACTCTCTATTTTCTTAAACATGGGGAGTTTAAATAGATCTGAGTCTTAAAATTTTATAGATTAAAGGTGATTTTATCAAAATTACTCAGCCTGAAGAACCATTATCAAAAAGAAAAAAAGCTTTCCTGCGTTCTCTGCAAAAGAAAAAATTGCGCTATAAAAGGGATAGTTTTCTGATCGAAGGTAAAAAAAACACTTTAGATGCTATTCAAGCAGGTCAGGAGATCAGTAGTGTCTATTTTTCGGACCAGGCTGCCGGACAATATCTCGCTGAAATTATTGAGCAGGCTGAGCAAAATGCTATTAATCTGGTCAGAATACCTGAATCAGATCTAGAAGATGTCAGCACTCTGGTCAACCCTGAAGGTGTCTTGAGTATAGGTAAGATTGGAAAAACTGAAGGCTGGAATGGCAAGCTGAGCGGTCAGGCACTCTATCTATACCGGATTAATGATCCTGGCAATCTGGGAACTATTTTGCGGACTGCGGCCTGGTTTGGTCTGGAAAATATTTTACTCTCCTCTGGTTCCGTCGATCCTTATAATCCAAAAGTAGTACGAGCTGCAATGGGTGGGCTTTTTCATGTTAATGTTTTTCGCAATGTGGATTTTCAGCAAATCCAGAATATAAACAAGTATCAGTTGATAGCAGCTGATATGAGCGGGCAATCTATTCAGAAACGAGAGCAATTGCCAGAAAATTTCATTCTCTGTCTGGGGAGTGAATCTCATGGCCTTCCATCGAAAATCATGGAAGCGACCGCCCTGACCCTGTCCATTCCCAAAAAAGGTAAGGGCGAATCCCTGAATCTGGCAGTTTCAGCCGCAATAATGATCAAAGATCTGATGCTATCATCATAATTAGGAGAAGAAAATGAGAAAAAAATTATTGTTTGCCGTGGTTTTGTTTCTATGTTTAATCAAAGCGGATACTGGTGATAGCACATTCGTCGCTCAGGATACAAGTCTGCAAAAAGCTCCAACATTTTTTGCTAAAACTCTGGCCGGTGATGACTTCTTTTTGAGTAAAGAAGTAGGGGCAAAGGCAGATCCAGAAGAGCGCAAAGCAATTGTATTATCCTTTTTTACGACCAGTTGCATTCCCTGTCGTCAGGAAATCCCAATAATGATGGAGCTAAGCAAAGAGTATCAAAATATTGGGTTTTATCTTGTTAATATTGCTGAGGATGAAGAAAAGGTTGGCAAGTTTGTGAAAGAAATGGATTACACGCTACCTGTGCTCCTGGACCGCTACGGATATATTAGCACAAAAAAATATGATGTAAGCGTATCTCCAGCAGTTGTTATGATAACTCCTGACGGGCTATTATTTCATAAAGAGACAGGTTTGCCTGATGAACCTCGCAACCATTATGAACAACTTTTAGATGCCTTAACTGAAAAATAAGACAGGATGTGAAAAAATTCTATGAATGAATTCCCATCGCTTAAGAAGAGTGTGTTTTTAGTACTAGCTGGTTTTGGCTGTGCAATTTTGATAGCCTTTATCTATGTTATGGCCGTATTCATCGTTACTTCCAATCCTAATATTTCTGTAGAGCAATTAAGAATAGCCATGTTGATTGGAGAATTAACTATGCCGCTGCCCATATTGATGTGGGCTTTTAGGCGCCGGCAAAAATTAAAACAAGTATTGCGATTGCACCCGGTCAAAAGCAAACTATGGATTCCCGTTTTTTTATCAGGACTTAGCCTAATTGTTTTGATTGATGAAATCGATCGGCTTTTGGCTGAAATTTTCACTATGCCGGATAAATTGACCGAAATTGAAGAATTGATGCGTATCGATGGATTCTTGTCTGGCTTTGTAATAATTGGTCTGGTTGTTATTCTGGGGCCTTTGATCGAGGAAATAGTTTTCAGAGGCTTCTTTCAGAAAGTGTTGGAAGAAAAACTCTCTGATGTAACTTATGCGGTTTTGCTTTCGGCATTGACTTTTGCTATTTTGCACTTTAATCCCTGGTGGGTTGTGCAAATTTATATTCTGGGATTTTTTATGGCCTTTTTTGCTTACCGGACCGGCTCGATACTGCTACCCTTTGTCATTCATGCTCTTAATAATGGAATTTCAGTGTTGGTATCCCAGTTTGATAATTTGCAATTGAATTTTTATTTGTGGAATGGACATGTCAACCCTGTCCTGGTTGTGTTTTCTTTACTGGTTCTGTACTGGAGCATGAGAAAATTTATTATTCTGACTGAAGAATCGGGGCAGGAAATTTCAGTTTGAATTTCATAGCTGCTAAAGCAATCCATACAATTAAAAAGAAATGAGCAAATTAGATCAGCCAGAATATGAGGCCCTGAACAATTTTTTCTCTGCTGTTTTTTTATTGTGCCTTCAGAAAAATCCGGTAATAAAATCAAAGACCAATCTAGATAAAATTTTTAAATAAATGATTCCTTCGCAGCTTTGTTTTATTATTAATTATCTTTAATTCAAGATAATAAATTATTAATTTTATTGTTGCTTTTTCTGGGTTTTATTTATTTTTTGGAAAGAGGGGAAATATGCTGGATAGAGAATTCATGCTTCTGTTGACATCTTTTCGGCGTCTTTTACGGCGTAATGCCACCAGCGCTGTTAAAAAAATGATCAGAAAAACCCATCCTGCTGATCTGGCTGAGATTTTTCGTTCCTTTACTGATCTTGAGCGCGAAACTATCTTTGATTATATCGAAGATGTTCACTACAAGGCCGAGTTGATCACAGAGCTGGACGATGATATATTTCACGAGCTATTAACCAATTATGCCACTGAAAAGATAAAAGATATTATAATGGAATTGCCTGGTGATGATCAGGCTGATGTGCTTGAAAAATTGCCTGATGAAATTGAACAGGATGTCATCAATCTATTAAATAAAAAAGAATCCCGGGAAATTGATGAGTTGCTAAAGTATTCTCCTGAATCCGCCGGTGGTTTGATGGTACCTCTGCCCTTTAAATTGCATGAGGATAGTACAGCACGGGAAGCAGTTGAAACAGTCCAGTCCCAGGAGGACATGGAGCTGGTCTTTTATGTTTATATTGTAGATCAAGACGATCGGTTAACCGGTGTCCTTTCTTTGCGGGAACTGCTTTCTGCCAAACCGAATGACCAATTAAAAAACATTATGCGCAAAGAATTGATCACTGTTAAACCGGGAACTGATCAGGAAAAGGTAGCCCGCATAGTTAGCCGTTATGATTTTTTAGCCATTCCTGTTGTTGATGAAGGCAATCATTTGTTGGGAATTGTAACTATTGATGATATTATTGATGTTCTGAGAGAAGAGGCTACGGAAGATTTCCTCCAAATGGCTGGAGTAGGAAAAGATCGTGAAATCTTATTAAAAAGTCCGGGGCAGGCTGTCAAAATGCGTTTTCCCTGGCTGTTTGCTACATTTATGGGTGGTGTAATCGCTTCTTTGATAGTCATGCAATTTGAAACCCTGGTCACCAAATTTGCTCTGCTTTCTTCATTTATACCAATTATCGCTGGTATGGGTGGTAATGTGGGAATTCAGTCATCGACAATTATTGTGAGGGGAATTTCGACTGGACGGATAAATTTTAAAAAATTAGGCAAGGTGATCTCCAGGCAAATGTTCATCGGTCTTGCTTTGGGCTTGTTGTATGGAGCTCTTTTGACTGTTTTTTCTATGATATTCTATAGTGGTCGGGAAGCCATTTATTCGCTGGCTGGAATAACAGGATTTTCATTACTTATGGCCATTTTGATAGCAGCGACTGTGGGAACGGTTTCACCTCTTATTTTCGATCGGCTTAAGATTGATCCTGCTGTGGCTACCGGTCCAATTGTGACGACAAGTGTAGATATTCTCAGTGTATCAATTTATCTGACTACGGCCTTCTTATTATTAATGAGTGGTTAGTCTTTAATAGATATTTGAGATTTTATAGTACACAAATTTTAATTGGCATCTATACAATTTTATTAAAAACTTACTATGCTATTTATAAACCATAAAGATTTGTTCGAGATTGAAATTTTAGTGGCAAGAAATAATATAATTTTTATGAAAAAATAACAGTACTTAGGAGCATTCCATGGTAATGCCGTTAATTGTATTTGTTTTAGGGATTGCGTCGATTGTTATTTTTGTAGTCAAATTAGAGCTGCCTGCTTTTGTAGGTTTAATTCTTTCGGCAATGATTGTGGGGATAATTAGTCCCGCCATTGAATTTGCCCGGGTGCCAGCCGAAATAGCAACCAATTTTGGAAATGTAATGGCCGGTATTGGGATTCCAATCCTAATGGCTTCTATAGTCGGAAAATCGTTAATGGATAGTGGAGCAGCTACCCGCATAGTCAGAGGATTTTTAAATATTACTGGCGAGAACAAATCAGAAGTGTCCTTATTGGGAAGCTCATATCTGCTTTCTATCCCCGTATTTTTTGATAATGTTTTTTATCTGTTAGCACCACTGGGACGAGCTATGAAAGCCCGGACTAAAACCAAATATCCCCTCTATATTGCCTGTATTGCAGCCGGATCATTATCAACCCATATGTTGGTTCCTCCTACTCCCGGACCTCTGGCAATGGCCTCCACTATTGGAGTAGATATAGGAATTGTGTTATTAATGGGAATTGTGGTGGCCATTCCTACCAGTATTTTTGGAGGCTTAATCTATGGAAGATGGATCGATCAAAGAATGGATATTCCGCTGCGAGATTCAATGGGATCGACTAAAAATTCCCTTGAGAAAATGGCTAACAAATCTAGTGATGAACTGCCCGGCCTATTTGAATCTTTATTACCGATTATTGTACCAATAATTTTTGTAGGTTCTTCAACAATATCAAATGCTTTCAGCCTAGGTGATGTGTTCAGCAAAATAACAACTTTTCTCGGGCATCCAGCTTTTGCTTTGAGCGCTGCAGCCATGTTGGCAACTTATACACTTGCCAGGCAAAAACAGCTTTCCTTTGCCGAATTATCAAAAAGCCTGGAGAAAGCTCTTAGTAGTGGCGGTATGATCGTGGCTATCACTGCAGCTGGTGGCGCGTTTGGCGCTATTCTGAAGTCCGCAGGTGTAGGCGAAGCCATAACCGGTGGATTGTCAGAAATCGGAATTCCGGTTCTTATTTCAGCCTGGCTTATTGCTGGATTAATTAGAATTGCTCAGGGTTCAGGTACTGTTGCTCTTTTGACTACCTCTTCAATAATGGCTCCCTTTGCCTCCGACCTCCCCTTCCATCCTGTTTACTTAATAATGGCAATTGGTACAGGAGGCATGCTTTTTTCCTGGTTTAATGATAGCGGTTATTGGATTATAAATAAAGTTGCCGGGCTAAATAAAGCAGAAACCTTTAAAACCTGGTCAGCAGTGAATACTGTCATGGCTTTTACAGGAATTATTATTGTTATGCTTTTAGCGACAATATTACCATTGTCATAAGAATATGGTTTTTAGGTGTTTTAGTGTCTAATATTTTATATTCGCTATTTTCTAATTATTATCCATGCCAGATGATAGTTTTGGAGGGATAGCAGTCTGTTTGGCCTTGTTACTAATTTGAATTTTTGAGACGTTTTAATAATGATCAGATGGAAGTTTAATTGGCAAAATGGCTGAGAATTTATTTAAATTTTAGATTTTATTGCAGGAGATTTTTATTGATACTGTCTACATGTTCAGCAAAGTTTTATACACTTCAATTCCGGTATCAATAATGTCATCAGAAGGACAAAATTTAGGATTATGCAGTCCAGCCTGATGCTCGCCTTTTCGGGTTCCCAGCCAGAGCATGACAGCAGGATACTGCTCTGTGAAATAACCGAAATCTTCAGCCGTCATTTTCATAGAGCACTGGATAAAAGAAAAATTACGGGGAAGAGAATATCTGAATTTTTGGAAAAGAATTGGATCGTTATAAACCTCTCGGTATTGGGCTCCTTTTTGTAATTCGTAATCCACGCCTGTTGATTTTTGGATTGTACATAGAACATCTTCCAGGCGCTTTACGTAATAATCAGCCTTTTCCATAGTACTTGTTCGTAGAGTTCCCATTAGTTGGGCCTTTCGGGCGATTATATTACGAGCTTTTCCAGCTTTGGCCTGACCAAAACCGAGCACTGCTTCGTTGGTTTTTTCGCCAACTATTGAATCCACCTGATTTAGAAAATTTGTCAAAGCCAAAAGGGCATTGCGGCCCTGGTCGGGAAAGGCAATATGAGAGGAACGTCCTGAAAAATGAATATCAAGCTCCAGACTGGAAGCAAATAATACTCTAGGACGGGAGGCAAGGATACCGTGTTTATATTCATCGGTAACATGCAAAGCAAAAGCCTCGCTAATATTATATTTATCCAGAACACCCGAATCCAGAATTTTTTGGGCGCCGCCATTTTCTTCTTCGGCCGGTTGAAAAAGAAAGATAATATTTTGCTGAATTTGATTTTTTAGGACATATTGCAGCACACCATACAAAATTGCAGTATGGAGGTCATGGCCACAGGCGTGCATATTATCATTGAGAGAGTGAAACTTTGCTCCGCTTTTTTCTTTTATTGGCAGAGCATCGATGTCAGCTCGTAACAAAATGTAATCGGAATTTACTGGATTATAGTCAATGATCAGGCCGGTTTCGAGAGGCTGGAGCAAAGAAAAATCGCAGCTAAACTTTTTAAAAAGTTCTTCCACATTATTTTTGATAACCCGGGTTGTTCTGTGCTCATGAAGTGATAATTCCGGGTGCTGATGAAGATCATGCCTTAATTCCCGGGGAGTTAACATAATTGCACTCCTATAAATTAAATTCTTCAGCCAGAGCAGCCACAGCCTGCTTTTTATATTGGTTATCCAGCAGACAGGAAATTTTAATTTCCGAAGTGGTTACCAGGTTGATTGGCAAACTATCGAGCGCATTAAAAAAACGAGAAGCTACGCCACCTTCTTTGCGCATGCCCAGGCCTACAACTGATAGCTTAATAAAATTGTGTTCATGAGTAATATTGGATTTTTTAAAGTTCTCCTGAAAATCGTCTAGAGCTTTCTTGAAATAATTTTTATCCTTCTCAACATAGGAAAAGGACAGATTTAATGAATCGTCAATATTGATAATGGAAATCATGTCGATGTTGAGCTGTTTATCGCCCAGATATTTGAACATTTTATTTACAACCTTGTGATCGGGCGGTAAATTTGAAATAGTAACCTGAGTTTGATTTTCCATTACACTGAGTCCTGTAACAACAGCTTCTTCAATTGGTTCTGAGGAGATAAGAGTTCCCTCCTCATCAGAAAAAGTTCCAGCGCAAACAAGGGGGATCTCATATTTTTTAGCAATGGCAACTGCCCGGGGATGAAGCACATTCGCTCCCAGACGGGCCATTTCCAGGATTTCATCATAGGAAACCTGTTCCAATTTTTTGGCATCGGGATAGATACGGGGATCAGTCGTGAAAATTCCAGGAAAATCGCTGTAAATTTCACAGGAAGCGTTCACTGCACCAGCCAGCGCCACAGCGGAAGTGTCGGAACCACCTCTTCCCAGAGTTGTTATATTGCCCTCTTCAGAAATACCCTGAAATCCGGTTACAATCAAAACATCATTACCATCCAGATATTGCTTGAGTTTTTCGCCATTAATATTTTCGATGTTGGCATCTGTGTGAATAGAATTGGTATTGATTTCGGCTTGAAAAGCATTTAGTGAAATGGCCGTTACCTGGAGCTCCTTTAAAGCCATGGCAACCAGAGACGCTGAGATTTGTTCTCCAGTAGTTACAAGCATATCCATCTCTCTGGGGCCGGGTTTAGAGCTGATTTCATGGGCCAGCTCTTCCAGCCGGTCGGTTGTGGAACCCATAGCCGATACCACGACTATTAATTTAGGACCTTCATTAACCCGCTTCGCAATTTTACGGGCTACTTTTTGAATTTTTTCTACACTCGATAAAGAAGAACCACCATATTTTTGGACTACAAGTTCCATTTATAAATTCCTCAGTTGATCCATTATTTGAGTTTTGTCAAGAGTGCCATCATCTACATCTTTTATTTTTTTGGCTGGTGTTCCCGCAACCACAACTTTTTCCGGAACGTCTTTAGTTACAATTGAACCGGCAGCAATCACAGCATTAGCACCGATCTCTACTCCTTCCAATACAACAGCATTGGCTCCGATCATCACATTGTCATGAATGACGACTGGATCGGCGCTGGGCGGCTCGATTACACCGGCGATCACGGAACCGGCTCCAATATGACAATTGTCACCAATTTGAGCCCGGCCACCGATTACAGTGTTCATATCCAGCATAGTATTTTTGCCAACAACAGCGCCAATATTGACAACAGCGCCCATCATTACCACACAATTATCACCGATTTCTGCTTTGTCACGTATAAAAGCACCCGGCTCTATGCGAGCATTGAATTTTGTCAGGTCTGCCAGGGGAATGGCCGAATTGCGTCGGTCATTTTCAAGTCTATAATTATTTATATACTCTTGATTGTTTTTTAGTAATGGTGCAATTTCTGAGTATTCACCAAACAGCACACCACTTTTCTCGTCGCCATAATAGTCCAGGTCGGCCATATCAATTTTGTCCATAGAGCCTTTGATAAAAACCTTGACTGGAGTCGATTTTTCGGAATTTGATATATAGTCAATTATTTCATAGGAATCCATTTTTATTGCTCCTTTATTTAATCTATAATTGGAATTGATAGAATGCAATTATTTTTGAAAAAGTACATCAGAAAATGAATATAAGCCCGGTTTCTTCTGCAAAATAAATTCGACAGATTTCAGCACTCCTTCGGCAAAAGTTCGACGGGACAGGGCGCGATGATTTATGCTGAGCACTTCGCCCAGACTGCCGAATTCGATGCTATGGTTACCAGCAACATTGCCCAATCGCTTGGAGGTTGTAGGAATTTCCCGATCAAATAAATCGGCAATAGTTTTTGCAGTTCCACTCGGTCGATCTTTTTTAAAGCGATGATGAGTTTCCGAGAGTTCAATATCCCAGTCATTAGGCAGATTATCTCTGAGAAAAGCAGTCATTTTGAGAAACATCTGAATCCCGATAGAAAAATTGGAAGCTTTGACTACCGGCAATTCCTGTGATAATTTTTCAATATTATCAATTTGTTCAGAAGTGTATCCTGTGGTTCCAATTACTACCGGAATTTCCATCTTACGGGCGTAATCGATAGTGCTCCCCAGGGCCTCGGGCAGTGAAAAATCAATTAATACCTGGGGATCATCTTTTTTCATTTCACCATCTTTGTCAAAAGAAAAAACCAGCTCATGGCCTTCTTCCTGAAACAGGGCGAAAATTTCCTGTCCCATACGACCGTTTATGCCAATTACACCATACTTGATCATACCAACTCCAGTTCTTGCATTAACTTTTGCAGGTAATTGGCATTTTCTGGTGAAATTGAATCCAGAGGCAGACGTAAAACATTTTGACACAATCCTATTTGAGAAGCAGCATATTTAACAGGAATAGGATTGGTTTCTAAAAAGAGATCCTGCATTAAATTCATATACTGATTGTTGATTTTGCGAGCTGCTTCCAGATCATTATCGAGAAGATTATGGGTCAGTTCGACCATTTGTTGAGGGATGATATTAGATGCAACGGAAATTAATCCATCACCGCCCAGAGTAATCAACGGTAGAGCCTGGTCATCATTCCCGGAATAGACTTTGAAATCGGCAGGCTTATTAGCGATAATTGTTGCAATTTGTGAAATATCGCCACTGGCCTCTTTCACAGCCACTATATTATCATGATTTTCTCCCAGCTGAATAACAGTCTCCGGCTCCAGATTTACACCTGTGCGGGAGGGAACGTTGTAAAGAATGATCGGCAGATCGGTATTCCCAGCCAGATAGCTAAAATATTTATAAAGAGTGGCTTGAGTACCTTTGTTGTAATAAGGTGTGACAATCAATAATCCGTCAGCACCCCATTCTTCGGCCTTGCGATTATTTTGTAATACATGGCGGGCATTGTTGCTGCCAGTTCCCAGGATAATGGGAACCTGACCGTCCACCTGATCTATAATGGCAGGCACCATTTTTTCTTTTTCCTCTTCTTCGATAGTAGGCGCTTCTCCTGTAGTGCCAAGCACTATAAGGCTGTCTATATTATTCTGAAGCTGGTGATCAATGATCCTTTCCAGCGCAGAATAATCAACTTCACCACTATCTTTAAAAGGTGTTATTATTGCTGTTCCTGTTCCTTTAAACACATTTAACTCCTGTTTTTGATTTAATTCAGAGCATTGAAATTTATGTCAAAATCTGCTTTTATTCAAACTTGCTAAATTATTATAGTATAAAAGGTTGGAGGCTTGTAGTTTTTCTTGATATCGGGAAGTTAGAGTTAAAAAAGTAAATTAAAATTGCAGACAGGATTCAAAAAATTATGGTTGTTGGTCAGGTAAAGTTGCAAAATTATTACAAATTTATATTTTGCACTCTTATTTCCTAATCAAGATAATTGAAAATGTAAATGCCAATTTAGTGTTATCCATTTAACTTTCCCGCTGTGTAAGTGGAAATAGGTTAAGCTTAAGTGGTGATTTGTTTAATCCAGATTTTACCTGAAGATTAACATTGAACCGCATTCTTGCTTCTGATATGAGTAGCAAAGCAATTCTAATTAACTGACAAATAAATTTGACTGTAGCAAAATAAAAATATAGTATGCCGGATATAGATTTTCAATCAAAAATGTCGTAAAAAAAAAGAGATTAAAAATGTCTTTAGGAAGGAAAACAGCATTGTAATTTTAATTCAATATGGCAATAAAAATCATATGTTATCAATTCATAAGATGCGATTTTATTTTCGATAATGTGTTTCAATCATCCGCTAATAATTGAAAATTGAGGCTTGAATTCAAATATTTTAAACACTATTTCAACGCTGTTAAAAGGCCTTTTAACATCATTGCAAGTTTCATGAAAGTCGATTTTCAAAAAGATTTTTTATGAATTCACCTTGATTTAAGTCAAAACTGATCAGGACTGAACCAAATATTATAGTCAATATTTGTGACTTTAAAGCAAACTTGCACTCTCCTCCCAGATTGTTTTCTTTGTTTTTGTTGATTTTAAATTTCATTATTCCTAAACTCAAATTCGTTTGATATTTTCAAATTAATTGTGATTGATCTTGATAATTTAATAAGAAAGGTGAAACGTGGGAACCCAGCTTGATAAAGTCTATGATCCACAAAATGTAGAGAAAAAATGGTATAAATACTGGAAGAACAATGAATATTTCCAGCCTGATGAGGACAGTGATAAGGAATCCTATGTAATCACTATTCCACCTCCCAATGTGACTGGTGTCCTTCATATGGGACATGTGATGAATAATACAATCCAGGATATTCTCATTCGACATGCTCGGATGCAGGGATACAACACTCTCTGGCTGCCGGGAACTGATCATGCTGGAATTGCCACTCAGAGTGTAGTTGAGAAAAAACTTGCTGAAGAAGGCACAAACCGGCATGAATTAGGCCGAGAAAAATTTGTAGACGAAGTCTGGGAATGGGCTGATAAGCACAAATCAATTATTTTTCAGCAGCTGGAAGAACTGGGAAGTTCCTTTGATCGTTCTCGAGAGCGTTTCACTTTTGACGAAGGCCTGTCCCGGGCAGTTCGTAAAGTTTTTGTCCATTTATATGAAAAAGGACTTATCTATCAGGGAAAAAGAATTATCAACTGGTGCCCTGGTTCTCATACGGCCCTGTCTGATGAAGAAGTTATTCACAAAGAAACCCAGGGAAAACTCTACTACTACTATTATCAGCTCAAAGATGAAGATGAAAAAATTCTGATCGCTACTACTCGACCAGAAACTATGCTAGGTGATACAGGTGTGGCTGTTAATCCTGATGATGAAAGATATCAGCATTTGATCGGAAAAAAAGCAGTCCTACCTTTGGTTGGAAGAGAGATCCCGATTGTTGCTGATGAATTTGTCGATCCAGAATTTGGAACCGGAATTGTCAAGGTAACGCCGGCTCACGATCCCAATGATTTTGATATGGGACAAAAACATGATCTGGAATTCATCAACATCCTCAACAAAGATGGCTCATTAAATGAAAATGCAGGCTCAGAATTTGAAGGTATGGATCGTTTTGAAGCCCGAAAGAAAGTTGTCGATCAACTCAAAGAAGAAGGCCTGCTAGAAAAAATCGAAGACCATATCCACAATGTTGGCTACAGTGAAAGAGCCGGTGTAATGGTCGAACCTATGGTCTCCAAACAATGGTTCGTCAAGATGAAGCCTCTTGCAGAACCAGCCCTCAAAGCGGTTGAAGAAGGCGAAGTCCGATTCCATCCTCATCGCTGGGTTAAGACATACAACCATTGGCTGGAAAATATTCACGACTGGTGTATTTCCCGACAATTATGGTGGGGCCATAGAATACCTGTTTTTTACTGTGATAATTGTGGTTGGGAAAATGCTCTCATGGAAGATCCCGATAAATGTCCGGAGTGCGGTGGTTCTGTTCACCAGGATACCGATGTTCTCGACACCTGGTTTAGCTCCTGGTTGTGGCCTTTTTCCACAATGGGTTGGCCGAAAGAGACCAAAGACCTGAAAAAATTCTTCCCCACCGATGATCTGGTAACGGCTCCTGATATCATCTTTTTCTGGGTGGCCAGAATGATCATGGCCAGTCTGGAATTTATGGGCGAAGTGCCTTTTACTGATGTCTATTTTACTGGAATCATTCGTGATGATGACCATAGAAAAATGAGTAAATCACTGGGTAATTCCCCCGATCCTCTCCATTTAATAGAAAAATATGGCGCTGATACGCTTCGGTACGGAATTATGCTGATTGCTCCTCAGGGATCTGACATTATCTATTCTGAAGAGCGCTTAAAAGTTGGCCGTAATTTCCTCAATAAGATATGGAATGCTTCTCGCTTTGTTCTCATGAATCTAGATGAGCAAGATAGCGACCAGATTAGAGAAAATGCTTCTGATTTAAGTGATGTGGACCTTACTCTTGCTGATCGCTGGATTCTAAGTCGCCTCCACCAGACAATTGGTCAGGTTGATAAATATTTTGCCAAATATCGTTTTGACCAAACCGCCCAGGTGATTTATGATTTTATCTGGGGTGAATATTGCGACTGGTACATCGAGATTATCAAAGACCGTCTCTATAATGGCAATGCTGAGGAAAAACAACAGACACTTCGTGTTGCTCTCCATGTTCTAAAAAATATATTGAAATTATTACATCCTTTTACTCCTTTTATTACTGAAGAAATTTACCAGAAGATCAAAGCTGACGATGATCCCGACATTATCGTTGCCAGCTGGCCAGAACAGAATCCAAATTTTATTAACAGTGCTAGCGAAGAAAAATTCAATCTATTGCAGAAAGTTATC
>Ga0102934_1001498_pt1 | contig 16311 bp, 10 predicted proteins | sample SalPonR2_A_D1_MG_FD_78175 | JGI IMG/M metagenome (GOLD analysis project Ga0102934, IMG submission 78175) | Salt pond soil microbial communities from South San Francisco under conditions of wetland restoration - Salt Pond MetaG R2_A_D1_MG | ecosystem: Environmental > Aquatic > Marine > Intertidal... | reverse complement strand
GGAGGGGTCCGAGCAGGCGCGAGGGTGGGGGGGGGACAAGTCGCGGGGCCGTTGGGGCCGGGGGGGCCGATAGCTACGGCAAGGGCAATGCGCAAATATGGAATGGCGTTGTCAATGGGGAGGGTGGATGCGGAGGGGGGGGAGGGGATGGGGGTAGGGAGGAGAGCCAGCAGCAGCAGCAGCAGCAGCAGCAGCACGTACTTTTTGCGGCGCTTGCTAGACTTCACCCCATTTGCCCGCTTGTCGTCGACGTCATGGTCCGGTAGGGAGCGGGAGAGGGAAAGTGGAGCGGCGGTCAGTCCGGGAGATCTTGGGGGCGCCACGGGTCGTGGTGGGGTGCCCCCGGGGAGTGGCCCCGGCAGTGGGTTTCGGACTTGCAACGAATGGGAACGCCTCCATGGACAACGTCCGTTGGCGTTGCTGCTGCCCCCGGGGGAGGATAAAGCGCCGCGCGCCGAGGGCGGTAATGTGTACGAGGCGATGGTGAGTACATCCCCCACGACCCCCCTGCTCCTGACCTACATGGGCGCGTCGACCGAGTCATCGGAAGGGGAGGAGAATGGGATGTGCGATGCTTACCGGCTGAGCACCAGCCAGGAAGGTGTTGAAGGCGTCGACGGCGGGGACGCAAGCTTCCACGTGGAATTGGAGGGGTCTTTTGCTCTGCTTGTCATGGTTGTGGTGGCGCTTGGCATGGTCCTGGCGGCCGTGGCCGTCGCGATGGCGCGGTGGAGGTCAGGGCGAAGGGCGTGGACGGCGTGGCTGGGGGGTGAAAGGCCCGAGGAGGGGGCTTACGCAGGACAAGGGGAAGCAGGGGCCGTGGGACTCGATCTTCAAGAGAAGACCTGGCACGCACATGCGCAGCCTGGCGTGGATTGTGATGGCTCCGAGGCGAGGCAAAGTACGAGTCCGACTCCCCGGACTCCTTCCCAGCTATCTCCAGCCTCGGAGAGCAAGTCGATGGAGGGCCAGCCATTGCAGCGGCTTCAAGCTATGCACCGTGGCGTTGGCCTTCGGTCGTCTTGGTCCTTTGATACGGCCTCGGAAATCGTCCCCCATGCCACTCCACGATCGAGATCGAGTCGAGACGCGCGGGCCTCTTCTACCGCTCCGGTTCTCGTCCCGCCGCAGAGTCAGATCAACAGTGGAGCACAGCTGCTGACAGGCACGACAGGTCCTGCAACCACAGCAACGGGTGTTATCAATAAAATGAATACAAAAAGGGAACAGCGTCAGCTCAAACACGCCGTGCCCTTGGGATCTCAAACCGCGCCAAAGCCAACGCCAGGACTGGACGTGCAGGCTCAAAATCTATCCACGGCCGTCCTCTCCGACGCGGAGGGAAATCCGATGCTCTACCTTTCCAATCAACGTTACCGAAACGAATTCAACGAAGCTTGCACATTGGGAAAAGGCGGCTTTGGGACCGTGTTTCGATCGACCAATAAGTTGGACGGTCACGACTATGCGATCAAGAAGATTCGCCTGTCGTCGGCAGCACGTTGGAGTCAGCAATTGGAGAAAGTGTTGCGAGAGGTAAAAATTCTTGCCCTTCTAGATCATCCCAATATTATCAGATATTATCAAGCTTGGTTGGAAAGGTTGGCACCCGAAGACTTGCTCGCAGCGGCTGTGGGCAACGCTGCAGCGCTTGTTTCTTCGGGCCTTTCGCATAAGGGGGAAGATATGGGGACTACGTGGCATGGAGACAATGGGGAGGGATTTTCTTCCACGTTTTCCGGCTCGGAAGCCGAAAGCATGCTCAGCCGGGGGGGCGGGGGATTGAGCGCTCTGTGGTCGCAGAAAAGAGGGAGAGGGACTCGACCGAAAGCCTTATCTTTACACGGAGACGATGGAGACGATGGAGACGATGGAGTTGACCGGGGGGACTTGGAGGACTTGGTCAGAGGCGGAAGCGGAGGGGGCTATGGCGAGGGTAGTGAAGACGGGGTCGGCCTGGTTGAGCCAGAGAAAGGGACGAAGGTACCTTATTCGTCATCAGCGCGCAAAGCTTTGAACGGCACGAGGCGTCATGATCTTACCCCGCCATGCGCACCAAACGGGCAGGAAGGAGAAGAGCGGGACGGTGGGGAAGCTGACAGTCATAATGCCAGGGGCTGTGAGTTAGAGACAAAAACAAGAGGGAGAGTGCATGCTAGCGGGCTGCCGCTATCGAGGCGCACGGCGTCAATGGAGTCTTTCGCCCGGCGGACAGCGCTTCAACAACATCAGGGAGGAAAAGGAAGGGGAGAACAAGGAAGGCGGGAAAGCGTTGAGATGAGCGAGCACAGTCGCATTTCCGATTGGTCGGAGGAAGAGGAGGAGGACGTGTCGGGCTACAGTGAAAGCGACACGAAGCGGGAGGATGACGAGCAAAGTAATGGCTTGGTCATATGGGCGAGGTCCCCGGATGTCTCGGTCGACTCGGGGGAGGGAGGAGCGGCCTCTGCCCACAGCATGTCCTCCACGTCCGGTGGAAGGGTGCGTTGTGAGGGTGGGAGCAGCAGCAGTCACGGAAAGGGCGAGAGCAGTCGCCCGACAGGGGAAAGGCTTCCTTCACGCAGGAAAAGCAATGCACCTAGTCCCACCTCCAAGCGAGGCTGGCAGTACTCCAGCGTATCCTTAGACAATCAGACAGGGAACGACGGCGTTGCAAAGAGGAAAACACTCACATATACCCGAGGCAAAGCTCGCCGGCGTCGTGAGCCGGTCGTGTTCGACCTGTGTCTGTACATTCAGATGCAATACTGCTCCAACCGCACCCTCAAAGACTTCCTTGATGCGCCCTCGCGCGCTCACAGGGTTGACAAGGCGGAAGCCCTCCAGCTTGCATTGCAGATTGCCCGTGGCGTCACGTACGTCCATGCACGCGGGCTGATCCATCGGGACTTGAAGCCGACGAATTGCTTCCTGGTGGGCGAGAAGGGCCACACGGTGAAAATTGGGGACTTTGGTCTCTCACGCCATGTAGGGGCGGTGGAAGGGGTGGACGGACGCAATGGCGCCGGCACACCACCCTCTCCGGCGGGGGCGAGGAAGGGGAACGAGGGAAAGAGCTGGACAGATGGGGTTGAGGACGGCGAGGAATTCGGGAACACGGCGGGGGTGGGAACACCTGTGTACGGAAGCCCAGAGCAGCTTAGTGGCGGCGATTACGACGAGAAAACGGACGTGTTTTCGTTGGGCGTGATGCTTTTCGAGCTCTTTCACCCGGCTTTTGGCACGGGGATGGAGCGGATGCTGACGATGCGGAAGATCCACGAGGGGAAGATGCCACCCGCCTGGTCCGACGAGAACGGGGAGATGGTGGAGATGCTCGGGCGGATGCTGAATCGTCTCCCCGCCCGCCGACCTCGGGCCGCAGAGGTGGTGTCGAAGCTGGAGTTCCTACAGGGCAAACCGTTAGTCCTCCCCTTGGACTTCGATCAGTTTCCTAGGGACGCGGTGCTTCTGCGGGCGGAGACGGGGGAAAGGGACGGTATGCTTCAGGAGGTGATCAATGGGATCAAGGCACAGGGATCCGCAGGGGTCATGAAGCAGTACGGCTTCCGAAGCAGCAGTGACGGGCGCGCGATCATCGAGGTGTTGCTGGACGGATCGGGGGAGGGGAAGGGGGAAGAAATCGACAGGATTGTCAAGCATTTGAGAGGAGTGGAGGACATGATCTCGTGCAACCTGGTTGGTGTGGGCCCCAATCCTGCGTCCTTCTCCACCTTTATCCCACCTCCCTCGCCGCTGTCCACTTCTCTTGACTCCTCAACGACGGCGCTGCCAGTCTCCGGAACAGAGAAAAGAGGAGAGTGATGAGTGCGCAGCCCCTGTGAGGAAGAAGAGGGGGTCCCAGGTGACTGATCACGTGGGGGGGGGGGTTGTATGTATAAAGATTTGCATAATGACATCGAGATGACTAGCTAAAAATTGACGCCGAAGCGTTGCAAAAATAGCAAAGCAGCGAGAGGTACATCTGAGTACGCAAAAAAGGTAAACGCAGTGTACAGAAACCGAGGAAAATGTTTTTAAATGTCCTCCAGGGAGGCCATTCTTGCCCTTAGGGCGCCACCTATCGAAGAAATACTTGTCCAGCTTAGAAGTCTCCCCTTCCTGTTGTCTTGGCGTACATAGCACCTTCTTCTTTTCCTTAAGATGAAGATCTCCTCTCTGCGCGTCTCCGCGGAGGAGTAGGACTCTTGCGGGCCCCCCGCCGAGGCCTTTCCCGGCTCCGAGATCTGTCAGAACCTCTCTCGCCTCGACCGCTCCTAGACGGTTCCCAGACTCTGTCGCTGCTCCGATCGCGACCTCTCTCTCTTCGCGGGGAGCCATAGTGCCTGTCACGATGCTCAGCCCGATGCCTGTGGCTCCTCTCCCTCTCCCTCCCTCTAACCCGCTCTCTGCTCCGGCTGGCACTGCGCACCTCGCGCCAGCCCGCACGGTCTCTCCCGCATCGACCATCCACCTCTTCCTCACGCCCCCCCCGCCTCCGTTCTCTCCTCTCCGCGCTTGAGCTGCCACTCCGTGAGTGACGGCGGCCACCTCCCTCCCTCCCCCGGCGCCTCTCATCCTCCCCGCTTTTTGACTCCCGTGCGCGCTGCTGAAGCCTTGCCGAGGCGGTGGCCGCAGCGTCGGTCATGGAAGGCGAATCTGTGGAAGAGAGAGGGTCGGAGGACATGGCCAGAGAAGCATTTCGCGGGGACCCTCTCTCAGAGGCCCGAGACCGGCTGCCCGTGTTTCCCACCCTTGCCTCCCTCGGACCTACCCCCCCGGACGGCCCATGTTCCTCGTCCTTCTTCCGCCGCCTCACCCTAACCTCCGAGCCCCCCATCAGGTCCCGGTCGAGCTTTAGGGCCGACACGACCGCTGCCTCTGTCCCGAACATAACAATGGCGAAACCCCGGGGCTCTTGGCTCGTCCGGTGCCGGGGCACCGCCACCGACAGGACGGTGCCGCAGTCGGCCACGAAGTCCCGCACCATTTCCTCGGTCACATCTTTGGGTAAATTGTTCATGAAGACACCCAGTTCCGGGCGTGCCGCCGCCAGCTTCAAGGGGTCCTCCAACACCTCGTACAAGGCCAGGCTGCGTTTGGCGGCCGCGGCCAGGTCGAACGTGAAGGTGTACCGCCGAGAGGAAGTGCCCAACGCGACCTCCGAGACCCCAGAGTGGAGGGCCGCTCCTTTGAAAGGCTCCAGGCGACGCTCATCGAGAAAGCTCCCGTTAGCCGCTTCCAGGTCCACGAGCAAGGGACCGTACGGCTGGGAGACGACCACCATGGCGTGGAAACGGCTCGTGCTCGGGTGCGCGACAGGAACATCGTTTTCCGCAAGCTTCCCAAAAGTGACGATGGCTTTACGCTCCAGCGTTAAATCTGCTTCGGGCAGAGGGTGCCCCTCCCGTGTCACGCTCACGTCAAGGCGCACCTTGGAGTCGGACGTGGCGTTGAAGACCTGCTTGGCCCACAGCAATATACCCAGAAGCCCCTCTTTCTCATCCGCGCGCACTCGCTCGAGGAGCTGCCCCAGGTGATTGTGGCCCTTGCCCTTGCATGTTCCCCAGAACTGGTCGTTGTGCTCGTTCTCGTACACGAGCTGCTTGGTACCCGTGTTCATCAACTGCTGCCGAAGCCCCTTGTGCCTGCGGAACTTGTCGCGCAGCAAGGCTTCCATGACCACCAAGGACTTAAGCTTCCACGCCTGCTTGTCCACGTTCGGTGCCTTTGCGCCGCGACGCTTCGCTTCCAGGGCGTCTTTGGAGGACAGGATCGATTGCCGGTACGTAGGGTCCGAGCTCTTTGACGCTTGAAGCGCATGCTCGACGGTCGGGTAAGCCTGAAAACCCTCCCCTTCCATCACGCCTTCTCCTGGAAGTACAACACGAGATTTCGAAAGCGTGCTTAGAAAGTCGTACTCTCCTGTGAAAGCCGTGATACGCGACTCCACCAGGCGCCTGGCGGTCGCGGCTGAATCGTCCAGCACCCTTACGGAAGCTTTCTTATCGGGGTCAAAAACCCGGCGGTCCACGGCACTGGCCATCGCCAGCCGTCTCAGATCAGGTAATGCTGTGGCAAAGTACTCGTCGTGGGCCAGGTGGTCGTTCGACGCTTGGAATGAAAACGAGAAGGAAGAAAGCCTGCTGGGAGACTTGCTACGTGTTCATGTCCCGTCCTGTGTTGCAACTTGAAGAGTAGCACGCCAGTTTACGAAGGATAAAAGTTATTGTTATGTTGTGCCGATGGATTTGAAAACAGGACGTGACTTAAGCCATTTCTTCTGCCAGCAGGTTTGTCGTACGAATGCTTTTTTCCGACTTGGCGAGACCGGTCGCAGCACGATGGAATCGCTAAAGCCAATCCTCTTACCATTACCACGCCCGTCTTTTGGAAGCATGCACATACTCATTTACGCATCCAACTGCGATACAGGCGCCCCTCCCAATCCGCTTTAGTCCGGTTGGAATTTGTTGGCGGCAGAAACGCCGAGGGGCGGGTCCTGATTGCTAGCCTGCTTATTGAACCGGTACATCGTCCAAAAATCAAGGCCTTCAACTATCCGTCGTTCATAGTACAACTCCATCGTCAGCATGCCTGCCGCACAAACGACACAGCTGATTGTGGCTTTCGTGTTTCTTCAAGTAGTCGACGCCTTTGTCCTTCCCCCCCTACCTTCGTGTACGACCTCGACTGCATGTGTCTCTTTTCCCCGAAACTCTTTGTGGAGGAGCGCGATGACAACCAGACGCTTCGTCGCCTTCCAAGACAGTAAACGGACGCATGAGAGCAGTGAAGCTCTAGCTGTCAAGGAGAATGAAGAGGAAGAGGAACTGTTAGAATTAGAAGGCAAATACTACCAGTGGAAGCACGGGCCCGTACACTACGTGGAGGCAGGCACCGAAGCGGCTACTGCTGATACGGCCGCCATTTTGCTCTTGCCAGGTAAGAAATTTTGTTCAGTTGCAAATATCTCGCCTGCACGTCGTCGGTACACGACAGGGAATAGGAGGAATCACTGGCAGGCCTACATGCACTCTGAAGGCCGTGCATTCCCTTAGTTGCACCTCTCCCTGTCCTCCTTCTCGCAGGGTTCGGTGTGTCCTCCAGCCACTACGAGCGGAACATCGGTCCTCTGGCTGCATCAGGCTATCATGTCTTCGCCATAGACTACCTGGGGCAGGGCAAAAGCTGGCCGGACAAGGACCCCGAGAAGGAGGACCAGCTGGTCTTGTCGATCGACACGTGGAGCGAGCAAATCATCTCCTTCATCCGCGACGTGATCGGGAGGCCTGTCTACATATCTGGAAACTCATTAGGGGGATTCCTGGCCACGACTGTGGCGGCCCGGCACCACGAGTGGATCCGGGGCGTCGTGCTGCTGAACAGCACGCCCTTCTGGTCCTTTGCGCCCAACCGGAAGAAGATGCACCCCTGGGTGAAAGAGGTAAGCGGTTGTAGGGGTCTATTCGGTCGAAAAAAGGGGCAGCCCGGGTTTTGCATGCTCGTGCAGGCAGGGGGTCCTGTGCGCCAAGATATTTCCCTGACATTCCTCCAAAACCCGGCCAGGCCATCATCCCCTACGACGGCGTCCTCCCAGCCCCGCGACCCCTCTACGAGATCGGCTCCCGCTGGTACAACTCTTTGAGGAACAAAGAGACCGTCAAGGCCATGCTGGGCGCCGTGTATGCGGATGAGAAAGCCTGGGGCGACCGGCTGGTGGAGCAGATTCTGGTCCCGACGGAGCACAAGCACGGCCAGAGCGTCTTCACCTCCATCCTCTTCGCACCCAAACCCGAGCACACTTTCGAGGAGACGCTCGCCCAGCTCCAGCAAAAGAATATCCCGCTCCTGCTCTTGTACGGGAAAGAGGACCCGTGGATTTTCCCCTCTTGGGGCCAACGTGTCAAGCGTCAAGTCTCGCTGGCCACCTACTACGAACTCAGCCCTGCCGGACATTGTCCTCACCACGAGACCCCCGTGGCAGTGAACGCCTTGATACTGGAGTGGTTGCAGAAGCAGAACGGAGGGGCGGGTGGAGGAGAAGATGGGGGGATCGGTCGAGGCAGCAAGGCGATGGGAAGCGGGGTGGAGGGAAAGGAAAGGGGGGAGGGCCCAGGTGGAGACAGAGGAAGCATTAGAACGTATTTTGAGCCAGTCACTGGGAAGCAAGTCACGGCTACCCTGATGGATGGTCGCCCCCGGGACACGATTGAGTGGTTGCTGGCAAACACTGTGTTTCGGTGACCCGCGATGGGTCGGAGGGCGGCAGCGGGCCCGGCGCCTGGCGTTCACTGTCGCTGCTCCTGCTTCTCAATGTACAATGATCGATGGAATTGCGTACAAACAGTACGACTTGAAAACACTTTAATCAAGAAACATATCGCGACTGGTAATCAGACATGGTTGGTGGTCAACAGGTATTCCTTTTCGGAGCGGTCGGTTCCAATCGAAGGCTTTATCTCGCTCTCTTGTCTTCTTTAGAGTGGCAACATATCCCTGGATCTCCCCATATGCACAAATCAGCAGGGCTATGGTAACTTCTGCTTTGCCTTCACACCTTTCTCTCCTACCCAATAGAATTTGAACACCCTCCTTACGGTCACAGCTGTGCCACCATCTTTCCCCCCTCCACCGCCGCAGAGGCCCCTTCCGCCCCCCCTTTCCCAACGCTTTTTGGTAAAGATCGCTGGACCGACTGCACGGGCAGCTTTTTTAAGAACTTAAGGGAATGCACTGACCACGACAAAAGGGAGAGGAGGACCAGAGACCCCGCCTGGTGTGCGGCCGCTAGGGGCACGGGGACGTACATCAAGAGCGTCGAGATCCCCAGCGCCACCTGCGCCCCCGCCATCCCCACCGTGGCGGTCAGGGCCGTCCTCGTCTCAGCAGGCAGCACCCTCCATACCTGCCCCCGTCGGGCCGCGAGAAATGTGGCTGAGATCAAGCCCGCCGTGGAGAGCGCGAGAACGCGATGGTCGAGCTGCACCAAGGCCGTGTTCTCGAAGAAATTCCGCCACTTGGGCTCCATCTCCCACACCTCTGGAGGGATCCAAAAATCCTCGCCCATCTTGGGAAAGGTGTTGTAGGCCCTTCCCGCGTCGTTGCCGGCCACAAAGGCCCCGGAGAGGATGGTAACGCCCAGAAGACCAGCGGACGCAATCCCCAAATGGCGGACACGCAGGACCCGAGTGAGCAGTTCCTGGGATGCCTGTGGGCCCCCAGTGCGTGCGGCCGCGGCAAGCTGTGTTTTGAGGGCCGTAGCGGCTCGCACGGCGTGCTCTGGAGGGTGGAAGAGGTCCATCCCTGTCCAGATCAAGAGGGAGAAGGTGGTAAATGCCATGCCGAGATGGGCCGTTAGTCTGTAGGGGCTGACTCGGATCTCCTTCCGTTGTTGCGGGTCCATTTCCAAGCCGCTCTTCACCATCCACCAGCCGATCAGACCCTGCCCCCCGCCCAGGGCGAAGAGCGTGGCGAGTCGTGGGTAGAGGCTGCGTGGAATGCGGCCCCTGACCGCGAAATAGGCAAATGGCAGGCCGTACGCCAGGCCAATAAATCGGCCCATCATCCGGTGGCCCCACTCCCAATAAAATATGAACTTGAACTCGTCCAGAGTCATGCTCTGTCGTTGCTGATACTCAGGGAACTGCTTGTAGCGGGCGAATTCCGCCTGCCACTCCGTCTCGTTTAGTGGAGGGAGGGAGCCCTGCACCCTCCAGTCGGTCATGGAGAGGCCAGACTTAGTCAGGCGCGTTATACCGCCCACTGTGACCATGCCAGCCACCAAAGCGCCGGTGCCTAGAAGCCAGTAGGCCAAAGGTCGTAGAGAAGTACTTGAGGAGGATGACACTGTGGCGGAGGACGAGGCCAGAGGCGACGCGTCCGCAAATGTGGTGGAGGCCAGACGCCTGCGAGGCTGTAAGGTACATACCAGCGCGTGTCAGTGGGAAGGAATTTGCGACATGAATCACGGGGTGCGCTGGCGGTGCAGAGAGGCTGCAACTACGAGATCCACGTGTGGGACTTCTCAGATTGAGACACTTCACAAGAGATGAAAGGGCTGACAGGAGCACAAAAACAGACATATCTATAGAGTACTCGAGAACGTATTTTGTCAATGTGATCCTCGGATTGCAAGCGTGCCATCAAGCTGCTGAATTGCTCAGATACCACCCAACCCTAGGTGTTTACCTGTAGCACGGGCGACCGAGACCAAAAACCAGCTAAGGGGCCCCGCCGGATTGCGGCAGGTGCAATCATACCTCTGACACGTAGCATGGTCCTGGTAGCGAACAATGTGGAGGAGCATCGGTGAGAGAAAGGAGTACTGAGGTGGCGTTTGGGGGGGAGAGGCAGCTGAGGAAGTGCTCACCCGGCGAGGGCCTGAGGTCGCTAAAAAGGTAAAGCAGCCTGATTCCATCTCGGACGTGTCACACATCCCTCTTGTCCTCCACAGGGTTGCACTCCATCCAGACGTGGTAACAAGGTGATTATGGCGGTAACTGCAGTTATGTCGCCTTCTTCACACTTGATCAGACCATTGAAAGAAAACATTCCTTCTCCCAAGGCCGACGCCGGAGCTGCCCCGGCCCTTGTCACAATCCACGGCGACGACGGTTGCAGCTTATGCATCGAATGCGGCAAGCCCGTCACAGAGGGCCTTTACAGGGAATATTCGAAGGATAATATCCGTCTATCGAGATGTGTAAGTGCATGATCGCATCCTGAAACCCAACCACCCGCTTTTTGCATGTAGCTAGAGCACGCATACTCTCCAACGCGAAGCCTTACTCTATCCTTATCAAAACAATTCGCCTACGGGAACTTTACTGTCCTTCCAGGAATTTTGTGGCGCAGTTGCAGACCGACTGATCGAGTATGAGCTCGTGCTCGTCGGACTGGATTTAGCCCTCCACAGGTTGCCTGCGTGGCGGCATATTCTCTTCAATCGACAGCCGCACGCCAAACTAGAATTTGCACAGGTGCGACCTTGAAGGATTAGATTATTCAGTATCTGACAAGTCAACAGATTGTGAAGAGTGTAATTATTTAAACTCTCTCACGGCTGCGATGGCCTGTTGATACTTGTCAACTTGCCAGAGGTGACTTCTTCTTGTGCAGCGTTGTAAATGTATGAGGGCGTCCACTGATCCACTGTATAATTCCTTTTGTTCATTGCTTCTTACACAGCTTTGGCGCATGGCATTGGTTCTGACGCTGGTCGACACACACATCAAATATGCCATATACGTGCACTACTCCTCCATCTCTCCTCCAAATCACCTCGATTTGACCGACACGCCTAAATACCAACTTTCTCTGCTTCTCCGCATCCTGCTCCTTTCATTTGTAGAGCACTTCGTATTTTTCGGGATAATCGTGTTTCTGACAACTTGGATGTTGGCTGTCCGTCTTCATCTGTGTCGCCCTCAACTACGAGGTCCTGCCAGCACTCCATACACCCGCACATTTGTGACACGCAAATTGGTACAGGCCCTTCTATTTCCGAACTTTGGTCGATGCATCGTCATATTTGTGATGGTTTGGGACCCTGCTTTTGTGGTGGCGAACCTCATCAGCCTTTTGGTCCTTTTGTCCCAATGGCAGGCTCTCCGGGCGGTTGTTGCCGCAGCCATAGCCCTGAATGAAAGATACAATCAGCAGAGGAAAGAAGATAGTGTAAAAAGGGGAAATGTAGAGTTTTACGCAGCAGCTCTACCATTTGTGGTCGGCTTGTCTTGTAAGTGCTTGCTACGTCTTGTCGCGTTCCACGTGGACGCGTCATGCACGAATTTGTACCTGGTCTAAAAATATGTACGGTATATTTTGTAAAGAATCAATGTGATTACCTCACACATTGCTCTGTGGACTTTCACTGCTGAATTATACCCAGATGACTCTGCTTCTGGTGGAAATGTGCGTGGTACCCTCGTAGGTTGGAGTCACTGAGGGAATCACTGTGCGGCTTGGGAAGACATCCCCGGTCACCGGCCCCTGCCCCTGGCCGCATGTATAGCAAATGCCTGTCTCAGCTGTACCTATTATATGGCTGCATTCACAGGAGGGTCTACGGCATCGGCCATTTGATGTGTGTTGAGCAGAACGTCCTCATTGATCGGCTTTCGGGGAGGGAGGAGGTTAAAGAGCGGCGTTTCCTCGCCTTGGCGACTAAATCAAGTAGAATGCCACAGCTACAATCCGGTTTTTCGTCTGTAATCACACGCATCAAAGAAGATGTACCATGTTGCGGCATCAGGTTGTGTTGAGATAGCCTTCACTGAGCAGCCTAATTGAGTAACTGGTGCGACAGAACTTATTTTCCTTCAAATTAAGAGTATCCATGTGCACTTCTTTGAGAAGTGACATGGCTTTTCGATGTGCTCTTTGCTCTCGAAGAAATGCGGAGACTGATATTTTGATCAGGAGTAAATGTCAAAAATCTATTATCGGCGCAGGTTCACGACAGCAAGGGATGCTACGACGCGGGTTGAGGCAACAAGGGGGCCATCTTGCTTTCTATTGCCAAATTTCCAAGGATTTCAGACGAAGCGAAACTCAACATGATGTTGGCGACAAACGATATAAAGCTCTCTATACCACTGTGGCGGCATCCGCTGGCTTGGACGACATGAGAAGACGTGTCGGTGGTTTTCCAAAGCAAGAAGAGAAGGCGTTGAATTGGCCACTCGGTCGAAATAAGGAGATGGGAAGAAGAAAATTTACCTCACTACCAAGTCCTGAGACAGCTTCAAAAGGGGATGGAAAAAGAATGCCTGACGAGAGTGCCGAGGAGGGAGAGAAGCATCCACCAGATTCATCGCCACCGCTTTTTCTATGTCCGGCACAGGTGCGTCCTGTCCCCTTGCAACAACCTCTTTCAGAAGAGTTCCAGTGTTTCGAGGAATCCCATGTCCTGTTGGTTGATTACGGTGTCCTATAAGAGGTTGACTCGCGCGTGACCTTCCGTTCCTGCGATGTAGCGTCTTACATTCCCTCGACACATGTCGTATACACTTTGTGCCATCTTGGTGTACCAATATGCAGCGCTTCTTCCGGCTTCTTGCGGCAGCATCTCTTACACAAGTGACATTTTGGACCTCGTACGCCTTCCTGCCTTCAGAATTGAGTGGCAGTATGAGCTACTGGGGCATTGTTGGCTCGGGCGCCTTTGTATTGATTGCACGGCATTTTGCGATGGTATGTTGTGATTGTTCCCCCTTGCGTATTTTTCCACGTCCCATCATCTCATTCGATACTTTCTTGCAGCACTACGTGTGGGAAATGGATCAAATTTCTCCAGTCGCTTTTCGAATTGCCACCCACACCTTCTGGGGCAATAAAGGGCCCGATCGCATCGTGCAAATCGGCACAAGTCAATGCCAGCACACATCCCGGTACAGTCTGTGTTCCCTTTGGCTTTTTTATTGTTCATTTTTATCGTGTAACGGCGATTATGCCTACCTTGATTCCATTTCATTTTCCCATTTCTATGCCATTTTTTCAGTTATATCGCCGCGAAGATCAAGGGTGACTCCTTCTATTACCTTCTTGACATCAAGGAAGGAAAATTCGGAAGTGAGAATGCGAAAGAGCAGATCATTCGCATGTTTCAAGGACTAAGAACGGACGCGCAGGGGCAGCATCTCGTCAGAGGGGTGGACGGTGACAATGAAGATAGTGCAGAGCAAAGTGATATCGCTCGACGAAAAAGTGGTGGTCGGCGATGGAAGGGCGGATGGAAGGGAAAAGCATGAGCTGAGAAGGAAGATAAAACAAAATGAGAACTCACACATTAATTCACTGAATGCTCAAATATCTGTTCATTCGATAGCTTTGACTTTTGTGGGCCTGAATTACATTGGACAATATCATTCGACTCTTTTTTTCATGTCGTACATTTTAAAGAGATGGTTCGCATGGCCGATTTAGAAAAAGAGTTACTTGCCGTGTTGACCGTAAAAAAAGGTTGTTTTTTTTTTAATTGCCAGCATTTTTCTACACAATTGATACTTACACGGAAATCTCGATTCATTTTTTTAGAATCTTGATAATATGATGTGGATGGTAAATCATTCGCCGTGAATTATAAAGGGTCCAAAAATTCATTGACGTAGTTAACCCCGCGTTCCTTAGGCAGAGGAACTTTGAGGTATGAGTATGTGATACATGCTGTAAGCAATTATTTGTACGGCGATAACAGCCCTTACAAGGTAAAAGACACAGTCTTAGCCTTTAACGTCATCATAAGTATATGTAAATGACGCCGTGACATTTGACGCGTCATGTCCAACCCTGGCCTGATCGCAGTCGGAGCTACCCGGATGTACAAACGGCGAGGGAGCTTCGTCGACGGACGCTGAATCGTGTGTGCTCCAGGAACGAATGCGGGGAGGAATAAAACTAGTCATCAATAACAATAGGCCTGACGCGCTATAAATTTTGGTTGTGAAGCTTTGCAGTTATTCATTTAATTTCCACCAGCTTCTGACAACGATAGTCCTCCTTTCGTTGCTATTATCGCAGTTCCACTTCAACATTCTTCCACCCAATACTTCGACGGAAAGCAGCTATATGGAGCCTCTCACAAGAGGCTCAAGTCTAGCAGAAGCCTCATGTGTTTGCTTGGGAAGTGGGCGTTTCTTGCGGGCTGTTCTGGTCCCCGCCGTGGAAGCTGCTGGCCTCAAAAGCATCGTATTCCAGACCCGTGGTAATTCCTTCCTATCCATGATGTACGGTCCGCGAAGGAGCAAGGGAAGCTACGAAGTAGACACGGTGGAGTTCGACGGACGTACACTGACCACTAGTCACCCTATCATTGCGGCGGGTACATTGGGAACTGCTGAGGGGCAAAAAGCCTGGGCGGCCCTACCCGCCCAACTGCCCCATCTGCGGGTCATTGGCGTCGGTGTCACAGAGGCAGGCCTGGCACCAGGCACCGCTGCCATGAAAGATCTGTGTCAATTTCTGTATGCATGCTTTAAGGCAGACATACAAGGGCCGTTGAGCATCATCAACACGGACAATGTACCTGGCAATGGGCCCAAAATTCGTTCTTTCGTAACGGAACCTACACAGCTTTCAAAAGTTACAGCGTTGCCGGAAACTTCGAAGGAAATGGAAGATTTCCTCTCTTTTCTTGATAATAAAGTGGTGTTTCACAGCACGATGGTTGATCGGATAACCTCTCAGCGGGTCGGAGACGGAGACGTCCCTCGTGCCGAACCCCTTCCCACGAAAGCCTTGGTCATCGAGGACCTCGGAAACGTCTTACCGGCTGCCCTTGAAGAAGCCCCTGGCGTGGTGATTCGGCGGACAGCGGGTGAGATCGAAATTGACCACAGCCTCAAACTTCGCGTCGCCAATGCCATCCACACGGCTATGGTCTACTGCATGGCCCTGTCCCGGATGCCGGACACCTCCGCCTGCATCGGCCACCCATTGATCATGCCCTACATCCAAGCCCTCTACGAGCAAGACATCGTCCGCATGACATCTATGGGCATTCCTCTTGCCGAAGTCCAGAGCGTATACGACGACTGGGTCCGTCGCCTCCAGCACCCGCAGTTTGGCCTCGGCTGCTTGTTTGTGAGCCAAAATGCCTCCCAAAAGCTGGGGCTCCGTCTGCTCCCCACCATCCGCGCGTCCATTGATGCTGTGGGATTGCCGGGACCGGCATTTGCCTTCGCTGTGGCAGCGATGCTTCGCTTTCTGACCCCGTGCGGTCCCCAACCTCGCCTCGCGCCGAATGTTTTCATGGGAAGCATGGATCCTAAGCCTCAAGCCCAACCCACCGAGGACAATCCCAAGCGCGCGAAGCGCTCCAACGGCACTGAAATTGTCTACGTGGGAGATCTTACGGCCGATTTTGAGGCGGGCACATATTCTTTCAGGGACGGGGAGGGCACGGTGCCCCGGTTGCTGCAGGCGGCCCAGGCGGCTGCTGGCGCCGTGGGACTGGCGGATGAGGGTAAGGCAGGTCGGATAGCAGTGTTGCACTCGGCAGTGAGCAAGGTCCTGAGTCTTCAAGCAGGGCTAGACTCCGTCGCGGCGACGCCCTTCGTGTCCTTGGTGGCCGCCTATTATGTGAAAATGGTCGACGGGGCTCCGTGCATGGAGGTGCTTCGACCCATCGTGGAGGAGGCAATCAGCATGAAAAACATCCCGGTTTCGGCACGGGAAGACATGGGCACGGAGCTGATGCGTCCGTTGCGCCCGGGGGAGATCGCCCGTGTCGTGAGGGATGAAATGGAGAGAGTCCAAGTGGTTGACTTGCACACCCACCTCTTTCCGCCCTCCCACGGGGACCTGATGCTCTGGGGCATCGACGACCTC
>Ga0102934_1001497_pt1 | contig 16326 bp, 18 predicted proteins | sample SalPonR2_A_D1_MG_FD_78175 | JGI IMG/M metagenome (GOLD analysis project Ga0102934, IMG submission 78175) | Salt pond soil microbial communities from South San Francisco under conditions of wetland restoration - Salt Pond MetaG R2_A_D1_MG | ecosystem: Environmental > Aquatic > Marine > Intertidal... | reverse complement strand
GAAATGGTTCCGAAGCTCCTCGTACACCTGCCACGTCACCTGGGCCAGAGAAAGGAGGGTACACGCGACTTAAAAAAAAGGAATGAAGCGCAGGATGTCTCGACGCCCGCGGTCGCGACAAGGGGCCCCGCCTCGCCGGCGACCCCCAGCCTGCTTCGAGAGTGGCGCCTGCAATAGAGCCGGGCGGGCTCCCGGTCCACAGGGAGTGGTCGAGTCGGGGGGAAAGGCGGCTTGCACCCACGATCAAGCGTTTGCCGCGATCCACGACTCAGGCCCAAGCACACGACAAAGCCAGCCAGGGAGGAAGCGCAGACTCGCCACCAGCCGGGTCGTGGGTGGGCGAGCGTCCAGGGGGTTGACGTCCATCTTCCCTCCCTCCCTCCATCTTCCCTCCCTCCCTGCTTCCCTCCCCCCTTACCTTGGCACCCCCTGCTTCCTGGCACACGTACAGCAACGTGTTGCATTCCTCCCGGCTCAAACGCCGCCCACGTGCCTTCATTTCCTGTTGAGTGCCACGTGCACGGTCGCTCGTGAGGTCGGCCTTCCTTGGGACCCTCCCTCCCTCCCTCCCTCCCTCCCTCCCTTCCTTCCTCCCTCCTTCCCTTTTCCTACCTGGAACGTGTCCAATGCACGCGTCAAATTGAGCACCTTGGCGGAGAGAAAGAGAGACTTTCGGAGGTCGCCCGTCTTCATGGCCTGGAGGGGCTGCGTCTTCAACGCGGAGAAAGAAAGAGAAGCGAAGCAGGAAGGGAGAGAGGGGAGGAGGGCGGGGGGAAACGGAAGGGGGGAATGAAGGGGGGGTGGAGCGATCACAGGAGCCCATGGAGCATCGTCCTGAAGAGTTTTGGAAGAGTGAACGCTCATGGAATGAAAACACTCTCAGGGTTTCCATCAATCAAAGAGAGCGCGTGAAGTCCGATAGCCGCATGGACCCTGGTAGACAGCTGAGCAACTTACCAAGGCCGCAAATTTGTCTTTTCTGGGCGGCACCGGCGCAGGAGACGTCGCCGAGGTTGTCGTCCTTCTCGGCAAGACATTTGAGGGCTGATGAAATACGACGGGTGAACGTGTGATGGGGATGGACGTGGGTACTGGAGGGAGAAGGCCCCACGACCGCCAGGCAGGGAGGAAAAAAGCTTGCCCCGGCACCAAGTGCAATGCCATCAAGAAGCACCGGCAAGCCGCCAATGATGCACTTCGCTTTTTATGGCCATGCCCTTCTCTTCTGCCCAACATTGTGTTCTGTCGCGCCGGGCCCTATTTTTGCTGCGTGCAATCAGTTGCTGGTCCTCATCTAGGTTGATATTGCAGTAGGAATGGATAATTAGAAATGCACATCTCATTAGCTAGAGACAAAGTGGCGGAAAATTCTGCCATCATGGAATGTTAGGACGAAGCACGCCTCTACCGTATTTCAATCTCCCCTCGCACCAAGTGCGGGATCTGTGTTGAAGGGAGGAAAGACGTACAAGACGTGGAGGCAACCGACCTGGGGGGGATGAAAGGTTCCATATGGACACTCATTAACGACATGAAAGGCCGAATGTACATATTCCATCAAGTATTCATCTTTCGCAGGCAAATTGCGACCCTTTTACGTCCACAGACTTCACTTTTTACCCGAAACTGAAGTTGCCTCCCGACGGAGGGCGATGGCTTTCCTGACTTGCCGTCATCCAGGAGATCTCCGAAAACGTGATTCCTTCGATTGCCTTTCGAGCGCACATCTTGGGGTCGGAGGTTAAACTTGATTGAAATTTTCCGAGACCGACTTCATACTCTACTCAGGAGAATTTACAAGAATCGTGGAATTTTATGAGAGCTGTCCAGACATTGCCTTTAGCCAGGGGATCCTCCGGGTATCCAAGTGACCCACCCCACGAAAGCTTTTTGAAACCAAGGAGAGTACGACAGAACGATCAGAAATGAAATGACGAGGATGATCTGTCGAGGTAAAAGAGTAAAGTCCACAGTGTAAGTCGCGACAGGTACGCCTCCTCCGAAATGTTATCATCTCATTCTCAAATCCGTAGCGCCATTTTCTACGCAAATATTGCATACAATGCATCAATCCAATAGTTGAAGGCCAGGGAAATGTAGTATTCCTGCGACATTCACACAAACGAAGTTTGGAGAAGGCTTGAAGTACTCACGAAGCAACTTTCCTAAAAACCTGAACACAGTAACTTTCATCTCTAGAAGAAACAAAGAAACAACAACATTGCAATTAAACAAGCACTTTTGGTTTTCAATTTCGCAATCAATTATAACCAAAAGTCCATTCCAAGATGTACAAGGACATTGCCTTCGCTTGTGTCTCCTTGCCCTAACTTCCTCGACCCTACAGTCGAGTCTTTGCTCCTTTTTTGTCTTTTGCATCATTTCCTGAATTTAATGGACGCCTCTGATATGTACCTAAATTCGTCCTTGAAGCTCCTGTGAATGTTTGTAACATCCCAGCGCTGTCCCTGCATCTGATACTCTTTTGCTTCTCTAGTTCCGACGTGACATCTTATCATGACACCGCTGGTGTACCATATCGTGACTCGATTACAGGACGAACATCTGCTGCCTGCTGACCTCAATGAAGGGAATATCCACGACCTCGCACGTGATATGCAGGCGTCGTTTACAGGAGTTTGTCTCTCGTTCCCTCTTCCTACGCTCCCTTTCTGCAATTCTTACTAGACAAGGGCGGCCTCAAACAGCGTATTTTGAAGCCACGCTAGCCTTGTACCGCTGCTTCACCCGCCAGTGCTCCCAGCTCGCCCTCCCTCCCTCCCTCCACTCCTTCCTCCATCCTGTGGGGGATCCAGGTGGGGAAAAGCGAGAGGAAGAAGGACGCAGACAAGACAAAAGCCTCCAACCACCACCGATGTTCCCCCCCCGGCAAAGCGCCCGTGTAGCACATCTCCTTGGTGATCGCCCAGAAATCTTTCCCGGTGCCACCCTCCCTTTGCCCCTCCCTCCCTCCTGCCCCTGCCTCCTGCTCTGGACCGTCCGCAGGAGCCCCTTCCTCTCCCTCCCTCCCTCCCTCCCTCCCTCCTCGCCCTGCTGGCCGCCGAAAGGCAGGACCCAAGAGCAAGGCCAGGATACCCGTCTGCTCGGAAAGGATGGGTGGTAGAAGAATTCGATGAGGGGAGAAAGAAGGATGCGACGGACGGCGAGGCCCGGGGCAAAGGCACACCGGACATGACTCCTGGCAGGCCGCGTGCTCCACATCAAGCAGCTCATGCGTCCGCGCCACTCACGTTTGAAAACCCAACAATGAGACAAAAGGGACCATGTGCTGGGCAACCTTTTCCAAGGTTAATTTTCCTTCCTTCCGGCATCCCTCCCCTTACCTGATACAGATAAGCCAGGGCCGCCACCACGCAGAGGGTGGCCAGGCGTTGGGGCTTTCCCGGATTGAGCAAAAAGACGAGCATGACCATTTTCGCCGCCAACTGCCAGTCGCAAAGGGCCAAGACTGCCCTGCCCAGCTAAGGGAGGGAGGGAGGGAGGGGGAGAAGGAGAGAGGACGGGAGGAAAGAAGGGGGCAGAGGAGAAGAATCAGGAGGGGAGGGCCAGGCGGACCTACTGTCCAGGAACAACATTCATCAAAGGCACAAGCACCGATGCCAATCACATCGACCCACCTCGAGAAGCTGCGGCCTTGGCTCCTGATACCAGGGGCCCGCGTGAAGAGCCTGTGGCCCTCCAGCGGGACGCGGCGGGGCTACTTGCTCCGCTTGTCCGACATGCTCGCGCCCCGCCGGCATCGGCGCCACCCCGGCTGCCTGAGCGTGCTGCCGCTCTGCGTGGTCCTCCACGAAGGCATTCCACGTACCCGGAGGTGGGGCCCCCGTGAACCTCCTTTCTCCGTCTTCTGCCCCTCCCACCCTCCCTCCCTCCACCATCTGCTGGGCGTACCAGTGGTGCAACTGCTGCAAGGCACAGTGATACTGGTAGCTCAGGATGTATTGCTGCTGCTGGTAAAAAAACAATTGCTGGAGCTGGTGCTGGGCCAGCCAGGCCTTCTCCTGCTCCCTTGTTTCCCCGGGCGCGGGCACGAAACCACCGTCCACCGAGGGAGGGACGGAGGCAGGGAGGGAGGCAGGGGGGGAGAGCAAGCTTCCCTCACCAGAAGGAATGTTGATGCTTCCTCCCCGAACGGCGCGTGGTGAGTCCACGACATCTCTCTCCACGGAGGACGGGACAGAGGTCGGGGCCGAGGTCGGGGCTTCTCGCTCCCATTCCCTCTCCCCTCCCTCCCGCCTCGATCGTCCATTTTCCTCCACAATCATCCCGTGGGACAGCCCCCCGCCCGTTCCGCCGTGCCCTCCCCCTCCCTCCCGCCCTCGTCCGCTCCCTCCTGTGACTCCGGGGTGGATGGGGATGGGCGAGGAGGCCGTGGGTCGGGGGAAGATCACGGTCGGCGTGGCGCTGCTACTGGTGCTGCCCACGGGCTCCCCTGCCCTCCCACCCTCCCTCAGCGTACGTCCTGGAGTTCCCGCGGGCAAGGCAGGCGACGTCGGTGCCACAGAGGTTGAGACGGAGGCAGGGACGGAGGGGACGGGTGAGGTGAGCCCCGTCACAACCAGATGAAAGGTCTTGGGGGTGCTCAAGTCCAGAGTCTGGACCAACACAGAGGCAGGCAAGCAGGGGCGAGGGTGGGGGGGGGAGGAAAAGGGAGAACAATGAGACAAAGCAGCGAGACCGATCCCACATGGTGATGCGACAGCGTACCCAGCTCTCTCTTGTACTGTCATGCCCGCGCCTTCCTAGTAGGTCTTCTCCCCTTTCCTTCCACGCTCTCTCGCCCCGGCCACCAGGATTCTCGAATTTTCCAACCCTTCCTCCTGCCCCCCTTCCCCACCCCTCTTCCCTTACCTCGTGGTCGTTTCCTGTTCCTCCCGTCAAGATCCCCACCAAGGGGGCAGTCTCGTCCACGCAGACTTTACCCAAATATATCAACCGTTGTCGATGAGGAGCGGGCTTTTCCTCCAAAGCTGCCTCCACGCGTTTCTTCACCGCGTGCACCGTGGACCCTTCCAAGGGCAGGGTAAATTCGAGAGTAATGGACCGGTACACGTGTCTGACCAGCACTTGGACCAGGGACTCCCCTGAGTCGGTCATACTCATTGCCTTCCCGAGTCCTTCCCCAGCCTGTCCGGGATGGGGTGGGTGGGAGGCGTGGGAAAGTGCTGAGAAACACGTGGCGCTCCAATAACTACTGGAACAGTGTACATAAGATGGGACGTGGGGCCCTAAAACCCATTCCATGCGCAGAATTTGCCGGCGTTTTGTCAGTTGCCCGCAACACAAAGGTGACGTCCAGGAGCTGAAGCCTCCATCACAACGCGCGTCTTGAACAACACCACATCAGCTTCCATCCAGCCTGCCCACTGGCTTTACATTCGCTCCCAAAACGATACTTTGCACCGTTCCTTTGTATGCACTTGACCGGACACAGTAACATTCAGACAATGTGTGCACAGCCTAAGCCTGCTTACGCAACGACCCCGTACAACTTCAGCCACCGGGCTGGACAAGCCACCGTGGACACAACCCAAACACCGGTCAGGTCCGTATTTTCTCTGAAATGATTGGGTATAAGCAGTTTGGCACTGCCAAGTGTTCGTATCTCTGCAGCGGGGTTGCTTTTTTTACCCCAGGGTTGCTCATCCCGGTCCCCGGCTCGCATGAAAGGACACATCACGCACCCACCAACTCGCGCACACGCGGCAGACCCATGCTCTGCACCTCCACAGGTGCACAAGGTGGAGTCCTCGCGAATGGTCACCCAGAGCGCCGTGCACGGCGGTGAATTACGACGAGGGGGAAGCCCCAAATCTAGACCCGGGCGCCCCCAGAGACGTAACAGCAACAGTGGAGAAAACAAAGCAACGATCTGCTCGCTTTTAACTATCCCCGACAACATGGCTAATTGCACGCAAGCCCGTCATCCCCACGACGTGCTTGGGGTTAGAAAGCTCCTTGACACGCATTGCAGGGACGTCAGGCGTCGTCCAGTCTATCAAAATGGGAGTTTTATAATGTCCAGTCCCAAGGGCAGTCTGGCGTCTCTCTGAGCACGGAGTGGCCCATTTTCGCTTTCCCAGCCCCAAGATAGGTTTAGAACGCACGGAAGAAAACCCTTAGGAAAAATCCTGTAGATCTCGAAAACATTTGGATATTTCACCATTGCAACTGTATATTTTGTACAATTGACCCGAAAATGTCCTCTTTCTCTGCCTCACCCTATCATGTAGGGCCGTCCTCTGATTCTGATGACGACTAATCGGCCCATCACTCTCCTGCTGTAGCCTCTTACAATGTTAACGTCAGCCTGCAAAATAAAAATCGAAGGAGCCTTGTACATTGTACCATAAATAGAACTATTTCTGATGGATACCATGCCATTCTATTTATGGCTACCAGCAAACCTCTATACCGTCCGGACATGAACACGGAAATTGCTAGTAGCGAAGTCCTCTTCCATGTGGACATAGCAGCGACTGCTAATCAGCCGCAGCCTGACCTTTTCAATGCGCTTTCTAGGTTGCTCCAGGAGACAAGCATCATTGAAGTCGCGTACAGTTTCCAGGAGCAGGTATTAGACACTCACTTTTTCCCTTGCTCCACCCTCTTTCTCCTTGAGTCCTTGTCAAGTTCCTTTTTCCATGCACGGTTTGTGCGGCCACCAATGCCATGTATCATCCTCCATACTATCACAGACGGCGTACCTAGCAACGCTGTATACCATGTTGGTATTGGGTATCGTACTTTTTCTCCTACGATACGCAAATCGCAGCCTTTTTCGCTGGCACACGTGGGTAAATATCTTTGTCTCCTACTACTGTGCCATCGGTATTCTCGTCCTCATCCCGCTCGACCTGGCCGTGACCAAGCTTCAACGGGAGGCACGGACGGTGGAGTCCTACGATCTCCTGTCCATCTATTCAAACAGCCTCTTTTTCCTCTATGGATGCTTGTTTTGGCCGGCCCAAGTGGTCGCGGGCGTGCTCCTGTATTTCTTCGAGGAGTACAACGAAAGCGGGTACTTCACGGTTCCCAACCGTATACTCGACGCCCTTAGAAACATCGGACGCTTTTTGCTCTTTTGTTTGCTTGTGGGTGGCGTGGGGTTCGGGATTTTGCTGGGAAGAGGCTACGTCTCGGATGAGAAGGCTCTCTTGGTCACGGTTGTAACCGTCAACAACACGTACGGCTTGATTGCCATCATTTTCCTCCTCGGCTACGGGTTGGTGGAGCTTCCCAAGCTCCTGTGGATGGACGGAAATTTGCAGGGCCGGCTCCGGCGTCTCCAGGGCCGGGCGGCGCATGCATTTCTCGCCCATGCCGATGCCGCACTGGACATGAGCGAAGCTGTGGCCCATGTGCTGGCCACCCGGACGGCCTTGGAGCAACAAGTCGCGGCCTCGGCCACAAGGGCTCCTGAGCAGGGCAAAGGAATGATTTTTTTTCGATCGGTTGTGCTAGCGCCCGCCAACACAGGGGCTGTCCCGGTGGGGCTGAGCCCGGCGATGGCCGTCGACGACCGCGACCTTTTGGAGACGTGTCTGCCACAGCTGATGAACGACTGCCTCTTACACGAGTTTAACTCTGCCCTCGGGGGGATCGTGGCCTCGGACCCAACGACCGGGAGAATCACCCGGGACTCCCTGGCCGCGCTGCGCAAGCTTGTGAAGCGACGACAGGCCCGCTATGTGATGTGTCAGAGCCGAGTGGAACGCCTCAAACGGGAAATCTTCGCGCTGGAGGACGTGGTTGCGGCCAAGCACCGGGAGGGCCGGACATTCCGCATCCCTTACGCGCAGGGAGGGGAGTCGACGGTGGTGTCTTTCATGTGCCAGTGCTATCTACGACCCGTCGCGGGAAGGTGCCTATCCCTCTTGGTCATCCTCCTGTGCGCCGCGGTCTCTCTGGCCCAGGTCGGGGTCATGGCCGGGCAAAGCTCTCCCGTCGCCTTGCTTGCACGAGGAAACCACGATGCAGGCGTCCCACCCTCCACGCTCATCGTCCTCAACCTCTTGTCCCTCGCCTTCATTGCCTACGTCATCCTCTTCGCCCTTTCTCAACTCCGCGTGGCCGACGTAATGGAAATCGCGCCAGGCCGAAAGACCAGTCCCAAGTCCCTCTCCTGCCATGCTCGGCTCTCCTGCAAGCTAGCCCCTCCTTTGGCGTATAATTTCCTCACCTTGTGCTTTGAAAGCGGGGTGGAAAAAGGGATCTGGATGCAGAGTTCCTTGACGGGCGAAGTTGTCATGACAGCCTTCGGTCGGTTTTATGGCTCCATGGATATCATTCCCTTCGTGGGCAACAATTTCAATCGGATCGTTCCCCTTTTTGTCCTCTTCTTTGCCGGCCTCCAATTTTTCAACGTTTTCAACCGACTTTTGAGTCTTTTGCACCTGAGTGGGCTTTTGTTTGGAGATCCACCGGTGAGTGACGGAGACATGCAAGCAGGTCTGATTAAATTGCGGAAACACCGTGAGCAGATGCACGCCCGGGTGGCTCGTGAGGCCCGAATGCCGCCCAAGCGTCAACCAGGAGCACACCGGGCGGGAAAAGTGACTCCAACCCCTTATGGGGGGAAAGGGGAAGCGAAGGAGGGCGGGCCGAAGGGAGGGAGGAGGAAAGGGCAGGGCGAGGTGGGACGGTGGGATGGCTCCCAGGGGCCTCCGACGGAAAGGGAGGGTTGGATGCACATAAGGACGGACCAAGCCTGGTGCCCTGGCTATTTCGTGCTCGGTAAGAGGGATAGTGGCGCGTGGCTAGTGGAGTATCCCACGCAGGAGCGGTCGAAGCAAGTGATCGCCCTGGAGGTCCGAGACGTGGTGAGGATAAGTCAACAGGTGGAAAGGGAACAGGGAAAGCGGTTAAACGCGTCGCTTTTGATCATCGAGACGGAAAGAGGGGTTTGGAAGTTGCGATGTCGATCCGAAGAATCGGCGATAGAATGGCGGGAAACCCTGTCCCAGTGGAGGGAATGGACCCTCCAGCGACCCCAGTCTCCTACATCTCCGCCGTGGCCTGAACCCTTGTGTGCAGACGATCCAACATGTCCCGGGATGCCAAAGGACCGTACGGAAAGGAAGGAGATCGCACGCGCGAGCCTGCTTCCCCCCCACGCGCCATCCTCTTCCAGCTGCCCCACGTCCCCCCTCTCGCCTGTCACATTGGTCGGCCGTTTTATCTGGCAAGCAACGGCGATGGGAAGGCTGGCAGTCAGCGGGACGGAAAGAAGATTGAAATCTTGAGACCAACGCGTATGGAAGACCGAGTACGTGTTTCTCAGCGGCGGGAGGGCAAGCCTGCAGTTGCCTCCACTGGTGCCGTTCACTGATGAAGGACCATAGAGATCTTTCGTTTGAGATAAAGTCGCGGCGACGTTAAACGAACTTCTCAAGCTTTCGGGAATGGGAAGGCTGGCAGGTCGAGCGGACTCGTCGGGCGACCAGAGGTAGTATGGTGGGATATGCGCGCATGCCACGGGTCTGGGAGGAGTTCAGTGCGATTCTTGGAATCGGAGGAGGGAGCGATGGGACAGGACCCTTCTAGTTGCACATAGCACGCGCGCGGGGGGAAGAGTGAGCTAAGGAGAAGGGGATTAGCTTTTCACTCAACGACCCACACGCCTCAGGCCCTCTTAGATGGAGCAAATATTCCCATTGCACGAGGAGACTTTTCTGAGGATACATAGAGATAAAAAGCGATGGCTTGGGGACAAGCAAAACCTCACGATATGGTGCTTCGTATGAAGTGCTTTGATAAAAAATAGCGAATGGGCCGTTCGATTGTGAATAACGAAACACTAACCATGGCTCCGAAAAATGTCCGGTACGATTTGTCTGTGTCTATGTTCGTCCGAATTACCCATTGAAATAACCCCGCATTCCTGCTTCCAAAACATGTACTTTGAGAGCAAATCTTTACTGTGTGGATATTTGAATGTATTAATCGTACTCTGTTGTTGCTGATGACGAAATCAGAAGCTGTCGTCTCGCTAATTTTCTTGGAAAAAAAAGCGTAAGCATGATGGACCACCGAAGTCAGCAATCATGGGAAGGCAGGATGGTAACAACTCATGTCAGTGCCATGCGTTTTTAATTTCAACTCCGACATCCAAAAATGAAACATTCAGGAGAATCGATGAATGAGAGTAAGGCATTAGGCAAGTTTCCATACCATATGGTTGCGCCCGAGGTCAGCGGATCTCATTTCACATGTATAACTTATCATCGGTACCATAGACCCCTCCGTAAAACCTTCTTTGACAAAGGAAATTGTGTCTTACACTGTCTTGCGATGTTTACAAATCGATGCCACATGCATTTTTTCCCTCTTGCTTTATAAACAAAGGCTCTGGCACGTGTGCAGCTGCATCATGACGTTGTGCTCCCGAGGAATACTTAACTGTTCAATGCGACCTATTTCCGCTTGTCCTGCACTGCTGTCTCATTGTCCAACCGTATGCCAGCCCTCCCCACTCGTCACGCTCCGTCCTCCTCCTTTCATGCATGGAGATCCCGTGCATGTTTAGTTTTCGAGTGTGCGTAATTTTGGTTTCCGTCCACACGTCGGGCATTGTCGGAACGTTGGGAGGCCGTCGGTGCGGCGTTGGTGGGATCGTCATGATTCAAGAACTTCACGCCCCGCCGTGCATTTCGGATGTCTCCTCTCCACCCCAAATGTTGTTTTCGAAAGAGATGGCATCGATGCTGGCGTGGGATTGCAATGAAAGGAGCTCCCACCCACAATATTGTGCTTTTTATGGGCCTGTGCCCTTGTATCCCCTCATCAGAATCACTCACTCCCTCTGAGAGACCCGCATTCACTTTGTACCGCGCATTTTAGTTCCGCCGAGCTGCGCGCTGTTTACTTCCTCAACACCCTTCATTTATGAGCTGACCTTTTCCTTTTTATTGTCCTGGCACCCTTTTGTGGGTTTGGTGCCTCTTTTCCCACGTTTGCCACCGTGTCAGGGCATTAATCGCGAGTTAGACGCCTCCACGAACGTCGAATGGAAAAAACCCACCGAACGCCTCAGTAATGAGCAGCGACGATCCTCCTCAAGCTCCTCGTCCCACCTGTATCTCTTGTCTGAATAGCAAAGTAAAATGTGACAGAGAAAGTCCGGTACGTTCTACCTTTCTCCGTCCTGAAGGGCCACCTTCTTATGTACTAATACCCCCTGCTGTCTGTTTCGCTTAATACTTACCTTGACACGACGTCTTGGCGCGCACCTTCTTAAAACTGCGCTATTCGTTCCTCGCCATCATTGCAGTGCTCGAGGTAGGTGGTGAAAGCAATTACTGAGGCACCGCGGATTTAAATCTAAAAACCCCTTGGTCGCCCTGCTGTGGGTGTCATTTATGCCCTCGTTGTAGCCCCCGCGTCCGCATCAATTTTCTCACCACGACAACATTTCTCATGTTGTACCACAGATGTGTCCGTCTTAACCTGTCATGTGTGCCAAACCCCCGACCTCCCGGCCGCCCGGCCCGGCGTCCTTATGGGGGGCCAGCGGATCGCTTTTCTGACTCGATGAGTCTTCCCAGTGGGACCAATCTTCACCCTAAGCTTCCCCTTTCTTCCCATCCGTACGCCACTGTGTCCAACTGGAGCGCGCGGGATCGTGACGGCAACGAAGGGGAGAGCGAGGCGCCCCGGGCGCAGCTAAGCGATGAGGAATTCCGCAGTCGGTTCGTCCATGCGAATCACCACCGCTTCCGACGCACTTTGGACGAGCACCACGCCTCCGTCCTCGCCTCGCTCGCGACCGTGGGGCGCAAGGCAGTACCCAAGTCAAAGGAGGATGGCCGCGCAGGGGACGACGCCCCGGAGAGCATGGGTGGGAAACAACGTGTCACCCGCCTTCCCCCTTCCACCATGTCCTCCTCTCCCACCACAACCTCCTCCATCTTCTCCACCTCCACTTTGGGTTCTGCTTCCACGAATTTAACCTCGCACGCCACCCTTGCCAGTCGCGAGCGAAAGCGGGCCCGGGCGGAGGGCGGCAGGGAGGGCGGGAGAGAGGACGCGGACGTGCCGTCGGAGTATGACCTCGAACCGTCCTACATCCTGGCCTTTGTCACCATGCTTGCGAATCGAAAGGTGCACGTGGAGCGTGCGAAGGTCATTGTGGAAGGCTGGTTGCGGTGGAACAAGCGTCTAGGACGTGATGCCTCACAGGGACTGGCCGACGTCATCCTCTTCGTGCTGGGACTGAACGCGGGAGGCAGGGGGAGGGACGGCGGGGAAGGAGGGCAGCGGGGGGGAGATAATGATCATCCAAGAAGGCCGACAACGCACGAGCCTGTCAAGGAGGGAAAAGGGCGCGAAGCTCAGGGAGCCCGGGGGCCACTCCCACAGGGACAGCCCCCGAACCCGTATCCCCAAGCGCCTGCCGACCAGTCCGTGCACCACCTGTATCCCCCGTACCACCCACACTCTACTCCCTCGCACGCCCGTCCTGTGGAAGCAGCGTCCGGCGTCTTATCCTCCGGGCAGGGACAGGGCTTTCCACCTCTGCTTCCCAGTGCCCCGGGCGCCTCGACTTCTACGGCCCACCAAGGAGGGCGCGACCCTGCCTCGCTCGCGGCTTCGCATTCCAAACTTCCCCTGCCGTTCCCGTCTGCCTCCGCGTCGGTCTCCGGGTCGGCGGCGATGGAAAGAGGGGTCACGGGGCTGGGGTCGGGGCAGGGAGATGCTTTGAACAAGCAGTCGAGACCTGGGGTAGAGGAGACTCTTCAAAGCCACCAAAAATCCCCCAGCCTCTCTTTTCTGGTGGCGGCCGCAGAACGGGAGCTGACCAAAACCGCCGTGTCGCGGATGGTGTCCGACTCCCGGTCTTCGTCCCCCTCCTCTGCCACCACCTTCTCCACCTCGCCGGCCTTCCCCAAGGAGGAGCAAGGAAAGGAAGGGGGGGGGATGGAGGAAAGGCAGCGGGGCCGGATGGAGGCAGAGAGAGGTGGGGAGAAGGGAGAGGGCGCACTAGCGACGCTGGAATCTGGGGCGCCCTTGTCCTCGTTGTATGCGGTCCCACCCCTGGCCGAGAAGGAGTCGAGGACGTTAGCCTTTGCCCCGCGCCCTCCTTTGCCTCCTTCCAAGACAGAGCTCCACGCCGCGCTTGGCTTCCTCCCGCCGGAATTTCGGCAATTTCTAGTCCAAGATGGATTGGAAGGTGACGCAGAGGGGCCCAAGCCGGTCAGACGCGTCAAGGGGAAAGAGACGAATGAGGTGATGGCGAGTGCCGCGGCGGTGGCGGCTTTCATCTGGGAAGAAGGTGGCGGGGCAGTCCCCTTGGTGGTTTGCAATGAACGGTAGGGAGGGAGGGAAGGAGGGAAGGAGGGAAGGAGGGGGGGGGGAGAGGAGAGGAGAAAGGCTTGCAGCAATATGTGCGGTTTAAGACGCTTCGCCTGCGTGATACCATGGGAACCGGTTTTCTTTTTTTCCCAGGTGTGTATCCTGATGCCTTTCTCCCCCCCCTCTCCCGTCATTTTCCCCCTCCCTTGCCGCTCTCGATCCAGGTTTTCCACCCTGCTTATTGATAAGAAGGCAATCGAGGTCTCCCTCCTGGAAGAGGCTCTGTCACCCCAGCATATTCTGGCCCAAATCATCACACCTGAGTCCCGCCATCTTTTCTACGACGGACTGGTGGAGGCCTCGTTTGCCGCGGCCAGTCCGTTTTCGATCAAAACCGCGAGCAGGGTCCTCAAGGTAGGTTGTTTCCCCTGGCCCCATCTCCTCCACTCGTCCCTTTTTTCCCCTTAGTCTGCGCCATCTGTGCCACGAATTCGTTCAGGCAAGTCACTTACCCCTCCCCGCCCCCTTCCCCTCTTCCCCAGGTGCTGGTGCAAAACAGCGTGGAAGTGAAGGTGGTGGCCTCGTTCGCGGTGGCTTGTACGCCCCCCCCCCACGCCCTCCACGCCTATGCCTTCCGCTTTATCCCCTTACCCCGCCAGTCCCGACCCCTCGATGACTCGGGTGAAACCCTGGCCTCAACGCGTCGCCCTCGGGAAAGCAAAGCACCCTTGTCGCAGTATCAGCCCGGGCAGGCGGACCGCGAGCCGGCGCCAGACGCCCCATTTCGACCAAGCTTCCCTTCTTCCCACCCATCCACCATCTCCGAGCCCTCCCGTTATGCGTACGGAGACCAAGCCCATCTGTCGCGGCTTTCTTCCTTCCCTTCCCCTCAGGAGGGAGGGGACACGCGCATGTCACGATACCCGGATGTACCAGCTTCCCGGGGGCTCCTTGATCAGCTCCCTGAAATTTCCTCTACTTTTCCTTACCCCCACCCCTCCTCCGGCCCTCCCACCTTACGCAGTGTTTTCAACGAGGAGACGTATCCATCCCACCCGGAAAACCGTCCAGGGTACCGCTCGAACAGTTTCCATTGATTCGCGTAAAAACCGGGGCCTGTACTCAGGATTGCGTAGCGGTGGGGTGGAACTCTATCGAGTCTCCTTGCGTACGGGAGTACGGGAGGTTGGGTAGGATTGGAAGGTGGGCAAAGACAGGATGGTCGTCAAAGGTTTGACGGCTGTGTCGAGGAAAGACGCGCTTGCGGGGGACGGAAAGGAAGAGGGGAAAGGTTGTGGGACAAGAGCACCGGTTGCATTTTATGTATTTAGGCAAAGGCTCAGCGCTTTGAGTCGAGGTCGATAAGGCCAGATTGGGTCTACTTGCAATCATGAGGCTTGCTGACGATCCAGTGCATGCCGCAGGCGTGCAAAGATTTCATCTCCATGGGCGTGAGAGGGTGAAAGGTCTAAGGGCCCCGGCGTTGGGGCCGCCGCGTCAAACGCCTTCCCGGCCTCCTCTTCCTTGTAGAGGAAAGGGATGCTATTGTAAAGGCAAAGCCGAAGAGGTGGGAGTGGGCGGGAGGGAGTGTGGAAAATTGTATCTCCGTCGGATTGAAAAGCCGAGGAGAGGGAAAAGCAGGCAGCAGGCGCGTATTTCGTGCGTGGGGGTGGCGTGTGCATACCGCAAGGGTAACTCTCCACGCGCATGTCACGTGACCACTCGACATCCATACATCTCTCAGTTTTAAAGCATCATGACGAAAACTTTGTCATTCCGAAGGAGGGTGGAAGGGATGGTGCCAACGTAATGTGTAGAACGAAACCAGGGTACGTCAGTGACCAAAAAGTACCTTTGTACTGTGGGACTGGTGGATGGAGGCAGGTGCGAATGAGATAACCACTGAAAGAGGGAGACAGCCGAGGAAAGGGAGAGGAAGAGATTCGGGGAGAAAGAAGGATGTGCAACGGCAGGTTGTGTGGAAGACAGACAGTGGGGAAAAAACCAGGAAGGAGACGGACAAGGCGAGAAGACATGGGAAGCACCGGAATGCTCCGCCATTGGAAGGTGTTTTGTGCTGAAAAAGTAAAAAAGCAGACTTGCAGCTTTGGCGAATAAGTCAGGCGTAAGTTCGATTTTGCAAACAAAGGCGTGGTTAGCTCGGTGCGCCGATTTCCTGTCTCGCAGTTTTTTTACAGGCATCACTAAACCGCTGCCTTCCTGTGGGATTCGAGTGCGCAGGATAAGGGGGAAAAATGTCTTCCCCGCATCGTGGGTTCTCTTCCGCCATCATTCGTGCATTCCTTGATCCCGCCCGATTCCCGGCCCGACTTTCACTCGAGGGAAAGACGACGCCCGTTTCCCCCCGTCCCACGCCAGCCGTGGCGTCCCTTCCTAGTCAACTGGATTGTCCCGAACACGCGTCGCAGCATCACGGAAGCAAAAAAAGGGCCGGTGGACATGTGTACGGTTAGGCATTCGATCCTCATCTCTTTTCAATTGCTTCCTTCTTCAAATCAATTTATGCGCTCAACCCTCCTAACCTCGCATGACCCCCCTCCCCGGAGAGGACAAGCTTGAGACCGGCCAGTGAGCTCTCTCGCCGAACCCGCGCTCGATTCCCCCCCCCACGTGGATTATTTCCTCCCACCCCTCCACCCCTCCAGTGCTGACATCCCTTCTCTTTCTCCACCGCACGATTCAACGCAGGGGAACCCTCACAGGCGAGCACCCTTTCCACATGGTTTAGGGCGTCATCGTCACCTCTCTATCCTTTTCCTCGGATCCACGCTCTGTCCTCCTTCCTCTACTCAAATATCACGCCTTGTATACCTTCTTGTGCTTCTCCCCCCGCCCCCCCTCTCTTTCTCGCCATGCCTCCCGCCCGTCCTTCCGCCCGTCGATCCAATGGTCCTGTTTGCGCGCTGGGTGACCCTGTACAGCCTCACATCTTCCCTCGTTCTCCCCTTCGCGTTCCCCTCCCTTTTCCCCACCCTTTTTTTTTTCAAATTT
>Ga0102934_1001495_pt1 | contig 16339 bp, 10 predicted proteins | sample SalPonR2_A_D1_MG_FD_78175 | JGI IMG/M metagenome (GOLD analysis project Ga0102934, IMG submission 78175) | Salt pond soil microbial communities from South San Francisco under conditions of wetland restoration - Salt Pond MetaG R2_A_D1_MG | ecosystem: Environmental > Aquatic > Marine > Intertidal... | reverse complement strand
TTCCAGGCAAAGCGGGTCTCGCTCAGCGGCCAGAACAGATAGGTGCCGTAGGAGGTGCAGGCATCCAGCAGGGCGTGCGAAGCGTATCCAAGGGTGGCAAACAGATACAGCGCACCGAAGGACAGGCGACGCCTGAACAGCGGCCAGAGGACCAGAGACACCACCAGGCCACCGAGCGGGATGAAGAACAGGGAGTGGGTGAAGTGGCGATGATATTCGATGGCCAGCAGGGTGTCGGTCGCCGAACGGATCAATACATCGAGATCCGGCGCCATGCCGCCGATCCAGCCGATCAGCGCGGCCTGCCGGATCTGCTCGCGTCGGGCTGCCGGCAGCGCCCAGAGACTGCCGACGACGCCCTGGGTTACCGGATCCAAGATCGGACCCTGATCGGATAAGCTGTCGGCTCTGTCATGATGCCAGCCTGGAGTTTCTCAATGCGACCTTCCTTGATCCCGACTAGCGTAATGCCTGTGGTGGTGGCCATCGTGATGGCATCGGCTCTGAGCGCCTGCGCCAGCCGCCCGGACTGCGATCCGCTCAGTGGCTTCGAACTGGGCCGAGACGCAACACCCGCCGAGCCAGCCTGCAATTCCGAACGCTACGCCGAGGCCTGGCGCCTGGGCCAGACGCTCGGCGACCTGGAATCCGAGCTCCGCGCCCTCAACGATGAAGACGCGCCGACGCCCGCTGAACGCCAGAGGATCCGGGTACTTCAGCGAGAAATCCCGGAACTCCAGACCCTGGCACGCCTGGAGGGCTGGCTGCCGGCAGAAAGCTTCAGCCCTCAGGAACCCTGATCAGCGCGGCGCATCGCAGAGACAATGCGCCATCACGGCCATCCGGCCATCACCTGCATGCTGATGCAGCAGCGCCAGATCCTCGATCAGACTCGCGCGCAGCTCCGGCGGCAGGACCCGGGCCGCCGGTGGCATCAGATCGGCACCGGCCCAGGCCAGGGCTCTTGCGCCCATTCCGGTCAGGAAGGCCTGCCAGGGCTCCATCGGCTGCTCGACGTAGCTCACGCCGTACTCCTCGCCGAGACCTGCGATTCTGGCCGCTGAGGCAATCGCTTCTTCAAGCGTTCCCAACTGGTCGACCAGACCGCGTTCCTGCGCCTGCGCACCGGTCCAGATTCGACCCTGCGCCACAGCATCGACCGCTTCGGTCGACATGTTGCGATGCTCGGCGACCAGGCCGATGAAATCCTCATAGCCGTCCTCAATGAAGCTCTGCAGTATTCGGCGAACGTCCTCATTCAGGCTCATCCCGGGGTTGAGCGCACTGGCCAGCGGCGTCGTGCCGACGCCATCGGTATAGACGCCGATCTTGGCCAGGGTGTCCTTGAAGGTCGGGAAGAAGCCGAAGATGCCGATCGAGCCGGTGATCGTCGAGGGATAGGCCCAGATCTCATCGGCCCCCATGGCAATCCAGTAACCTCCAGAGGCGGCTACATCTCCCATGCTGACGACCACCGGCTTGCCGGCCTCACGCAGGTTCATCAGTTCGGTGCGGATGACCTCGGCCGCGAACGCGCTGCCACCGCCCGAATCGACTCGCAGCACCACCGCCTTGATACTGTCATCGCGCCCGGCCTGGCGAATCAGACGTGCGGTCGAATCACCACCGATGGTGCCGGGCGGTTGCGACCCATCGACGATATTACCCTGGGCAACGATCACCCCGACCTGATCGCGAACCTTCAGGGAGGGCAATTTGCGACCGGCGATGTATTCCATCATCTCGACGCGACGGAAACCGCTGTCCTGATCGGCGGCGCCACTCAGCGCCAGTTCTGACCGTAGTTCGGGTCGGCTGACCAGACGATCGACCATGCCGCGATCCAGGGCAAGCTGCGCCATGTCACCGTCGACCTGTTCAAGATAGTCGGGCAGATTCACGACCAGGTCTTCAAGCACCTGAGCCGGCATGCCCCGATTGGTCCCGGCCTGGTCAAGATAGCGCTGCCAGAGGTCGTTCAGAACAAAACTGCGTGACTCACGATCCGCTTCCGACATGTCATTGCGGATATAGGGCTCCATGGCCGACTTGTAGGTACCGACCCGGAACAGATTGACCTCGACATCCAGCATGTCCAGGGCATCGGCATAATACTGACGGAACATGCCGTAACCCTCGATGATCACCGCGCCGTCATGCTGCAGCCAGATCTCATCGGCCAGTGACGCCATGAAAAACTGGCTTTGTCCCATCAAGCCGCCGTGCGCAATCACGCGCTTGCCGGACTCGCGAAACCTCGAAAAGGACTGATTGAGTTCATGCATGGTGCCCGGGCTGATCCCGAGCAGGCGGTCGGTCTGAATCAGGACCTGGGTGATCTGGTCATCTCCGGCCGCCATTTCCAGCGTATCGACAATATCGCGCAGGCGGGTCTGCGGAAGCTCCTGGCCCAGCGCTTCGTTGATGGTCCGCTCGATCGGGGTTCCGACGAACTCCTCCACCACCACCCCGTTGGGCGAGATGACAAGCGTGGTGTTGTCATCGAGGATCAGCGCATCCCCACCGCTGAAGATCGCGCGCAGCACCAGCGCCAGCACGATGAGGAAAAGAATATTGAACACGGCCATGCGCAGTGCAGTGAGGCCACGCCAGAAACCCAGCCAGAGGCGGACGAGAATATTCGGACGATCATCAGATGGCATCAGAGGGACCCCGGAAACATCGAATCAGGCATTGTAGGCAGGCTTGGTGAAGGCGGCAATGGGCCACTGGTCATGGCCCGCAGCGCTTCGTGCTCAGGGAGCCTCTGAATAACTCCGTGCGGAGCGCAGCTCGTGACGCGTGATCCGCAGAAAACGGGAGCCGAGCAGCACTGCCGCCACGCACAGTCCGCTGATGATGCCGAACCACATGCCGTCGATGCCGTAGTCCATCCGGAAGGTCAGGACATAGCCCAGACTGATACCGATCAGCCAGTAAGCGATGATGGAGTAGATCATCGGCACCCGGGTGTCCTTCAGGCCACGAAGCGCGCCGGCTGCCGCGGCCTGGATGCCATCGGCAAACTGGAAGATCGCCGCAAAGAACAGCAGACCGACTGCCAGGGAAGCGACCTCCGGCTCACTGGTGTAAAGACCGACGATCCAACCTGGCACCGTCAGCATGAAGGCTGCCGAGATCAGGGCAAAGGTCGCGGCAATCCCGATTCCGACCAGGCCCGCGCGGCGAGCACCCTCCGGATCATCGCGCCCCATGGCGTTGCCGACCCGGACGGTGATGGCCCCGGCCAGGCCCACCGGCACCATGAACATCAGACCGGCATAGTTCATCGCGACCTGATGCGCCGCGACCTCCAGAGCACCGAGTGAGCCGATCAGGAGCGCCGAACCGACGAACATGCCGCCCTCGAGAAAGACCATGATTCCGATCGGCAGACCCAGCTTCAGCAGCGCGCCGATCTCGATTGGACTGGGGCGGCTGAAGCGGGAATACAGTCGATAGGACGAGAAGCGCGGCCGCCAGCCGATCCACAGCGCCAGGGCGATCAGCTGCAGCCAGAACACGACGGCCGTGGCCCAGCCGGCGCCGACCGCACCCAGAGCCGGAAATCCGAAGTTGCCGAACATCAGGACATAGTTCAGCGGAATATTGCAGAGAATGCCGAGCACGCCGACATACATGGTCGGCCGGGTGTAGCCCGTGCCCTCGCAGAAAAAACGCAGCGCCATCATCAGGCACAAGGCCGGAGCGCCCCAGCTGATCGCATCGAGATAGCCCAGCGCGACCGCCGCAACCGCGGTATCGACCCCGATCCAGGCCATCAGCCAGCCGGTCGAGCGCATCGCAAAGAACAGCAGAACGCCAAGCCCCAGCGACAGCCAGAGCGATTGCCGAACGAACTCGCCGACCTGACGATTGCGCCCCGCCCCGTCGAGCTGCGACACCGTGGCGGAGACGGCCATCAGCACGCCGAGGGCGAACAGAAACCCCGCCGCCCAGACCGAGGAACCCACCGCAATCGCGCCAAGATCGACCGTGCTGATCCGCCCGGCCATCACGGTATCGACAAAGTTCATGCCGAAGCTGGTCAGCTGGCCGACCACCAGCGGGCCGGCCAGGATCAGCGTCCGGACGACGTCGTGACGAATGCCTTGAGCGTCGGGCGATGGAGCCATGAGCGAAATCCGGACCGGCGGCGGGAGTCGGGCATTGTCGGTCGCGGGACGTGAACATGGCAAGGCCGGTCTGGCTCGGCGGGCTGATCAGTCCTGCTCGAAGCGATCGGAGAACATCCGGTCCTCGAACTCCGGATCCTCGGCCGGATTGAACTCGACCGCACCGATGTCGCAGAGGGCCCCGCTGACATCATCGCCGTCGATGGGCCGCGGCTGACCGCGCTGATCGTCGGTCAGGCTGCCGCAATCACCGCCGATCGGGTCGACGAGAACACCGTTGGATCGCGGCATCAGGGTCGGCGTCGGACCGCCATGATCGGCCAGGCCACCGAAGAACGGATTGGCAATATTCTGAAAATCATTGAAGCCGGTAAAGCCGCAGCTTTCATCCGAACTGGCGTTGATGTTGAAGTCCAGATCGTATTCAGCGTCGGCCGGATCCAGCCCGTTGCAGTCCGAGTTGTGGCCGTGGATCACGCTCTGGATGACGGTGAGCTGGACCTGTCCCAGGGCATCGAGATCACGCAGGAAGCGCAGCCCGAGCTTGTTGTTGTTGGCCACGGTTGTATGGGTGATGAAGGTCAGGATGCCGTCTGAAAACACCCCGTTGGTGTTGTCGTACACGGTCGAGTTCCCGATGATCACGATCGGATTGGTGACAAATCCGCGCCGGCTGTGGATGGCAAATTCCACGCTCGAGAGTGGTGCCTGGAAGCCCGGCAAACGTCCGTTGTCATGCAGGGTCGATCGCTCGACGATCAGGCTGCCCCGATTGAAGATCGCGGCACCGTCGGAAAACTCCGGCAACAGCTCCTCGGCCAAGATGGCGTTGCTGAACAGCTCGCTGTCAACGATGCGAACGCTGCCATCGCTGTAGATCGCCCCGCCCTGATTGGCCAGATTGAGCGAGACCTGGGCGCGCTGGAGCAGCAGGCTGGCATCGCCGCGCACGTTGATGGCCGCACCCCGGAGGGTGGCCGGTGTGTTGGCCCGTCCCCCGGCCAGATTGATGTTGTCGAGGACCAGGCGTCCGTCGGCATGGATATCGAAGATGCGGTCGGTCGCATTGCCGCTGACCAGTGGCCGGTTGCTGGTCCCGTTGACGATCAGGATCTCCGCGTGGATATCGAGATCGCCGGTGCCGGCCTGATCCTCATCCTCGCCGATGTTGCTCAGGACATAGGTGCCGGAGGGCAGGAAGATGTTGTGGGCACCACCCAGGGCGTTGGCTTCCATGATCGCGGCACGCAGGGTACAGGTCTGTGGCAGCGCGTTGATTGGGTTGCAGACGCCATTGCCGGGATTTTCATCGGGCACGTCTGCCGTATTGTTGACGAAAAAGTCGAGCGCGTAGCTCGGGCTGGCGATGGCGCAGACCCGGCCGAGGAATGGCCGCGCGACTCCCAGGACCGGTCACCGTCCTGAACCCGCAGCCAGGCCTCGTTGACCAGGGCCACGGTGTCGATCGTGCCCGAACGGAACTGACGACGCAGCTCGCGCTGGGCGATCCGATACAGATCACCATGACAATGCTAGAAGCCGTTGTCCGGTTCTACACTTTGATCCGTGTCCCCATCCCGCTCCATGGTCCCCACTCCTGATTCACGCCCCGGACTCAAGCATACCGAGCACAGCCTGACGACGCCACGCAAAGCAAGGCTGTCATCTACCCGCGCTCAGGCGTAGGTCTGCGCCAGCCAGTCGAAGATCGCGCGCAGACCCTGGGCCTCGCCGCCGGCCGGACGGCCGGGGCGGTTGCCAAGGTTCCAGGCATAGACGTCGAGATGCATCCAGTCGATCCCCGGCTCGACGAAATGGTCGAGAAACAGCGCGGCCGTCAGACTGCCGCCGAACTTGCTCGTGCCGGTGTTGGACAGATCGGCGATCGCCGGCTGGATCTGAGGCCGATAGCCCTCGAACAGCGGCATGTGCCAGAGCGGGTCCTGCAGCTCGAAGGAGCGGTCCTGAATGGCGCGGGCCTGCTCGGTGCTGCGCGCATACAGCGGCGGCAGATCCTCACCCAGGGCGATCCGGGCGGCACCGGTCAGGGTCGCGAAATCGATCACCCGCTCGGCGCCCTCCTCGCAGGCCAGGGTCAGGGCATCGGACAGCACCACCCGGCCCTCGGCGTCGGTGTTGCCGATCTCGACCGAAGTGCCGTTGCGCGTCCGGATGATGTCGGAGGGCCGGTAGGCGTTGCCGCTGATGGCATTCTCGACGGCCGGGATATAGACCCGGAGATTCACCTTCAGGCCCAGCGCCATGATCAACTGGGCCAGACCCAGGACATGAGCGGCACCGCCCATGTCCTTTTTCATCAGGACCATGCCGGCGCCCGGCTTGATGTCCAGGCCGCCGGAGTCGAAGATCACACCCTTGCCGACCAGGGCCAGGGGCGGCGCACTGTCGTCACCCCACTGCAGGCGAATGAGGCGCGGCGCCCGACTGGAGGCCTGACCGACGACATGGATCGCCGGAAATTCGCGCTCAAGCCGCTCGCCCTCAATACAGCTGAAATCGCCACCGAAACGCTCGGCCAGCTCGCGGGCAGCCTCGGCCAGCTCGGCCGGACCCAGGTCGCTGGCCGGTGTGTTGACCAGGTCGCGAACCAGTACCGTGGCCTCGACCATGGCCTGAACACGCTCGGCCTGCCCGGACGGCAGCGCCAGTCGGGCCTTCGATGCGGGTGCCGGCTTGTACCGGTCGAATCGATAGTGGCCCAGCGCCCAGCCGAGCTGCAGCAATTCCTGCTTTCCCGGGTCGAAATCCCCGACCAGCGTGTAGTCGCCCCCCGGAATCTGGTTGGGCAGTGCTGCTAGCGCCCATAGATCATCCCCCTCCTGTCGTCCGCAAAGCACGCGAGAAAGCTGGCCTTCTGTGCCCGGCACGGCCAGCCAGGCGCCAGGCTCGGCGGTGAACTCGCTGGCCTGGACCCAGGCCTGTTGCGGGAGCGGCAAGTCAGGCAGCAGCCGGTCGAGCGCATCGGCCGTCAGGACGTGAATCGGTGTATTGGAATCGGCTTCGGAGCAGAACATCGGATCGGGACCCTCAGGCATCGTCGAAACAGCACAACAGGATAGCGCAACTGTTTGAGCCCGACATGGCCGGACGGGTTTTCATCCCCTTCAGACCGTCGATTCTCTCCGAACAGCTTTGCCGCTCGGACTCTGACCGCGCATGACGTCCGCCCCCTGATATGGCATGCTTGGGCGCTGGGGGGACGGAATCATTCCCAAGTTCGCGAGGTTGACCAGAACATGCAGCACCGAATCAGAGCGCTTCTATTCGGGGGAATGCTATGCGCTGCGGGGGCGGCGTCAGCACAGATGCATCACACACTCGACCCTGCCGAGGCGACGATCATCGCGCAGGCCTCCGGACCCTGGTCGCAGCCGGCCAGCTGGGGCGGCGCGCTGCCCGGGCCTGCCGATATCGTCCTGATACCCGAGGGTATCGAGCTGGTGTTTGCAACGACATCCGAGATCCAGGACCTGCTGGTTCAGGGCGAGCTGCGCTTCGACACCCAGGCCGACAGCTCGCTGAGCGTCGAAACCCTCGAGATCGGCATGACCGGTTCGCTGGAAATCGGCAGCGTTGCCGCACCCGTTTCAGCGCAGGCCAGCGTCGAGATCATCTTCCGCAGCGAGGGCGAACTGGATCCGGCCAGCGATCCCGATCTGATCCGGCGCGGCCTGCTTGGCCATGGACCGGTGTCGATCCACGGGGCGGAGAAAACCGTCCATCTGAAAGTCGCCGTCGATCCGCTTGCCGGCGACGACACCCTGACCCTGGCCGAGGCGCCGGACAACTGGCAGATCGGCGATACGATCGTGCTGACCGGCACGCGCTATTCCGGCTGGCGCTGGGACAACGACATCCAGGCCGTGCGCTACTTCGGGACCCGCGACGCGGTCCGCCAGATTACCGCCATCGACGGTGCGCTCATCACCCTGGATGCGCCCCTGGAACACGACTACACCACCCCCCGGGCCGACCTCAAGGCCTCGGTCGCCAATTTCAGCCGCAACGTGACCTTCCGCAGCAGCGCAGGCGAGACCCTGCCCGTCCACCGGCGAGGGCATGTCATGTTGATGCACGCCACCCACTTCGACGTCCGCTACGCCGCCTTCCTGCACCTGGGTCGAACCGACAAGTCGGTGCCGAGCTTCGATCTGGACCAGATCGACACCCTGATGCCCGACAGCAACGTTCGCGGCCGCTATCCGCTGCACTTCCATCTGTCCGGTATCGATGATCCGCGCAACCCCGCGATCGCACTCGGCAACGCCGTGTTCGGCTCACCGGGCTGGGGCTACGTGCACCACGCCAGCAACGCGGTCTTTCACAATAACGCCAGCTTCGATACCCACGGTGCCGGCTTTGTCGCCGAGACCGGCGATGAGATCGGCACCTGGGTCGACAATATCGCCATCAAGGCCGAGGGAAATTCGGCCTTCAATCCCAAGAACGGGGTCGATGTGGCGAACTTCGACATGGCCCGCACCGGCTCAGGCTTCTGGTTCCAGGGCCGGATGGTGCGCTCGACCGGCAACATCGCGGCCAGCGTCAACCAGGGTTTTGCCTATCTGCATCGCGGCTCGCGCATGCGCAGCTTCCCGAACACCGCCTTCATGCTGCCCGAAGCCCTGCGCCGGGACGCACCGGCCAGCCCCGATGATGCGCCGATCCTGAACTTCCACGGCAACGAGGCCTTTGCCAGCGCGGTCGGGCTGTACGTGGTCAAGGCCAACCCGAACCAGCAGCACGACATCCACTCGCATTTCTCGAACCTCACTGCCTGGGAAGTGCGCGGCGGCTCGGCCATGGAATACACCTCGCACTACCTTCTCGAGGGCTTCGACATCATCGGCAAGACGCCCGAGCCCTTCAGCGATCCGCAGTTCGGTATCGAATTCGGCAACAACACCAGCGACATGGTGATCCGCGGCTCCCGGATCGAGAACATGCCCGAGGGCATTCGCCTGGGCAAGGGCTTCACCAACCCGACGCCGCCCGAGGCCAATCAGTACGTCGTCATCGATGCCGAGTTCATCGATGTGGAGACGGCCTACGTCGATCTGGATCCCACCATCGACACAATCATCAGCGGCAGTGATCTGGTGCCGGATCGGATGGCGATCACGCTCAACGACGGTGAGCTGCTCGAGTATCTGAGTCCCGCCACCAACGCCGGCGTCGGCCTGGACTTCATCGGCGAGAAGCTCGACAACATCGGCGCCACGCCGATTCCGGCCGGCACCGACGGCATCGGCACGCCCAACTACGAAATGATCGCGATCTGCGAGCAGGACGGCTATTACCGTGATGCCGAGGGAACCCCCTGGGTGATCGTCGAGGAGTATTTCACCGAACGCGCCACGGGCACCGTCCACAAGTTCGGTCTGCCGGTCCGCCTCGGGCCCGATGTGGACGAGCGTCTGGGCAATCCCTTTCATGCCTGGAGCGAGGCCTTCCAGCGCGGTGTCATCGATTTCGACAACCAGGCCCCCAGCGCCGGCCTGGACCACGCCCTGACCGATCTCGAGACTGAAATCGTCATCCACCTGCTGGCCAACGACATTGATCCGGACGGCGATTCATTGTTCATCGACGGCATCGTCCAGCCCCTGCATGGTCTGGTCTTCGATAACGGCGATGGAACGGTCAGCTACCGGCCGGATTTCGACTTCGAGGGCGTGGATCGATTCAGCTACTGGGTGAGTGACGGCCAGGGCCACTTCACTTCGGCCGATGTCATCGTTCGCGTCAGCGGGGATTTCCTCTTCCTCGACCGCTTCGAGTAGCCTTCGATCACGCCGACTTGCCCCCACCCGAAAGTAGTGCTAGCTTCGACGGTTGGGGGAGTGGCCCAGCGGCACGCCGCGCACGCTGCGTCTTGAGTTCATCGCGTTCGAACAATCCAGCGCGGTTTTCTGACCTTCGTGGAGGAGGCAATCATGGGAGTCACACCTTCTAGCGCCCGTTTCCCGGGCATCCTGCGGCTCGGGCTGGTCGCCACAGCAGCGCTGATCTTTCAGAGCACCGCCTTTGCCGCCATCGCCCTGTTGACTGCACCCAACGGGCTGGCAGACGCCGAGGGCGATTCGGCCAGCACCCTGCCCTTCGGCGATTCTTCGGCCTGCTCGAACGGGTTCAGGTACCAGCAGATCATCAATGGTGATCAGGGCCTGTTCGGCACCATTTCGTCGATCGCCTTCCGTCTGGACGGTGGCGCTGCGGCCGTCGGCCCGCTGTTCTACGGCGATACCACCATCACCCTGTCCTCGACGGATCGAACCTCATCGACGATGAGCCCCGATTTCGAAGAGAACCTGGGCCTCGACCGTCAGGTGATCTGGTCGGGAGAGCTGGAAATCCTGGCGGGCACCGATGCCGGTACCAACCCTTTCGATATCGAGCTGATCGATAGCGGCGGGTTCAGGTTCGGCGACGAAGGCGACAATCTGCTGATCGATATCACCGTCGAGGACTGCCCGCCTGGCGCGGCCTTTTTCATGGATGCCGTTGCCAGCGACCTGGATGTTCAAGGCCTGTTCTCGGGCGATCGTGAAAGCAGCAGCGGCAGCTTCGAGCAGGGCCTGGTTGCCGAGGTGGTCGTGAGCACACCCGGCGTGGTCGCTCCCCTGTATTCATGCCCGGCAAGCGGGAGTGCCGGCGACCAGGTCACCCGCGGCATCATCCTCGAAGATTTTCCTGTCGATGGTCTGGGGCGAGTTTCCCTCACCTATTCAGGTAACCAGACCGGCGCCTATGTCGTCGAACTGATTGCGCGACAGGAACGCTACGATGGTGCCATCATTGGTGCTGAAACGGTGACATTCACCATCAACGACACGGCCTCGCAGACCACCCAGACCTTCGATTTCCGCAATGCACCGGTGGGCCCGGGTGAAGATGTGACGCTGACTCATCGTATTCGCGCCCAACCCGAGGGCAGCCTTCTGTTCTACGATCTCGGTGACGGCATCTGCGCCGATATCGAACAGACCAACGGCACGACACCGCCGCAGGACAGCTTCCGGCGCGACCGCGTGGCTATCGATGTCATTATCTCGGACCCGGATGTTCGCTTCCGCGGCCTGGGCGGTAACTGGAGCGTGGTCGATCGCGCTGTCGAGGGATTCATGATCGACGTGACCGATCAGAATCAGCTGGTCGCGATCTGGTTCACCTACGACGAAGACGGCACCCAGCAGTGGCTGGTCGGCAGCACGGGCACCTTCCCGGACAACGACATCGGCTTCGACCTGTTAAAGGCCGACGGGCCGACCTTCGCTCAGATCCGTCAGGAGGGCTTCGATAACAGCCTGATCGATCTCGAGACCTGGGGCCGTATGTACATCCGCTTCGAGAGCTGTGATTTCGCGACCGTGCGCTACGAGTCCGACGACGCGGGCTCTGGTGGTTTCGATCTCGTCCGAGCCTACGAGACCGAATCCGATTTCTGCCAGTAAGGCGGCACCGACAAGCCCCGCCCGAAGCATCGGGCGGGGCAGCGAGTCATCACATCGGTTGGGCCGCGCCGAAGCGCGAGACCATCAGTAGTGCTCAGTCCGCCGCCATTGCTTCCTGCAGCATGGCTGCCAGCTCCTCTTCGCTGTAGGAGTAGGGCCCCCACGCATTGAGCTGAAGTAGCTGCTGGACCTTGGTCCGGATGGTCATCGCCTGCTCTTCGGCGCTGGGCACGACCATGTAGCGGCGCAGCGGCTCGTCGGCAAACAGTGCGTGCATGAAGGCCTCGGAGACGGCATCCGGCTCCTCGTAGGACAGCTCGCGCGCTTCGGTTGCCGCGAAGGCAGCCATCATTTCAGGCGTCATTTCGCCACCGGCATCAAGAACCCGCGCGTGCTGCCGCTCAAGGGCGCTGCGGCGGATCCGGGACTGGAAATTGCCCGGCTGGATCACGCTCACCTGCACCCCGTGCGGGGCCATCTCGCCGGCCAGAGCATCGGTGAAGGCCTCGATCCAGTGTTTGCTGCCGCTGTAGGCGCTGCCGCCCGGCCAGCTCAATGTGCCGGCAATCGAACCGGTGGTCGCAATCCGACCATTGGCCGCCATCACCATCGGTGCAAAAGCCCGGGTGACGCGATAGACGCCCTCCACGTTGACCTCATAGACCAGGCTCTGGACCTCAACCGGCGTATCGAGCACCGCCCCGCCGTCGCCGATCCCGGCGTTGTTGACCAGACCATACAGGCCCGTGCCGCGTTCTTCGATCAGCTCGACCACGGCGTCGATCTCGTCCTGCTTCGTGACATCCAGGCGCACGGCCGTGATGTTGTCGATGGCGTTCAGGGCAGCCAGATCCTCGTCCTTGCGCGCCCCGGCGTAGACATGATGACCGGCCTCGGCCAGGGTCTCGGCCAGATGCCGGCCGATGCCGGAGCTGGCGCCAGTGACGAGTACCGATTTCTGCTCGTCGCTGGCCAACAGCCCAGCGCTGAACAACAGGCTCGAAGCAAAGGCCAGGGAAAAAACGAACGATAGGAGACGGTTCATGGTGAATATCCTGTGTGATGTCTGATCTTGCTGTTTGAAGAGTAGCAACAACGGGCGGTGGAAATCATCCAGTCACTGGAGTGCCCGCAGTCGTTCCTGTTCGGTCGCCCAGGCGTCTTTCGCTGACACCAGCGCCTGAAAACGAGGATGGTCACGAACTGTTTCCAGGCCCCAGGAATCCAGGGCCAGATTGGCCGGCCCGAAGTCATTGGCCAGCGACTCGAAATAGTCCAGTGCGCGATCAGGGTCGCCCGCTCGCGCAAAAGCGACCGCCAGGGATACCCGTGCACTGGCTTCCGACCAGGCGTCCCGGGGCGCGTTGTTGATGAAATCGCGCTCGGCGGCACGCACGCCCTCGAGATCGCCCTGCATGCCCGGCAGATCGGACGGGTAATAGTAGAGAACGCTACTGGCCGACCATCCGGCAGGATAGGGTGTTTCCCGAACACTCAGGCGGGCAGCGATCTCGGCCAGCGCTGCCTGCGCCTCCTCCGTTCGACCGACAACCAGCAAGCCTTCGGCCGCCGCCATGGCGTAGTGCTCGGGATAGGCCGGGACCGAGCGCAGGGCCTCGGGCCAGAGTTCAGCCAGGAGTGAGCGGCGGATGCGTTCGGGGTCGCGACTGTCACGGGCAATCCGGAACGGCAGGGCAGGATCGAACTCATTCGGCCCCTTCACGACCGCCCAGGCGGCATCATATTCGCCGCGCACCCACAGCAGTTCGGCGGTATTGGACGCCGTTTCTGCCACCCAGGCGCTGCTTGATTCCATCAGGGCTTCGGATTCCGCGTGCCGGCCCAGGCCCTCCAGAGTCGCCATCAGCTCGCGGATGATGTCGGTGTTGGCGGGATCGATGCTCAAGGCATGCCGCATGGCCTCGATGGCCTGCTCGAAGCGGCCATCGCGGCGCGCGACCAGTCCGCGTGTGTACCAGGCATCGGCATAGTCGGGGAACTTCTCCAGCACCCGCGCCAGCACCTCCTCGGCCGCGGAATAATCCCGCTCGCCCCAGTAGTGCATATAGGCCTGGGCCATCAGGGTCTCGATCGAATCCGGCGCGAGCTGGCGGGCCTTCGCCAATGATTCGAAAGCCGCCTCACGGTCACCGACATCGCCGAAGCCGAACCAGAAGTGGGCCAGCTCGACCCGCGCCTTGCGCGCGTAGGCGTCTGCAAAGTCGGGATCGATCGTCGTGGCGCGCTCGAACTGCGCTATGGCCGATTCAAAACGATCGGCGGTGGCGACATCAAACGCCGACAGGAGCTTGCCCTGAAGAAAGGCTTCATAGGCCGACAGACTCTCGGTCGAACCGGTGACCAGCGCTTCGGCCTCGTCCGGACTGATCACCAGCTGCATCGCACGGGCGATGGCCCAGGCCACATCGCCCTGAATCTCGAACAGATTCTGGGTGGTCAGCAGGCGATCATAGGTCTCGGCCCAGAGATGGACGTCGGTAGCACCATCGATCAACTGCACCGTGATGCGGACCCGATCGCCCGCCCGTTGCACCGCCCCCTCGAGAACCACAGCTGCGCCGAGCTGTGCCGCGATGGCGGGAATCAACATCCTGGTGTCTTCGTAGCTGCTCATGGAAGTCCGGGAAATCACCTTGAACCGCGACACCTTGGCCAGCTGGGTGAGCAGGTCGTCGTAGATGCCCTCGGTAAAGAACGCGTCTTCCTCACTGGCGCTGCGATTGACGAAGGGCAACACCGCGATCAACTCGCCCGAGGACTGCGCGCCGACCCGGGCCGGATCGTCTGCCGACAGGTAGAATCGATCGACCAGCAGCAGCGCCAGAGCCAGCAACAGACCGCCGATGATCAACCGATCGAGACGGCGATCCAGACGACGATCGACGCGCCGGTTTCTGCCCGTTCCGGCCGAAGCCTCCGGCGCAAGCCCTGCCGGCTGGCCTTGAAGTCCTGTCCCGCCCGAAGGCAGGCCTGCAGCGATCCGGTCCTCATCGCGCACCAGGCCCTCAGGCGTCAACTCGAACACCCAGGAGACGATCAGCGCCGGAACAAAGCCGATCGCCAACAGAATGATGATGCCTCGCAGAATGGCGTCGGGCACTTCGAATGCGGGCAACACGGTCTCTGCGACCTGAACGATCAACCAGGCTGCAACCAGATACAGGCCGGCCAGGCGGAACACGTTGCGGCGCTTGAGCTCGGCCAGAAATTTCATGAATTCATTCCCCTCTTCCTGCTGCATATCGAAACACCACCCGTTCGCATTCGCTCGGAAAGCCGCGACAACCATCGACAGGCAGAACGAGGGTAACCGCTCTGAAAGTCAATCTGCAGGCAGATACATTGATCATCCTGCTCTCGAACGACACTGCTAGTATGAAATGTTTCATGAATCAAGATTGTAGACACTGACGGCATGAAACCCTTCAAGCAATTTCTCTCTTTGCAAGGTCTGGCGCTCATCGGCCTGTTGTTTGCGCTGCCTCTGCAAGCCCAGCCTGTCGGCGATGCCGGCGCTGAAGGCTCCGTGATCTTTGATCAGGTCCGGGTGTTCGATGGCCAATCGAGCTCGCTCAGCGCCCCCACCCGAGTGCTGATACGCGGCAATCGAATCATTGCCATTGGGCAGGATATCGAGCTCGATCCGGCAGCACAGGTCATCACTGCGCCCGAGCATACCCTGATGCCCGGGCTGATCGACGTCCATGTCCATCTGACCTTCGGCGCCCTGTCGATGGCGGACCTGACCTCGCCGGACCTGACGCCGCAGAGCGCCGAACAGGCCGCAGCCAGAGAGGCCGAAGCCATGCTGATGCGCGGCTTTACCGCCGTGCGCGATGTCGGCGGCCCGATCTTTTCGCTCAAGGCCGGTATCGACCAGGGCCGCTACCTCGGACCCAGGGTCTGGCCCTCGGGCGCCACCGTCAGCCAGACCGCCGGCCACGGTGATTTCAGAGCACCCCAGGAGCGCTCGCGCCGCTTCTTCGGTGAAGCCTCGCGCGCCGAGCAGCTGGGCGCGACCTTCATCGCCGACGGCCGCGCCGAGGTCCTGACCGCCGTGCGCGAGAACCTGCGCTTCGGCGCCAGCCAGATCAAGCTGATGGCCGGCGGCGGCACCTCGTCGGCCTATGACCCCATCGATGTCACCCAGTACACCTTCGACGAAATGCGCGCCGCCGTCGAGGCGGCAGAGGACTGGGGCACCTACGTCACGGTGCACGCCTACACGTCGCGTGCCGTGCAACGCGCCATCGACGCAGGCGTGCGAGTGGTCGAGCACGGCCAGCTCCTCGACGAGGACACGCTGAAGAAAATGGCCGACAACGACGTCTGGCTGTCGCTCCAGGTGCTGCGCGCCAGCACGCCGGACATGGACCCCCTCAGGCGCGCCAAGCGGGCGCCCATTATCGACAATCAGCCGCGGGTCTGGTCGATGGCGCGCGAGCTCGGCGTCAGGCTGGCCTGGGGCACGGATTTTCTCTTCGAGCCCGATCTGAACCACGAGCAGAACAGCTACATCCCCCTGCTGGCGGAATGGTTCGAACCGGCCGAAGTGCTGAAGTTGGTGACCCACGACAACGCCCAGCTGCTGGCCCTGTCGGGCCTGAGAAGCCCCTATGAAGGCCGGCTCGGTGTGGTCGAAGAAGGCGCCCTGGCCGATCTTTTGCTGGTGCGCGGCGATCCGATCGCCGACCTGAGCCTGCTGGC
>Ga0102934_1001494_pt1 | contig 16343 bp, 5 predicted proteins | sample SalPonR2_A_D1_MG_FD_78175 | JGI IMG/M metagenome (GOLD analysis project Ga0102934, IMG submission 78175) | Salt pond soil microbial communities from South San Francisco under conditions of wetland restoration - Salt Pond MetaG R2_A_D1_MG | ecosystem: Environmental > Aquatic > Marine > Intertidal... | reverse complement strand
TCTTCGATTGAAGTCCATGAAGGCAAACTCATGAACGGGGCAAATTGATCCAAAAAGCGTGTGTGAAGGTTTTGGCCCCCCAAAATGTACCTTCGCGCAATAGGCTCCTGCTCTTTTCCCCGTTCAGGTGAGGATGATTTACGTCGCGTTCCCTCTACATTGTGCGGCTCTGTTTCTTGAGAATCTTGGTGCCGTAGACGCTCCACTTCGACTTCCGACACAAGGTGCGAGCCACATGGATCAAAAAGGACAAATTGATCACCGCTCAAAACCTGTAACACGTCAGTCAAGTGGAAAAGGGAGCAAAGGCCGAGCCCAGCAACCGGCCATCCATATCCACCACTTGACCTGTCTTCCTCTTGCAGTTTCTGTCCGAGCCGTCTCGACTGCTGGTGTTGAGATTGCTGCTCCTGATCCGTATTGCAAGAAGAATCTCTCCCACCCAATCCGCGAAGGTGACTCGAAGCGCCGTGGTAAGATCCCCCCAGGGACGCTTTTGGCGAGGGAGGGTACGGCCGAATAATTGGACGGTTTCTTAGCCTAGAAGGGGAGGTCAGCCGGATCAAATCATCGAAGCCAAGCACTACATCTTTGAGGTGTATAATTAAGGCTGGACCTTGTGTTTCGGCTAACCGCGGGTGCAGCAGGCTCTCTTTCTTGTGCTCGCGCTCGTCCAAAAGCATCTCAAGCCCGGGGCAGCCAACATCGTCAGCCAACTCGACCAGGTCCATAATGGCCTGATACCCTAATTCCGCCGTGATTCTGCTTCTCCCCTCGTCCTGAGAGGCATGGAGGACTGTCGGTGTCAAAATGGAAAGAATCTCCTGCGAGCATGCACAGGGAATGGATGCCATGACGCCTTGTATGGCTAGAAGCGCCTCTCGCAAGCTTCGCGCACCCAATGACCGCGCAACGTCTTTTTCCACATCTCCATGGACGAATTTTAGATTTATTTGACCTTGTGGCATGGCCGCGAGAAGCCAAGGAGCGTCCCCAAAACAAAGTTCGTCGATTCGGTGCATAGTGCCGTCCTCCGCAGGGGCATACACAGTAACGCCATCTTCTTGCAGGGCCTTAGTACGTTCGTCGATAGGAGTCTTGTACAAAGCATTCAAGAGAGCCAAAGATTGCGTCAGATCCGCGCTAGAGAGAGGGACGTCTCGCCCGGCCGAAACATACATAGCCTCGAGTGCCTTCGCTATATCCTGAGGAGTAAAGCTTTCTTGTACCCCCAGCAGACGCAAAAGCGGCGCAAACATTTCAAGTTCGGGAGGAACCTTTACTAAGTAGGGTCGAGCATTAGTGGGCGCACAAAAGGCGACACGCGTCGTTGGTAAAAACTCATCCCCCACCCAAATCCAGGCACGGCCACTTATAATTTTGAGGACCTTGTCAAAATCTTCGCGCAAGCGTGGGATGGTATGGTGTTTACTTTTTGGAATCGTTGGCGAGGATGGCCCCTCAACGTCACTTGCTTGTATTACTATCTCGTCTTGCAAAGCCTTGTATATATCAGGAACACACTTATTTAGAATAAGACGGAAATTCCCAGACCTTCCATTTTCGAATGCCACCGACAGGCCGACCAGCTGATGAGCCAACAATATGGGGTCGAGAACGTCATCCCACCCCAGCGCCTGCCTCAAAAGTGGGCTGCTAACATCGAGATCGGCAATCCCTTTGCGCAAAGAGCATTGCCACATCTCAGACTGTGGTCGCGTCTGACAGGGCGGCAATACAACAGGCAGAGCCGCACGCGAGGAAGATGACGAGCAGGGCCAAGGGAGTGACGGGTGCAGGGGTGCTTGCCGCACAGGAACCCAAGATGGAGCTCGCAATGCCACCACGAAAGTTCTAGGAAGAGTCACGCAAGAGTGGTAGTGACAGTGCCCTGGCGATGATGCTGGTCCGCCTGAAGACTCATTTAGGTCATCGTTGACATCATCAAACGCATCATCTTCCTCATCAAAGCCAGACCTTTGTCTTTCCATATAATCCTCTGCCAGTTCTTCAATGTGATGATCTAAGAATCGCAAGAGGTCCCTCCCACGCTTTACCGCCCGTTCTCTTTCGCCCAACCCAGCCATGGATGCGATAGAAGTGGCACTAAGTATAATGCCATGCAAAGATAGAGAGGCTTTGAGGCCAAGCTCCCGAAGGCGAGGAATTATTTCAGGGGTACAGAGAGCTGGCGCAGGAAAAGCATCTCCATCAAGCAAATTTTCCAATCCTCCCTGCATAGGCTCATATAACTCACAAGCTCGTCTTAATTCCGCTACAGGTAAAGCACCGTTGGGAACGAAAGCCATAACCTTCAATTCTTCCAGAAAGGCCTCCCCGTCAGCCCCTTTGTCTTGAGCAAGATGAGGCAAGTTTAGGAGCATTTTTAAAATAGCACCGTCTCGGACAGTCGCAGGGATTGAGTTTAAGGCTCCCAAAACGTGTTTCCGATAAAATTTGGCCATCGGTAAAGGATTTACTCCAAGGAAGTTTAGAAGTGCCGAGTCCTCCTGAGTATTTGTGCGAATAAAGGTAGGAGAACCTGTATCGAGCAGAAGTGGGTCAACTCCTTCAGGCGGTAACCAGTGTTCAGGAGACGTTAGTGCACAGAATGCTGCCATGGGTGGAAGTGACTGATCAATTCTCTTCTGTCCCTGCGGGAGCTCTTGTCCTTCGTATGATTCATAGATGGGCAAAGCTCGCAAAGCCTGCACTACAGAATCTGTCGATCCCAACACGCTGTTCGCACCTTCTCTTTCACGTACAACCATCTCTATTTGTCTTGCGTCCCCAAAAAATGTTCGTAGTGCTCGGCGGCCGGCGGTACCCACGCTTGAAAAGAGCATACCCACAGACGACCCTAGCTTTTGACGGTCACAGCATTTTGCTAGCAATTCTAGCACCTCCAGCGTATTGAGGTTTTTGACTACTGCTTTACTTTCCGGTGCCATGAAAATAGGACCAGCAATCTCCGGAAGTATCCTCTGGTTGACAACACAGATGCCAAGGCTTGCTAGCGCCCGTTCCAGCTTTGCGATACCGTCGGATGAGGACGGAAACATGTTCTGCGTCATGTATAAAAGAGGTAAAGAGGGGTCAATGCGGACGAGCATCGATCCTAAGGATCGATCCCGAAGAATTGGGAGAACGGGCCAGTTTCCACAGACGCGGGCGATGTCCTGAACGGCGATTGTTGGTATGGACATAGAGCTTTGCTCGCGATCTCTCACGGAAACCCCGCTAATGCCAGTGACGGTACTATTGAGCATCATCGTTTTTGCTCCGATGGATTGGAGCGATTGCATACATGAGCTCTTACTGTTGGCTACAAGGCCACGCGAATTCGCGAGATAGGACCACAATCTGTATATCCATTCGCTGTCAGGCACCACACGACCACCCAACATGTCGCCGGGATTCCAGGGGACTTCGCACATTTCTTCAAAGACCGGTGGTAGGACTTCAGACAGAAGACTTTCGATGTTCGTCGGTGAAAGATGAAAGACGTTCGTATTTCGAATCAGGGCGACATTATAGAAGAGCGCGGCGACCTTAGGCAACAAACGCTCTCGCTCCACCACCAACACGTGTTGTCCGTGCATGAATAGGCCCCGTTCCTCTTCTTCCGCCATAAAGTATGTAGGTGGTTTCCTCTTTCTGTTAGGTGACCTTTGATCGACTGCGTTGAGAGGAGACACCGCGAAATAGCCCAACGTTCCATCGGCTAAGGGGACAAGCGGCAAACCGTCCAGCGGCGTCAGATCTCCTTTTCCCACCAAGTCGCTGGAACAGTATACAAGCAGTATTTGAGCATCCCCTTGTGTTGCAGGCCAAGAATCACGTAAAACTCCTCCATTTGTCGGATTTCCAGCGTTTGTAGCCAGATTCCTCGCCTCCCATAAGAGCATCCGGACGAGATTGGGGCACACCTCACTGTGACAACATTCCTCCGCCACCAGCATACGTTTCAAAGACTCGGGGACACGGACTACACAAAACCCTCGCGCCAGGAGGACATTGCACAAATGTGCTGTAGTTCGATCTGTGTCGTCCTCTACTTGATAGTCTTGTGGTATGTCTGCCAACATGGCGCTTTGGCAAGGTGTCCAAGTACCACCACCGATATCTGACCACAAGAGGGGAAGGGGCGCGGCCAAACGATAGAATTGTCTTACTAGCATCTGAAAGTGTGCGGGAACCGTCTGACCAAGCGGGAAAAGGTTATAGTAGAATGGTAATCGCGACTTTTCATGCTTATTGTCATCAGCGGGACCCAAAAGTTGACCAATGCAGTGTAACAATTGGACGTACAATGGCGCCACAACATCTTGCAGCAAAGCCTGGTTCCAATCTGACCGCAATTTTCCATCACCTGCCATGTCTCCCCCCGCCCATATGTCCCGGCGATTGCTTGATAGTTCAAAGCTACCATTAAGAAAGCATGGGAGTCCAGAGTCGACAGGAAGAGGCAAAAAACAGAAGACTTGCCCACGTTTTGGGACCACCTCCACGAGACGTCGCGGACCGTAATTATCCTTAGCATCACAGTTTAAACTTAAGAGAGTAGACTGACGAGTGTACACATGAGCAGCGACTCCACCAAAAGGGATCAATTTTAGATGCCGGTGTTTCGCATCCACCGCCATTGCCAAAGCCGCGCCACCACCTAGTCCCGCAAACACCAGATACTCATCTATACGCCGTACCCTGGAGGAAATAGGACAACCTAAAAAATCAGAGTCGCCGTCTTCATAACGCACTTCCATGAGCTGCTTTGATCGTGGTAGGTGAAGGGTTGGGGTCGATGCCAATTTGGCATGAAATGCTTCCTTGCTTAGAGGAGCTCGAGAAGGACCAGTCATAAAAGCCGATATTTCAGCCCAAGTTTCTCTAGTGTCCATCGATCGGCTCGCGCGATAAAGCAGCCTGGGCTTGGATTCAGCTTTCAGACTGTTGTCGGTGGCGCCAGGCTTCAAAGTCAGATCGTCGACTTCATGAGCTACGTACACTTCGATGTTATCGACATTGCGCAGAAAGAGGAGGAAACGAGAGATGCTTTCTTTGAAAGATGCTAGAAGGTGTCGAATTGTCGTTGAATCATATTGAGATTTACTTATTTCCGATTGCCGCGCCAGATCTGCGGTTCGCAGGGGAAAGCGGAAAAGAGTGCCAGAAAATGTCTGCTGAAGTGTACAGCCAAACACCGTGTAGGGTTCAAATTGGTGAGGAAACTGTGACAAAAGATCGGTATCTACGAAACGAATCTTGATTCCTGGTTGTTGACGCGTTGCTCCAGGGAGGAACTTGACATGAGGGTCGAATATGACGAGATGCTCCCCAGAGACGAACGACGGCAAGTCCGTGCTATGATAAACGGCATTAACTCCTAGACCAAATCGTCCGGTCGAATTCTGCTTATCTAACTTTGAGGCTTGACCAATGCGGGCAATGTTTTGAAAATCCTGTGGTGAGAAAATAGCATCGTTGTAGAAATACAACGCTGGGCCCTGCCAGTCCGCCATCTTCTGACCCAATAGTGAGGACGTCCCGTAGCGGCGCTCACTGTACATGACACGCACAGTGGATGCCCCAGCGTCATCCGCATTTTGGATTAACTCACTCAAGATGCTTGGTCCTTCCGGATACAGTTCCAAAATGTGTCGAAGCCGACTTGTCAGTGCCTCTGATTGACCGAATGCCTCCGCCTCTGCACCTGACAGTCCGAAATCCATCGTGTCTGCGTGCGTCTCCATCAGCAGCCTCCGCACCGAGCGGATACCCAGCTTCTCGCCGGTGACAGAAGAAATCTTAGGATGAGCATATCGAATATCAGGTCGGCGTTGAATTTTCTTGGAAAGCCATGGAGCGTCGTCGTAGACCAAGTCTGTTGCCCTGGCCAACTTGCCTCCCTCGTCCGGGGCAAATATTTCCCAGTCCGAAACTTGGATGATCTCGTCACTCAAGCGCTGCACCAACGTGATGGCGAGCTCTAATTGAGCAGGTCTGAGACATACGTTCTCGGACCTGCTTAAATTCGTATTCCTGTCTGGTACAATCCAAGTCTGAGTAAATTCGCAGCGAGTTGCATATGTTTCTGCCGCCATCATCTGCAACACGTTCACAAAGTCGCTGGGTGCAAAAGAGGCCCTGACACCAAGCTCCTTGAAGAGCGGGGCGAAGCACACCAGATCAGGTGGGGCACTGTAAAGGTACGGTGTAGCGTTGACTTGAGAAGCAAAAGCTACTTGCTGGGCCTCAACGAAGCGGTCGCCCACAAAAACCCATGGCCCTGTCAAATGCCGACGAAGTTCGCTTTCCATAACACTTGGGTTGTGTAGTGAAGCACTTAGTTTCTGATAAATTACGGGTACGACGGAAGAGATTGCCTGCTGCATATTCTGTACCGCATTGTCAGTTCCGCGGCAGCATGCGTCCCCAATATTTCCGTTCGCATTTGCGGTCCATGCACCCACGTTCTTATGACCTTCCGTCTCAGAATAAGCATGAAAATTCTCAGCTATTGCTACAAGCTGTCGAGCCAGAACTGATAAAGGTAACGGGGTCTTCCAACCGAAAGCGGTTTTCACCAGCTCTGACACGAACGTCTCAGGAGGAATAATGCCGAACAATGTTGAGCTGTACCACATATCTTCGCTCAAACGCGCTTGCGAAGGCGCTACAAGCGCTCTCGATACGACTTTATCAGAGCTCTGCTTGCTATCAGAATTGACAGTGGTACTCGTCGTCCGCCATGGCAAATAAGGAAAAGGTTTACTCGCGAGCACAGGGACCCAAGCGATCGCATGTAACTCCGAGACCATGAGCCCTCGTTTTCGTTCGTCCTCATCGAGCCGCTCTTGCCGTGCCTTTTCTTCGGTACGTCCTGCCTCGTTAAAAAGACTCAAAGCTCGCGAAAACAGTCCGGCGGAGGAGGTTTTGCGGCTACGACCTCGCTCTACTTCCTGCTCTCGAATCGGCACAAAAAATGTTTCTGCGTTCTGATTTAGAAAAAGAAACAATGTCTCCGCTCGCAACAACGCTTGTACCTCTGATTCTCGGAGCTGAGCTTGATCATGCGTTGATCGAGCAATCCGTAACACGTCTTCATAGTGGAGAGAGGATCGAAGCCCGAGCCGCCGGAGAGTGGGCAATATGTCGGGTCTGGCGAAATCAACTTGAGGGAAGAACTCTTCACCCATCAATATCGCCAAGTCTTCTACTTCTGGATCGTACATCTCTTGACAGCGAGCTACCTTCCCCAGTGTATTCGGTACAAAATTTAATTGCTCAAGCGCAGGCAAAAAGCGGGAGTTTGCCTGAACGAGGCTCGGAAAGTCATTGAGAACCAAATCAAGCATGGCCTGTGCCCGAAGCGCTGGCTCGAAGGTCGAGAAGTACGGGAAAAAATGGTCCAGCAAAAAAATGACCTTAGAAACAGTCTGTGCGCCAAGCTTCTTCGCTAGCGCACACTGTAATGTGTCGATACCGCTGCCTTTCTCCTCAAGCCAATCCTCCGAAGTATCCTCAATCCTCAAAAAACGTGTCGTCAGAAGTTTTTCGAATGGTCGGAGGACGGAAGGACAGATACCTTCAAGGAGATACAAAGGCTTGGACTTGAGCGGCATATAAGCTTTCTTCTCCTCAAGTCCACCATATACAGGAAAAATTGGCAAAGTAGCTATCAAATCAATGTCTGACTGCGTCAGATCGCTTAGCGGCTCCGACACCAGTATAGCACGCAAAGAGGAGAAAGCCTCAGGAGCTTTGGACGCCAGCGTCTGGACAAGAAATCGGCCGAAGGCTGCGTGTGTTTGGAACTGCTTCTGTTGCTGTTGCGGTTGCGAGCTTGACTGCTGAGCAGAAATGAGTCGCAAGCACTCAAGTACACCTGCCCTTCCGTATGCATGTGCATAGCCCTTTAAGGCGGCTGTAAGTTTAGCTTCTCCAATTACGGTAGACAGCTCTTCATGGACTGTGAGAACACCTAGCTCCCGCAGGCTTGTGAGGAGAGCAACAGAAATCTTACCCGGGACGGAAGGCAGGATCAGCACTGGTTGCTTCCGGGAGAGACTGACAACACACCTCTCATTGCAGGGTAATAATGGCAAACTGTCGGCAAAGGTGCTAAAATCAGCTACCTTGTTTAAAAAATACTGCCACAAGCGTAAGAACCACCCCAGAGCTGGCGCATCCCAGGCCCCATCAGTCTCAAGCTGCGTTTTTGGGGTCTCTTCTCCATTCCACGTCACGCGTGCTACGTCGCGCCATGCGACAGGAAGAACATACCGGAGGAGTGCAGGCAAATGTGTAGCGGTAAGATTGCGCACATTCAAGACTTTTTGCACCTTGCTGGCTTGTAAAATTGATCGGGCCTTGTCCGGGAGCTCGGCAAAATTGAGAAGCCTGGAAGCCACAGGTGCAAACAATGTAATTTCCTCACAGACTTCCTTTCGTACATCGTGCTCGGCTTTCTCCACCTTTATTAAAGCTTCGCCGGCCACATCCGTCGTTGGGATGATACCTAAAACCAAGTCACCGAGCTCGAAGGGATCCCCAGATTGTTCCACCTTTTCTCGCTGCTCCATAGCATGAGCTAACGCCCGATCCACGTGTCCTCCGCCTATTCGACAAGCCTGCAAACAAAGCCCCACAGGAAATCCCATGCTAAGGAGTTGTGATATCTCCTTCTGTTGGTGATCAAGTACCATTGTGTACGAGACAATCGTCCGGGGCCCTGCAAGTGCGTCTGCCACAGGAAGAAACGGCAATCCGTCCAGATCCGTGGAAGATTGTTCGGACAGGTCTGAAAGACAGTAGCGCAAAAGAAATAGCACTGCTTCCCTTGTTTTTAATGCCGGATGACTATCACAAGGGTTCGTAGGTGCGCTGGTCGAAGAGGCAGGAGTACGAAAATGAGTGCGGACAAAGGCAGGCGTGGCTATGCGAGCTACGACTTTGCGTTTCTCTAAGACCTCGTGCAAAGCTGTCAGGTAGGTGTGAACGACTGGTACATCTTCTTCAACCAAAATCTTTTCCAAGCTAGAGATATCGTCACGGCAGAAAATGATTGTACCGTCTTTGTTGCGTGAACCCTCTGCAGATGGAATTAGCACAGCATCCCGCGGGGATATCCACACCCCTTTCTCCTGCTCGCCTAAGGGGGTATGAAGCAAAGGCAAAGGTGATACAGCTTCGAAAAAGGCGTCAATCATCGCCACCCACGCCGGACCGTTCCCTTTCACCGGCCAGAGAGAGTCATAAAGAGCGCCAGCTCCACATCGTTCGGCTGCTAAGGACAAGAAACGACTGTAGCATGGCACTGCCACATCACACAGTAAAGCGCGATTCCACTCTGCTCGTAATTGCCCCTCCCCGACCATGTCATCGCCCCACCAGATATCCCTCCGGTTGCTGGACAATTCAAAGAATCCGTTGACATGAACGGGAAGGCCCGTGGCGACAGGCAGGGGCAAAAAACAATACGCCAATCCATGCATGGGCGTCTCATGTAAAGCGGCGAATTCTTGGGCTTCGGTTTCGTTCGAGGTCAACCCGACAGTGCTCCTAGTTGTGTCATCGCTGGTGTTGACATTTTCGCTGGTCTCGACCAACACGCGTCCGGCCACCCCGCCCCAGGGTATGAGCTTTAAGTGGGCGTTTTCGCTTGCTGCTGCTAGCTCCGAAGCCTTTCCTCCACCAAGTCGATTGCAAACAATCCATGTTTCACGGCTGACATGTCCAGAGGGCGCACGGCTGGCGGCAATTTCCAGCAAATAGTCACTCGCGAGGGGTGGAGTAGTAAGTTTTCTTGATCCGCTTGTATGACCTTGTCTCCCCTCTAATGAGACAGACCGAGCCATGTCCCGCTTACTGCGGATATCTTTTGTGATGTTGGCGATATACACGTGCGCTGTGCGTCGAAGGCCGATAGACGTTTCTCCCCCTACCCTGGATTCTTGGGTCGCTGTTGCTGCCGTCGCCATACATTCCCACACGGAGATCTGCTCCACATTTTTCAAGAAGAGGAGCATTTCGGAGGCTTCTGAAGCGAACATTCGCAACTGCGCCCGCATCGACTCCACCGTATGCACTTGTTTCGACAGGCGGCTGGTCTCCGCTTGCAAGGGCGTCCGTAAAGGAAAGCGAAAAAGTGTCGCCCTGTACGGCGATCCGCTCTTGTTATCATCCCCTCCCTTCACAATGTTACAACCATATATGCCCTGGAAAGGGAGGAATTGGTCGGGGTATGCCTCCAGGACCTGACGATGCTTGATGAAATCAATCATCTTCCCCGGGTTTGCGGGATTAACGTTTGGGAGATAGCTCGCCTGAGGGTCGAACATGACAATATTTTGCCCACTCACGAAGATCGGAACCTCTGTCAGATGATATATGGCATTATACCCCTGCCCAAATCGCCCCGTCTTGGCCCCTTGCGACTCCGCCCTTTTCAGGGAGTCCCCAATTCGCTGGATGGACTCAAAATCCAGGTCTGAAAACTCTGCATCATTCCAACACAGAAGAGCAGGGCCCTGAAGCGAGGCCATAGATGGAGAAGCGAGGCGGTCGGTGGGATGTTGACGTGTATCCAGGACGAGACGGACCTCGCGCGCTCCGGCGTCGTCGGCATTCTGTAGTAGTTCTTTAAATATTGAAGTGCCCTCGGGATAATTTCGCAAGATCTCCCTGATACGTGCGGTTAAATCGACCTGAAATATAAAAATGCGGCCAAAGAAGGAGATAGTGTGAAGTATCTTGCCACACTCCGCTGTTAAGCTGAGAGAGACTTCCCTGTCTTCAACTTTGTTCCAAGCACAAAAAAGGATGAAATGATGAAATCTTACCTTCTGGCCAAAGTCGTCCCCAAAAAATGTCATGCGTCAGGACGCACTGGACCACCTTTAGGCGTACCGTGTATCGATATGGAAATGTCTTTTGTTGTTGCCGGGAGGTTGCAAGCTCCCTTTCGGCTTGCAATGGCCAACAAGAATCGCGGTCGACAGCCCAGGGGCCGTCAAGTCCTTAACTCTGGTCATGATAATGTTATACAGGTATGAGCGACTTCGTGCGAGCTTTCAGGCAACACGTCGCTGCGGTCCGGGCAGATTGACGGGGCCTGTGTGCCATAACGCGTGACAACGGAGCAGTCGGTGTAACGCCCCTGGGCCCTCCACAATGTCTCCTTCCACACAAAGCCATGTTTGCTGGAAAAATGCACGCATACAGGGCACCACCTTGGACACGAGTCATCCCAATGCATAGACTTGCATGTTTACTACCTTTCTTCCATCCTGTGTGGCTTTCAGGTGGCCCTGACGCCCAAGAAGCTCGCTAAATTAAATTTGAATCGGGGGTTCCGAGCTGTCTACTGAGCCATCCCCACCTATTTGTTTTTTACTTTCCTATGAATATGTCGTTTGATCTACAATTTCCTTTGTGGAGCGTGTCAACTATAGCTATGACATAATTTCTACATCATATAAAAATGAATTCTATACATCAATGCGATTTAAAAAGAGATTTTCACCCTTTCTCTCAAACCCTAGCGGAGCCAGATGTGCCATGGAAAGTAGCAAGCACTCAAACGCGCGGCGACGGCCACGACCAAAATCTGCACCTACGGGTGCAGGCGATGTGGTAAGACTGTAAATTGGTGATAAAAATAATAGTAAAGCCTACAATCATCCTTATTTTGCCCTGACCCATCCACACTAGGCCCTCTTACCGCGCATCGACGACGTACCTAGATCAAGAGCGCGGTCACCGCCATGCAGTCCACGACCTTTCCACCCTGGTGCACGTTATCAGTTGAAATGGAGGATGGCCTTGTATATACGACAGCCATTCCCGGACAACCACGTGCCTGACTCTTTCCTGGATAAGCTGGTGACCAACGGTACGTTACAACTACTGTAATGCACGTTTTCAGTGATTCTTCGGCTCTTCAGCGCTTCAGATGGTTGAGCGCACATGCATGATTTCATTTGTGCAATTCATCTTGCTGGATCTAATCGCGTACGACGGCAACGGTGTACTTCGCACAGGCGGCGTCTCGCGGCCCAAGCTCATCCCTATCTTTCTCGGCGCTACTGCTGTTACGCAGCAAATCAGCGTAGTTGTGATATTCCTGGTACGTGATTGTTATTAACACATTCTATTTTTGGCTACCTTGCTAATTGTGATGCTCAAATGCCCGCTTATAAATTTTGTGCTTCGCTTTTTCTTAACATCTGTGCTGGCTGTAAACCCTTTTACGTCGTGAGAGGCACCGATTTCTTTGACAATCTTTTTTCCTTTTGAGGCGCCTAAAGGTAAGCTTTAATAACTTGATTCCTCGAATGATTCATCTCCACTTTCGCATAGATGGCATTTGTCTACTCCTACCGGAAAAGCCTTTCCCTTCCCCTTGTGCTTGCCACGGATGCCGTCCTGCTTGTCGGCGGGTATTCTCTTGCAGCCTGTGTGCACCCTCGTCGAATGTTATGCTTCCACACCCTCCTGTCCACAATCCTGTGGGTCAGTCTTTGTGCTGCTTGTCTACGTATCGTGGCTCCTGTTCTCCGGACTCTAACAGTTTCCTATTCCGACGACACCATTTACGCCCTCGCGTTGCTGCTTTCGGGCTTGCATCTCGTTTTCTACGATTACGGCGCCGCATGGCCCTCTCAATCTTCTTCTTCCCCATCGGGTTTGTCGGCTGATTCCAGCCTGGACTTAAACGTGTCAGAGGGAGGCGGCATCGGTGCGAGTGTAAATGGGAACAGGCCCAATCTTCCAGAAGCAGGAGCGGCACGGGACGAGCCTGGGGCAGCGGCAGCTCTTCTGGCCTCTCCTGCCCACTTTCACGGCACTTTTTCATTGAATGCCGCCTTCTTTGCCGCTGTGCTCCTCGCATCGCGTCTGGAAAGCAACGAAGAAGTGTTTGGTTTTGTTTTTCTGGCTATCCAGCTTTTCGCATTCTTCCCCCTGGGACACCACCTTGCTCGCCGTCGATCTATGACTTTGCATTTGTTGGTCGCTCTCGGCTTGGTTGCAACCGCCACATGCGCGCTGGCAATGGCACCAGAACATCGATCGTTGCTTGTCATGTATTTGATGGGCGTCGGCTTCGTTTCGTTCGTATGCCCCGTGTGGTTGCAGCACATCCATAAGTATAAATTCACAATCCAGGGCCCTTGGGACGTGGCATCAGTTGAGGGAGCCGGGGGAGAGGATTTTTAGGAATACAAAGAACCTTGTAAAATTTATGTAAAATCGACTTCAACGAACAGTAAGGATACGGCAAAGCACCAGGATGTTATTTTTTTATTTACTTATTATCCACGTTATCGTATGTGCCACCTTGAAGCACATGAACAAATGTACTCTCACGATAATATTAAGTCTCACATTCCTTATACATCATGAATGAAAAATGGGTCCCCCTTTTCAATTTTTGGGAAAATTACCTGCCGACGGGGCAGGAGGACTCCGCAAAGAGCCTATCCAGTCCTCGATAAATTTGCTTTCTCTAACCCACTCAGTCTTCCCCTTGCGCGTCTCGCGTTCACGAGGGGCGGCAAAGCCACCGCGAAAAGAAGGAGTAGGAAGCTTGGCGGCTGGCGCGGAAGTGAAAGGAATACCGGTTCGTTGCTGATTGCGACGTTTTTTTTCGAGAAGTTGCAAAAAATGCTTAGTAGTCTTGTCCTGCTGCTTCATCTTGGGCGCCTGAGCCAATGGTGCTGGGTTTATGGGATGAGATGTGCCATTGATGGCAAGCCCAGCTAATGCCTTGTTCACTTGTTCTTTTACAACTGATTCGATATTAGCGACTCCTTTTGTGGTGTGCTTGGTCGAGCCCTGTTTCTGCTCCTTCTTCGATGGGGAGGACTTTGACTTTGAAGCACTTTTACTCCCGCTACTCAACAAGTTAATGCCATCCGACTCTGTTCATTTGCAGATGTGTGGTTGAACATTTGAATTTGCAGTACACCAAATTCACCCCATCTTCACGACGCGCAAAGATAAGGACAATATAATTTTAAAAATTGACTTTCAGTAATAAGCGTACCTGCTTCTATAAGGAGCTTGTCAAGGTCTTCCAATTCTCCTAGTAATGCCCGGTTCTGGTGCTGCAGACGTAATGCCTCTTGACGGGCACATGCGAGTTCCTCCTCCATCTGCAGCTGGTGGGAGAGGTCTGGTATGTCTCCCAAACATTCGCTCTCTTGCCCGTCCTCCTCATCGCAACAATTATGTTTGCTTCGATTTTCACCGCGACTGCCATAGCTCGAGGTGTTTTGGTAGTGGTGGACGGTAGAAATTGAATTCTCATCCTCGCTGGCACATTCAGCATTGCACACCGCCACTGTCTCGGCAGTGACGTTTCCTCCATGATACTGCTGCTGCTGCTGCTGCTGCTGCTGCTGCTGCTTGTTAATGCCCGAGAGTAACGTCTCCACCAGAGACTTGGTGGCATCACGCGATTCCAAAGTCCGCAATTTTTCTGTTGAGGTGGGTACTAAACTGGTGAGCATTTTCCTCGACATCGAATTCGATTAGCAGAAAAAAATCTGATTCCAAATTTACCTTTTAGCTCTGTATTTTCCTGTCGCAAGCACTCATTTACGCCTGACAAACGACTGTCCACGACGGATATCGGGGACCGGCCCTGCAAGTTAGGGATTTCTCCATGGTCGTAGCGAGCAAAAGATGTTGGTGACGCGTAAAAGGACTCGTGACGTGGAGAGGCAAAGCTAGCATTTCCTCCACAACTCTCCGATTTTTCGATCCATCGGCGCAATTCTGCACCCAGTGCAGAGGTTTCACTGCGCAAGCCGTCTCTCAAAGCCCATCCATCAGCATGCGCAGCAAGGCGCTCAAGCGTAAGGACCCTGTCATGCAATGAACGGGCGATACGGCAAGAATCTCGGCGTAGCTCTGACAGTGCGGCGTCCTTGACACGGAGTTGGTCCATAAGCTCGAAGCGCTGCTGTTGATGCTGTTGTTGCAAAGCCTCCACATTAGCAGATGCCGACTGCTGCTGCTGAAATTTCAGTCGCAATGAATTGATTTCCTCCTGGAGTGCAGTATTTTTACGCATGTTCTCCGCAGCATCAAATTTGGCTTTGTCAAGCTGTAGAGTGCTTTCTTGAAGCTCCTGTGCCACTTGCCGCCCATGATGTTCGGCCTTCGAGAGTTGTTGCTGCAGCTGGTCATAATACTCCAGGTTGCGTAAATGCGGATTCCTCAATTCCCATTCATTTTTCTCCTTCTGCAATAGCTCCAAGCGGGTTTCAAGGCGCTGAAGGTCTTGCGCGTGCGACGCTTTGGTCTCGTCCAGAAGCTGTCTGAGGTAGCCCCGATCGTTCTGTTTTTGTATTTAATTTTTTTATGAGCGGCATGAAGAAGTCAACAATCTCAAAATCAAGACCAGCTTCATGCTGGGACGTACCTCTAATTGTCGATTGGAGAGCTCCAGTTCCTGATACTCGTGTCGAAGCGTTGTGAGCGCATTCTCCAATTCATGGATCCTTTGTGACATGGCAGTGAGCTCCTGGCGCTTGAAGCGTTGCAGCTCTTCTTGCGCGAGTCGCGAATCGGATTGGGCCACATCACGGTCCACACGCATAGATTGAAGCTGAATTTGAAGCTCCGTAAGCCTAGTTTTAAGGGCAATAGCCTCCTTGTTCGAGGGCTCTGCGATCCCTGGGGCGGGAATCGGCGGCAGTGGACTAAGCGTATTAGCTTGGCCATCTGTGGCACTGTGTGGTCGTCTAGGGTTCGTTTCCTCAGGCTCCGTGCCCGATCGATGAGCACAAAGTGGCTCGGTCGCGTTAGTATCGTACGTTTCTACTTGCGATGCATGCCCTTCTTGGCCGTCCTCTTCGTCGTCCTCACTGTCGAGGGGTACTTGGGCAGCAAGGTCCGCAGCCATTGTACTCCCCATGGATTCCTTCAATCTTTCCAAGCGTTGCTTAGGATCGCTGACAGTTTCTTTCAGTACGTGTCGCATGTTTTCTTTCCGACCTCCACTCAAGCGCTGAACCAATCCGCCAAAATCTTCTTGTGCAATCGACCAGTCCTGTATGTCGCAGTCACGCACAGGGGTGCCCAGATCCACCTTTGAATAAATTGACGTGTCTGGTCGCCTTGTTTTGTCATGCTTACTCCGCCGTCGTACACATAAAGGCTCCCCAAAGTGTAGCGCATGCAAAGCGTCGTGATATCCACCCGGCGTGGGGTCCAAACACAGCAACAAGTAGGCGTGCCCTCCTGTGGGGTCAGCCAAAGCACCTCGCGTCAACCAGGTGATGGCCGAGGCTCGTGATAAGAAAGCCACATCTTCGCCTTTCCCTAAGTGC
>Ga0102934_1001493_pt1 | contig 16368 bp, 11 predicted proteins | sample SalPonR2_A_D1_MG_FD_78175 | JGI IMG/M metagenome (GOLD analysis project Ga0102934, IMG submission 78175) | Salt pond soil microbial communities from South San Francisco under conditions of wetland restoration - Salt Pond MetaG R2_A_D1_MG | ecosystem: Environmental > Aquatic > Marine > Intertidal... | reverse complement strand
CCTGACCGGCGCCAACGCGCTTCGCGACGACGTCGACCAGCCATGGGAACAGGATAATCAGGCCTGGTGGGAGTGGTATGTCTCGCTGGGCAGCGCCGAACTGGACGCCGAACTGGACGCCGATCCCGACGCCGCGGCCGGAGCAATCGAGGCGGCCGACGCCCGGCTCGCCGAGGAACTGCGCTCGATCGCGGCGGCGGACGACGACGAACTCACCGACGAGCTCGCAACCGAGTACCCGCTGACCGAGGCCCAGCGTTCGTTCTTCCGTGCGCAGGGGTTCATCAAGCTTCCGGGCGTCCTGTCGGCGCGCGCCGTCGCCCGCCTGCGTGCCGAAATGCGCACGCTGTTCGTCACCGAGTTCAGCGTCGATCCGGATCGCGGCGCGACGGACCGATTCCTGAGCCTCGAGATGGCCTGGCTGGACCATCCGGTCATGGAGCGCTACGTGCGTTCGCCGCGCATCGGCGGCCTGTGTGCGCGGCTTCTCGGCGTCGACGCCGTCCGCCTGTACCACGACAACCTGCTGGCCAAGCAGCCCGGCTGCGGCCGCACGCCCTGGCACTACGACCGCCACCATTTCCCGATCGCCACCGACGACATCGTCACGGCGTGGATCCCGGCGCAGGCCGTCCCGTCGGTGATGGGGCCCCTGACCTTCGCCGGACCCATCGACGTCCATCGCCTCGTCGAGCAGGTCCCCTTCGACAAGTTCGGGACCAGCTACGACCGGCGCGTGGACGACACCTTCCGGTCCTCCGATACCGTCCGTGTCCATGCACTGCCCTTCGAGATCGGCGACGTCAGCTTCCACCACAACCTGTGCTTCCACAGCGCCGGCCGCAACCGGACGAGATTCAGCCGCATGGCGCTGGCCAACACGTACTTCGCCGACGGAGCTCGCGTCGTCGATCGGCCTACCATGGTGTCCGGCGACTGGCGAAAGTTCATGCCCGGCGTCGAACCGGGCGACGTGATCGACAGCCCGCTCAACCCGATCTGCGGCCGACGGTAGAACGGAGCGGCCTTCCTTCATGACGCCGGGAACGAGAATGGCAGAACCCGAAAACGACCTCCGAGCCGACGTCGACCGCCGCCTGGGCGCGCTCGACGGCATCGACCCACTCAGCGACGAGCGCTACCACCGCACGCACGAACGCTTCGAAGCCGCGAGCGATCAACGTCAGCGGATTCTCGACTGGTTCGAGCGGTTCATCGGCCATGGCGAGCGGGCCGATACGCCGATTTCGAAAGTGCTCAGCATCGGCTGCGGCGGCGGCGTGATGGACCGGCGGATCGTCGACGTCATCGCCGAGCATTCCGGGCCGATCCACCTGACGGGCGTCGATCCGAATCCGGAGCACATCGACGCCTTCACGAGCGCGTTCGGCGCCACGTCGCACCAGGTCGATGCCTTCGCCGGCGGCTTCGAGGATTTCCGATCCGAGCGCCGCTTCGACCTGGTCTATTTCCTGCATTGCCTGTACTACTTCGAGACCATCGAGCAACCGTTGATCGATGCCGCCGAACGCCTTGCGCCGGGCGGCGCGCTCGTGGTCCTGCAGGCCCCCAACGACGACCTGAATCATCTCGCCGATCGCGTCTGGCGAAAGCAGTTCGAGCAATCGGCCTGGTACAGCGACGATGTCGCCGACGTACTCGCCGGCATGGATGGCCGGACGACGCGGACCCGGATCGAGGCATGGGTCGATGTCACGCCCTGCTTCCGGCCCGGAGATCCATCAGGCGTGGAACTCCTGGACTTCATCGTCCAGGCCGATACTCGCGATTTGCCCGAAGCGCTCGGCGATTCGCTGCGCGACAGCCTCCGTTCGATCTGCGAGACGCGCGGCGACCGCTTGCGGGTCTCGCACCCGGTGGATGCACTGGTGTTCCAGCCCGGCGCGGCCTAGTAGGCGGGCGTTCGAGTTCAGCGACGAAGACCCTCCGGTCGAGCCCTCTACCACGACCGGGACGCCTCCGAACCCTGTCGGCCGTCATTGCGCCATCGAACGGGTGATCCGATCGATTCCGACCTCGCGACTGTCACCCCGCCGTCAACGGAGTGCAGTACCGTTGCGGGGTCGACCCCACCGGAACCCGACCATGCGCCAGTTCGCATCTTTCCTGATCCCGGCGATCCTCATCACTCCGGCCCTCGCCGATTCCCCGCCCACCTTTCTCGGCGCACCCGAGGTCATCGCTTCGACATCCGGGTCCGACCGGTTCGTCGGGCGGGTATTCGAAGACCTCGACCGCGATTCGACGCTGGACCCCGGCGAACCGGGCGTGGCCGGCGTGCGGGTCAGCAACGGACTCGACTGGACGGTCACCGACGACCAGGGGCGCTATGCGATCGCCGCGCGCGAGGACATGAACCTGACCATCGTCCAGCCGTCCGGGTGGCGGGTCCCGGTCGACCCTTACAACCTGCCGCAGTTCTTCTACGTGCACAAACCCGGCGGCTCGCCGGGCCGGCTGCGGTTCGGCGGCCTGCCGGACACCGGGCCGGTACCGGCTGCGGTGAACTTTCCGCTGGTTCGCCGTGAGACCCACGGAAACGCCTTCCGCTGCGCCGTCCTCGGCGACACCCAGACCTATTCCAACCAGGAAATCGACTGGCTGCGGGACGGCCCGATGACCGACCTGCTGGCAGAAGGACTGGACGCCGACGACTGCATGCTCTACGTCGGCGACGTGGTCGGCGACGACCTCGGCCTGCTGCCGCGCCTGACGCAGGTCGGTGCCGCCGTCGGTGCACCGCAGTGGCTGGTCCACGGCAACCACGATTTCGACTTCGACGCCGCCAGCGACGACGACTCGGCCGACTCCTGGCGCCGGATCGTCGGTCCGGAGTACTACGCATTCGAGCAGGGCGAGGTGCTGTTCGTCGTCCTCGACAACGTGGTCTACCCCTGCGGTCCCGATCCGGCCGACGCCAGGCACGACTTCTGCACCGACCCCGAACGGCCGACCTACAACGGTCGGGTCACCGCCGAGCAGATGACCTGGCTTTCCGGCCTGCTCGACACCCAGCCGATGGACCGGAAGGTCGTCGTCGCCACCCACGTGCCGCTGGTCTCGTTCGTCGATTCGCGCAGCCCGAAACACCAGACGGACAACACCGGCGAGTTGCATGCCCTGCTGGCGGGCCGCCCTGCGCTCGCGCTGAGCGGTCACACCCACACGATCGAGAACCACGCGCCGGGGCAGGTCTTCGAGGGCTGGGCGGATAACGCCGGCGTGGACTCGCTGCCGTTCCGCCACATCGTGGCCGGCGCCGGGTCCGGGGCCTGGTTCGCCGGCGACTTCACGATCGACGGCAACCCGATGACATTGCAACGAATGGGCGCACCCAGCGGCGTGCTACTGCTGGACTTCGACGGCGTCGAGGTCCGCGAGCGCTACCGCGGATCGCGCGTCGATCCCGAACGGCGCCAGTGGATCGCTCTGAACACCCCGGCATTCCGCACCTGGTTCGATGCGATCATGGACTGGAGGGCGCAGGACCGGGACACGCGCGACCCGATCCCGCCCTACTCGATCAACGACCTGGCCGATACCGGCGTGCTGACTCCGGCCGACCTGGCCGACGGTACCTGGCTGACCGCCAACATCTGGGCCGGCTCCAGCGAAACCGGCGTCGTCGCGACGCTGACCGGATCCGATGGATTCGCCGTCGAGCTGACGCTGGAGCGGACCCAGTCGGGCACCGGGGAGGCGCCCAGGATCGGCGCCGAATGGGCCGACCCGTTCGCCGCGCAGCGTCAACTCTCGGTGGCGCGCTGGGCCCTGAACAGCACCCTCGGCGAGGAGCGTGCGCAGGGCTTCGAGCAATTCAAGGGCAGCCGCCGCGGACCGGGCTGGCCGCAACCGCAGGGGGCCGTGGCCGATCGCAACATGCACCTGTGGCGCGCGCGCCTGCCCGGGGACCTGGTGCCGGGGGTCTACACGGCCGAAGTCACCTCCATCGACCGCCACGGCCAGTGGTCCTCCGACCGCCTGCTGTTCGAAGTCCACGACGAGCGCCCGCCGCGATTCTTCCGCAACGACGTCTGGTCCGGCTCCGGAAACTGACCGAAGACCGGCCCCGGTCGACTCCGGCCGTCGGATCGGCGGGCTCGTGCCTTCCGTAGCTGCTGTCGAGAATCGAGATTCCTCGGCATTGCGGTCGGGAACGATCGCGGGTCAGGGCGTGTCGCTGCCCTCGGCGATCCGCAGCGCCGGCATCCGCTGTCCGCCCTGGTAGAGAATCAGCGTGGTCGCCGGGCCGCTCGCGGGAAGGTCGAACTCGATATCGGCGCCGACCTCCGTGCTGAAGAACCGGACGTGCGATTCGGCCTGCATCGGAATCGCCGGCTGGCCGGTCGCCTGGACTTCGAGCCGCCCTTCGTCGACGCGCACCGTCATCACGAACCCGGGCTGAAGTTCGTAGCGGCCTTCGAGCCGCTGGAGCTGCTCGACCGGCACCTCCACGGCTTGCCGAGTCTGGACCTCGTCGCTGATCTTTTCGGCGCGCTCCGGATCAGCGCCCCAGGGGTTCTGCAGCGCAACCGCAACGACCCTGCCTTCGGCATCGCGCTCGATCAGGAAGGCGCTCAGCGACGTCTCGAACGCCAGCCGGTCGCCGGAGATCGGATATACGTCGAACTCCTGGCCGCCGTTGCGCTGACTGATCAGTTCGCCGTCTTCGAACCGGATCGTGCGGATCTCGTCATCATTGATTCGATAGGTGCCCTGGACCTGTGCGAGCCGGGCTTCCGACCATTCAACGGATTCCTCCTCGATCGGATAGCTGTTTCCAGTTGCGAGCCCGGCCAGCCGAAGTGCAAGGTCCCGTGCGCCCCAGCCCGGACCCGCGCGGTTGGCCAGGATGACGACCGACAGGTTCTCGGCCGGCAGATACAGGGCATACGTCTGGAAGCCGAAAATGCCGCCGCCGTGGGTCAGCGCAGCCAGACCGAACCAGTCCTGGACGCCAATCCCGTAGCCGTAGTTGGCCCTTTCGGCCGCGCCCTCGGGCGTGATCATTCTCTGGTAAAGCTCGTCACCGAGGATTTCACCGCGGTGCAGGGCGACCTGCCAGCGATCGACGTCGCCGGCAGTCGCCATCAGTGCGCCGGCCGCGTGAGGCTGGGTCATCGACAGGAACGGCGCGCGCTGCGGCGCCTCGGCCGCGCCGTCGTAGCCCTCGACGCGTCCGGGGACGATGGCGAAATCGGGATAGGCATCGGTCTTCACGATCCCGTTCGGCACCAGCAGCGTGTCGCGCAGATAGTCGTTCCAGGGCTGTTCGGTCACCGTCTCGATCACCGCACCGATCAGCACATAGCCCGAGTTGTTGTACGCCCAGGACTCGCCGGGAGCAAAATCCACGGGTTCGTCGGCGAACACGGCGACCAGTTCCTCGGTCGTCAGATCGGTCCGAACGCGGCCCGAGGTCATGTAGCCCTCGATTCCGGTGTAGCTCTTGATGCCCGAGGTGTGGTTCAGCAGCTGGGCGATGGTGACTTTGCGCACCGGAAAGTCCGGCAGGAATTTCGACAGCGGGTCTTGAAGCTCGATCCTGCCCTCTTCGACCAGCTTCAGCAGTGCGGCGGCCGCGTACTGCTTGGTGACAGAGGCGAGACGGAACACGTGGTCGGGCTGCAGCGGCACTTCGAGCTCGACATCGGCCAGACCGAAGGCGTTCTCGTAGATCACCTCGCCGTCCCGGCTGACCACGACGGCAGCGCCCGGCGCATCGGCCGGGTAGACCGACGACAGCATTTCGTTCGCCTGTTCGGAAAACGCCGGCTCGGCGCGCACCGCAGCCGGAACGCACAGCGCAGCGGCAAAAAGAAGCACGAAAAGCGATCGGATCATCTTGGGGCTCCCGAGGTCGATTGAAGGTCTGACGTAACCGGGCAGCAGGCACCACCCGGCTGGCGAAGAACGCGCACCATGCATACGCCTCGACCGCGCCGGAGGTTACAGCGCCCCGCACCGGCACCGGCACCGGCATCGACAGGGTCGGCTCGATCGTCAGGACGATGGCTCGCCTGCTGCGCTCGCGGCGCCGGGCTGCGGCGAGCCGGCGTTTTCGACGACGAAGGCGCGGAATTCGGACGAGCCGCGGATCGGGTCATAGTACGGCATCAGGGGTTCGAGACCGGTCATGGCCCAGTTCGGCGCCTGCATGCCGTCGCGGAGGCATGCAACCGCTTCCGACGCTGCTCCGACCATCCCGAGGGCCCGGCAGGCGCCGTGACGCTGATTGATGAAGTGGGCCTGGTCGCGCGGCCCGCCACGAAACCAGGCGCGCACCAGTCGCTCGGTCTCGCTGCGCTGTCCCGCGACGGCGTGGACCAGCGCACGAGCGAGTTCGAACGCCGGCTCGAAGGTATCGAACGCTTCGGCATCCGTTCCACGCAGCCAATCCATCGCGCGGGATTGCAGCGCCTCGGGGCTGTCCTGCCCAAGCGCCGCCCAGTCGACCAGCATGCGTCCGACCCGGCGATCGGGCACCGCGACCAGTCCCCAACTCCGTCCCAGCGGCCCATCCAGCAGGGCGCGGGCCCGCGGGAACGCGCGGGCGGCCATCAGCGCCTCCCACTGGAGCACCGGTGGCGGCAGCGATCCGAATTCGCGCTCGATCCTGGTCACGTCCTCGGCCAGACGATTCACTTCGCCGGCCGCGTTCGCGCGCAGCAGCGCGCCGAGCAGGGCCAGCGTCAGGGTGTCATGCGGCGTGCGCTCGAGGACCGCTGCAGCTTCGTCGTAGCGGCGGAGCAGCGTCAGGTTCCAGGTCAGCCGGGTATCCCAGATGGCACTTCGCGGATCGATGGCGGCGCCCCGGCGCAGGGTCTCGGACACGCCGTCGAGATCGCCGAGGCGGCGTTGTATCCACGACCGCACTTCCAGCGCCTGGAGGTCGCTCGGACGGCGCTGGAGCACGAGATCGACCAGCCGGAAGGCCCGTGGATAGTCCTTGAGGACGTAATAGGTGTAGTACATCTGCGCGACCAGAAACTCCGAAGAGTCGGGCGCAAGCACCCGAATTCGATCGAGAATATCGTCCAGCCGGCGCAGCTGGTCGGGATCGCGATCGCGGAAATTCAGGTAGCTGAGCGAACCGGCCAGCTCGGCCCAGGCGCGGACGAAGGCCGGATCGAGTTCCACCGCGCGCTCCAGCGCGGAAACGTACTCCGGTTCGCCGAGCGTGATGTTCTTCCGCAGCTGCATGGCTTCGTGGAACGCACGATACGCGGCCATGTTTTCGGTCGGAATCACGCGCAGCGCATCGGCCTCGTCGCGCGTCAGGTTGGCGTGCAGAGCATTCGCAACCGCGCGTGCGATTTCCGACTGGACCTCGAAAATGTTCGCAGGGGTCAGTTGGCGGTCGTACTGGTCCACCCAGAGGTGCGTATCGGTGCGCGCATCGATCAGCTGGACATTGATCCTGATCCGGTCACCGTCGCGCTGGACGCCACCTTCGAGGATCGCGTCGGCCCCGAGTTCCCGACCGATCTCGCGGAGGTTCATTTCCGGATCCGCATACTCCAGCACCGACGTCCGTGAGATCACGCCCAGGGAGTCGAACTGAGCGAGTTGCGTCAGCAGGTCGTCGTGGATGCCGGCAGCAAAGAACACGCTGTCCGATCCGCGATCGTTGGACGCGAAAGGAAGCACCGCCAGCATCATCGGGCCGCTAGCGGCCGGCTGCCCACTCTCCGGCGCGGGCTCGTGGATTCGGTAGACGGCGGCAAGTAACGCCACGGCCAGCGCCGCCGACAGCACATAAAGCCGCAAGGTCGGCGAACGGCCGGCCCGGGATGCCTCGTGCGGTTCGGGCTCGATGGCACCGACCGGCGGATCGGCATCCCGCCGACGAACCGGCGCCGACGGAGAATCGCCGGCGTCCGCATCCGCCGGCGGCGGAAAATGGGCGATGAAGCCCCGACGGACCACGGTCTCGATATAACCGTTTCGTTCGCCGGGCGTCAGGCGGCTGCGCAGGATCGAAATACAGCGATTGATTGCATGATCGGACACGATCCGGCCGTCCCAGACCTCGCGGATCAGGTCGTCCCTACCGATCAGCTGATCCTGGTGGTCAAGGAAGAAGGCAAGCAACCGGGCCACCTTGGGCTCGAGACGGACGACGTCCTGGCCGTCGTCGAGGTCGCCGGTCGTCTCGTCGAATCGCCAACCGCCGAAGCGGCGGACCGACCGTTGTTCGTCATCGCTGGTCTGCATTCACCTGCCTTGTATCGGTTCGCCTTCTGCAGCGCATCGCGAGACCGCCAATATCGCCGACCAATTGCATGAGAAACAAGGTCTTGAGGTGCGATCAGAGGATCATCATCGGAAAATCAGGGTTTGATCAGGCTCCGCCATGCAGCAACTCGCATTGTGACGACACGCAGCAGGACCGGCGCTGATCGAGATGCCCATCACAGAAGTATAGGGCAGCGCCGTCCGGGCCGGTGTACGGACCGGGGTTTTCTGCAGCGAACAGGCGCGCACCTGAGCACGGTGCCTGCCAGTACGAGTTCATCCTGACCGAAGCATCCACGAGATCGGGCGCCAAGGCCGCCCAGGAGAGAAGACTATGGAAACGAAACGACTTCAACGCACAGCCATCGGCGTGGCCCTCGCTGCCGCGCTGGCGCACCCCGTAACCGGGCTCGCCCAGGATGCATACGATTACACATCGGTGATGCTGCCGGGCTCCGTGGGTTCACAGGCGTTCGGCATCAACGAACGCGGCCGGATTGCGGGAAACGCGTTCGTCGATGAAGGCAACATCGGGTTTACCTACGACGTGAAGAAAGACCGGTTCGACCTCGTCGAGGACGTCGCCGGATTCGACATCACGATCATTTCGGCCAACTCGAACCGGGGCGACCTGGTCGGCAGCGTCGTCGATGTGACTGCGGATGTCCAGAGCGGGCTGCTGCTGGACAAGCGCGGCAACGCCCACGTCTTCGATCATCCGGATGCCGTCAGCGGCACGTCCGCGCGCGCCATCAACAGCAGCGGCACCATTACCGGAATCCGGGATTCCTCCGATCCGGATGTCATTCTCGCTGGATATATCTACGACAGCCGCACCGAGACCTTTACCGACATCGTGCCCAGCGCGCTCACGATCCCGCAGGGCATCAACGCCCGCGGCGAGGTGGTCGGCAGTGCGATCTTCTTTACCGAGAACGACCCATGCAATCCGGGCGCCGCGCCAGGCGGAATCGTTCGCTACGGTTGGTTTCGATCGGACGAAGGGGACGTGCGCTTCTTCACGGTCAACGGCTCCCCCGCCAGTGCGCGCGGAATCACCGACTCCGGCACGATCATCGGATTCACCCCCGGCACCGAATCGGTCGGCTTCGTGACCGGGATCCCGGAAGGCCAGTGCATGGACATCAGCGTCGGTCCGGAAGAGGTGGTGGCATTTCCGGGAGCGAACCAGACGTTCGCACAATCCATCACGAACTCGGGCACGGTGGTCGGCCAGTACGTGGACGCCGACGGCGCGCAACAGACCTTCGTCGCCACGCCGAACTGAACCACCTCCACCGGGGCCGGCCCGGACTCTCCAGGACCCCGGCCTCGCGCCGGGGTTTTTCGTGTCGACCGAACAGCGCGATCGGCGGCCGAGGTCGTTCTCAGGCGTCCCAGTCGTCCCGGAACACGAGATCCGAATCGGACAGACAGAACAGGTGGGCAATTCGGAGCTCGCAGGGCAGACCCGTGCCGGGGTTCGATTCAGCCCAGGAAGTCCCGGCGAGATTGGCCTGGCCGGTCTCGCCGCTTCCGGTCGATGTGGCCCAGCCACCGCAGGTGTCCGACGAAACCGTTCCGTCGAAGAGCGTGCCCGACCAGGCCTGTTGCCGAGTGATGAAACTGCCGTCCGACGCGCGATTCAACGCCGTCAGGGCGCCGGCCCCGTCGCGGAGTGAAGCCAGGTCGTCGGCGAATCGTACGCCATCGATCCGGGCCCAAGGAAGATCCGGATGATCGAAGCGGTTCCACGCCGGTGTGCTTCCCGCGCTCAGAAATGCCTTGAACGAGCCGCTGTCGTACAGGCCGGCTTGTGCCGCCAGGTTCCGACAGACCCGGTCGCCACCGGCAACGCCGGCGATTCCGTCGGCCTCGACATTGTCCTGCATCGCTCCGAAGACACGAGCCGGCGAGATGAACGCCTGTCGGATTCCCGGTGAATCCGGGACGATCTCGGCCGGTTCGGTATCGACGCGGAAACAGGCAAGTCGACCGCCGGTACCGCAGCCGAGGCCGAACCCGGAACCCCAGTTCGACGAGGTCAACTCGGGGAAGCCGGCACTGACCGAACCCGACTCGCTCGTGAACCCCGAACATGTATTGGCCGCGGTCCCGAACTCGTTGCTTCCAGTGATCACGGCGCCGGATTGCCGCATTCCGCTCTCATCGAGCCAGAGCGGGTAGTACATCGTCTCGCTTTCCGGGAAGTGCATTTCGACCGCATCGGGAAACACCGGCCGTGAATCGGGCCGGAACCAGGGATTGCTGTCGCCCGGCGCCGGTGGCGCACCCAGCCCGCAATCGTCGAATCTCCTTCCAGCCAAGCCCTGGATGCGGCAGTACGCATCGTCGGTGCCGTCGGACAGGTATGCAGCATAGATCCCCGGCAGCCCCGCCGCGTCGGCCCGCGTCTGGCAGATCGCGTCGCCGGCGGCCAGGCCGATCTGCCCGCCCGACTCCGGCCAGGTCGAGAGATCGGCCGTTCCTGTCGTGGATGTCAGGAACACGAAGTTGTCGGACGCGGCCGCGGTGCTGCAACCTAACGCCAGACTCGCCGACAGCAGGATTGCGGAACGAACCTGTCGAGTGGTCATGAACGTCTCCCTTTCATGGAATGGCTGCACGCCGGCCCTCCCGGTCGAGAATCCACTTCCCTCGGCATCGTGCCACGGCCGAATCACCGGATCAATGTGCTTTGGAATGATCAGCGGGATCGGCTCCCTGAAGGACTGCGCGGCCGCGATGTCGAGCGCCGGCGCGGGCCGTTCGATTCCGGGCCGAACCCGGCTACTATCCATATCGGGCCTCGAACGGATCGCACCGTGGAACTCCAGGGCAGCATCACCATCAACGGCAGGAGGTACGAGAAAGGCGACACCGTGCCCTGGTATGCGATCTACCCGTTCTTCATGGTGCACATGGGCGCGTTCGGCGTTTCCGGCTTCTTCATGGCCTATTCCGCAAAGGGCGCGCCACTGCCGTTCCTTTACCTGCACGGTGGCTTCGCCTGCCTGGTCTACCTGGTCTTCTACATGACGCTGTTCGGCGTCGACCGGGTTCGCTGGATGTTCATCAACGCCGCGCTCGGCCTGTTCGGCATCTATGCACAGATCGACTGGATCCTGGCGCTGTTCGACCGACAGGCCGGCGACTACTCGGTCTGGCAGCACGCCATCCCCTTCCTCTACTACGTGCTCTACACCTTCCTGCTGCACCAGATGGTGCTGGACGTTTTCAAGGCCCGCAGCGACGACCGCAGGCGCCGCCGCATCGATGGGCTCTACATCGTCGTCTCCGTCCTGGTCTATGGCCTGATCTGGCTGAGTCAGCGCTGAGGCTGCGATCGCCCAATCCGGACGCACCCGGCCGCCCACCCCGGTGAAGGCCGGCGATGCGGGTTCGCGTATGACAGCACGAACCCGCATCGAGTCCGCCGTGCCGGACCTGGAGCTTCGACAATGGACCGTGCAAGGTCATGGATGGCGGCCTCCCTGCTGGCCGCCCCACTCTACGCGTTCGCGCAGCCCGCCGAACTGGTCTCCCGCCCCGCCGACGCCGACTTCTTCGGCGGCTTGGGCAACGCCAATTCCGGCGGCCTCGACGCGTGCGGGTTTTCCGGCGACGGCAGCCGGCTGGTGTTCTTCAGCTCCGCCTTCAATCTCGTTCCCGGCGACGCCAACGCCACCATGGACGTCTTCGTCCACGAGCTCGGCAACCCGACGCTGCAGCTGGTCAGCCGCACCAGCGCCGGCGAACAGGTCGACGATTTCACCGCGGGATCGACAATCAGCGCCGACGGACGCTACGTGCTGTTCGAGTCCAAGGCCGGAAACCTCGGCGTGGTCGGGGCGTTCCAGGGCTTCCGCCGCGACCTCGATACCGGGACCACGATCCCGATCAGCTTCGCACCGGACGGCAGCGACCTGCCCAACGCCAGCCCGACGGACCTGTCCGGCGACGGCAACCTGGCCCTGTTCACCGCCGACGACCAGGCCTGGCTGCGCGACATCGCACAGGGCACGACAACGCGAATCAGCGACGGCATCGACGGCCAGGGCGCCAACGACCTGGTGATCCGGCCCCGGATCTCGGCCGACGGCACGCGGGTGGTCTTCTACAGCCCCGCGACCAACCTGGCCGTCGACGACACCAACGGCCTGCGCGACGTCTTCCTGCACGACCTGTCGCTCGGAACGACCTCGCGCATCGAAGGGATGGGCGGTGCCGAGCCGGACGGCGAATCGGAGCTGGCCCGGATCTCGGGCGACGGCGCCTGGATCGTGTTCGAGTCCGACGCGACCAACCTCGTGGCAATGGACACCAACGGCGAGCGCGACATCTTCCTGCACGAAATCCAGACCGGCGTCACGACCCGGATCAGCGAGGACGCCAACGGGATCGGCGGCAATGTGCTCTCGAGGCGCCCGTCAATCAGCGAAGACGGACGCTTCGTGGTGTTCGAATCCGAAGCCGACAACCTGGTTCCCGGTCTGACGGGCATCGAGCGTCGATTGTTCCTGTACGACCGCCAGTTCGACACGCTGACCCGGATCGCGGAGGACGCGGCGTTTCCCCTGTCGGCCTGCGTCACCAGCAGCGGGAACACCGGCTGGGTGGCCTTCGCGGCGAACGATCATCCCCTGCTTCCGCCGAATCTGACCCATCTCCAGCTGATCCTCGAACCGTTCACGTCCAGCGACCCGGACGGCGCCGACCGCGGCAGCGACGCCAGCGTCGTGGTGTCGCGAAGCGACCCCGGCCTGCCGGTCAACGTCGGCAACGGAAGCAGCCTGCGCCCGGCGCTCGCCGCCGGCGGAACCCAACTGGTCTTCCGCACCAACGCCGGCAACCTGCTGGGCGAGTCGCCCGGCGGCACGCAGATCGTCCGGCTCGACCAGGCCACGGCCGCGCTGGAGACCGCCTCGCTGGGGTTCGACGGCGAACCCGCGGCCCTGGCGTTCCCGGCCACCAAACCATCGATCAGTGCCGACGGCAACCGCGTCGCGTTCCGGAGCCGCTCCTCGAACCTCGTCGTGGACGACACCAATAACGCCGAAGACGTGTTCGTCCGCGACCTGGGCCTGGGTCAGATCGCGCGGGTCAGCGTGTCCGGCACCGGTGAAGAAGCCGACGGCGGCAGCGACGATCCGGTCATTTCCGCCGACGGCAGCGCCGTTGCCTTCCACTCAGACGCCAGCAACCTGGTGCCCGACGACACCAACGGCGAAGCCGACATCTTCGTCCGCCAGCTGGCCGGCGGCGTCACCGAGCGCGTCAGCGTGAACGCCGACGGCAGCCAGACCGACGAGGACAGCGAGAACCCGGACATCAGCGGCACCGGCCGCTTCGTGGTGTTCGCGTCGCGCGCCGATCTGCTGAACCCGGGAGGCCCCTTCATCAACAAACAGATCTGGCTGCGCGATCGCCAGCTCGGTATCACCGAATTGATCAGCGCCACGCCGGGCGGCCAGCCGGGCAACGGCCTCAGCGACCAGCCGAGAATCTCCGCCAACGGACGCTGGGTCGCCTTCCGGTCGACGGCAGACGACCTCGATCCGACCTTCCCCGTTCTGCCCGGCACGGCGATCTACCTGCACGACCGCCAGTCCGGCATCACGTCGCTGATCAGCCTCGACGAAACCGGCGCCCCGGTGCCGGTGGATACGAGCGGCACGCCGAGGCTGGCCGCCGACGGCAGCGCGGTGCTGTTCCAGCGCTTCATCGACCCGGGCGACGGAACCGACGGACACGCGCCGACCCGCGGCGCCCCCGACGGCACGCTGTACGTGTTCGATCGGGTCGCACAGACCACTACGCGCGCCGATCCGGTCACCGTCGACGGCGCGGCCCCGGACGAGCTGGTGGAGCCGGCCGCGATCGAGCCCGGCGGCCGGGTTATCTACGTGGTCAGCTTCGCCAGCAACCTGGTGCCGGGCATGATCAACGGCGAGCAGGACATCTACCGCATCGACCTGGATGCGATCTTCGATGACGGCTTCGAGACTCAGCGGCCCTGACCGACGCGGTACCGCCGCCGACCGCAACGGCGCAGTAGCCGATCGCGCCCGGCCTCAATCGTCTGACTCGACGGCCTCGAACCGGGCCAGCGGCGCCATCCGGGCCCGGTTCAGCGTCAGCGAACCGTCCTCGCCCACGCTGAAATTGTCGGCGGTGGTCAGCACGTCGGTAAAGCGGTCTTCGACCGTCATCTCCGGGCAGGCCATCATCGTCATCGCCAGGTTCGGGCCGAAGGTGATCCGCTGGCCGCTCTTGATCGCGTAGGCACCGTTGAACACGTTGCACGATCCGTTGCCGTGCACGCGGTCGTCCTCCGGGTCGAGTTCGAAATGCGGCACCGCCCGCAGGCCTTCGGCATCGACCGGGGCGCCGCCCAACTCGACCAGGCGCCAGCGGCGTCCTTCGATGCGCGGATCGCCGAGGTGCTGGTCGAGCACGACGTTGGCGCCGCTCTCGGTCACGACACGCTCGCCCTGCCCGTCGAGCAGGAACAGGCGATGCTCGCCGACCTGGTAGCGCACCGACTCGCCGTCGTCGGGAATCAGCGTCACGGCGCTCCCGCGGTCGTTCCATTCGAAGCGGCCCTGCCCGGTTTCGGGCACCGGCGGCCCGTCGATCGGCCGGCTGCGGCGTTCGAAGCGCCCGTCCGCCGCCAGCGTGATCGTGACCTCGGCGTCCGGACAGTCGCCGCACGGCTTGATCCCGGAATAGGTGCCGGGCCAGTCCAGCGACAGCCGGCTGGAATCGGCCGGCGTGACCGAACCGTCCGACATCGCATCGGGAGACGACGGACGAATGTCGTCGTCGCCCGCTGGATCGACGGCGTCGTCGTCCGGCTTGCTCATCGAGGCCGAACCGGGCGCTGGGTCCTGCTCGGCCGCGCGTTCCGTGCATCCGGCGAGGGGCAGCGCCAGCAGTCCGATCAGCAGTCCGACCGGGAGCCCGTGGAACTGGAGTTTCATGGCATACCACCGTTCGAGAACCTGCGTTGCATCCTAAGCCGAGCCGCGCCCCGGTTCCAGCCATCCGGTCCGACAATGCTGGAGGTGCCGCGCCCGGGGGGTGCGGGTTGCGGTATCCTGTTGCGAATGATTCTTACTCCGGAACTGGCTTGACGACCGGAGACCCCGAAGCCCTTCGAAAAGGAACTCCGTCATGCACAGGCTCAACGCCATCCTCATCGCCGCTCTGCTCGCATCGTCCCCGGCCGTCGCCGACGAGCGCCCGCAGCACTTCCGCGGCGCGCCTTCGGAATCGCTGGAACAGGCCATGGACCGTTTCGCCGCGACCAACGCGTCGATCGCCGAACGGCTGGCCCGCGACGAACTCGACCTGGCCGACCTCGCAGCGATCCACGAGCTCACCTACACGCTGGAAAACGCGCTGGAGCGCATCGACGAGGAATACGACCGGCTCGAAGAGGAACTCGAGGCACTCCACCTGGCTTCCGAGGGCGCCGACGTCGAGCGCGCGCGTGAACTCGGCCGGCGCTACCTCGAAAACGCGGCGCGCTTCCTGCCCTGACCAACCGGCCCCGAACGCAGGCTGGCGGAAGACCGGACGCCGCCCGCCGCGACGGTCCGATTCACTCCGGGATCACGCCTGCTGGAGATGCCCTGTTACGGTAAGTGCTCACACGTACATGGAGCGATCGAAGATGCAACAGGTACTCAAGGGTGAGCAGATCGAAACGGGTCCGCTCGGCGACCTTCAACTGGCGCAGGGCAAGCGTTGCGGACTCCGCATCTGGAAGGACCACATGACAGAGAAGAAGGACGAGCGCACTCGCCCCTACGAAATCGTCGGTTACGTGGCCAAGGGCGAAATCGTGCTGATCGTCGACGGCGAGACCCGTGAACTGGTCGAAGGCGACTCGTTCGTCATCCCCCCGCACACGTCCCATTCCTACGCCATTCCCCAACCGGCCACCGTCATCGAGGCGACCTCGCCGCCCGCTTCCCGCGAACTGGACTGATGCTTCACGCTGCGCGATGCGCGGCCTGGCCGTGCGTCACGTCTCGCCAAGTACCGCTTTCAGCGCCGCCGAGCGAAAGTGGCGGCGAGCGGTGATCGCGTAGAAGTTCTCGT
>Ga0102934_1001490_pt1 | contig 16381 bp, 14 predicted proteins | sample SalPonR2_A_D1_MG_FD_78175 | JGI IMG/M metagenome (GOLD analysis project Ga0102934, IMG submission 78175) | Salt pond soil microbial communities from South San Francisco under conditions of wetland restoration - Salt Pond MetaG R2_A_D1_MG | ecosystem: Environmental > Aquatic > Marine > Intertidal... | reverse complement strand
ATTATATAATTGCCGGTTCTATTACAGGCCGAGTTAAGGCCTTACTGGATGAACACGGTGAAAGAATCGATGAGGCTGGACCCGCGACACCTGTTATAGTGCTTGGTTTTGACGACGTACCAGAAGCGGGCGATTATGTAAGAGTCATGGAAGATGAGAAACGAGCCCGTGATTTAGCCGAAAGAAGACAGGAAAAAGAAAAAGAAGAAAGACTCAAAAAAGATTCTAAGGTATCCTTAGAAGACTTATATAGAAATATTCAGGAAGGTGAAATTAAAGAACTGAATGTAATAATTAAGGCTGATGTACAGGGTTCAATTGCAGCCTTAGAAAATTCACTAATGAATATTAAATCTGATGAGGTAAGTGTCAATATCATTCACACCGGGGTAGGAGCAATCAATGAAACAGATGTAAATCTGGCCAGTGCTTCTAACGCCATTATTATTGGTTTCAATGTACGACCAGGTACTAATGCCCGTAAAGCAGCGGAAAAAGAAAAGGTAGAAATTAAAACCTATCGAGTAATATATAAAGTAATTGAAGATATTAAAAATGCGATGTCCGGACTACTTGAACCTGAATATAAAGAGATTGTGGTCGGTCGTGTTGAAGTAAGAGATACCTTTAAAGTGCCTGATGTGGGAATAGTTGCCGGTGCTTATGTTAAAGAAGGTGAAGTTAATAGAAATGACTATGTAAGGTTGATAAGAAATGGTACGATTATTCATGAAGGAGAAATTAGTTCCTTAAAAAGATTTGAAGATGATGTACGTGAAGTAAAAGAAGGATATGAATGCGGTATTGGAATCGAAAATTACAATGATATAAAAGTTGGAGATATTTTAGAAATATATAGATATAAGGAGATTGAGAGATCCTTATAGAGGTGAGAAAAATGGCTAACGAAAAAAGAGTAAGAAGAATGAATCAATTATTAAAAGAAATAATCAGTAAGATAATATTGAGGGAATTAAAAGATCCCCGCATCGGATTTGCTTCAGTCACAAAGATAGATGTCTCAAACGATCTAAAACATGCCAAGGTGATGGTAAGTGTATTAGGTAGTGAACAGGAAAAGAAAGAAACAATGGAAGGATTAGATCAGGCCAGAAACTATATACAAAAACTGGTAGGTGAAAGACTTACTACTTACCATACCCCTAAGATAATATTTAGATATGATAATTCTATTGAACAGGGAGTTCACATCTCAAAACTTATTGATGAGGTAATTGAAGAAGATGAAAAGAGGCATGAAGATGGTGAAGAAGAATAATTCTTTACAGGAAATAGTTGAATATATAAAAGAAAATGATGATTATTTAATAATAGGTCATATAGACCCTGATGGTGATGCTATCGGGTCTATTATGGCCTTTAAATTTCTATTAGACCATTTAAACAAGAATTCCCTATTACTTTTACACAGTGACTTAACTAAAGAATATGATATATTATTTAAATACCTTAATTCCGATGAGTACTATATATTTAATAAGGGAAATGAAGAACAGTTAAAAGAATATAACAAGGTTATTGCCCTTGACTCTGCTAATATAGAGCGGTTAGGAGACTATAAACCTATTATCGAAAACAAGCAGATAGTAAATATTGATCATCATTATGATAACAGCCGTTTTGGGGACTTAAATTATGTGAATCCAGATGAATCAGCAGTCGGTAAAATAATCTATGATATGGTTGATCTCTTAGATATTGAGATCACCGAAGACCTAGGAACCGCTATGGCTTTAGCAGTATTGGCTGATACCGGTTCTTTAAAATACCCCAATAGTAACCCGGCCAGTTTTAGAATGATGGCCAGTTTAAAAGAAGAGGGGATTGATATTGTTAAAATCAATAGATTTTTACAGAGCTTTTCTTCTTTAAAGTATTTAAAACTGCTATCCGAGGCTCTTGCCAATATTAAAACGGCCAAACAAGGTAAAATAGCCTGGCTGGTGGTCAATAATCATACAATAAAAAGTATCGGTATTGATGAAAAAGAAATTAATAATCTAGTTAACTACCCGCGCGATATACGCGGGGTGGAAGTAGGTATTTCTTTTGTCGAAACGAAAAAAGACTTTATTGATATCAGTTTTAGATCTTTAAATTATGTTGATGTAAGTAAGATAGCCCATAAATTTAACGGGGGAGGCCATCCCCGGGCAGCCGGTACCAAGATTAAAGGCGCTTTAGAACAAACAGTTCGGGCAGTTCTGGATGAGGTGAAGAAAAATGTCTAACCAACCTGGTATAATAAATGTATTAAAGCCACCAGGTATGACATCATTTGATGTAGTAGGATATATAAAAAAGGTATTGCAGATCAAAAAGGCCGGTCATACCGGTACTTTAGATCCGGCCGCTGCCGGTGTGCTACCGGTCTGTCTGCACCGCGGTACCAAGATTATCCCCTATCTGCCGGAAGAAAAAAAGGTATATATCGCCAGGATTAGTCTTGGTCTGAAAACTGACACCTTAGATGCTGATGGTGAAATATTAGAAAAAGATAATAACTGGCAGAGTTTAGACGACAATCAAATTAAAGAAGCTGTCCAGTCTTTTTCGGGCGAGATTATGCAAAAACCACCTATTTATTCTGCTGTGAAAGTAAATGGGAGAAGACTTTACCATTATGCTCGTAATGATCAAGAAGCTAAGGTGGAAATTGAAGATAGAGTGGTAAATATCTATGATATCGAAGTATTAAATATAAATTTACCCCTTATTAAAATCAAAGTAAGCTGTTCGAAAGGCACATATATCCGTTCTCTGGCCAGAGACATTGGTAGTAAGTTAAATACTTTTGCTCATTTAAAAAATTTGCTGAGGACGGCCTCGGGGCCCTTCAAATTAGAAGATACGGTTACTCTCTATGAAATAACTAATGAAAATCTGGATAATATACTTATATCCCTGGACAGTCCTTTTGATTACAGACCGATGGAAGTTAAGGATTATGCCTATAAATTTGCTATAAATGGTACGAAATTGTTAATTAAGAACTTTAAAAAATGGCCTTCAGATATTACAATAGGGGAAAGGCTATTGATATATGGCAAAGGTCAATTCATATCCATAAGTGAAGTTAAAGAAGATGAAGACGAAAAAATATATATCCAACCTTTGAGAGTATTTCATGATGGAGGTCAGAACTAAAAATGAATATTATTAGAAGCAATACATTTGATCAATATGAAATAGATGAGAACATCATAGCTATCGGTTCTTTTGATGGTATTCATAAAGGTCATAAAAAAATATTAAATAAGACTTTAACTTTAGCTGAAAAGAACAATCTAAAAAGCGGGGTTTTAACCTTTGAACCTCATCCCCAGGAAGTTGTGGCCGATGAAGATAATCATTACTACATTACTTCCCTGGCCCAAAAAAGAAAAATTTTAAATGAAATGGGTTTTGATTATAACTTTGAAATGAACTTTACAAAAGATATTGCCCAGACCCCATTCGATGATTTTGTTAAAAAGATTATTGTAGATAATCTAAATACCAAACACATCGTGGTCGGAACTGATTTTACCATGGGTTATAAAGGGGACGGTAATATAGATGAGTTAATTAAATTAGGAAAAAAATATGGTTTTGATGTTACAGCAGTTGAACCATTGAAAATAGGTGATCATAAAATTTCCAGTAGTGTGATCAGAGATCTGATCATGGGTGGACGCCTAAAAGAACTAAAAGAACATCTTGACCGCAACTTTATTTTAGAAGGGGAAGTAGTTAAAGGATATGGTCGAGGTAAAAAATTAGGTATTCCAACCGCTAATATTAAACCTGCCACTAAGTATATACTACCCCCGGATGGAGTTTATGCAGTTTATGTTTATCTAAATGAAGATAAATATAAAGGAGTTGCTAATTTCGGACATAAACCCACCTTTGATGATGATGACTTTACCATTGAGGTTCATTTACCGGACTTTCAAGGAGATATCTATGGTGAATTTGTCGAAATAGAGTTGATTGAATATTTAAGAGGAGAGCAAGAATTTGATGATGTAGACGAACTTATAGAGACAATAAAGCAGGATATTCTTTACATCAAAGAGGTTCTATGATAAAATTATTCTGGTAAAATTAAATACCTTATACTAGGTTAAAGATTCCTCAACTTTTACTTGGTGTAGGGCGTATCAACAACTAGGAGGTGAAGTAAATTGATTTCTAAAGAAAGAAAACAAGAGATTGTGCAAAAGTATCAAAGAGATGAGAAAGATACTGGTTCTCCCGAAGTACAGATTGCTATTTTAACTGAAAGAATTTCTCAGCTTACAGACCATTTAAAAGATCATAAACAAGATCATTCTTCCCGTAGAGGTTTACTTAAAATGGTTGGACAGCGCAGAAAGCTTTTAAGATATTTAGAAAATAAAGATGTCGAAAGATATCGGGAATTAATCTCTAGTTTAGGTATTAGAGGTTAATTTTAATATGAAATTGTAAAGAGCGGGGTTCTACCCGCTCTTTATTATAATGAATAATTAATTTAAAGGAAAAAATAAGGAGGAAAAAAACGAATGACCAATACTTGGAAAACAGATTTTGCCGGAACAGAACTTGAATTTGAAACCGGTAAAGTGGCCAAACAGGCTAATGGTGCAGTTACTGTTAAATATGGAGATTCAATGGTTTTAGTTACTGCAACCATGTCAGAACCTAGAGAAGGTATAAATTATCTACCTTTGATGGTTAATTATGAAGAACGCGTTTATTCTATCGGTAAAATTCCCGGTAGTGTGAACAGAAGAGAAGGACGCCCACGTGATTTTGCTACCCTAACAGCCCGATTAATTGATAGACCATTACGTCCCCTGTTCCCGGATGGTATGAGACACGATATTCAGGTGATTACAACCGTACTTTCTGTTGACAAAGACCATGAACCAGATATCATAGCGATGAATGGAGCCTCAGCAGCTCTCACCTTATCTGATATACCTTTTGATGGTCCTATTGGAGGAGTTAAAGTCGGTTTAGTTGATGGTGAACTTGTTTTAAATCCAACCGAAGAAGAGCGGAAAAATTCAAAGTTGGATCTAACAGTTGCTGGAACAGAAGAGGCTGTTTCAATGGTAGAAGCCGGTGCTGATGAAGTTGAAGAAGAAGTAATCCTTGATGCAATTGACTTAGCACATGAAGAAATCAAAAAAATCGTCCGTTTCCAGAAAAAAATGCAGGAAGAAGCGGGTTTAGAAAAACAGGATATTTCCTTAGTAAATAATGTAGATGAAAAGATAGAAAAATTAATCAGCGATTTTGCTACAAATAGATTAAGAGAAGCTATCAATACCGTTAAGAAACAGGAACGCAGTGAACAAATTGATGAACTAAAAGAAGACGCAAAAGAATATTTGGCAGGCAAATTAGAAGATTATGAAGAAAAAGAAGAAGAATATAATAAAATGGTTGAGGCTGCCTTTGATGACCTCACTAAAAAGCTAGTCAGAAAAATGATTATTGAAGATGGTAAAAGACCAGACGGTAGATCTTATGATGATATCAGACCTATCTGGTGTGAAGTTGGCAACTTACCAAGGGCCCACGGTTCAGCTATCTTTACAAGAGGTGAAACCCAGGCCTTAAGTGTAGTTACCTTAGGAGCCAGCAGTGATGAAAAGACAATCTTTGGTCTTGGTGAAGATGAGACTAAAAGATATATGCATCATTATAATTTCCCACCCTATAGTGTAGGAGAAACTAATCCCTTAAGATCACCCGGCCGGAGAGAAATCGGACACGGTCATTTAGGGGAAAGGGCTCTCAAACCGATGATCCCTTCTAAAGAAGAGTTCCCTTACACAATTCGGGTTGTCTCAGAAGTACTTGAATCAAATGGTTCTTCATCTCAGGCCAGTATCTGCGGCTCAACCCTATCTCTTATGGATGCCGGTGTCAAGATTAAACAACCTGTTTCAGGAATCGCAATGGGTTTAATCAAAGAAGGCGATGACTATGCAGTCCTTTCTGATATCCAGGGGATGGAAGACCATTATGGAGATATGGACTTCAAAGTAGCTGGAACTCCCAATGGGATAACCGCCCTACAGATGGATATCAAAATAGGTGGACTTTCTAAAGATATCCTAAGAAATGCTTTAAACAAGGCAAGAAAAGGAAGACTCTATATACTAGATAAGATGCTGGAAGTAATTGATGAACCAAGAGAAAATCTATCCGAGTATGCTCCACTTATTATGACAATGCAGATTGATCCTGAAAAGATCAGACACGTAATTGGACCAGGTGGAAAGATGATTAATAAGATAATCGATGAAACCGATGCCCGGATCGATATCGAAGATGATGGTACCATCTTTATTCTAGCGGAAGGCCAGGAAAACGGTCAAAAAGCGAAGAAGATGATTGATGATCTAACCAGAGAAGTTGAAGTCGGCGAAGTTTATGAAGGTAAAGTTGTTAAAATTATGAACTTCGGTGCCTTTGTTGAGATCTTACCTGGTAAAGAAGGCCTTGTTCACATCTCTAATATTGCTGACAGGCATATCAATGAAGTATCCGATGTCTTAAGTGAAGGAGACGAAATCAGAGTTAAGGTAATCAAGATTGATAATAAAGACCGTATTAACCTTTCCATGAAAGATGTTGAACAGGACTTTGAAGTATAAATAATTTAATAAATAAAGATAACTATCTTTTAAGATAGTTTAAGAAACTTACCTCAAGTAAACTCCTTTAAATTTCTTAATTTAAAGGAGATGTATTGAGGTTGTTTTTTTACATATAGTTACATTTTTTGCCAATCAAGAAGGAGATGTTCAAAAAAATGAAATTAGGGAGACACCTTTCCATTAGCGGTGGTATTGATAAAGCAATTGATGAAACCATTGCAATTAATGCAAACTCTGTTCAGATCTTTACCAAATCACCCAGGAGTTGGCAGAAAAAAGAAATAAGTGAAGAAGAGATAAAAAAGACGAGAGAAAAAATAAAAAAGTATGAAATAAAAGCTTTTGTGGTCCATTCCAGCTACCTGGTTAACTTAGCAACCCCCAATGATGATCTATACTATAAATCCAAAGAAGAAATAAAAGAAGATTACCGCCAGGCTGGCCGGCTGGGAGCCGATTATTATGTCTTTCACCCCGGTAATTATGTTAAGTCTTCCAAAGAAGCAGGCATAAAGAGAATAGTAAAGGCTGTTAAAGAATTGCTGAACGAAGTTAAGAATGAGACTAAATTTCTCATAGAAAATACAGCCGGGGCCGGGACTGAGATCGGCAGTAATTTAGATGAACTAAAAGAAATAATGTATGAGGTCGATAATTTTACAAGAATGGGACTTTGCCTTGACCTCTGCCATTTATTTGCAGCCGATTATGATATTTCTAATCAAGCAGGTATAGAGGCTTTGATTCAAGAAGTAAATAATAAGATCGGCCTAAAACATCTTAATTTGATTCATTTAAATGATTCTAAATTTGAGTTAGGCACAAATAAAGATAGACATGCCCATATCGGCCAGGGTAAAATTGGCTTAGAAAACTTCGAGACAATTATTAACCACGAGAAATTAAAAGATAAATTATTTATAATAGAAACCCCCGCTTTTGATGGTGTTGATAAAGACATTCAGACTATACTTAACTTAAAAAAAGGTGAATGAATTGAATATAATAGATTATTTTAATAATGAGATTAAAAATCAAATAAGAGATGAGATCGATAATGCAAATGGAAATGAAGTATTTTTTCTGATTGAGATAGACTTTGATCAGGAAAAAATTAAAAATGTGGAAGTTTTAGCCCGGGGGAATCAGAGCATGGCCCCCGCTATTATTAATTCACTACCGAAAAATTCTATGGTCCTGCATAACCACCCGTCCGGTGATACAACACCTTCTGGAGCAGATATCAGGGTTGCATCTAAAGTGGGCGATAAAGGGATCGGTTTTGCAATTTCAGATAACAGTGTAAGTGAGCTCTATTTTGTGGTAGAACCGAAGGATATCGGGGAAGTCAAAGAGATAGATAAAGAGGAGATCCTTTCATATTTTAAAGATGATGGTCCCCTGGCCAACAATATGGACGGATTTGAATACCGGACCGAACAACTGGAAATTGCAGCCAATATTGTTGATAACTTTAACCAATCTGAGTTCACATTAATAGAAGCAGGTACCGGAATTGGTAAATCCTTCGCCTATTTAATACCGGCCCTCTATTGGGCTGTAAAAAATGATGAAACGGTAATTATTTCCACCAATACGATCAACTTACAGCAGCAGATTATGGATAAAGACATAGAATTTTTAAAGAAAGTACTGCCCTTTAAGTTCAAGGCTGACCTGGCTATTGGACGTAAAAATTATTTATGTATTAGAAAACTCAAAAATATTGGAAATGCAATGGTAGAAGCTGACCATGAGGAACAACAGAGTTATGAAAAGTTGGTTGAATGGTCCAAAAAGACTAAATCTGGCATGCGGAATGAAATAAAATTCAACTTAAAAAATTCCGTCTGGGATGAGGTGGCTTCGGAAAGTGATTACTGTATAGGAACTTTATGCCCCTATTATGACGACTGTTATTTTATGAAAGCCAGAAATGAACTATTTAATTCTGATCTTATCGTAGTTAACCACTACCTCTTATTATCCGACGCTGTAATCAAAAATTCTGGTTATTCCACCTTGCCTAAATATAAGAGTTTAATCGTTGATGAGGCCCATAACTTTCATGATGTAGCGACTTATCACCTGGGGAAAAGCACATCCTATAAATTAAACAACCAGATCTTTAAAAAATTATATGATAAAAAATACTCGATTATTCCCCGGGTAAGAAATAAGGTTGCCAAGCTGTCTATGGATAACAAGGAAGAAGTTTATCAGCTTATTGATCAAAGGATAATTCCGAAGATAAAAGATTTAGAGGAAAATAACAAAGAATATTTCCTGCTTTTAGATAAATTTTTTCAAAAGTATGAACACAGCAGTATAATTATTGCAGAAGAATTAAAAGAAGATGATACATACAAAGATATCAATCAAAAGGGTTTTAATTTTTACGATAATTACGATGAATTACTTGTTTATTTAAAAAGATTAATAAATCAGTTAAAAATGGTCGAAAATTATGATAAAATAGAGGCTGAATTACTTGAATTAAGACAGAACCTAAATACGGTTAATGATATGGCCTTTAATCTTCTTTTTAATTTAGAAGCAGATGATGAAGACTATGTATTCTGGTTGGAAAAGTACAGATATACTGACCGTTATGTAAGCCATATGAGTGCTTTACTGAACGTGGAAGGTCAGATGCCCGATATGTTATGGGATAAGTTAAGAAATGTTTTAATGACCTCTGCGACCTTAACGGTCAATGATTCCTTTGATTTCTTTACAGAAGCCTTAGGGATCAATAATCAACAGGAGTATATAGTTAATTCTCCTTTTAACTATGAAAAACAGAGTCGACTCATTATCCCAAATGATATTTATTCACCTTCTGATAATGCCTTTACAAGCCAGATTGCCGATGATTTAACTGATATATTAAAAACTTTTAATGGTTCGACTATGGTTTTATTTACTTCCTACAATATGCTTGATAACCTATACAAAAAGGTAAACCATAAATTAGAGGAGGATAATATAAATGTGCTTTCCCAGAGTAAATACTCCAGAAAGTATATTATGGATAAATTTAAAGCCGGTAAAAACCAGATAATCTTTGGTACCCAGAGTTTCTGGGAAGGTGTCGATATTGTTGGTAAAGATCTTAAATACTTAATTATTATGCGTCTGCCTTTTCCGGTCCCCAATGATCCCGTTAATGCGGCCCGGGTTAAGATGATGAAAGAGGAAGGCAAGAATTACTTTTTTGAATATTTTATTCCGAAAGCGGTCATCAAGTTCAAACAGGGCTTTGGCCGATTGATCCGTTCCAAAAATGATAAAGGAATTGTAATCTGTATGGATAATAGAATAATTAATAAAAGGTACGGCCAGGTATTTTTAAATTCAATACCTGATAGGTGTCCGGTAATTAAGATGAAATTAAGACAGATAATTGACTATGTAGCTGGAGAGGATTAAATATGAAAAATCAGGACAAGATAATTATTATAACATTACTAGCCCTCCTTATATTTACCTCAATAGGATCGGCCCAACCCCGTTTTACCTTGATTTATGTGGTGCAAAACGGTGATACAATCTATGATATAGCCAAAGAATACAATACAACCGTTGAACATATATTAGAATATAACCATATTGATAATTCTTCCAAGATCAATATCGGGGATGAGCTGGTAATAAAAAAAGAAGAAGAAGACAATAATGATAAAAATTTAAATTTAAATTACAGTTTATCACCCCATAACGACCGGACTGAAAATTTTAAATTAGATGTAGGACGAAATTATTCCGTAAGATATAATCCAGAACAACCGTTACCAGATGTAAATATACCACCGGATAAGATTATCCATTACTTTGTTGATTCCGGGGACACACTTTATGATTTAGCCCAGAGCTTTAATACCTCTGTCGGGGTTATCATGGCCTTAAATAATATGGAGAACTCCATTATTAGACAAGGACAAAAGTTAAAACTGCCGATCCTAAACCTTTCAAAAAGGCAGGTCTTGGCCAGAACGATTAGTCAATCTGATATTGAAATCATGGCCAGGACGATCCACGGGGAAGCTCGCGGTGAACCTTATATGGGTCAGGTAGCTGTCGGGGCCGTAATTATCAACAGAATTTTAAGTAATGAGTTTCCCGATACGATTAAGGGTGTTATTTATCAAAAAAATCAATTTACAGCCGTTTCGGACGGCCAGATCCACTACACACCCAATAATACGGCCTATAGAGCAGCTAGAGAGGCTATAAATGGGGTAGACCCTACGTTGGGCTCTCTCTATTACTACAATCCTGAGACAGCCCAAAATAAGAGTTTCTTTAATACAAGAAAATTTGTAGTTAGTATAGGAGATCATGTATTTGCAAAATAGGAGGCAAACGATATGAAAATAAAGGTAAAAAGAATGGGTGAGGATGTAAAGTTACCAGAGTATCAACATTACGGTGAAGACTGTGGAATGGATCTTATGTCACGCTATGATTATACGCTTAAACCGGGGGAATATAAATTAATAAAAACCGGTTTAAAAATTGCGATACCACAAGGTTATGGTGGATTTGTCTATCCCCGCAGCGGTCTCGCCTTAAAAGAAGGCATTACGGTCTTAAATGCCGATGGGGTAATTGATCCCGGTTACCGTGGTGAGTTGGGAGTCATCTTAATCAACCACGGTCAAAAAAAATTCAAGATCAATAAAAATGATCGAATTGCACAGTTAATTATTCATAAAACCTTTAATATAGAGTGGGATGAAGTAGATGAATTAGAAGATAGTAACCGCAGTGACGGCGGTTTTGGACATACAGGCAAAAATTAAGGGGGATAAAATATGGAAAGTAATGTAAAAGATCTTTCATTAGCTCCAGCCGGTAAAAAGAAGATCAATTGGGTTAAAGAAAAAATGACAGTTCTCAATAAAATTAAAGAAGAATATAAAGAAGACCAGCCTCTCAAAGGCAAAACGGTCTCAATCTGTTTACATCTTGAGGCAAAAACAGCCTATATGGCAGTTACTTTAAGTGAACTAGGGGCCGATGTGTACATAACAGGCAGCAACCCTCTCTCTACCCAGGATGATGTAGCTGCCGCCCTAACTGAATATGGTGTAACGGTTTACAGCTGGCGGGGTGAAACAAAAGAAGAGTATGATGAGTCTTTAAATAAGATATTAGAGGTGGAACCCGATTTAATAATTGACGATGGGGGAGACCTCGTAAGTAAGATACATAATGAGAGACCGGATCTGATCAACAAGATAATCGGGGGAGCAGAAGAAACCACAACTGGTATTATCAGGTTAAGATCGCTTGATAATAATAATCTATTGAAGTTCCCCATGATGTCAGTTAATGACGCACAGGCCAAGTACCTTTTTGATAACAGGTATGGAACCGGCCAGTCGGTCTGGGATGGTATCATGCGGACCACTAATATGGTAGTGGCCGGCAAAGATGTTGTAATTGCCGGTTACGGTTGGTGTGGAAAAGGTGTGGCCAGAAGAGCTAAAGGCTTAGGGGCAAGGGTTATTGTAACAGAAGTTGATCCCTTTAAAGCAATTGAGGCCAAAATGGATGGTTTTCGGGTCATGCCGATGAATAAGGCCGCTAAAACCGGTGATATTTTCATAACGGTAACCGGGTGTAAGGATGTAATAAATAAAGAACATTTTAAATTAATGAAAAATGGTGCCATTTTAGCCAACGCTGGTCATTTTAATGTAGAAATTAATGTAGAAGAATTAAAAGAAATGGCCGATGAAATAAAAGAAGCGAGAGAAAATATAGAAGGATATAAGATCGGTGATAAAACCCTTTATCTCTTGGCAGAAGGCAGGCTTGTCAATCTGGCGGCAGGGGATGGACACCCCGTGGAGATAATGGATATGAGCTTTGGTTTACAGGTTTTATCATTACTCTACCTATCCGAAAATGACCTAAGACCCGGATTATATAAGGTACCGGATCATATTGACAAGAAAGTGGCAAAATATAGATTAAAAGCGGAAGGGACAAAAATAGATTCGCTGAGTCCAGAACAAAAACAGTATTTAGAAAACTGGCAAATTTAGGTGAGAAAAATGTTAAAAATTAAAGTACCGGCAACTTCTGCCAATTTAGGGCCCGGCTATGATTCATTTGGTCTGGCTCTAAATCTATTTAATGAATATCAATTTAAAATCGATAAAGATATAGAAAAATTGTCAATAGATATAATCAATAACAATGAAGTTGAGGTAAATCTGAAAAAAGAAGATAATTTAATTTTAAATACTATCAAGTATCTAGATGAGAGTTTACCCCATAAGATAAATACACGGGGCCTACAGATCAAAGCAAAGCTTAACTATCCCTTAAATAGGGGGTTAGGTAGTTCTGCTAATGCCATAATTGCAACTATTTTTGGTTTAAATGAACTGTTTAACCTTAACTTAGCTAAAAAAGATATACTGTCTTATGCCCTTGAATTAGAGGGACACCCGGATAATATAGTTCCCACCTTAGTGGGAGGATTTACGATCAGCAAGGTAGAGGATAATGAACCTATCTATGAAAAATTTGAAATAGCTGAAGAGATGCAGATACTCCTGTTCATTCCCGAACTGTCCATTAAAACAAAGGAAGCCCGGCGGGTAATCACGAATACAATTAAAATTAACCATGCAACCCAAAATATTGCCAATGCCTCTCTCTTAACAGCCGGATTAATTAAAAATGATATTGAGCTGATGAAAAAAGGATCAAAAGATTATATCCACCAGTCCAAACGAATCGCTCTTAATCCCAAATTAGAAAAAATATTTATTGAACTCAAGGAAAAATTAGAAACCCCGCTATTTTTAAGCGGGAGCGGCTCAACCTTAATCTTTTTTTCTAAAAAGGATTTTAAGAACGAAAAGGAAATAATTAAAAATACAGCCGATAAATATGGTATTGTTAACTACTTAATTGAAACTGATGTTAATAATCAAGGTATAATAATAAATAAAGATGGTGATTAAAATGTGGAAAGGATTAATAGAAAAGTATAAAGAATTTTTACCAGTTTCTGATCAACAAGAGATAGTTACCTTAAATGAAGGTAATACTCCTTTGATAAAAGCTGACTGGTTTAATAAAAAGTATGGTTTTGAACTTTACTTAAAGTTCGAAGGGGCCAACCCGACCGGTTCTTTTAAAGATCGGGGTATGACCCTGGCTGTAACAAAGGCATTAGAAGAAAAATCTAAAGCGATTATCTGTGCTTCAACCGGTAATACTTCCGCTTCAGCGGCTGCTTTCGGGGCCCGCAGTGGATTAAAAACATTAGTAGTGGTACCGAAAGCCAAGATCGCTAAAGGGAAGTTATCGCAAGCTTTAATATACGGGGCCCAAATTATACCAATCAAAGGTAATTTTGATAAGGCCTTAGAAATAGTTAGAGAATTAACCGATAAACATGCCTTAACACTGGTTAATTCCTTGAATCCTTTCAGAATTGAAGGTCAAAAAACAGCTGCTTTTGAAGTGGCTGACCAGCTTGACCGAAAGAAACTTGATATTCTCGCTTTACCGGTCGGCAATGCCGGCAATATTACTGCCTACTGGAAGGGGTTTAAGGAATATAATAAAAAAGGGATAATAGATTATCTACCAAAGATGTATGGTTTTCAGGCAGCTTGCTCAGCCGCAATGGTTGAAGAAAGGGTAATTGAAAATCCCGAAACGATTGCGACTGCCATCAGGATTGGTAATCCTGTTAATAGAGACAAAGCAAGAAAAGCACAAGAAGAATCGGAAGGATTATTTGAATCTTTAACAGATGATCAGATAAAAGATGCTCACCGACTACTTGCAGCCAAAGAAGGGGTCTTTGTGGAACCGGCCTCAGCTGCTCCTGTAGCAGGACTAATTAAATTAAGCAAAGAGAAAAAAGAGTTAGTTCAAGGTAAAAAGATTGTAGCTATTCTGACCGGTAATGGCCTGAAAGACCAGGAGTTTGTCTTAGATAATTATTCTATTCCTAAAGCAGTTGAAGGTGATTTAGAAAAGGTAGAAGCGATTATAAATTTATAGATAAAGAGGAAAAACGGAACTGTTCAAGAAATATAAACTAATAAAGCAGAAAACCCTTTGGGAGGGGGTATTTAATTGAAGATATTTAACTTTAATTTCCTCGATGATTGGAGGGCCAAGATATATTATATTCCTGTAAAATATAGTATATATGCCCTAATAATTTCAGCGGCTGTTTTGTTATTAGAACAAAATTATCAACCTTATTTAATAAATATCTTACCTAATATGTTTTTTACTCCCCTGGAAATTACTAAAACGATACTATCAACAATCGCTGGTTCTCTATTATCTATTGTTACCATATCTTTTTCCATTATCATGGTTGTATTAACTACATATTCTACTCAATTTTCACCTAGGACCTTACAGGATTTTCTAAAATCAAAACTAACATTGCAGACCTTAGGGATCTTTATTGGGGGATTTATATATTCAATTGTCACCCTGATGTTTTTAAGTTCTGATGGCCAGACTGTATTTTTATCAGCAGCAGTCGGTGTAATTATAGTAATATTTTGTCTTATTTACTTTGTGATGTTTATCAACCATGTTTCACAATCAATTCAGGTCAATCTATTGATCGATACCTTAACTACAGAGATCTTAGAACTGGTAGACAATGTCAAAGAGTTTAATGAAGCCCATGAAAATATTAGAAATGAACCACCTGCTAATCTGGATTATATTTTAGAAAAAAGCCAATATAGTATTTATTCAAAAGAAGTGGGCTTTATCAGGGATATTAATGATTTAAAGCTGTCTAAATTCGCCGATGAACATAATATAGTAATCAATGCTGAACGGATGATTGGTGATTATGTAACTAATAATACGAAGGTATTTACCATCTATTATGATATAGAAGAAATGGAGATGGAAGAATTAAATGAAGAGACCCTATCTAAATGCCTTGACTTTATCCTGGTGGGTAAGGAAAGAAACAAGAGTAAGGATATTGAGTTTGGAATCCAGAAATTAACCGAAGTAGCCTTAAGGGCTATCTCTCCCGGTATCAATGACCCCAATACAGCCATATTCTGTATTAAACAGGCCGGGATGGTTTTAGATAAGATTGCCAAAGCTAATATTGAAAACACCTATTACTATAATGAAGATGATGAACTTACCTTAATATTTGAAGATATCAGTTTCGACTATCTCCTATATAAAACATTTTACCAGTTAAGGTACTATTCAATGCGTGATGTTTCAGTAGCTGCTTCAATATTAGAGGCTTTAATAATCATAGCAGAAGGTAATGAACAAAAAATAAAAGATATCACCTGGGAATTTGGCAACTATATAGTACAGGGTTTTGATGAAAATATATTAGAAGATCTTGATAAAAAATACATGAACAGCAAAATAGAAGAGCTGGCTGTGATGACAGAAAAATCTAAAGGAGCCGGAATCTACTTTGAATAAAAATGGGAGGTGTCTAAAATAGACTACAAAGACAAAAACTTTTATCAAAAAACAGTTACAGAAAGCTTTGAGATCCTTAATACTTCTGAGAAGGGACTGGAAGAAAAAGAAGCTGAAAAAAGGTTAGAAGAATATGGTGAAAATAAGCTTGTCCGCTTAAAGAAAACACCTGAAATCATAAAATTCCTATTACAGTTTAGAGATGTACTAATGATCATCCTCTTAGTGGCAGCTGGTATGTCCTTTATTAT
>Ga0102934_1001488_pt1 | contig 16386 bp, 12 predicted proteins | sample SalPonR2_A_D1_MG_FD_78175 | JGI IMG/M metagenome (GOLD analysis project Ga0102934, IMG submission 78175) | Salt pond soil microbial communities from South San Francisco under conditions of wetland restoration - Salt Pond MetaG R2_A_D1_MG | ecosystem: Environmental > Aquatic > Marine > Intertidal... | reverse complement strand
GGCAGAAAAAGAAGTAGGAATAAGTAGGAAACACATGAGTTCAATACTATCGGTGCAAAACTTAACTACCCGTTTTCACACCTTTGACGGAACCGTGTATGCGGTGAACGGGGTGGATTTTGAGCTGCAGCCCGGCGAGACCCTGGCGGTAGTTGGCGAGAGCGGCAGCGGAAAGAGCGTGTCGGTGCTGTCCCTGTTGGGACTTTTGCCGGCGGAGTCGGCGGAAGTAAAGGGGAGCGCCCGCTTTCAAACCAAAGATACCCAGACCGACCTGCTGGCAATCTCGAAGGAAAAACTCAATAAAATTCGCGGGAAACACATCAGCATTGTATTTCAAGATGCCCTGCGATCGCTCAATCCGGTGTTAACCGTGGGCGAGCAGATTAGTGAATCCCTGATGACCCATATGGGCTACAATAAACGCCGGGCCTACACCCGAGCTGTGGAGCTGCTGGAAAACGTGGGTATCTCCTACCCTGAAAAAAGGTTCTACTCCTATCCCCACCAGTTTTCAGGTGGAATGCGGCAGCGGGCTATGATTGCAATTGCGATTGCCTGTGAGCCGGAAATCCTGGTGGCCGATGAACCTACCACCGCCCTGGATGTGACCATTCAAACCCAAATAGTTGAATTGACCCGCCGCTTGCAGCGCGAGATGGGTATGACCGTCATTTGGATTACCCACGACCTGGGAGTAGTAGCCGGTATTGCCGACCGGGTGATGGTAATGTATGCGGGAATGCCGATTGAGATGGCAAAAGTAGACGACCTGTATGAGAACGCTCAACACCCCTATACCGAAGGCTTGCTGGGCGCCATACCGGAGGTAGGTGAGACAGAGCAAAACCGATTAATAAGTATCGGCGGCGCCCCACCGGACCTGTTTGAGGCCCCGAAGCATTGTCAGTTTGCCTGGCGCTGCCCGTATGTGTTTGAGCGTTGCTGGAAAGAGATACCCCCGAACTACCAGGTGGAAGAGGGACATTATACGAAGTGTTTTTATGATATGAGCAGGCAACAGGCCAGGGACGAGGAGTAGGGCAGTGGAAATAGTTCAAGTAGATAAGATATCAAAACACTTTCAGCTGAAGCGCAGTTTTCTCTCCTTAGGTCGTTCCCCGGTGGTCAAGGCGGTGGATAACATCAGTTTTTCTATTGAAAAGGGGGAGACCCTCGGCTTAGTCGGGGAGAGCGGCTGCGGCAAATCGACCCTCGGCCGGACTATTCTACGCTTGTATGAACCGACCGACGGGATCATCCGCTTTGAAGATACCAATGTATCGGAACTGGGCAGAGAGGATCTGCGGAAGTTCCGTACCAAAATGCAGATTGTCTTTCAGGACTCCTATTCCTCGTTGAACCCCCGCCATCGCGTCGGTGATATTATCGCCGAACCTATGATGATTCACACCGAAATGGAGCCGAAGGAGATTAAAGACAGGATATTTGAGCTGCTGAAGCTGGTGGGCCTAAAGCCGATGCACGCCCAGCGCTTCCCCCATGAGTTCTCCGGAGGTCAGCGCCAGCGCATCAATATCGCCCGTGCCCTGGCCTTGTACCCGCGCTTTGTGGTCTGTGACGAGCCTATCTCCGCCCTGGATGTGTCCATTCAGGCGCAGGTCGTGAACCTCCTGCAGGATCTGCAGAAAAAGCTCGGCATCACCTATTTGTTTATTGCCCACGACCTGAGTATGGTCCAGCACATCTCCGACCGCATTGCAGTGATGTATCTGGGGCGTATGATGGAGCTGACCACCAGCCGCCAGCTCTTCGACGACCCCCTGCACCCCTATACCCAGTCACTTATCTCCGCCATACCCATTCCGAATCCTAAACGGGAGCGGGAGCGCGGCCATATCGTGTTGGAGGGAGAAGTCCCCAGCCCGGTCAACCCGCCCGCGGGATGTGTGTTTCACACCCGCTGTCCCGTGGCCGAGGAGAAGTGCAGCCGGGAAGTCCCTGAGTACCGCGAAGCCAAGCCGGGGCATTGGGTAGCCTGTCACTTTGCACTGGACGATGACAAGGTCAAGATTCTGTAGCAGTTCAACTTGCAGCGGCCCCCGGAGGGTATATTTTTGCGAATCACTCAAAAAACTCGAAAAAAGTGAGCATAGAGTTCTTCACCAGAAGATTTATTCCGTATTATACTTTCTTGACCGGGTACTACCGGTTTGTTACACTTCTCGAGTAAACTAAGTAATATGAATGCTGAAATAGTTGGCCAATTTTTTATCTCACCAAACTGGTTTAGAACAATTCTGGCCGTTGTTCTTTTCTTCTATGCAGTGAGGTTGCCCCTTCGTCCCCCCTGTTTTGTGGCAATAAGTGCGATTCCCCTGGTTTTTCTTTTTCGAGATATTACCCTCTATTTTTTTGCATCCCAGATAATTGTACTTACTGCTGAATATATAGTGATGTCTATCTATTTATGCTGGGTGTGCGGATACCGTAACCGGCGGGAAGGAAAGGTGTACGTTCTAATTGTCTCGCCGGTTATGGCTGTCGTTACTTTCTTTGCTTTGCTTACACATGAAGCTCCCGTATGGGATGTAATGCATACTCTTTTAGTTTTGGTGACCTTTATATTTCTGATGCAGCAAATTTATAACGTATCCACCAAAAATGTACGTGATGGTGAGTTTGTCGAGCATATGCGAGGGTATTTCTCCCTATATTATGTCGTTATTTTACTTATGGAGATGTTTGTCGAGATTGACTCTTATATTTATTCAGGCTTGTTGCTATCAGCTACCTATTTAGTGCATTTTACCGTATTTCGTATGTACTACGTACAGGATGCCCTGGAAAAGGAAGAAAACCTTCAGTTTACCCGTTCCTACATCAATTCCGTGTTCGATTTTATCAAAAATATAAATGAAGCCCTCTCAGAGCACAGTGCGGTCCAAAAGGTACTTGATTTTGTGATTGACTCGGTTATGGAAAACACCCATGCCGACGGTGGTGTGATTCTTTTGTATAATAAGGAAGATCAAAAACTGCGGGTGCGGAGCATTTCCGGCTATTATCCGCCCCCCTTTCGAGTCCCCTCTATTGTTACCCAGAAAATCGGAAAAATTGATGCTTACTTCAAATCTAAAGCCCTCTCTTTAGATGGTACGTATATAGGACGGGCTGCGCGGGAGCAATCCCCTCTCTATATTCCCCATGCGGAAAAAAGTCCGGAAATCCGTGAACTCATCAAAGATGATATCAACTACTGCAGTTCCTTGATACTAATTCCCCTGGCGGTCTCCGGGCGTCTTTATGGAGTATTGAGTATCGTCTCCAGGGACCCGGAGCACAGGTTTAGCGAGCAGGACTTTGAGCGCACACAGGTATTTGCGGACTACACTTCTCTTACAATGGATGCGCTTTACAACTATGTTGAACTGGTCGAAAAGAGGGAAATTGAACGGGAAGTAGAGATTGCCGGCGGAATACAGAGGAACCTTTTTCCTAGAGAGTTGCCTTCGGATTCACGAGTTAAGATCTCTGCACAAACCATTCCTGCGCGAGGAGTGAGTGGAGACTACTACGACATAATTCAACTCCCGCAGGACAACAGAATGGGAATATTGGTATGTGACGTAGCCGGAAAGGGTATCCCCGCCAGCCTGGTAATGGTAATGATCCGAACAATTTTGCATCTAATCGCCGGTGAAAATCATAGCGCAAGTCAGTTTGTTTCACTGATAAATCGTGGAGTTGCCGGAAATGTGGGTATTGAGCGTTTTGCTACCCTCTCTTTTATGATTCTTGATCCATACAGCGGTTCTGCAGAATACTGCAATGCCGCCCATCATCCCCTGCTTCTGTATAAACCCTCGGATAAGTCCTTTCGGCAAATTGATTCTGAGGGAGTGCCCGTCGGAATCGATTCCAGCTGGGATTATCCTCAAACTTCCTTCCAGGTTGAAAAAGATGATATCCTTATTTTTTATACCGACGGTATCACTGAGGCAATGAACCTTCAGGACCAGCAGTTTGGTTTTGAACGTTTGAAAAAAGCGGTGGTCCAAAACGCCGATCTTGATCCGGAGGATCTAAAACAGGGCATATTTGATGCAATAGACGAGTTTGTGGGGAAGGCCAGCCAGCACGACGACGAAACTCTGATCATAGTTAAGAAAAACTAGACTGTCCCGAAGCTTTGGGTTCTCGTGGTGACCGTCCTTGAGATTACTCTGTTGACTGGTCGGGGGAGGAATAGGAGGTGAGAACCGATTTTACTTTGACCTGCTTGAATCGTCCGATCTTTCCAGCGAGTGCTCCGATTTGATCGGTAGTGCCTTCGACTACCAGTGAAATTAAGCTTATTCCGCGATCGTGCAAGGGTACACCCTGGCGTCCCAAAATTATATCACAGTAGTCGGTGAAGAGGCTGTTCAAGCCTGGAATAGAGTTGCGGTCCTCCACTAGTATTATGATTGAACCTATTCGTTTTTCCATTTGTATCTACCTCTTGATTGTAAGCAGTAGTCCAAGCACAACGGATAAAGCTACCGCAAAAAGCACCCGCAGTTCTTCGGGTAACAGAAAAGTTATTGTGTGAGCTGGAATCCAGAAAAGGGGTATGGTTTTTTTGAAGACAAAGCCCCACATTTTTTCCCAGTTGATGCTTTTTAACAGCGGCAAGAGGGTAAATCCTTTAAGTGGGAACCTCCCGCTGTTCTGCGCGATATAGGTGTCGGTGAGATGGTGTGTCATCATCATCATCGGGGCAAAGATGATGTTCATAAAAAATGAGATAGTAAAGGCGTTGAGCAGGACCATGCCCGGCCCTTCAGGTACGCTGCCGGCGAAGAAGGTACCGGTTACGCCCTGGGAGAAGATCCCAAAGGCGATCCAGATAAATACTCCAAGTATTCCCCACACGACGGCCTTCGGCAGGAGTCCGAACTGCGGGGGCAGGTAGACCCCCCGCTGCAATCGGGATACCAGCATTTCTCCGAAGGTTGCCAGTACCGCAAACTTTATGAAGGAGAGTGTTGCAGGTAAGCGCAGGTATAATTGGCTGTAATGCCGGTAGGTGACCGGCCAGAGGAATAGGGCTATTATAGCTGCGATAAACAGCACTACTGTCCAATCTAGTTTTCTGAAGCTTGGTGGTTTTTTTCTCATAAGTCCTTCTACTATAGCATTTAAAAAACTGAATATACAATGTTGAATTTAAATGTATTCTGCATTGTAATTTAGCTTCCGTGTGGCACCAAGCTTCGACAAACTGGGAGTCAGCTGCCGAGTTCCCAGGATTTGAGGTAGTCCTGTTGGTTTTTAGAAAGCTCATCAATTTCCAGCCCCAGGGAGGCCAGCTTGAGCTCGGCTACGCCTGAGTCAATTTCCTCGGGTACGCTGTAGACCTTTGGATTGAGGGTGCCGGCTTCGATTAAGTAGAGCAGTGAAGAGACTTGCAGGGAGAAGGTCATATCCATTATTTCTGCGGGATGTCCGTCACCAGCGGCAAGGTTTACGAGTCGGCCCTCGGCAAGGAGGTAGACTGAACGGCCGTCGCCTAAATCGTATTTACGGATGTTTGTCCGGACTTCATCTTCAAAGGCGGCGAGCTCCTGGAGGTCGGGTTTGCTGATTTCAACATCGAAGTGGCCGGCGTTGCAGAGAATCGCACCGTCCCTCATCTGCTGGACATGCTCTTTTCGGATTACATCGGTGCAGCCGGTTACGGTAATGAAAAAATCACCTTTGGAGGAGGCCTGTTCGAGGGGCATTACTTCGAAGCCGTCCATCCAGGCTTCGGCGGCTTTTACTGCATCTATTTCACAGACGACTACCCGGGCGCCGAGGCCCTTTGCGCGCATTGCGACTCCCTTGCCGCACCATCCATAGCCGATAACTACGGCGGTTTTGCCGGCGACTACCAGGTTGGTGGTACGCATAATGCTGTCCCATACGGATTGGCCGGTGCCGTAGCGGTTATCGAAGAGGTATTTGCACATTGCATCATTGACGGCGATCATGGGGAATTTCAGTTCGCCGGCTGCTTCCATTGCTCTGAGTCGGTGAATGCCGGTGGTGGTTTCTTCGGCGCCTCCGATGATATTCTCGAGGTGTTCCCGGCGGCTGGAGTGGAGGGTTGCCACCAGGTCGCCGCCGTCGTCTATTATGAGGTCGGGTTCAAAGTCGATTAGTGTGTTGATGAAGCCGTAATACTCCTCAGGGCTTGCTTTGTATCGGCTGTGGACTTCGATGCCCATGGAGGCGAGGCCGGCGGCGACGTCGTCTTGAGTGGAGAGGGGATTGCTGCCGGAGATGACGACTTCGGCCCCGAGGTCGCGAATCACGGTAGCCATGTAGGCGGTTTTTGCTTCGAGGTGGAGGCAGATGGCAACTCTGCGTCCCTTTAGCGGTTTTACTTCCGAGTTGATTTCTTTTATTTGGTTAAGGATGTCCATTCTTTTTGCGACCCACTCGATTTTTTTTCGGCCCGCCGGTGCAAGTTCCGGGTTCTGTAAGGTGGACGTTTTTATTTTTGATTTGTGCCCGTTGTTTTCTATCATTGCAATGCTCCTCGTGTAATCAAAACTCGTGGATTATTTTCTATCCAAACCCCGCAGGTCTGTAAGAGTGCATTTTTTAAAAAAGAATTTTTAAAACAGCACTCCGATCCAGGCGGCGGTATAGGTAAGTCCTATTATAAACCACAACGGCCAAGATAGAAAGCGGTGTTTTACCCGGCGGCTGTAGTGGGGATATTCACGGGGAAACCAGGTGCGCAGGTGGCGCTCTTCGCGGAAGGCGCCGATAAGCTGGACGGCGGCGGCGAGGGCCGACCAGGCAAGGGCATAGACCGAATGAAGGGCGATCCCGAAGCCAAGGGTGATGAGGATATGACCGGTATACATTGGGTGACGGCGAAGAGCAAAGGGGCCTCTGGTGATAAGGTAGCGTGGTTTTTGTGAATGGCGGTTTCTGCCATTTGCATCGGGGATTTTTTCACGGGCGTGGCGGATAGCATGGGCGGCCCTGTGGGATAACATGCGGCCATGATAAAAAAGGAGAAGTCCGATCAGAAAGCTTGCAGCTTGGACAGGTGTGAAGCTGAATGGTCCGACGGAGAGGGTATTGAAGGAGTTGGATAAGAAGTCGGCCTGATCTAACCAGCCGAAGCCTTCGGGACCGACGGAGCTTGCAGGTCCTACAGAGCCTGCAGAGCTCACAGATCCAGGGCCTACAGAACTTGTGGGGCCGGCGGATTCTGCAGGGCCTGGGCTGTAGGTCTCAAGGGGGACTATCAGTTTGTTGAGGAGTCTGATACCCCAGCGGGCGGCTGCATAGATCGCGGAAAAGAAGAGAGAGGACACTAAGAAACGAACGCCGAGAGAAGAGAATCGACCGAAGGAGAGGTCCCAGGTGCCGTTGAGTGCCTTGTGCAGTTCCTCTTTACCGGTGGGGGTAAGGTGGAGGGATGGGGTGTCGGAGGATGGTGTTTCTACAGCCAGGTTCTTTTCAAAGACTTCCTTGGCGGCGGTTTCGATTTTTTGGTCTCGGCCGATTTGTTCGTGGAGTCCGAGGGCGCGGAGTGAGGCTATTTTATTAAAATCGGTGGCGGCCTGGGCTTCTTCGAACATCTGCCGGCGGGTGGTGATGTTTCCTTTTTCTATTTCGAATAAAAACCAGCGTACAAACTGACGGTGGCGATGTCGGTCGAGGCGTTGGAAACCGTATTTGCTTAGGTCGAGGTCTTCGTCGTCGCTGCTGCGGAGAAGATCGATTAAGAGTTCCACCGCACCCTTGAGAATGAGTACGGCGACTACCATCCCGACAATTTGATCGAGCAGGATTATGTCGAACTTTGCGGCGATGAGGCCGGCGGCGACTCCGCCTGCCACAATTATGTGGTTGCGGGAGTCGATGGACTGTGCGATGAGGGGGATACAGCTGTGTCTGAGGCCGGAGAATTTCTGGTAGACCCATAGAAGGGCGCAGAGTCCAGCAGAGATTGATACGGCGATAAAGGTGCCGATGTCACCCTGCAGGGATACTGGGTGGATGAACCGGCTTATGGCTTCATACAGTGAATAGAGCCCGGTAATTCCCATAAATACCAGTAGAATATAGCTGGCTTGTCGCTCTCGACCCGATCGGACACCGAAAAATACGAACAAACTGCTGATTCCGTCCATAAGAGTGTCGAGGGCATCATTCAGAAGGCCGACGCTTCCGGAGAGGAGCGCCGCGGGCATTTTTACTGCTGCCAATACAAAATGCACTAGTAGGGTGACTTTTGAAACGGTTTGGGGATCGCTTGCTTTTTCAAGTAGATGTCCGCTGCGTTCAAGGTCTTTGAGCATGAGTTCTGCCTGCTCACGGCCGAGTTCAGTGACGGCATACTGCTCACCCTTCTCCACTATCCATCCCCGGGAAATGAGGTCCTGCAAGTCCTGTTTTATGTGTTCGCGCAGGTCGGAGGCATTTAATCCGGAGGGGTGGTTTCCCATCACTTCCATAAACAGGCCGAAGCGGCGGGCTACAATGCGGTAATATTCTTCAAGCTGATGCAGGGTTCGTGGTCCGTCAATCAGTCCCGCGGCAAGAAACCAGGATTGACCGTATTCGTTGTGAAGTTTCATGGCTGATTGAAATTTGCGCGGATGGTAGATCCGGGTTTAACGTCTTCGGTTAGCCACACATTGCCGCCGATTACCGCTCCCTTGCCGATTCGAATCCGGCCGAGCAGGGTTGAACCGGAGTAGATAATGACATTGTCCTCAAGTATCGGGTGCCGTTCGATGCCCTTAATCGGCTTGCCGTTTTTATCCAACGGAAAGCTGCGGGCCCCGAGGGTGACCCCCTGATAGAGACGGACATTCCTTCCGAGTACTGAGGTTTCACCGATCACTACCCCAGTTCCGTGATCTATAAAACATCGTTCCTCTATTTGGGCGCCCGGGTGTATGTCGATACCGGTTTTAGAGTGGGCTATTTCGGTGATGATTCTGGGTATGAGGGGGATGTTCAGTGTGTAGAGTACATGGGCTATGCGGTAGTTTGTGAGGGCTTGCAGGCTGGGGTAGGCGAAGATGGTCTCTCCTACGCTCTGGCTGGCCGGATCCCCTTCGTACGCGGCTATTGCGTCGGTGGATAAGAGATGGCGGATTGTCGGGAGGTGCTTGATCAGCTGTTCTACGGCATCTTCGGCCTGGATTCGGCATTCCGAGCATTGGCCGCTGGAGCGGTGGCCGCATTCGAAGCAGTATCCTCGAAGGACCTGTTCCGATAGCTGGTGGTAGATGTTGTCCAGCACTGCCCCGATGTGGTAGTGCAGGAGACGGTCCTTGACGCCGGGATCGCCGAAATAGCCGGGAAAAAGCACCGCCCGCAGCTCTTCAATGATTTCTGTAAGGACTTCTATCGAGGGCATTGGCACTTGTTCAAATCCGTGATGGTAGATACTGCTGAGCACTTCCCTGGTAGAAAGCTGCTTAGCTATATCCTCAATAAATAGGTCTTGTTCTTCGTTACATTTTGTCTTATCCATACTCTATCCTCATGCCTGCCCATGGTAATTGTGGTCTAAATCGTAGAGCGGTGTTGATAAGTAGCGCTCTCCCCCGGAGGCCAGAAGGGCCACAATCAATGTGTCCCGATATTCCTCACGGGCAGCTGCTTTCAGGGCGGCCGCTACAACCGCTCCGGAGCTTATACCACAGAAGATGCCCTCTTTTCGGGTGAGTTCCCGGGCTGTATCGAAGGCTTCGTCACTGCTTACCGTAATTACCTCGTCAAATACCTCTGTATTGAGTATATCCGGAATAAACCCGGCGCCGATTCCCTGAATTTTGTGTGGCCCCGGTTGTCCTCCGGAGAGTACGGGTGAGTCAACCGGTTCGACTGCACAGATGCGGATGTCGGGGTTTTTCTGCTTTAATTTTTCCCCTGTTCCGGTAATGGTGCCCCCGGTTCCGACGCCGGCTATAAAGAGGCTGATTGTCCCCTCGGTGTCCCTCCATATTTCCTCGGCGGTGTGGTCGCGGTGGGCCTGGGGGTTTGCCTGATTGGTGAACTGTCCGGGGATAAATGTGTTGCTTAGGCCCGAGGCGAGCTCTTCGGTGCGGCGGATCGCGCCTTTCATTCCTTCGGCGGCGGGGGTGAGTTCAAGTTCCGCCCCGTAAGCCCGGATTATTTTGCGTCGCTCCTCCGACATGCTCTCCGGCATTACAATTATGAGGCGATATCCCTTTACCGCACATACCTGTGCAAGGCCTATGCCGGTATTGCCGGAGGTCGGTTCAATTATCACGGTTTCGGGGTCAATTTTGCCTGTTCTTTCGGCGGTTTCAATCATCGAGAGGGCGATCCGGTCTTTTACCGAACCGGCGGGGTTCATATATTCCAGTTTCACCGCTACTTTGGCGGGCAGATTTCGGGCCAGCTCTGTGAGCTTTACCAGCGGTGTGCCTCCTATGAGTTGGTTTACGTTTTCATAGATGTTCATAGTTATTCTCCTCTGTCGGAGCGGCGGTTGAGCGCCCCAATGCCTTGAAGCGAGGTTTGTCTTCTATCTTTTACAGGGTAAGGAGATCCCCTTTGGTAGTCAAGTTCTTTTCTGTGGGGTCAGGTCCTGTCCGTGGAAGCGGGGAAGGATGGCTGGAAATGAAGTTGATGGGCTATTCTTAATATATTTCTTACTATGAACAAAGCATTTACTTTTTTTGGGTACCTGTTATAGTTAAAATAGAGAAAGAATTGCAGTGGGGAATGACTTAAGATTTACACCGTGGTTTCATAAACTGGGTCTTAAACCCTTTTTCAAGGGGCGAGAAAATTCAAGAATTAAAGTTTCTGTTAGTGAAAAGGTCTTTCGAAAAACCGGGGGGGGTGAAAAATAGATTTGCCAAACTATAACTGTCAGACTGGAGCTGAAACAGAAGGCATCAACCTATAGATCTATAGATGGAATCATAACTGCCTAAGAGGAGGCCGGCATGAAAAAACAAAAGTTACATGCGGGTATTGTGGGGTCGGGTTTTTCGGCTTCATTTCATGTTGAAGCGCTTCGCCGTGTGTACGGGGTGGAGGTGGAGCTTAGTGGAGTATATTCGCCCAACCGCGAGAACCGGGAGGCTTTCGGGAGAAAAAACGATATTGAAGTTGCAGGTACATTGGTTGAGTTGATTGAGAAATGCGATGTAGTTCATGCTTGTGTCCCCCCGGCTGCACATGAGTCGGTAGCAGTACAGGCCCTAGAAGCGGACAGAACGGTTATTATTGAGAAACCCTTTACCGGGTATTTTGGTCCCCCCGGGGGCAATTCTTTGGGCAGCGGTTCACAAGCTTTGTTCTCCGGAGATACTTTTCCTCGAAAAGAGGGGCTGGAAACTGCGATGGGAAGTGTAAGAAGACTGTTGTCGGCTGAGCAGCACAGCAAAGGAGGGATTTGTTATGCCGAGAACTGGGTCTATGCCCCGGCAGTACAAAAAGAGCGTGAAATTATAGAAAAAACGGGCTCACAGATACTCTGGATGCATGGAGAAGAGTCCCATTCTGGTTCCCATTCCCAGTATTATGGAATATGGTCGCACTCGGGGGGCGGATCTATGATTGGTAAGGGAGTACATCCTTTAACTGCGGCTTTGTATTTGAAGAAGGTTGAAGGGCGAGCACGCGGAGGTGGTCCGATTAGGCCTTCTACGGTAAGTGCCCGGACCCATGCTATTACTCGTTCGGAGAATTTTATAGACAAAGGACATGTGCGCACTACATATACCGATATTGAGGATTTTGCCGCGATCCATGTGGTTTTTGAGGATGGCACCTTCGCCGACATCTTCGCTTCGGAGTTGGTCCTGGGGGGCGTCCACAACTGGATTGAAATAGCGGCCAATAATCATCGGGGGATCTGTAATATCAATCCAAACAACGCCTTTCAAACCTACAATCCCAGGGATGAATATTTTAACGACATCTATGTGGTGGAGAAAACAGGGACAAAGCAGGGGTGGGCCTTTACCTCTCCCGATGAAGATTGGTTTACCGGGTATCAACACGAGATGGAGGCTTTTTATCGAGGTGCGGCATACGGCGAGGGGGTGGAGGCGGATAGTCTTCTCGCCGCCGATACTATATCAGTTGTGTACGCCGGGTATTTATCCTCCGAGCAGAAGGGGACTGAAGTTGAGGTGCCCCAAGTATGAAAGCACCTCGTGTATAATAGGAAAAAAGAGGTTCTGCCCCTATATGACGGCATAATATTAAGGATTACATTGAAATTTGGCGGTCTTGATAGTATGCTTCTATCTGTATTCAACAAAAGGAGGGACAGGTATGCGGTGGAAAATATGGTGTGCGGCGGTACTTTTGATAGGTCTGCTGGCAGTTGTATCAGCGGGGGCCCAGGAGGTATCCGAAAAAAAGGATATTGCGGTTTTTAATTTAAGTTATGCTGATTATTCAATTCCAAAAGGGGCCCTTGGTTTAGTGGACCAGTCGATCCAAAACGTATTCATAGATCTAGGGCGTTTCAACATACTCGGCATGAAATATCGATTAAATTCGAACGAAATCGATGAGTTTATCAGTAAAATTAAAGAGCTGAAACAGGAGAACGTTGAGATACCTGAAGAGGTACGTTTAGGTGAAGAAACTTTTACTGAAGCGGACTTCAATAAATTGGTTGGCTCTTTCATTGTAGTGGTGCCGGTAATGTCCTACTACAATGTATACGAAGAGGGAAACGATTACGAAGCGGAAATTCAGGTTTCCTTTACCTTTATAAAGGTTGATACCTCTGAAGCCTTCGCATCTTTTCAGATAGATACCAGCGCAAGTGGAGATAACCCGGATAAGGCCGTAAAAAGCGCGGTGGATATGATTCCGATGCAGCTGCAGTATGAACTGCGCAGCATACCCGAGTTCCAGCTGAAGACTGGTATTGTGGAGATTGACGGCAGAGAGATAATTATTGAGTTCGGTCGTAATATGGGGGTGAGGGTAGGTGATGAATACGCCCTTACTGAATCCAAGATACTCTCATCCGGTTTTACCCGCACCGAAGAGACTGGACTGTTTGTGATAAAGGATGTGGACGAGCAGATCTCTACTGCAACCAAGGTGTACAGCGGAAAAAAACCGGGGATCGGCGACCAGATGAAGGAAATTCCCCGGCTTGGAGCCAACGCCGAAGTGTATGCTCATGTCCTCCAGGATAATGCACCGGATGGTATTGATAACAGGTTTGTGATTGGACTCGAAGCAACAGGTACCAGGGGCTTTTATGACTGGCGGCCTATAGCAGGAGTGGAAGTGCCCCTAGGAGATAATTTCTTAATATGGTTTCCGGTAATATCATATGTCGGTATGGAATATAACCTCCGGCTCGGCCGTTTGAGTATTGCTCCTTCCGCCTCGGTTGGTCTTGGAGCAATGGTGCCCATAATTGGGGACGAAGAGTTTAGGGAGAGCTTCGAGTTTCTTGCCAGTTTCGGAGGGACCGCTAAGCTGAGTGTAAATTATCTGATAAACAGGGATATGATGCTGAACCTGAATGCCGGGTACAGTGCGTATATTGGGTTCTTTGATGATTTCTATTTTGATGGAGATTTGTATACCAACCCTGCAGATGTACAGGGTTCATTTGTTGGGGCGGGGTTAACCTTTAAGCTCTAACGGAGTATTGCTACAAAGGCCGGCCTTTACGGCCGGCTTACTAGTTTGTGTGAAAACCGGCGACCCTGCCAACGAACTTGTGAAGGGGCTGTAAAAGGTAAAAGTCTATGAAGGATAATAAGGGTATTTATTTTCTTTTGGTTATGGGTTTCTTGTCTCTCCTCTTTATGACCTCCTGCTCCATCGATAAAATGGCCACGTCTATGGTAGCAGACGCCGTCTCTTCCCCCCAGGGAACCTCGGTGTTCAGCAGTGATAGTGACCCGGAGTTGGTGAAGGATGCCCTTCCCTTTGCACTAAAAATGTATGAAAGTCTGCTCCAGAGTGATCCCGAGAACCGCAGCCTGCTGGAGGCCTCCGCCGAAGGCTTTATATCCTATGCAAACGCTTTTATTCATACCCCGGCGAGTATGTTGGAGTATGAGCAGCTTGATCGTCAGAAGGAGATGCTGCAGCGGGCACTGAATATGTATATTCGCGGGCGGGATTACGCCCTCCGTTCTCTTGAGCGTGCCCACCCCGGGTTTCGGGCGGCCCTTGAAGAGGGAGGGGGTGTTGAACAGCTGAAAATGATGGATGCCGAGGACCTGCGTGCCCTCTATTGGGCTGCCGCCGGATGGATGGGGGCCGTTTCGGCGGCCGGCTTTGATATGGGGCTGCTGATGGAGTTGCCCAGACCGGTCGGGATGGCGGCACGGGCATTGGAGCTGGAGCCGGGGTACCAGGAGGGGGTCCTGCATTCCCTCTTTTTAGAAATCTACGGCGGGATACCCGACGCCACCATGTTGTATGGGAGTTCTGAAATCGGCAGCTATGCCAAGGAGGCGTTGCGCAGGTTTTATGCGGAGGGTATGACTATGGAAGAGAAAGCCCGTTTTCATTTTGAAAGGGCGGTTTCTCTTTCGCAGGGGCAGGCTGTTGGCCCCTATGTAGCCTTGGCCGGCAGCTTTGCGGTAAAAAATCAGGACGCCCGGGAGTATAAAAACTTATTGAATAAGGCCCTGGATATTGATATCGAAGAATACCCGAAGCGTCGGCTTGAAAATACTATTCTCCAGGATAAAGCACGCTGGATGCTCGAACATATCGAAGATAAATTTTTAGTGCTTGATTCTTGATTGATTCTTAACCCTGCCCCAGCAGGGGCGCTGAAGGGCGCGGGCCATCTCGTGCCACCCCAGGCCGGCAGAAGAAGACAAACCACAGCAGAACATCTTGATCCACAGCAGGCTGCCGCAAGCCGCCCCAAGTTGTTTTTACTGTTCGGGGTTGTAGTGGAGCTGAACAACAGTCCCCTGTGAAAAATCGACGTCAAGTTCACCGTCTATTTGCTGTGCCAGGGACTTCATTATGCCGATTCCACTGCCTGCCTCTGGGGGTGAATCATCTGCTCCGCCTCCCTCTTCCGGCTTTGTTGAAGGGGGTGAAGGGCCCTTTACTGCAGCCGCTCCGACGCCGTTATCGCGTAAAGTGAGTTTTTTGGTCGGTGATAACTCCTTAAACTGTAGTGTGAATATCCTTTTGCCGGAAAATTCGGGGGGAAAGGCGTACTTGAGGGTATTGGTAAAACTTTCAATGGTAATAAGAGCAAGGGGAATTGCGTTCCTGTTGTGCAATTCCACTGCTTCGATTTCCGGTTCTATATAAACCTTTTGCTCCTGTACCGGCGGAAATGACTCAAGAATAGCGACAATTTTGGAGAAAAGGTATTGCGAGCTGATAGTGGTATGTCCATCGGTACCGGATTTTTCATTTAATAAATAAAAAATCTGATTATACGCCTCTATAATGGACAGCATTTCGGTACAGATATAATGGGCTTCTTCGGTTTTGAGCTTGTCCATCTTCAAACGCATCATACCGCTCAGCATATTCAGAAAATTTGTGGTTCGATGGCGCTGTTCTTTAAGGCGGATTTCCGCGGCGGTGTTTATAGCGGGGCCTTTAATTTTTTCGTGGGAATCAGACTTTCTATCACTCATTGGCGGTACCTCCACAAGGTTTTGTAAAAAGTTATTGATGGAAAGGCGCTTTCCAATTAAGCCGAGTTTTTTTCGTATGTTATGGCGATGAAAATCTACCGACTTTTTTGAGATAAATAGCCGGTGGGCAATTTCCTTGGAGGACAGGCCCTGAAGAATGAAGATGGCCACCTCCTGCTCCGTGTGGGTGAGGCGGTAGTTGTAAAATTGCCGGTAAAACAGTCTATGGTAGTGTGAATGAAGCACATACCCCCGGTCCTTTGAATCCCCATCTTCATTATCAGGTTCGATCAGAACGATAAATAACTCCTTGTCGTCAACTGCCAGGGGAATAATGCTTTCACTTACCATCTTTTCTGTAAGAGGAAGAAGGCCCTGTTGAAAGTGTGAATGAATTAAATCGAAGTTATCCCTTGTGTAGTCTTGGATAGGGCAATTCCCGCAGGGGGCAGTCAAATTCCATAGGGCGTCATAACACCTTTTACCGATGAGGCGGGTGTGATTGAGGGCGGTCCGTGTCTGTTCAAGACACGCCTTCTGTGAATAGGAGATATGTTGAACTACAAAACTCCCGTCAACCATTAGAGTACAATGGCTGCAGTGCGAATCACCCACAAAACCCTTCACTAAAACACTAACACCTTTATTATCTACAATTTTGTCATTTGTATAAGGACAAATTATAGTTTGTAAACGATGCAAAATAAATACCAGTTTTATACTAGAATTACAGGATCTGTACACTGGATGCCCGTATATTTCCGCCCGGAAACAGCAGCTG
>Ga0102934_1001486_pt1 | contig 16407 bp, 12 predicted proteins | sample SalPonR2_A_D1_MG_FD_78175 | JGI IMG/M metagenome (GOLD analysis project Ga0102934, IMG submission 78175) | Salt pond soil microbial communities from South San Francisco under conditions of wetland restoration - Salt Pond MetaG R2_A_D1_MG | ecosystem: Environmental > Aquatic > Marine > Intertidal... | reverse complement strand
TAATCAACAATTTAACAACGTACACCTTCATGAACGAAGTGAATAATGTAACAATTCAACAATAGAACAATGTAACAATTCAGTAAACATCTCTAAAACTCCAGCTACTGCCAGCCTCAGCCTTAGCCTCAGCCTCAATTCAACAATAGAACAATTTAACAATAGAACAATTTAACAACAAATCTCCCACAAACCCCAGACTCTAACTCTAACTCTTCCTTAGCCTTAGCCTCAGCCTCAGCCTTAGCCTCAGCCTTAGCCTAATTTTAAAAATTAATCCCCTGCTTATTGTTCGTATATTTCATCAGCAGTTCGTATCGCAGTTTACGGTATGCCTCAACCATCTCATCCATTTTGTTCCAGGTATATTCGGTAAGGTACTCTCTGGCTTTTTCATGATCTTCACGGTATAATTCCAGCGCTTTCTGATCAACTTCCTTCAGTTCCTCGAAAGTAGCTTTTTCTAAAGAATCCCTCACCGGCTTTACATCTTTCCAGGCATCCTGCCATTTCAGATACATGAGATTATCGACAAAATCATACACCCAGCGGGCCGAATTCTCATTATACTTTTCAGGATTATAATTTTTATACAAAGGATTGATCTTAGTTACCCCGGCGTAAATGGGTACGTATGGCCCCACATACTCATTGTCTTCATACACCCAGTAAATTCCACCTATCGGATCTGGATATTTGCTTCTCAGCTCTGTTACCATGCCGAATCCACCCCTGGCTACATTCCGTCGGTTATTTATATCCAGCAACTTACGCATTGCGGTTGTGGGGAAAGGTGTTGTTAATGGACTTTTAACCATTTCTCCCTTTTTATTGGGAACATACCAGTCAGGATCGTTGGCCATGTCGTATATTGTACCCTTGAAAACCGAACGCTGAAAATCCATCACATCTTTCACATCAATTTTCTGGTTTGGTTTTACAGAAAAAGGATAGAGATCCAAATCTTCCACATACTGAATATAGGGATTTTGTGTCTCGAAAGGATTGGTTGTTCGTCGTTTTGGATACTTAACCCTGTCAGGAGCATATTTTGAATAAAACAACCAGAATCTGCCGGTGGCCCATTCCCTGGGAATCGGTGAATAGACATCCTGCCAGATAAAAGGTACATCTCCGTCAGGATCATACCAACCTTTTTCAATGGCGAAAGATTTATAATTGGGTGATGCCATACAACCGGCTTTTGTAGTATCAATGCGCTTTATTGTGCTCCAGTTGGGAATCATGGCTGCATGATCATCGGGTACTCTTTTGGCAGCCCATAAAGCACCAGGCTTTCCGCTGTTTCTTTTCCATCCCGGACCAACGCCCATCACTTCGAATATCCAGACTTCCTCAGGATCAGCAATGGCCAGTGCTTCCGATTCTCCAATACAGGATGGAAGGAAACCATATTCTTCCATCAGACTTCCGATAAGTTTTACAGCATCACGAGCGGTTTTACATCGCTGCAGGGCAAAAATTTCAGCCTGTTCAACTGTCATGATCTGCTCATTCTCCTCTCTCTCAAATTTCAGCTCTTCGCGCTGACTCATTGTACTTTCGCCAATAGACAACTGGTATTCATTTATGTGTGGCAAAGCAGAATGAATATATGAATAAGTTTCTTTAACCTGTGGAATGTGACCAATCACTTCTCCATGATCATCCAGCGGCAGATCAACTCTTTGAATACCCCAATAAACAGGTGCTTTTGCTCCGTCGGGGAAAGTTTTCCGTGGAATCACACGCAGCCTGCAGTCTTTTCCTCCATCGCTGTGTGAAACAATTACTGAACCATTCGGTGTAGCGTCTTTACCGGCCACAATAACTGTACATTGCAGTTTTCCTTCCTGGGCTCTTAAGCCGTGATTAAAGGATAATAAAAGAAAACTAAAAATAAAAACTCCTATCAATTTAAATACATTCATAATTATTGGTTTTATTTAACATTCATTTTGAGGTTATCAATTTACATAATATCTGAAAAAGTCTTTTCTGCCTGATAAAATTTTATTCACAAATTTTTTAACCAGAAGATGAGCCCTCCTGGTAGTTCACATATTTGTTGTGGAACTCTTCAATAATCTCAACAAATTCTCCTGGAAGAAAATCGTAAGCTTTTTGAGTAATCTCTTCCGGGATGTTCTTATAATAAGCTTCTGCAATGGCACCACTTATACAGGCCATTGTGTCGGTATCTCCTCCCAGCGACACAGCATTTCTCACAGAACTTTCATAATTATCCGACTCCATAAAGGCAATAATGGACTCAGGTACAGAATGCTGGCAACTAACTTCAAAAGAATAATTTTTTCTTATATCATTCAGCTTTCTATTCAGATCATATTGAAAAGTTTTTTGGATATAATCTGCTATTTCATTTTTTGAATAACCTTTTCGGGCTAAAAAGACAGATATAGCAGTTGCCTGCGCTCCCTTTATGCCTTCAGGATGATCATGAGTGGGAATGGCTGTTTTCTCGGCTTCCTTTAATACATTGCTTATACTATCAAAGGCCCACCCCACCGGACTAACCCTCATTGCCGAGCCATTACCCCAGCTTCCATAAGGTCCTTTTATCATTCCGGCCAGCCATCTCATAAATGTGCCACCATAACCGGCATAAGGGTATTCATTTCCAAAAAACCTCAGATTTTCACCATAATCTTCTCCCCGGAGAACAGAACAGGCAATTGCTAATGTCAGCACAGTATCATCGGTAAAAGAATTATTTCGCGTAAACAAATCAAATTCAGTGGTTTTAACTGGGTTTGCTTCAAATCGTGATCCTATAATATCTCCAATAACTGCTCCCAGCATAATTACAACAGACTGTTTATTAATTCGGCATGCTCAGGAAATTCTTTAAGCAATTGTTTTTTGGTATACATTTCACTGTCTTCGTATTCGAAACCGGGTGTCATATTACAGCTAACAAGTGAATAAGAATCCGGTTCGGCAACCTTCCCTCCGAATATTGTATTACCAGGCACAAGCAATGAGAATTTTTCTCCTTTTTCAGGATCAGGGCCCAGAATATGTTCTTCAACTCCCTTATCAGGGTCAAGGAAATATAGTTTCATTGGTGAACCATAATGAAAGTACCATATTTCATCATTTTTCAGTTTATGAAATTTTGAAAAGATGCCTGATGGCAACAAATAATAAATATTGGTAGCTAAATTGCGGTTCCGGAATACTGTTTTATGTCTGTAAGTTTCCCTGAAAAAACCACCTTCTTCGTGTTGTTCAAGTTCAAGTTTATCAATCCAGTATTTAAAATTATATTTATTCATAAACTTTTTTTTACATCCAATAAAAAAGCACAATCACAAATATATCAAATTTATCTGTCAAAACATTTTAATCTATTTTTGATATTTTTGCGCTTTATTAGTATTTTAGACAATCTATAAAAACCAATTTCTGTGACAGAGAATAAACAACCGGAATATACTATCTTAATTGCAGATGACTCAGAGCTTGATTTGATGTATGCTGAACAGGTATTAAAATCATATAATGAAAAATACCAGATTTTACTGGCCCATGATGGTCTTGAGCTTTGCCAGCGAGCCATAGAGGAGTATCCGGACCTTATACTCAGCGATATTGAAATGCCTGAGATGAATGGGATCGATGCGATTACTTTCCTGAAAAATAACTTTCGAACCAAGAACATTCCAATTATTGTGTTTACAGCTACAGACACTTTTCAGGAAGCTTTTGATGCAGGCGCCATTGACTTTATTGAAAAGCCTTTCAAAGAGGAAAGCCTGATTGTCAGAGTTAAATCAGCGCTCAATCTGGTAAGGTCATACAGGGCTATTGAAAAACAAAAAATTGAAATAGAGAAAAGAAACCATAAAATAAAGCACCAGCACGAAAATGTATTAAAACAAAAAAATATTATTAGCCAGAAGAATGAGGAGATTACAGCAGATCTGAGGTATTCAAAAAGGATACAGAATGCCATTCTGCCTTCCGACAAGTTTATAAATGAAGTATTATCCCAGTATTTTATTGTAAATATTCCAAAAAACATAGTAAGCGGTGATTTTTACTGGCTTGAAAAGACACATAACAAATTAATTATTACTGTTGCTGATTGTACTGGGCACGGGGTATCCGGAGCGTTAATGCACATGATGGGTATTGTTTTTCTGAACCAGATCGTAAAGAAAAAAGATTACGAAAATTCAGGAGAAATCCTTGAAGAGCTGAGAGAATATGTAATTACCTCATTACATCAGACGGGAAAATTTGGAGAAGCACAGGACGGTATGGACCTTGCTCTTTGTATCATAGACTTTGACACTCTAAAAGTTAAATTTTCAGGCGCTAATAATCCATTGTACATTATTAATAATCGTGAATTTAAAGAGATTAAGGGAGACAGAATGCCCGTTGGGATAAATGTTAATTACGAGGAACCCTTCAAAACCCACGAAATTCAATTAGAAAAAGGAGATACTCTTTATATGTTCACCGATGGTTATGCTGACCAGTTTGGAGGTCCCAAAGGAAAAAAATTCCGGTATAAATTTTTTAAAGAACTGCTTATTAGCATTAACGGCACTTCCCTAAAAAGACAAAAAGATATTGTGGAACAAACCTTTTACAAATGGAAAGGCAACTATGAGCAGGTTGATGATGTCTTAGTGATGGGTATTAAAGTATAAAAATATTTATTTTGAATACATCTAAAAAAATAACTCTTCTGGTGATCCTGCTGCATTTAATTATGTTATCAGGGATTAATTGTTTTGCCCAGGATACAGAAGATAAAATAAATAATTATAAAGAGCAATTAGAGAAATACCGTAAATCAGGAGACATCAACAATGAGTTAGAGTACAGCAGCAAACTTGCTTTTGTTTACTGGCAAAATGGTGAACTCGATAAAGCTTTAAATCATTTTAAACGTTCCCTGGAAATTAATGAAAAGCTTGATAATCCTAACGGGATCAAGCTTATTAACTACTACCTCGGAATGATTTACTCTGAAAAAGAAGATTACCAGAAATCAGTGAACGCATTTAAAAAGGGAATCAAAATCAGCAGAGAGCTGGGTATGAAAGAAAGTATTCTTCATGGATTGATAAACCTTGCTCAGACTTATCAGAATAAAAGTGAATACAAAAAATCTAATCAATACGGACTGGAGGCATATAACCTTGCAAAAGAACAAAATGACATGAAACAGATAAGGTCTGCGGCCGGTATTTTAACAGAAAACTACAAAAAACTTGGAAACTCAGAAAAAAGCATTCATTATTTCGAAGTTTTCTCCTCTATCGATAAGCACCTGAAAAACGAAGAAATAACTGAAATTAAAGAAGAAAGTCAGAGCCAGGTTAACCAAGCTATTTCTGAAAAAGAAAAAACAAAAAATGAACTTGCGAAAGAAATTGATAAAAGAAAGAGTGCGCAGGACAGCCTTGCCAAAGCTGAGCAGATGACAAGAGAACAGCAGATGAGAATTGAAATGCAGGATTTGGAACTTAAAAGAAAACAAGCCAAGATAAAACTGGAAAGAACCATAAGAAACACGCTAATAATTGGTGTTGTTCTAATTATAGGCGTAACCATGCTTCTTTACAGGTTCTATAAACAAAAGCAAAGAGCAAATCTAATGCTGGCCGAACAAAATGAACAGATTAATAAAAAGAATAAACAAATTCAGGAACAGAAAAATAAACTTGAAATACAAAACACCAAATTAAGTGATAGCATAGACTATGCACAAAACATTCAATCTGCAATCCTTCCCACAGACCTTTTCAATAATAAAGAAATAGAAGCTTTTGTACTTTACAAACCTAAAGATATTGTTTCAGGTGATTTTTACTGGTACACTTATAAAGAGGGTACTGATAATCAAAAACAAATTTTCATTGCGGCTGTAGACTGCACAGGACATGGCGTTCCCGGGGCTTTTATGTCAATGATCGGAAACCGGTCTCTTAATGAAATAATCGTAGAAAAAAATATAAATGAACCCGCAGATATTTTATACAACCTCAACCTGAATATTATTGATGCACTCAACCAGGAATATTCGGATAATACCGATGGAATGGATGTTTGCTTAGTAAGGATAGATTTAAATAACAATTCAAAAGATGTGTATTTTGCCGGAGCCAAAAGACCTTTGTATTTTGTTAAAAATGGAGATCCTGAAATGAATAAAATTAAAGGAAACAGATACTCTATTGGTGGGCTATATAAGAACAAACGCAAAAAAGAGTTCGAATCACATCACCTTACTGTTGATAAGGGAGATGTTCTATATCTAACTACAGATGGTATTATTGACCAGGTAAATGAAAACAGAAAAAGGTTTTCAAGTACGCGATTATTATCGGTTTTATATAACAATTTAAGCAATCCCATGGAAAAGCAAGGCAAAATACTGGAGAAAAGACTGGAAGATTTCCGTGGAGATTCAGAACAGAGGGATGACATAACAGTTATAGGAATTAAAATTTTATAGCATGGTTGATCCTAATAAAAAAATGGAATTTTTCAACAAGAATACCAGGAACCTTATTTTTTATGAAGGGCCTTTTTATATAGACTTACTTACAATATTTGGTAATTATCTGAAATTCTATACACATGATTACCCCCTAGCTCAGAAAAAACTTTTTAAAATTTATGTTGAACTTACCCAAAATGTATCCAATTATTCTGAGGAGTATATCCTTTCAAAGAATGAAAACCGGAGAATAGGAATGGGTGAGATGAAACTTACGGATCACCAAAGTCAATATTATATCACAACCAAAAATATTGTAAAACTTCGGGATGCTAATATCCTTTCTCAACGGTGTGAAATAATCAATAGTTCCTCGAAAGAACATTTAAAAGAACTAAAAAGGGAGTTAAGAAAAAGTTCACCAGGAGAAAAATTTGGCGCACGTATAGGTATCGTATCGGCAAAATTAATATCTAACAACAATATTGATTATAATATTATAGAAAACGACAGAGAATATTCTATATTTAAAATAACAGCAAAAATAAACAAAAATGAAACGTATTGAATTCAGAAGATCTCCATCAAATCCCTATTACCCGGGGGTTGTTTTTGATGCAGACAGCGGTGTGTGCGAAATAAGCGGAGAATCTTATATGGAAGAAGCATATAAGTTTTATTACCCTTTAATTAATTGGTTGAAAGAATTTACCGAAAAAGAAAATGGTAAAATTATTTTAAACATAAAATTGATCTATTTCAATACAAGCACTACAAAATGTCTTCTGGATATGTTTGAAATACTGAAAAAATATAAAAACAACGGAAATGAAGTGGAAATAAACTGGTTTTATGACAAAGAAGACCCCGACATGATTGACGAGGTCAAAGATTTTGAAAAAGAAGCTGAGATAGATATAGAAGTGAAGGAATTTTAAATAATCACTATCCAAATGTTCCTTTTATCATTCCTCCATCAACAGAAATTGTTTGTCCGGTAATGTATTCAGAATCTTCAGACAACAACCAACCAGCCAGTGAAGCCAGCTTATCAGGATTGCCTAAAAATCCCACCTTTGTTTGTTCTGCAAAAGAATTAAGAACTTCATCTTTATCTGCATTACTATCTTTAATTTTTTTATCTATTAAGCGCTTAAGAGCAGAGGTATCATGATACCCGGGAGCCAAGACATTCACCGTAACTCCATGTTGCGCAACCTCTTCTGAAAGGGTTTTAGCAAAACCAACTACTGCAGAGCGCAATGAAGTACTCAGCACAAGATTTTCGATGGGTTGTTTCACTGAAGAACTTTCCAGAAATAAAATTCGTCCGTACTCTTGATCCAAAAACTTGGGCAGAAGTAGCTTAATCAACTCTATTTTCCACCTTAGCAATGTTGTATAGGCATTGTCCCAGTCTTCCATACTCGTTTCCAATATCTTTTTCGCCGGAGGACCACCTGAATTTACAAATATTCCATGTAAAACCTTCTCCTTTACATAATCATGAACTTTGCCAAGGGTAGCAGAATCGGACAGGTCTCCCTCTATAACAACTAAATTATCAGCATTTACACCAAAAGATGATTTTTCATACTTGTTTTTATCCCTTGAAATAGCCACAACACGATGTCCCTGACTAATAAGATTCCGGGTAACTGCACCGCCGAATCCTGAACTAGCTCCGCAAACTATAAATAATTGTGATGTCTGATTTTGCATAAGATTTATTTTTAATTTATTCAACTACATAAATATAATTTTGTTTAAAATAGTGAAAATAAACAATCCACTAAACATGACAAAAAGCTATTCAATCAACGATTAAAAACAGAAAAACCTCAGAATTAACCTATATCTGATCTTTTTTTAGTTAAAATTGAATATATTTGTAGTCCTTTTAAAAAAAGTAAAAAATATAAAAACGTTAAATAAAAATTCAAGAAAAAATGGGTAAAACAAAAAGAGTCTATAGTTTTGGAAACAAGAAGGCCGAAGGTAACTCAAAAATGAAAAACCTGCTCGGCGGAAAAGGTGCTAACCTTGCAGAAATGAGTTCTCTTGGTGTACCTGTCCCTCCAGGTTTCACCATTACAACAGATGTGTGTACTGAATACAATGAATTAGGAAAAGATAAAATTGTTGATCTCCTTAAAAAAGATATTGAAAAGGAAATTAAAAAGATAGAAGAAGAAACCAATACCAAATTCGGAAGCAACGAATCTCCATGTTTGCTTTCAGTAAGATCAGGTGCACGTGTATCTATGCCCGGAATGATGGATACAGTATTAAACCTTGGTCTGAATGATGATGCAGTGGAAGGATTAATCAAAAAAACAAACAACGAAAGATTTGCATGGGATTCATACAGAAGGTTTATCCAGATGTATGGTGATGTTGTAATGGGTCTGAAACCAGAAAGCAAAGAAGATGTAGATCCATTTGAAGAGATTATTGAAAAGGTAAAAGAAGACAGAGGAGTTGAGAAAGATATAGAACTTACTGTTGATGATCTGAAAACATTAGTAAAAGAATTTAAAGCAGTAATCAAGAAAAGACTCGGCCAGGAATTTCCTACCGATCCATGGGATCAGCTTTGGGGTTCTATTCTTGCTGTTTTTGACAGTTGGAATAACGACCGTGCAAAATATTACCGACAAATAAACAAAATACCTGAAGAATGGGGGACAGCTGTTAATGTAATGGCTATGGTATTTGGTAACATGGGTGAAAATTCAGGTACTGGTGTTGCTTTTACCCGTGATGCTGCAACAGGTGAAAATGTATTTAACGGCGAATACCTTATGAATGCACAGGGAGAAGATGTTGTTGCCGGAATCAGAACACCCCAGGAAATTACAAAAGAAGGTTCAAAAAAATGGGCTAAGTTGCAGGGTGTTTCAGAAGAAGAAAGACTTAAAAATTATCCTTCCCTTGAAGAAAGCCAGCCTCATATCTACAAAGAACTTTATGAGATCCAGGAAAAGCTGGAAAAACATTATAAAGACATGCAGGACCTTGAGTTTACCATACAGGAAGATAAATTGTGGTTACTGCAAACAAGAAACGGTAAAAGAACCGGCGCTGCCATGGTGAAGATCTCCATGGATATGCTTCAGGAAGGTTTGATTGATGAAAAAACTGCGGTTCTTAGAAACGAACCTAATAAGCTGGATGAGTTATTGCACCCGGTTTTTGACCCCAAAGGATTAAAAGAGGCTACAACTCTTGCAAAAGGATTGCCAGCGTCCCCTGGTGCAGCTACCGGCCAGCTTGTTTTCTTTGCCGATGATGCAGAAGAACAGGGTGAAGCAGGTAAAAATGTAATTCTGGCAAGAATTGAAACATCACCTGAAGACCTCAAAGGAATGAATGTTGCAAAAGGTATCTTAACGGCCCGTGGAGGAATGACTTCTCACGCTGCTGTTGTAGCAAGAGGAATGGGTAAATGCTGTGTTTCCGGTGCCGGAGCTGTAAAAATTGACTATAGAAAGAAAACAATGACCATTGAAGGAAAAACCTTTAATGAAGGCGACTGGATTTCTCTTAATGGCTCAACAGGAGAAGTATATGAAGGCAAAGTTCCTACGCATGATCCCGAATTAAGCGGAAACTTTGGTAAATTAATGGAATTAACTGAGAAATACGCTGAAATGGCCGTACGAACAAATGCTGATTCGCCAAAAGACTCAAATGTAGCCAGAAAATTTGGTGCAAGAGGAATTGGCCTTTGCCGTACAGAACATATGTTTTTTGAAGGTGATCGTATTAAGGCCATGCGTGAAATGATTCTTTCCACAAAAGAAGAAGGCAGAAGAAAAGCACTTAAAAAACTGTTACCTATTCAAAGAGAAGACTTTGAAGGCATTTTTGAAGCCATGCATGACCTTCCTGTAACAGTAAGATTGCTGGACCCACCACTGCACGAGTTTGTTCCGCATGAAGAAAAGAACCAGGAAGAGATGGCCAAAGAACTTGGCGTTAGTGCTGAAGAAGTGAAAAAAACAGTTGAATCTCTGAGCGAGATGAATCCAATGCTTGGACACCGTGGATGCCGCCTGGGCAATACCTATCCTGAAATTACAGAAATGCAGGCCAGGGCAATTATTGAAGCTGCACTAAATCTTAAGGAAAAAGGTATAACTGCAAAGCCGGAAATCATGATACCATTAACAGGTTCTGTGGAAGAAATGAAAATGCAGGAAAAAATCGTTCGCGATACAGTAGAAACTGTTTTCCAGGAAAGAAATGACAAAATAGACTACCTGGTAGGAACAATGATTGAAGTTCCAAGAGCAGCTCTTACAGCTGATAAAATTGCCGAATCAGCAGAGTTTTTCTCATTCGGAACCAATGACCTTACCCAGATGACTTTTGGTTACTCAAGAGATGATGCTGGTAAATTCCTGCCTATCTACCTGAACAAAGGAATCCTGAAAAATGACCCTTTCCAGGTGCTTGACCAGGAAGGTGTTGGCCAGTTGGTAGAAATGGGTACAAATAAGGGACGAAATACAAACAAAAACCTAAAAGTAGGTATTTGTGGTGAGCATGGTGGAGAACCAAGCTCTGTTGAATTCTGCCATAAAGTTGGTATGAACTACGTAAGTTGTTCCCCATACAGAGTACCTATTGCCAGGCTTGCTGCAGCTCAGGCAGTTATAAAAGGTTAATAAAAACGCCTAATATTGAATAAATGAAAGGTGTATCCAAAACGGTTTTTCCGTTGGATGCACCTTCTCAATTTTCATATATTTCAGATAAGAATCATTATATTTACATGATTTTATTGATTTAAAAATTTTTAAGTAGTAGGCTAAACAATTATTTATTTAATATTAAAGAAAAAATAAGAAACTGTTTTGATTTTATTTAAAAATCAAACGGATAATTAGGGTTTACCACAGACCCTGCCCTAAAGGACGAGGCTATAAATAAAACTAATTTGTTAAATTAATTGAAAATCAAAACAGGTTCTAAGTTTGCCTGTATTATTTGCTATAAACTGAGAAACTATTTATACAGTTCAATTTCAACCAATTTGCGATCACTTGATAAATAAAAACATACTCACATGAAAAATTTAAAAGAAAAACTTGATTCTTTTATTGAGAACCAGGAAAACATTTCTAAAAATTTGTCCAGAAAAAAAACTATTGAAGAAGTAATTAATAACAAAGAAGCGATTGTTGCAAAAAATGGTGCGCTTGCAACATGGACACCAATAGAATCAACAGGAAGAAGCCCCAAAGACACTGTAATTGTTAAGTCCCCCGAAAGTGAAAAAAATATTGACTGGGATTCACCCAATAATATTCCGATTGATCCTTCTACATTTGATTTGCTTTTTGAGGATGCAATAAAAACGTTAAAGAAAAAAGATAAATTATATCGCACAGACCGGGTAATTGGTGCAGACGCCAAAATGGCCTTACCCGTTACTGCCATTACCAACCATGCGTTAACTGCACTTTTCACCGACAATATGTTCCGTCCTGTTCAGGATAATATTGAAGAAAGCGTTTTCTATAATAAAGATTTCATGTTACTCTGCCTGCCTTATGAAAAATTAAACCGTAAGAGATACGAAGGCAGACTAAGAGAACTGGAAGACGGAACTACTTCTAATATGGCTGTTGCTATGGACTTTGACAGAAGAATTGGAATTGTTTATGGTTCTGCTTATCTCGGAAGTGTTAAAAAATTAATGTTCACAGTAATGAACTATTATCTTCCTTTTGAAAATATCCTCCCCTTGCATTGTTCTGCCAATGAGGGAAAAAATGGCGACAGTGCATTGCTCCTCGGACTTTCCGGCACCGGAAAAACAACACTTTCAGCAGATGCAACCCGGTCTCTTCTGGGAGACGATGAACATGGATGGGGAGAATCAGGAATTGCTAACTTCGAAAACGGTTGCTATGCTAAAATGATTGACATCAACCCGGAGAAAGAGCCGGAAATTTATAATGCGGTTATGCATGAAAATAATTACCTAAAACACGGATCAATTGTGGAAAATGCAATGATTTACCCTGATGGAACATTTGATTTCTGTGATGATCGATTAACCCCTAACTCAAGAGCTTCTTATCCCCTGACATACCTTAAAAACATAAAACCCGCTTCCACCTCGGTTCATCCCAAAACAATATTATTTCTGACAGCTGATGCCTATGGAGTGTTACCTCCGGTATCCAAACTCGACCCAGATCAGGCAATGTTGTGGTTTTTAATGGGCTATACCAGTAAACTAGCAGGAACCGAAACAGGAGTTACAGAACCACAAGCTACCTTTTCAAGGTTTTTCGGACAACCTTTTATGCCTGCTAACCCTGATATATATGCAGAAATGCTGGGTAATAAAATGGAAAAATTTGACACAAAAGTCTACCTGATTAATACAGGATGGACCGGTGGACCTTATGGCACAGGAAAAAGAATTGACATCACATATACCAGAAAAATGGTGAATGCTGCACTATCAGGTGAACTTGAAAAAGGACATTTTCATCATGATGATCTTTTTCACCTTGATATTCCCCATAAATGTCCGGGCGTTCCCCAGGAAATATTAATTCCGAAAAATACCTGGAGCAATTCCAACTTTTATAAGAAAAAAGCACAACAATTAGCTAACGAATTTAGCAGGGCTTTTGATACAGCTTATGGAAATAAAAACATTAAGGAATCCGTTAAAAAACAATGCCCGGGGAAATAAAATACAATAAAAAGTTTTTTATTAATTTCGTTTATGCGGAAATAATGAAAGATTAAAAAATGGAACAAATTTTAAATATATTAATTTTAATCGGAGCCTACCTGGTAGGCTCCATTCCCTCCTCAATTTGGATAGGAAAGTTATTTTTTAAAACGGATATTCGAAATCATGGAAGCGGAAATGCCGGAACAACCAATGCATTTAGAGTTTTCGGATCGAAAATTGGGATAATCGTATTCGTTGTTGATTTACTAAAAGGAGTTGCAGCAATTAGTTTGGTTCACTTAAACATTGGTTTTACCGAAAACTCAGGAAGTTTCATTACTTTTCAGCTTATACTGGGTGTTATGGCCATCCTTGGCCATATTTTTCCTGTTTATGCTAATTTTCGTGGAGGTAAAGGAGTAGCTACACTATTTGGTGTGATGCTTGGAATAAGCTTTATTCCTACACTCATTGCAGGAGGTATATTTTTTATAACACTTCTTCTCACAAGATATGTATCTCTTAGCTCAATGCTTGCAGGAATTTCATTTCCTCTAATTAACATTTTTATTTTCAATCCGGATACGACCTCTTTTATTGTTTTTTCTCTAATTATTCCAATTGCCCTGATTTTAACCCACCAGAAAAACATCGGGAGACTACTGAAAAATGAAGAGTCCAAAGCCAATTTGTCAAAAATCGGGTTATAATGATTAACTAAAGTTTCGCATTGAATTTTAACTCATTCATTACTAACCCTCAATAGTTATGAGACTAGCCCAATCAACCCTCCCAGCCCACTTCAGTGATTAAGATTTTAAGAAAAAGTCCGGGTTGGAGTTGTTTTTAGCTTTGTTGAGTGAGGCTAAGGCTAAGAATTGGTTCTAAGCTGGGATTTTAAAGAGAAATTTTATTAGCGGCTTTGTTTTTAATGCTGTATTTCTATTGTTCTATTGTTTCATTGTTAAATGGTTAAATAGTTAGAACAAGAAGAAATTTGGATTGCCGCATAACTGCCGGGTTATTCTGGAAATTCAAATAAAAAACATCTCATGCAACCAAAAATGGTAGCCTTTAAAAAAATTATACTAAAAAATAAAATCAGTAGATAAAAAGTTCGACTTTCTATCTTTTATAATAACAGAAAAAATTTCTTTGTTGTTTTCTGTGCCTTTAGCAGCAACCACGCTTCGTATAGAAAATACCCTGAGTGCATCAAAAACAGAAAGGGTTGCCTTTGCGGAATCTTTACGGCCGGTAAATGGAAACTTATCAGGACCCCGTTGACAAAGACTGTTGATGTTTACACGCGCTACCTGATTTACAAGCGGATCAACCAGTTTTGCAAGAATGTCCGGGTTGTTTCCAAAAATACTCACTTGTTGTCCATATTTAGATTGCTCAATGTAATCCAGAGGTTCTTCTATCTTATCAAAAGGTACAACCGGAATAACGGGACCAAACTGCTCTTCATTGTAAATCCTCATATCGCTGTTTGCAGGATAAAGAATCGCGGGATAAAAGAATGATTTGTTGCTTATTCCGCCGGAGGTATTGATTACTTTTGCTCCTTTTCCCAAAGCATCATCAACCAATTCATTCAGATAATCAGTTTTCCCATCCTCAGGCAATGGTGTTACAGTAACATTCTCATCCCAGGGCATTCCTATCTTAAGATCATCTGTTTTCTGTTTGAATTTCTCAAGAAACTTATCAATTTGACTTCTGTGTACAAAAAAAATCTTAAGCGCTGTACACCTTTGTCCGTTAAATGACAATGCCCCGGCAACACATTCATCTATAATTTTATCAATATTTGCATCATCCAATACAATCGCAGGATTTTTGGCTTCAAGTCCTAATACTTCCCTGAGCCGATTAGGTTTAGGATGATAGGCTTTCAGAATATTAGCTACCTTGCTGGAACCGATAAAAGCGAGGACATCAATCTTGCCGGATTCCATAATTGGTGCTACAACCTCTTCTCCCTCACCGTAAATAGTATTGATCGTTCCTGCAGGGAAGCAATCTCTGAAAATTTCCATCAATGGCTCATGGAGCAATACTCCATGTTTTGGAGGTTTAAAAATAACTGTATTGCCCATTATCAATGAAGGAATTAGTGTGGCAAAACTTTCATTCAGCGGGTAATTAAAAGGCCCCATACACAAAACAATACCCAGAGGGGTTCTTCGGATTTGTGCCACAACGTTTTGTTCTATCTCAAACCTGGATGAATCCCTGTCCAGATCTTTTAATTCATCTATGGTATCATAAATATAATCAACCGTTCGGTCAAATTCTTTCTCTGCATCGCGGAGTGGTTTGCCTATCTCCCACATTAAAAGTTTCACGGTTTTTTCTCTTTTCTTCTTCATCCTTTGAACGAATTTTACAAGGCATTCAATTCGTTCTTCCAGTTTCATGGTTGGCCATTCGCCCCTGCCCCTGTCAAATGCTTTTTCTGCAGCATCAAGAGCTTCCATGGCTGCTTCTTTATTCAGCAGCGGATATTTACCAATTACATTGTCTGATCTGTCTTCCAGATGAACGGGGCTATATACATTCTGCAGGTTACCTTTCCACTCCCTCAGCGATCCATTAACCAGGTAGTTCTTTTGAATCAAAATATCATCAAAACGATATGGAGAAGGAATGTCTTCCATAACTGGATATAAATTATTTACTTGTTCTTGTATTTCCATAATCAAAAATTTTAATGATTGAAAATTAAAACAAGTTATGAAAATAAACAATGATAAGAGTCACGAAGAGATTATGGTTTCTTTATGTGTACATCTCTCTGTGGGAATGGAATGGTTATTTTGTTCTCTCTGAATTTTTTATCAATTGCAAAGCGCAGGTCGCTTTTTATATTTTCAACGCGAAAAGCATTATCAGTCCAGAAAAATAACTGGAAATCAAGAGAAGAATTTCCAAAGTCATCAAAACGGACAAAGGGTTTGGGATATTCTGTAACCTCCTGGTGATCGTTAGCACAATCAAGCAATACCTTCTTTACAAGCTCTACATCAGAACCATAAGCTACTCCCACATCGACGCTGAAACGGGTTTTTTGTTCAATATGACTCCAGTTGATCACATTTTCACCTATAAATCTTGAATTCGGAATTATCATTATAATATTGTCCCTGTTTTCTATTTTAGTGGTTCTGAATCCAATGTTTTTCACAATACCTACTTCTCCCTCTAGTTC
>Ga0102934_1001485_pt1 | contig 16415 bp, 20 predicted proteins | sample SalPonR2_A_D1_MG_FD_78175 | JGI IMG/M metagenome (GOLD analysis project Ga0102934, IMG submission 78175) | Salt pond soil microbial communities from South San Francisco under conditions of wetland restoration - Salt Pond MetaG R2_A_D1_MG | ecosystem: Environmental > Aquatic > Marine > Intertidal... | reverse complement strand
GTGGTGGTGGTGGTGGTGGTGGTGGTGGTGGTGGTGGTTGTTGTTGTTGTTGTTGTTGTTGTTGTTGTTGTTGTTGTTGTTGTTGTTGTTGTTGTTGTTGTTGTTCTGGTTGTTCTGGTTGTTCTGGTTGTTCTGGTTGTTGTTGTTGTTGTTGTTGTTGTTGTTGTCGTTGTTGTTGTTGTTGTTGTTGTTGTTCTCGTTGCTGTTGTTGTGGTTGTTGTTGTTGTTGTTGTTCTTGTTGCTGATGACGATGTGCTTGTTGTGGTTGTGGTTGTGGTTGTGGCGCTTGTGACTGTGGCGGTGGTGGTTGTTGTCGTTGGTGTAAGTATGCCTGTTGTGGTGGTTGCTGCTGTTGTTGATATGGCTGCGTCTGTTGTTGGTGTGATAATTGCTGTAATTGGCCGCGCTGTAGCTGAATTTGCGGCTGTTGATGGCTTTGCTGACTTTGTTGTGTTTCAGGACATATCGCTTGCCTAGGATGCTCCAGTGGCGCTATGAGCGGCACTGTCTGATGGCCAGCACCTCCACCGCCTGCGGAATCTGCAATAAGCATGCCGGGTGGCGCCTGGGGGAGGACCAAGCACTCGGACAGCGTATACAGGAGCTCCAAGGCGTCCAACCCCATCAAATTGCCCAGCACTTGAGAGTCGGATGAAAGCACGTATTCTAAGTTCTCTTCAGAAATGAGGCGAGTGGTGCCCATGCCCGGGACCGAGGTCATCAAGGCTTGCATCCAGGGAACGCCAATCTGCGTCTTCACCGGTTTCATCCTGCCTTTGGGAACGATGGTAAAGCAGGGAAGGTGGTGCCCCCGCAAGCGGACATCCACCCATTTGGTCACGGAGGAGACTGAGTTCGCCAAGCCCGAATCCAGCATGAAGAGGGCGAAGGGTTCGGGATTGGTGCGTCGGCCCAGCCAGACTAAGTCCAACTCCTGCAACACGTCCACAAAGGCGGCGGTGGAAGCGGGCTCCACGACCAGATGGGGGGGTACTCCCCCGTCAAAGAACTTGCATCCCTCCAACTTGGTGATCTGGTGACGGGAGGGCCGCACTAGGACCTCGTCGGTCTCCTTGTGCCGGACCGTGGAGGCGAGGTGGATGAGCATCTTCATCATGCGGTCCGAGTCCAGCTCGTGCTGGGCCCACTCGTTCACGCGCGAAATGAGAGCTATTTGCGTGGAGCCCGTGCACATTCCGAATATACCCCCCCCGCCGCTGTTCAGAAGCTCAAAGCCCCTTCCGCGACTGCTCTCCTCGGTGGTCAAGCGCTTCGTCACTTTGTCGTAGTGCTTCCGAATGTAATGAAAACGCTTCTCCACCTGCAGCGCGCTCAGCCCAATCCCCTTCGCGAACTGGGCCACCTCCTCCTGTTTGCCCCGCAGGCTGCCGTTCCATTCCTCAAACTTCTGCTGGCAGGCCCGCGCCTGCTCCTTGGTCATCCACCGCCGCTTACGGTCGTCCTCGCGGTCCGAGTCCCCCCCGTCCTCGTAGCGCGACGACAGCCCCCGCTTCATGCCGAGCACCCTGTCCCCTCCTGCCCCTCCTCCTTGGTACCCTGCGCCCCCCCGTTGACCGAAATCTCTCCCTCCTTGAGCTTCCAGTATCGGGTTGGCGCTCTCAGCGTCCTGGTAGCCACTCGGGCCCCGGCCATTGGACCCGGCTGGCTGGAGATTCGAATGTTGGGCGTAGGGCTGATGCACCCCATAAGTCCAATTTTCTCTGCTGTCTCTCACACCGCCGCTGACAGAGCTTGGCATGGCACGTGACGGAACGGATATATAAATGTTGCTGCCGCTTCCGCCGTGCGAGCTGTCCATGCTAGCGACGCGCCTGTCCACATTTACCCCGCCGTAGGTCCCATTTACACCGCTGCTGTGGGCCCGTGCCGCTGCCACGACGTGAGAGGGCGGAGGAAAACGGCCGTGGGGAAGCGAGGCATTGTACCGGTCGGCAGGGGGCGCAAGGGACAGGGGATCATGCTCGGGCTGCAACGCCCGCTGCTGCTCCTGGGGGTGCTGGGAAGGGTGGAAAGGCTGGTGGTGGGACGATGGCTGCGGCTGGTGTTGCGGTATGGAGTGGGCTCGATACTGTTGGAAGGCCTGAGGGTCCTTGGGAGGGGCCGCTGTGGTGGAGGCGGGCAGGTGCTGAGGCGCGGGCGGGCGTGGCTGGCGTCGGGACAGGGTGTCCTGTTCCGCCTGGGAGGGAGTCTGTTGGAAGGGGGAGAGCCTGTGAAGGGGCTGCTGCTGCTGGAGATAGGCCACGCGCTCCTGCTGCTGCTGTTGCTGCGTGGCAGCGGCGGCTGCCGCTTGTGCACTCCGGGCGTGAAGCTGTTGCTGGAGCTGCAGGAGCGCGTGGGAGTTGTGCGTGCTCGCTCCGCCCCTTCCTGTTGGGGGCTCTTGCAGCGCCGATTGGTGCTGCGACTGCTGCTGATACACCAGCGCAGATGTCTGGAATGGCTCGTGGTGGTGGGCTGAGGGAGCCGGTGTCCTCGGGTCCTGGAAAGGAGGTGCCTGCCCCTGCCGAGGCTCCGACCGCGCAAAGGGAGCGATCAGGTATTCGTCCGACGGCGACTGTTCGTGGGACTCCTCTTGCTGCTGTCTTGACGCGCCCTGTTGCGGCTGGGAGCGTAGTGCAGGCGCGGCATCTGTAGATGAGGTTGGGAACGCAGGCGCCGGATGGGGGACTGAGGTTGTCGGAGGTGGCGCGACTTGAGGTGCATAAGCATGTCCTGCTTGGCTCCCATCTCCACTCGACTTCCCAATAGGCCCATGAAGACCGCCTTCACCATTCTCATGGCCTCTATTCCGGGGATCCAGATCGTCTAGGAGTTCTGCCGCTGGGCCTTCGAGTGGCAGTGGCGGTGACGGCGACACGGGGCCTTCACAACCTCCATCTGCCGCATCGGTCCTCACTTGCCTTTCCCTTCCTCCGCCACATTCTTGCAGCTGTTTTTTGATTTGTGTTGTGGGACGGAGAGGCTTTATTAAGGTTCTGACAAGAAAGCGGTTATTGTTTGATGGCAGAGATACAATGTCTCTCGAGCAGGAGCCCGGGCGGCATTGAAGGCAACTTATGCACTGGTTCATCAACGATTCTCACATCCCACTCGACAGAGACCAGTATACTTGACCGGCGTAGGATATTTTTATGGCCATAACAAGTCTCAAACATACCGTAAGAGTAGCCGGTGGTTTCGGCTGGCGGCCTTCCCCCTCCTCGGTGGCAGGTGTGTCCATGCCTGACGCTGCGGGCAAAGGTTTGACTTGGGTGCGCGGTGCAGGCCTGGGAGGCCACGTGATCCAGATAGTACTTGGAATCTCTGTTAAATTATCCTGTGCTGTGTTGTCAGACGTGGGGTGATGAGGACGGGCAGAGTGCTTCAGGACTACATCGGTGATGACAGAGCGCGAGGAGCGAGGGCGCGACTGGAGTAAGCCGTAGGTTAGCTTTATGTGAGCCCGACACACGTGAGATGAGAGTGCGGACGACCGACCGCATTCCACTCTCCTGCACGTTAGTTGACACCAAGGGCATGTTTTCATTTCCAGGCGGGGCGGGAGACGGGCCGTGGTGGAATAAAGCCTTGGATTTCCGGCTACTCTTTTCTTGCCATCCACGTCGCCGAGGCCGCGGGTGGCACGGCGAGGTCGGTGGCGCGGGCACAGGGGGGCCGCGGCCGGGACCAAAGGACCGTGCACTTGTCCTCACGGGATGCATCTTGGACGCTTCCATGCGTATGATAGTGCAGGTTTGTGTGGGCAAGGTCAAATGTTCTCCATTCGGAGTCCCGCTTTATATGCGGGACTTTTGACTTATGGCGACATCGGCCAAGCGGAATGGGCCCAGGCTGGTGCTGCAGCCGTCGCGATTCCTTCCCTCCCTGCGATCGACGAAATGGAAATGTGCTCATAAAAAATATATTTAAACCCCCCCAAGGTCCAAAATATGGCAAATTTGATAGTCAAGGAGGGCTACCTTTTAAAACGTGGCCAAATGACCGCAAAAAGACGCTATTTCATCCTAGAACACGACGAAAGAGGTACGTCAACTCTGTCGTACTGGGGGAGCAAGCAGGAAATGGAAAACGCTGTCCCTGCCCGGGGTTTGCTTGTTTTAGGAGCAGACAGCCGTATTCAAGAGCTTGCATCCATCGGCCGGCGAGGCTTTACGGTAACAGCGCAACGTAAGGCATGGAGTATGGCCTCCGAAACCAACGATCCTGAGGAAGGCAAGCGCTGGCAAGCGGCACTGACTGCAGCGGTAGCCAAAGCCGAAGCGATGAAAAGAAACACGATCCCAGAGTCCAATACATGTCTATCAATATACGGGGAAAATCGGTATTCAGTGACTGTGTCGGGCACAGAATTTCTGCTGGACAGGCGGTACGAAGATTTACGTCCCCTGGGCCACGGTGCATACGGAGTGGTAGTCTCAGCCCTCGACCTCGCTCTCGGGCAGAAGGTGGCCATCAAAAAATGCCCAAACATCTTCGAAGATCCCTCGGACGCGAAACGCATCGCCCGGGAGATCCGGCTTTTGCGCCACTTCCAACATCCCAACATCGTCAAGCTCACGGACCTGCCTCCCCCCCCCGCGTTGGACTTCTTCGACGTCTACATGGTGGCCGAGAAGATGGACACAGACCTGCATCGCGTCATATACTCCGGCCAGACGCTCACAGAAGAGCACATTCAGTTCTTCATGTACCAGCTTATGTGTGGTCTGAAACACATCCATTCTGCGAATGTCATTCATCGGGATTTGAAGGTAGTGGTTTTTGGAAAAAAGGGAGGAAAGAGGGGATTCAACTGTAGATATACACTTCATGCTTGTTCTCTCGCGACCCCGTGTCAAATTTCTCCCAGAATCCATCGCGTCAGTGACCGTGAGGGACCTCCGTCTGACGTCCCTCCACACATTTGACACAGCCCTCGAATATCCTTCTCAATGAGAACTGCGACCTCAAGATCTGCGATTTTGGGCTAGCGCGCGACATGGGTGCTGACGCGGCCACAGAGGCGGCTAATAATCTGACTGAGTACGTGGTCACTCGCTGGTACCGTGCGCCCGAAATCATGCTCTCCAGCCAAGAATACAGCAAGGCAATCGGTACGCTTTCCCTTCGCTACCTCCTCAGTTCCCGTCGCACGTTTTGGTGGGGACGCTCTGTGCACGATATTGCCTCTACTAATAGGCAGTTGAGCATGGTCGCTTAAATTCGTCACGACTGTCCCTCCCTCCCTCCATTCCCTTCCCTCCCTCCCTCCTTCCCTCCCATCCCCCCTCCCCCCCTCCCTCCCTGGATGCCACAGACGTATGGGCCGCCGGCTGTATCTTCGGAGAAATGCTGGGTCGCAAGCCCCTCTTCCCGGGCAATGACTACATCCACCAGCTGAAGCTCATCACCCGCATTGTCGGGACTCCAACCTCGGAGGCCGACCTCTGGTTCGTCAAGAACCCCAAGGCTAAGGTCTTCATGCTCTCTCTGCCCCCCTCCCCGCCCCAGGACCTTACCAAACGCTTGCCAGGGAGCGGGTCCGAAGCGCTTGACCTCTTGGGACGGATGCTTCAGCTCGACTACAGCAAGCGAATCTCGGTAGATGCGGCCCTCTCCCACCCGTTCTTTGCCTCCGTGCGGGACGAGGCTATGGAGTACGTTTGCCCGACCCCCGTGCCATGGGGAGACTTGGAGCAATGCAAGCCGACCTGTGGGAACCTGCAGAGGGCCATCTGGGAGGATGTGGCCGCCTTCCACCCGGTGGCAAAGGAGTCCCTGGAGGCGCAACGGGGATTTCCGGGGTGGGAGGGGCACGGGCCGGGAGTGCGGGAGGTCGACAGTGTCAGGCAGTGCGGGCGGCGGGCGCTCAGTGAAGCAGACCGCATGTTGGAGTCCTCCTTGGCCCCGGGACAAGGAGCGGAGTTGGAGATGGCGGTGGAGCTAGAAGGCAGCCGCCTCCAGAGGGAGAGTAAAGGGGGGATGGCTTTTGACGGCCGAGGTGTTTCGGCAGTACTAGGAAAACCTGATAACCCTGGTGGCGAAAGTCACGGTGAGGCGGTGGCTCAGGCGCCTCGCGTCACGTCCATGGTTGTGGAGTCGCATGCCTGAGTGAGCAAGCTTCACAAGGCAAGACGACCTTATTTGTGTATAGTAGATAAGAAAATAATAAAAATTTCTCAGTGTAGATTATCTAGCGTCCGTTAATGTAGAACTCTGGCGGAAAGGTGAGCAGGCTGAGATGTGCAAGCAAATTGCCATTAGCTTCTTTCGTGGTTTTCTTTTCTGTACATTTGCGCTGTATAGATCATCACGCCATTACAATCTGCTGCATTTTTTCCTTATCAGTGAGGTCCAACCTTTGAAGGATCAGTGGAGGAAATCTTGGAGCCCCTGCTCTCATCAAAGCCTTTCGCTTGTCGAAACACCTCTTCTGGAGATGGCAGCAATCTGTGTGTGCTTGACGAGCTTTCCGTAGCCCTGAACATTTTTTTCTTCTGACTGTCTTTGGCACTCGAATCTGTGTCTGTAAGGGGTGCTGAACCTGCTCCAAACGCGGGTGGCTGCTGAGTTTTGTCTGAGGCAAAGTGTTCCAACATTATCTCTCGTTTGGCCGCGTACTCCTTGACTATGGCTCGAACACCTGCCGCACGACGCTGCAACAGATCCTCTTTGTGCTTACTGACCTCATCCAATTGTCGTTGCACATCTTGACGTCGAGCTTTGACTTGCTCGAAAGTATTTTTCCCAGTTGCCTTCAGGACCGCGCGCGCATCTGCCACTACTTCCTTCAACATTTTTCCCGATGTGGTGTTTCCCATTAGGACGCCAAAAGGCAAAGCCAAAGCTTTACCGCTCTCCCCGTCACTCACTTCGCACTGCCTGTTTGATGCACGTGCATACTTATGCATGATGACGGTGTATTTCTTCTGCAAGCGGAGCATGGTCTCGGTGTGTGCGCCCTGGCGTGGACATGAGGGAGGTCACTCGGCGACAACTTGTAGGTGACGAGGATCTGCCTGGCGCCCGTCCGCGTTTAAAGCTATCCTAAAATCTGTATGTGCAACCCATCGGCAAGCCTCTTCACGGCCGCCATCATCCTCACACATGCATTCACTAGCACGCCTGCACTAACGCGTTTAAACACAGGCTTGCGGACCAGGGAGGACGAGACTCGGGTGTTGTCTGGCGCCCCTCTAGGAGCGTCTGCCCTGTCCTGCCGGCCTGAGAAGCCAAGGTCTTCATATCTCCAAGTCGCCACGTTCGTTCAGACCCCCTTTGCCACTTCGTGAGCTTCGTGTTGCCATGCCGGGACCTAGACCGACGAAAGTACTGACTGTTCGTGAGCTGCAGATGGCTAAACGCATGTTGAAACCCAAGAAGGCGGCTGCCTGCCAGCGGGAGCTCAATGCCTTGTTGACAGCCATGGAGCGCAAGGAGAACGGGGAGGCGAATGTGAACATCAGGATGCTGCAAACTGCCTTAGAGCACTGTTTGCACCAGGCGGTGAGTACCTCATATAATGGAGAAGAGGGAGTTAATAGAGCAGCAAATGTCACTGTGTCCGCCGCCCTGCGCTTATGTCTAATCATGAATTCAAGTTGCTCCTCGCGGTGGGTGGAATATTGCCTGTATGAAATCTTCCGGCCTGGTTCCACTGAGAGAGGGCTTCGACCTGTTTGGTTCATGCATGCTCGAATATGGCAGAAGGAGGAGACGATTCTCTCCTGACAGCCCTCTTGGTGTGAATAGTACCACGATCGCTTCCTGCGACACTAGCGCTTGGACATTTAAAGGGTGGTTACGCTGGTTTTAATGGCTTCCAACGCTTATTTTCATATTTTTTTGGAGGTGTGTCTGTATGTGTGTACAGCAGATAGTTTGTACGCTTGCACACAAAAATATCCGATAAATCACAAAATACATATGCTGTTGCTCATAAATTTTCAATCTCTTCTTCCTGTTTTTCTGGGTTTCTCTGCCCATTGATCATCTGTTTGACAGGAGCAGGAAAAGAAAATGGCAGGCCCACCGCTCGGTCTAGGTGTTTTGGCCCGAGCAACGAAAAAGAAGCGGTAGACTTTGTGCGACTCCATGATGGAACGCGATGCGCTCACAATCGAAAGATTTATAAGGTGACAGCATGTCTGTGTAGCTGGTTATCTCTGGCACGCCCTTCCCTAGGTCGGTGGATCTTACCAACAAAAAAGCTTCCCGCCCGTGTCCTGAGAGATTTATCTTAAGCTCTGTAAAAATAAGACGAAGCTTCCATTCCTCGACTGGAACTCAATATGTTATCGCTATTTCGTGCGTGGCAACGAGATTTGTCTGTTTGTTGCGCACGTTTTTTTCTCATTTATTTCGCTTCCCGCTCGCCCGGCCGTTCCGAGCCGCTCATTGGGATGGGACCATCGCGGTACTTCCATGCGGCGACGCAAGTCATGCGCTAACGTGCCATCTCTGGCTTGCATGTCGGTCTACTTCTTGCACTCACGACCGATTTGTTTTCATCATCCCTGTCATATCCGCTCTGTCTGTCGTGGAAAGCCTTTGTCGGAAATGCCTATTTGCGACAGGCGGTGGGAATTTCCTCTCACTAGATGCCCTGTTTCCTCCATTTTCGAGATTGGAACGAGCGAGAGGCGGAACGTGTAGACTAGAAGGCCTCCTTTTATAGGGGCTTTATATCACCCGTGCCGCGTGTGTATGGTGTGCCACAGCCTTTTAAACATTTCTTTTCACCTGTGACTAACCTTAGGACGTTGTCTTTGCGCCAACCGAGACGGAGGCGGCTGACTGTTTAAAAGGAGCGGAAGGGGAATCTGACCATTGCCCGTCGAAGAGTCATCCAGACAGCGCCGCTACTCTACCGAAAACATACTAATTTACCCTTCATTGGATAGAAGGCAAAGCGGCAGGAGCAGATCCAGACAAAGATGGGAGGTGCGGCGTCAAAGAATGTCAGGACGGAGCACTTGTAAGTGGAAAAACCGATGCATCTGAGCGATTGCCTGACGGATTAGCAACCCGCTTTTGCCAAGAGCTTCTGCAAGATCGTGTGTGTGACCTTCGACCTATCAGAGAGATGGACAGATTTTTTGTCATCCGCCTCTTGTGTTCGCAAGGCTCATTTTGGTTTTTTTTCTCTCTTTTCCGATTCGATGTCGCTCCCCTCCATCAGCTCGCTGGAGGACCTGCTCACCGCGGACGACTCGGTCGACATGCGCAAAGCGACCATCATCATTTGGAAAAACCGGCATAGGCCGGAAGTCATCAGCGAGCTTGCGGACTTGCTCTCGGAGTACTCGGACCAGAAGACGGTCTTCGAGGGTATTGAGTTCTACCTCCCTCAGCTCGCCCACATGATTATTCACCTCGAGGTCGATTGGCCGACAGCGGCATTGGAGCAATTCGTGCTAATTGTTTGCCAACACTCGTTGCATTTTGCCCTGCAGCTGCACTTTATCTTGGTGGGCGCCATGGAAGACTATCAGGTGGAAGGGTCGGACGGGCGCAGGACTGTGCATGGGAACCAGCGATACTACCGCCGGTGCGCCAAGCTCCTGCAAAACGTCCACCGGTGTGTAGTCTACGGCGCCCCCCGTGTCCGGCATCTGGAAGACCTGTACCGGTCGGGCAAGCTGAGCAAGACGGAGCTGGAGGAGCTGGGGATCGCGGAGCGGCGGTTTCAGGCGGCGCAAATTTTGGACCCGACCGAGATCACCGTGGGAGGAAAGGAGCACAGTGTCATGGAGGGGCAGCTCGCCTACAAGCGGCATCTCCGGCGCTCGTGCTGCCACTCCAAAGGCTGGAAGCTTCGCTGGTTCAAGATCCAGGACCGGGTCCTCTACTGCTACAACAGCAAGGACTGCGGACGCCTGCACCGGGCCGTTCCCTTGGAGGCGGCCGTCGTGGCCGTGGTGGACCACCCTCGGCACGAGCACTACTTCGAGGTCTCCCCGGCCGCCACCGGGGGGGCAGCCTGTGTCTACATGCTCAAGGCGGAAACGAAGGAGGAGATGGAGCAATGGGTGAACCAGCTGAAGGCCCAGTCTATGGCCCCCACCTTTCTGCAGAAAGGGGAGGAGCACATGCTCTACCCCGCAGAGTTCGGACGCTACCAATTCTTTAAGTCCCAGCGCGACTTTATCAACCGACTGACGGACATCTCCGAGGAGATGCGTTTCCTGGACCGAGGCATCCGCACTCGGGCACTGAAAGAACGCCTCCCCGACGTGAAGATCCCGCCCGCCGCTTACCTGCCCCTCTGCCAGTCCACCGAACCCTGGTGTCGCATTCTGGGCCTCCTTCCCGAAGAGGCTCGGGCTTTCAGCACCAAGGAGCGCTGCCCCTGCCTGGTTCTCTTCGAGGTGGAGAAGGACATGCAGGTGGACGTGGCCAACTACTTGCACCAGCGGTACGGCGCCTTGGATGCGGAGGGAGAGACGCCGCCCTCCTTGCGTCTGAGCGCCAGCCAGGGGGGTGGGGGGCTGGAGATGGCGAACGCGAACGGTGGGAGCGATGAGACGCTCCCACGCAAAGCCGCGGAGGACGCCCAGGCAGGCGCCAACACCGACAGCCGCGCGAAAGCGCCCGCCCCCTCCACATTTGCGACCATCTTTTCCTCCATCTCGTACCATTCGTCCTCCCAGACCGGGGCTTCCTCCGCCACTGACACTGACACCCAGGACGCAGACGCCAATGGAAACCATGTCCCTACCTCGATCACTTCGGTGCAATCCATTTCCAGCCTCGGGCCGTCCTCCAAACAGCACGGGCAGGAAGCCCCCCTCTGCCTGGGGCCCCTTGTGGACCGGGAGGACGAGGACGTCGGGGACGTGCAGGCAGGGGAAGGCGCTCAAGCACAGCGTCGGTTGAGTCTGCCCAGCATCGGAATGCGCGCGTCGGCGAGCGGGCGCACGAATCCCTCCTTGTGGCGCGTCAGTCGCCCCAACATAGCGCAGGAGCTGCGGAAGATCCCGGCCGAATTTCGAGCTGCTCTTCGGAAACGGCGGATGCCCTCTATGCACAGTGCGCGGGGGGTAGGAAAAGAGATGGGGGGAGGAGCTTTGACAGGGCTGGGGGGAAGCACAAGGGGAGGCGGGGGGGGCGGCTTGATGAGCATGGGTTCCAAGATCGAAGCTGCTCTGGGACTTTCCATGCGGTCGTCGATGGAAGGGGAGGGAGGACGACGGGAAAGTGACTTTGAGGACCCGAACAAGATCGTGCCCTGCTACGGGGAGGTGTGGGTGCAGAAGAGGAACCGATTGCGGGAGAAGACTTCGTTCACGGAGGCCGTGGCGGCGGGCCGGTGGGACCTCCAGGCGGTGATCGTGAAGAGCCACGACGACGTGCGCCAGGAGGTGTTCATCATGGAGCTGATTTCCTTCTACGAGGAGGTATTCAGGCTGGCGGGGCTCGCGATCTGGTTGCGGTCCTACAAGATTATCAGCACCGGCAACAGCACGGGCCTGATCGCCTTCTTGACGGATGCGATCTCCTTCGACGGGCTCAAGAAGAGCAGTGACTACCCCGGGACGTTGCGGGGCCACTTTGAGAAGATTTATGGGGGAAGTGGCTCGCCGGAATTCAAAGCCGCGCAGCAGAATTTTGCCCAGTCACTGGCGGGGTACTCCTTGCTCTCCTACCTGCTCTTCTTTAAGGACCGCCACAACGGGAACATCATGATCGACAAGAAGGGCCACGTAATCCACATCGACTTCGGCTTCGTCCTAGGGGTCAGGCCCGGGGGGAGATTTTCTTTTGAACGCGCACCCTTCAAGCTGACCGCAGAGATGCTGGGGATTCTCGACGGACCCGATTCCGCCTTTTTCAGGTGAGACAGGAAGGTGGCTGCATCGTGAGCTCATGGGACTTATCGTGCTTGCCTTGATTGTAGACATGGATCCCTCTGTCGCTCCCGACATGGAGGTTGGGGTCGATGCCGTCTGTTCCACTCCTCCACCCTCACTTTTCCGTTTGCACCTCTCCTCCCCCTCCTCAGCTACTACAAGGAGCTGATGGTCCAAGGCTTCAAGACGGCACACGCCCACGCCGAGACCGTCATCTGTCTGATGGAAATCATGTCCTTCCAGTCCAAGTTCCCGTGCTTCGTGAAAGTAGGGCCGGCGCAGGCGATTGCTGCCTTCAAGGCCCGCCTCTGTTACGGCCAGACTCTCTCGGACGCCCAGATCATTAGAATAGTGGACGGGCTCGTTGCTCGTTCCTATGATGCCTGTGGGACGCGGTGGTACGACAAGTTTCAATTGTGGACGAATGGGATCATGCCCTAGGCCAGCCTCGGCGTTCACGGAAGGGCGCTCAGGAGGGTGAGGGCGCCAGAATAGCGTGGAAATCCATGCATACCGGACGCGCCGATGGAGGAATCCACTGTTGCCGAGCAGGAGGGGTTGCCTTCCGTTTTTTGTGGAATTTCTCGCGTATGGGCCAGGGATGACTGGAAAAGCTGTATCACGAGCTGATGCGCCCGAGTGGGATTGCGGATAGAGCGGGGCCGAGGTCACAGAGGAAGGCCGTAGGACGCGTCGACGGGCTTGACCTGGTGTTGTTTGGAATTATTGGGTGACGAGGGTCAGATGCATCGCAGGAGGCGGGGGGAAGATGACGGAGGGGTGGGATGGCTCTGGCATCACGGATGGAGGGAAAGGTCGATGCAAAGACCGGTGATCGGATCAAAATTCACGTTTTTCTTTGGAAACGAAGGCTCAAATACTGTTAACTATAGACACGAGAAGTATGGATGGATTGACAAAGCTTTGCAGGATGAACCGACGGCTAAAACGCAAAAAGGCAAAAGAAATCGTTTCGATGGAGATGGAAAAGCAGACACCCCTGCCTCCTTCACCTTGAAAGGATGGTCTCAAACGCCTTTTACCCCTTGCTGCGGGCACAGGCAAACAGTGTTGCTCTCCAAAAATAATGCTTTCGATCCCACCTAATGTGCAACCGGGTCATTTCCAGCCGGAGCAGACCCTAGTGAGTCACTCCGGCCCCCCACCCTGTCCTAAGTCCCTCCCTCATAGTATTTACAGGCGCACACGTCCTTGCTTCCCGCCTTCAAAACGCATCGAACTGGTTGGTCGGCTGCTGCTGCGTGACGCGGTGGATGTTGCCCCCCCCCCGAAGAAGATCCCGCGTGCAGACGCCTATCACGCGCCGCTCTGGGTACAGGAACTGGAGGAGCTCCACGGCCTCCTCGTCCCGGGGGTCCATGAACTGCGGTACGACGATAGCCTCGTTGGCTATATAGAAGTTCACGTACGAGGCCGGCATGCGCCGGCCCACCTTGCGTCCAACGATCCGCGCGTTTCCCTCTTCGTGCGTGCCCTCCCTCCCTTCCTCCCTCCCTTTCTCCTTCCCTCCCTCCTTTCCTTCCTCCCTTCCCGCAGGCGTACAGCCCGCCCCCGACAGGAGCGACCCCTCCACACACCCTTGCTCGTCGAAGATGGGCCCAGGCATGGGCATCTTGTGGATCCGGAGCGCTCGGCCTTTGGCGTCGGTGGCTTGCGTCAGGCGGATAAAGGCCGACCAGGATCGGTCGAACTGCGGGTCCATCTCGTCGTCGGTCCAGTGAAGGATCACCTCCCCGGGGCCCTTGAAGCAAGCCAGGCTGTCCACGCGTCCCTGTCTGTCCTCGTCCCCGTACACGCCTTTCTCCAGCCAAATCACTCGCTCCACCCCCAGGTACCTCCGCAAGACCTCTTCCACCGCCTCCTTGGCCAGGCTTGGCCGCTGCGTCGGCGACAAGAGCGATTCCTCTGTGACCAGACACGTACCCTCTCCGTCCACGTGAAAACAGCCCCCTCCCATGACTAAGGGGGCTGCATACCTCCGGATCTTCTCCACCTCCAGCACCTTCCGCGCCACGAGTTGGTCCCTCCCGCACGGGCCTTCCGTGCCCATCGCCCAGTCCACACCCCGCACTTCCCGCATCTCCTCCTCCCCGTCATCCCTCACCACAAAAGTCGGTCCCGAGTCCCTCGCCCAGGCGCTGTCCGACTCCATCTCCACCACGCGCACCCCGGGGTGCAGCAACGCCCTGGCCTCCTCCCAGTCCTCAGCCCGCACTCCCACCGTCACTTGCTCGCTCCCGTGTTCTTGGATGGCGTTTGCAATGTGTGCGTACACCTTTTGAACGCCCTCCAGCTCGTGCGCCCGCCTGTCGCGACGACAGGGGAAGAGGAGCCAGCAGCCCGCGTGAGCCTCCCACGCGGCCGGCATGCAGAAACCGTCCTCCTGCGGACTAGAGGGGATAACTTCCCCCCATCCCACCTTTCTTTCGTACAAATACATGGCTTCCAAAAACGACGGGACCGGCCTTTTCAAAGGGCTGCCATTGCTGCCATCTCCCTTGGAGTTTCGCCTCTTTTTCAACCAGCCTCGGAGTATCGGGTCCAAATCAAGGAGATCTTGAATCGCGACGGCAGCAGTGACTGTAGCGCTTCCCATCACAAAACCTAGGAACAGAAGCATCGAAGCCGCCCCTTTGGCAGACAGGGGTGCTATAGATGACATACTGTCTCGCAAATTGCGGCATATATGGCGCGTCAAGGTTAATTTTTCAATTGAATAAATAACTTCAAACACGGGTGCAGGGCAGGAATGCCTTTTTAAACGTTGCATTCCTCGTTTATCAAGTCAATGTTTTCCCCGTTTCCATGTTGAGCAGTCGTATGATTTCAGACAAACTGATAGAAATTTCTTATCATTTTAACCGGTTGCAAGGGCGTGTTTTCCTGTCCTTGAGCTCTAGGCTGTCACCCAACCCACCTCCTTCCGATTTGTGCTCATGACACGTGAGGGCAATAGATACTTTTGCGTCACGCTCAAACAAACAACTGGACATTTGAAGAAGCCTGCAGGTCACACACCCTGCATACGCGGAAGCACAGACCACATGGCTGCACTTGGCCGAAAAGGGCCTTTAAGAAGGAGTGTCCCGGGCCGGGAAGGAAAAAGCGAGGCAAGTTGCCGTAGGACACATATCATTAGAAATGACACACCGCCATGCCCCGGGATGGTGCGCTTTCTCGAACACTCGGCAAGGATGGCCTGATTATGACGATAAATCCCTTTTGAAGCTTTCAACATGGTGCATCCTCGATTTTTAACCCTTGTTGCAAAGTCGGACACGACGACGCCGCCAAAGCCTCCTTGAGGTGCTACACACGCCATGTCTCTTGAAGTAAACAGGCAGTGAGTTCACGTATGTCTCTCTGACTTGAGGGGCGACGTCATGCGTGTATAATGGCAGCATAGATATTATGCGTAAGAATAGCACGGGTGCTATGCTTTGGATGGCCACAGGGTGCTTTTAGACCATTTGGAGGGATGGCGTTCACTCACAACTTCTTCCTTCCTGTCACCCAGCGACTTTTGTTTAGGTACTCGCCATGGACCAACAAGGCAAAGAAATCCACGATCCCCACGACAAGAAGGCGCATACCCGCCCGGATGTGGCTAGAGGGCGTCAATTTGAACGCCGCAGTGGAACTGGCCGAGAGGAAACGCAAAAGAAGGGTGGTGCCGGAAAAGCCAATTGGGGGAACGAGCTCGAGGTAAGGACAAGGGGAGGGTATGTCCCCCTCGTGTGCATTCGGATGCACGGTATAATAGCTGGGTTGTGCATGAAGAGCAAGGCTTGGTTGCAGGAATGTTCTTCTCCCCGTAAAGTTTGCGGCGGGTGGCGTCTATGATTGCGCTCGCTATGTTTTGCATGTCTCATGACCCTGTTGATCTAGCTCGTTCGCCCGTCATTGCCTCATTCAACGTACACCCACTCCATGGCCCCTACCGGCATCAGGACGTGGACGAGATCGTCCGAGAAGTGCATGAGGAGATGGCGGTTCAGAAGTAGGGAGTTGGCGGATGCCTGAGGGCTCGGGGGGCCGTCGGCGAGCGATCAAGCCGAGCGATAGACAGAGAGGGGCCGCAGCGAGAGAGTTGCATAGGACCAGAAGGGATTATTGGCGCCGTTAGAGGCGTGGCAAGGCTAGCGGAGACGGTGTGGGAGAGACCGGGGAGCGAGGGAGAGGTAGTAGGCGCAGGGAGCGATGTGAACGAGGGGGGCTGAGGTCTTGCGCGACAGGACAAAGTAGTTGACTAGCTTGACGTGGGAGGAGGGGAAATTAAAAATCATGAAAAAACCACCAGGAGGACAGCGTCGCTGGCTGGTGGTAGGACGCGTTCGAAACAGTCCATGCATGCACTCGCGACCTTACAGGAGAGGGCCACACCCCAGGGTGCATGACCTCCGAGTTGATTTCCTTTGATTTGCCCCTGTCACCCCACGGACGGCCCGGGCGCCCTCCCCGTCGCCCTCCCTCCCGCTTCTTGCCGCCACCCCGAGGCCCAGACCCTCCAGATCCCTCCTTGTCCCCCCCCTCCTCGTCCCCCAC
>Ga0102934_1001484_pt1 | contig 16424 bp, 12 predicted proteins | sample SalPonR2_A_D1_MG_FD_78175 | JGI IMG/M metagenome (GOLD analysis project Ga0102934, IMG submission 78175) | Salt pond soil microbial communities from South San Francisco under conditions of wetland restoration - Salt Pond MetaG R2_A_D1_MG | ecosystem: Environmental > Aquatic > Marine > Intertidal... | reverse complement strand
CTTCCAGACGGATTCCTACAGCATCGCATTCAGCCCACTCTTTCATAAGTTTGGTCACTTTTTTGTAAATTGTTTGTAGGGCGTGGTGATTGTGGAAAATATTAAGAATGTCAATCGTCAGACTTTGTTCAGATTCAAAATATTTGTAAGTAGTAATATCTGTTAAATTTCCTTCAATACCAGTAATCTGGTTATCCTGATCATAAATGAAGTGGCTATTGGCTATAGCTGTTACTATTTTTCCATTTTTATGCTTTAATTTAATTTCAAAATTTTTAAGATTTCCCTTCTTACGCAATTTTTTCAGGAACTGTTCACGTTTTTTCGGATTTTTATAAAAATATTTGACATTCTTTCCCTGAGCAAATTGACTTGTATAACCTAGCATATTTTGGATTGCATCACTTACCATCAGGATTTTGCCATCCAGATCAGTTCTATAGTATAGACTTTGCATTTCTTCAATAATGCGCCCATACTGTTGCCTTCTGTTCATTAGTATTGTCTCTCTGGTTTCCAGCTCTTTTACTCGTTCTTGTAGTTTATCCAATTCAACTACTAATTCTGCTCTGGTTTTATTTTTTACTTCCATTTTTTTTACGTATAATTTTTGATTGAATTCGATTTGTAAAACATGAAATATTTTACAGTAATCAAAATTTTATCTTTATTTAATCATTTTCATCAAGTGTATTCCGCACTATTTCCATTAATTTTTTTATTCCATAGGGTTTGCGAATGAATTTGTAGCCTTTTTCTCTGATTGTTGATGAATTTACTCTATTATCGGAATAGCCACTGGTTAAGATCACTTTGAGATCCTGATTCTGATTCTTTAAGATACCGGCTAGATCTATCCCATCAATACCGGACATTACTACGTCACTTAAGAGTAAATCGATCTCAGAACCATGCTCAGAAAAAATATCAAGAGCTTGTTCACTATTTCGAGCACTATAATAATCATAACCCTGGGAATCGAGTATATTTTTAAGGAATTTTAAAAAAGAAAGCTCATCTTCAACAACCAGAACCGTTTCACCCTGACTTTGGTATTCAAATAAGTTTTCTTTTTCCTTTTGAGCTTTCAATTTTTCTTTGCCAATAACTGGTAGATAGACCTTAAATATCGATCCTTGTCCTGGTTCGCTCTCAACATCAATAAATCCATTATGTTTTTTAATAATCCCATGGGCAACGGCAAGACCCATCCCGTTTCTCTCGCTCCTTTTTTTGGTAGTGAAGAAAGGATCAAAAATTTTCTGAATTATGTCGTCATCAATTCCTATACCTTTATCCTCAACTTCAATCCGAACATAGCGGCCGGGCTCAATGCTGGGAATAGAACGGGATTTATTTTTATCAAGCTTCACATTTTCTGTTCGAATACTGAGTGCTCCTCCATGAGGCATAGCTTCCCGGGCATTCAGAACAAGATTGGTAATGACCTGTTCTATTTGGGACTTATCAGCTTTTACTTCCCAGATATTACGATCGAATTCATTGTGTATCTCGATATTTTCACCAATAATCCTATTCAACATATTTCTAAGGCGAGATATAAGTTCGTTTACATTGACAGTTTGAAAATCCATCTCCTGTTTGCGGCTAAATAGCATTAACTGTCGGGTCAATTCTGCTGCTCTTTCAGCAGAATTTAAAATACTTTCCATGCTGGAATAATTGGGATTTGATTCATCTATATTACTGATCACCAGCTGGGATAAGCCCAGAATAACTGAAAGGATATTATTGAAATCATGGGCAACACCTTCTGCAAGAGTTCCAATTGATTCCATTTTTTGGGATTGAAAAAGCTGTTCCTGTAATTTTTCCTTTTCTTTCTGGGTCCTTTTCCTTTCAGATATATCTCTAACAATAGAGAGAACTGTCTCATTATAATTTAAAGAAAACATATGTGAACTAACCTCAACCGGAACGTAATCGTCATCTTTAGTTTGAAAGGTTAACTCGGCAGTCGCTGTGCCTCTGTTTTGTAATTTCTCTCTTATTTTTTTGATTGTTGCATTTTCTTGGGGTGGAAACAGATCTATGACCTGCTTCTTTTTTAATTCATCTTTTTTATAATTTAAAATTTCGCAGGCAACCTCATTAACTTCAAGGAGAGAACCGTGACCTGGTTTATCAGCCATAGTGTGAAGGAAAATTGCATCATTGGCATTATTGAAGATTTCCCTGTATTTCTTTTCGCTTTGGCGGAGTGCGTTTTTTGTATTATGCCGTTCAATTGCTCCTCCCAATGTCCCGGCAACAGCTCGAAGGGCATCAATTTCAGCATCTGACCATTTTCGCTCAAAACGACACTCGTCAAATCCAATAAAGCCCCACCAATTATCCATCACAAAAATAGGTACTATTGTAATAGAAATAATATTCTGACCTTTCAGAGCATCGTGCTCACTTTTGGGAAAATCTGTAATATTTCCATGAACCACTTCCTGATTAGATAGTTTTTTCACCCAGCGATCAAATCCCGCCTCGGACATTTCAAAGTTTTGCAGGCCCTGATTATCTATTTGAGATGTTATACCTTGATCAATCCATTCAAAACGCTGACTAGTCAATATATTCCCACTCTCATCTTTAAAGTTTTCAAAAATATATACACGGCTGACTCCAGTAGATTCTCCCAGCTCACGCAACATTTTGTGTACATTTTTTGAAAAATCAGCTCCCCGGGAAAAATTCTCTGCCGATTTGGCAACTGCTTCCAGGATTTTATCCCTTTTTTTCAGAGCCTGATTTGTTCGTTTTTGCTCAGTTATGTCACGGACGATTCCAATTATATTGCCATCTTCTGATCTTTGCCGAGGATTGACTTCCAAAATTTTGTTCTTAAATTTGACTTCAAAGGGAATTGGATTTTGTTTCTTGAGAGATCTTTTTATAATTTCTTTTACTGATGGCAAATTTTGTTCATCAATAATTTTTTCAGCTAATTGATAAACGGATATTCCGATGACTTCTTGCTTGGGGACACTGGTAATTTCCGTAAAAGCTGAGTTAGCATCCAGAATTTCCGCCTCCTTATTGATATAGAGAATTCCATCGCCAGCATTTTCAAAAATGTTGCGGAATTTTTGTTCACTATCTCGAGCTTTCCAGTTTAAGTTCTGTTCTAAACTTAATTTTTCCAGAATTACAGCCAGCATCTGGACTGCATTGTAAAAAATTTTAGAAAATTCAGGATCGATTTGATTGGGAGGATGATTGGCATAAAAATGACCATAATTACATTTTGCAGTGCAGATTTCTATTTTTTCCTGATGAGTATCAGTTTTGGCTTTTTCTATGCTAAAATCATCCTGTAACTGATTGGCTGCTTCTATAAATAGTGATTTGACAGTTTTGGGGGAGTTGAGTTGAAAGAGATGTCCCATTAGAAGAAATAGATCGTGAGTAATTGGTTTCATAAATTAGGGGGCTCTATTATCTTTTAAAAATTGTGGTGCATGTTTTTTCAAATAATCATCAGGATTCATATAATAAGGATTTTGAGTGATAATCTTCCCATTAATTGTGCAGGGATGAGTTCTCAAAACGTTCATAAGAAATTCGCCAGAAAATAAAGTGATGTCGTACATACAAAGAGCTAACCATCTTTTTCCGGCCATGAAATTGTTTACACGAGACTCATAAGCCATTATATGATCATTTTCAGGTTTCTTTTCCATGATCCATCTCATATTGCCGAGGATTCGGACTGTACGGCCATATTTTTTTGCTGTTTTTTCGATTTTATTTAGCCTATCGTCCATCTTCCAGGGCGAGAATTCTCCATCTGGATAATATAATTCTTTGGATGATAAAAAAATAAATCTTACTTCATTTTCCAATTTATAACCACTTTGGGGATAAATTTTAGAAAATTGGTTTTTTAATTGTTTCGCCGAAAGGTGGTTGGAACTAAAGACTACAAGGCTGCCTTCTTTCAGGCCCTGGTTTAAAAAACTGTAAATTATATCATCCCGTTCCTCTTCAGTTTCATACAGACCGGCTAGATGAAGGCCCCAATTACACCTATAATTACCAAAACCGAGTTTAACTTTTTGTTGTTCCGAGGTTTTTATGTGCATTATATTTCCTGTATTCTCAAATTGTATTAGATTAATAAAGGGTTTGACGGCAAATAAGAGCTGGAAGGCTAAGACCAAATATAACTATTTTGAATTTGCTCTTTATCTGCTCAAAAACACGAAAGAAAGGGTATATTAATCAATAGCATAACTATTTTAACGAAATATTTACTTAAAATCAATTTCTTTAGATTAAGAATAGGAGAAATGTACCTTATTGGGAATTTTTGTGATTATTGGATTTCCTCTTTGATAGCCTGAATGGTTTGTCGGTAGATTGTGTTAAATTCAGAAATCTCTAATTTAATATTCTCAAAATTATTTTTGGCAGCCAATTTTTCAAGATTATCAGCAGAATCTTTCAGAGCGGGGGTATGAAGATTCATGGCCATGCCTTTAATTGTATGAGCTGTTCGTTGAAGAGTGGATATATCCTTATGATCAAGTGCATTGTGTATCTTTTTGTAATGCTCAGGCAGAGAATCATAGGCTGTTAATAATAACTTGTTGACCAGCTTATAATCATATTTGTTAGATAATTTCTTGAATTCTAAAAGATTTTTTTCCTTTGATGCATCCTTCTTAATATTTTCATCTTCAAGCTCCTTAAAATCAAGATGCTCCTTGAGTACCTCTTTTAGATCTTGACGATTGAGAGGCTTCCCAATAAAGCTATCTACTCCGGCTTCTATACTCTCCTCTCGTTCTTCTTTCATTACTCCGGCTGTGAGAGCAATTATGGGGATATCCTGATTTTTTTCACGAATTTTTCGAGTAGCCTCCAAACCACTCATAACCGGCATCTGAATGTCCATCAAAATTACATCTAGGGGCTTTTGATTGTATTTCTCTAGCGCTTCTTGACCATTGCTGGCTTTTATAATAGTTATTGCTGGTAATAAATTTTCGAGCACATTAGTAGCCAGCATCATATTCATGGCATTATCCTCAGCGATCAGAAGATTAAGAGGCTTTGAAAAAATATTTTCTTCTTTGTTCTCTTTTGTTGAATGCTGCCCTGGTTCTTCTGAACCTGTAAAAAACCTAAGTGTCTCGTAAAGTTCTTTCTGCTTGATTGGTTTTTCTAGTTTCTTATCAATTCCATATTTTTTTAATATAACTGAGTTAATATCCCGGGCTGTGGAACTATATAGAAGAATGCTGGGTTTTTTAGGGCTAGATGAAAATATTTTTTGGGCCAATTCCAAACCATTCATTTCTGGCATTTGATAGTCCAGAATGACCAGATCGATCTGAGCTTGATGCTTTCTATATTTTTCTAGCCCTTGATTAGCAGTACAGGCTGTTATCGATTGGATATCCCATTTTGCTAGAATTTTTTTAATGATTGTGCAATTGTGACTGTTATCATCAATAATTAACGTATTATTGATTTCGACTGGTTTTTGAACTGGAATTTTATCTTTTATAACTTTTAGATCCAGAGTAAAATAAAACCGTGAGCCCTCATGTAAAATGCTTTCGACCTTTAATTCACCCCCCATTTTTTGAACCAACTGGTAGGATATCGTCAGTCCTAATCCAGTTCCACCATAGCGGCGAGTTGTTGAACCGTCAGCCTGAGTAAAAGATTTAAATATTTTATCGAGTTTGTCTTGCTGAATTCCAATTCCTGTATCAGAAACCATAAATTTGATTTGAGCGGAATTGTTGTGCTGTTTCATTAGAGAAGCTCGAATTTCAATTTCGCCTTGCTTTGTAAATTTAACAGCATTGCTAAGTAAATTTGCTAATACCTGACGCAGCCTAACAGGGTCAATTGATACAACTGGTGGTATATCAGGATCAATATTAACAAGGAGCTCCAGATCCTTTTCATGGGCTCGAATTTTAATAATATCAGCGCTGGTTTCCAGAAGTTCAATTAAATCGGTCTGAGTATAATCAAGATCCAAACGGCCTGCTTCAATTTTGGAAAAATCCAGAATATCATTGATCAAATCCAGAAGGGTTCGGGAAGAAAACAGAACATTATTCAGATATTTATCCTGGGTTTGATCAAGATCTGTACCCAGTAGTAGCTCTGTGAATCCTATTATGCTATTGAGGGGCGTTCGTATTTCATGACTCATATTGGCCAGGAATTCACTCTTGGCTTTATTAGCGGCATCTGCTTTTGCTGCCATTTTGCGGGACTTCTGATTGGCTTTCTGCAGCGCTTGATTTGTCTCTTGCAATTTAATTTCTGCCTTCTTCTGATCCGTTATATCTTTGCCCACATGGAGATAATTTGTTGTCTCACCCTGCTCATTTTTAATACTGGAAGTATTAACTGATTCCCAATATTTTGATCCATCCTTCCGCTTATTATAAAATTCGCCTTGCCATATTTCACCACTTTTGATAGTATCCAACAAATCCTGATAATCTTGTTCACTTTGCCTATTAGTAGTCAAGAGGTTATGAATATCTTGACCTATTACTTCTTGTGATTCATATCCTGTAATTTCTTCAAATTTGGGATTTACCCATTCAATTTTTCCATCTTCGTCTGTGATAGCAACTGAGGTAGGACTTTGCTGAACGGCCTGAGATAATTTACGTAGTTCTTCTTCGGCTTCTTTTTGTCTTGTAATATCGGTCATAACTGTTAAAAAATATTTTTCACCCTGGCTTTTTATAATCTCACCAGCAAAAAGGCCGGTTAAAAGCTCTCCAGATTTAGTTTTGACCTTTAACTCCAGATTCGATATATGACCGGTCTCCTTCAATTCTCTGGAGGCCTGCCTTTGCTTTTCTGGCTCAGGGAAAAGATCTAGTTCGGATGTGGTTTTGCCAATAATTTCTTCTCGGGTATAGCCTAATTTATTCAGAAAGGCCTGATTGACATCAGTGAACTGTCGTTCTGGTAGATTGCTAACAGCCATAAGATCAGGGTTTCGCTCAAAAAGGCGATTGAATTTTTGCAGAGCTTCCTGTTCTTTGGCAAGGTCTTTGGAAATTCCAAAAATAGCATCTTTTCCATTCCATTTTCCAAACCAAACTCTGGTTTCTACTGGGATGGTTTCACCATTTTTTTTCTCTAAGGGCAAAGGACATATTTTTCTCTTACCTTGAAACATTTCTTCAAAAATTTGCTCTGCTTTTTCACGTTGGCTGTCAGGATGTAAATCCAGAATATGCATACCGGCCAGTTCTTCTGATTCATATCCTAGTTTTTTCTCTACTGCATGGTTAGTGTGAAAAATTTTCCCGTCCTGATTACTAATTATGATCATATCATCGATAGTCTCAAAGAAAGCTCGAAAGTTATGTTCACTGGTGCGTAATTTTTCTTCAGTCTTCTTTTTGTCTATGTAAAGACCTATTTGCTGAGCATAGGTTTCTATTAATTTTTTATTTCTAAGATTTTTATTAGGGGGCATTATAATGGTAAAATTACCTAGAATTAAATCCTGCTTAACGATTTTAATGACCGCTATTTGGCCAATATCAAATACTTTTTCAATAGTTTTTATTGCAGGCCCTGGGAGAAAATCCGAAGCAAGTTCAGCCAGATTATCAAAACTGGTGGTTAAATTATCCTGAAACTTATTTTCCCAGCGAGGATCGTATTGCCAGTGTTTGCCGACTATATCAAACCCCAGAATTTTTGTAGATCTACGAGAAAACTTTTCCAGTCCAGCAATCGCTTTAGTTGTAAATCCTCCCCCATATTCATCAAACAAATTAAAAGAAATATATTTGGCGCCAGATAGATCCAGTATGTTTTGAGCTAATTGATGGTAGTTTATATCGTCCTCATCACTGACTAAAAATTGATGTGCAGTCTCAGCAATTTGAATCTCATCAGTAATATCGCGAAATATAGTTACAAAATGATTTTTTTTAGGTGAATAAACTTTGACTTGATAGTATTTATTAAGAGGCTCTGAATACTGCTCAAATACCTGATCACCTCCATTTAGAGCAATATCACCAAAAACTTTCACCCAATCGAAATTGCCCTCTCGAATACCAGGAAGAACCCTGGTTACTTTTTTATTGATGATCTTACTTTCGGTTAGGCCAGTTAATTTTTTAAATTCGTCATTAATATCAAGAAAAACATAGTCAACAGGTTCACCTCTTTCATCTGTAATAATACGATGATAAGCATAACCAAAGGGGGCTTCTTTTATTATACCTTTGTAGAGTTGTTCTTCCATCGCTTGATCCTAAAATATTAATTATCGAAAAAAAGTGCCGTCTTAGCTACTCCTTTTTACTAACATTTTGAATTTATAAATCTTTAGTGAATTATCAAACCTGTTTAACTTGTTTTAGTGGTAATTTAGTTTCGTTTACTGTAACTAAATAGTTTTTTTTATTTATCAGGCCGGCCATCAAATTATCCTATTAGGCAGTATCAAAAAAAGATAAATGTTTTACTAAAATGGAAACTGTCCCAAATAGCTGGTAGGAGTTTAAAATATTTGAATGATCAAGAAAATTATTGAGCATGCGATAAAATTTATATAAATTTGAGAGAATTAGGAAAGAGAAATAAATGCTATCACAAAAAACAAAATATGCAATAATAGCCCTGGTTGAATTAGCCCGCAGATATGGGGAAGGGCCGGTATTGATCAAAGACCTGGCGGAAAGTGAAAATTTGCCTAAAAAATTTCTGGAAGCAATTCTACGTTCCCTTAAAAATGATGGGATCGTCAAAAGTAAAAGGGGGCGCAATGGAGGCTATTATCTAAATGAAGATCCTGAAGATGTAAATCTGGCTGATATTATTAGAAAATTCGATGGCGCGATTGCCTTTATTCCCTGTGTTACTTACTGGTATTACGAAGAGTGTGATGTTGGGAAAACTGAAGAACTTTGTGGTATAAGGACATTTTTTAAAGAAGTTCGCGATGCCTCGGTTGAAATTTTTAAAAATGCTACTCTGGCTGAGATATTACGAAGAGAGAAGAAGTTACAAGAAAAAAATAAAACTGAAAAAGGATAATCTTATTGCAAAATACAAAAAAATTTATTACATAAGTATAGTAAGTTGATATACTTTATAGGGTTCTTTAAATAAGGTGTTTGAATAAATTATTTTAACCTAGAAAAGGAGCGGGGGAATGTTTCAATTCTATTATGTAGTAATAATAATTATCCTGATGACAATTGCTCTTGTTAAAGAATTTTACAGGCCTTCGATTCTTATTTTTACAGCACTAATACTCATGTATGCTGGCGGTATTATCTCTTTGGATCAAACTTTCATGGGCTTTTCAAATCATGGTATGCTCACAGTTGCTGTATTATTTGTAGTTGCCAAAGGTTTACAAAGTTCAACTTCATTTGGCAGTATGATCGAAAAACTTCTCGGCAAATCATACAATAGAATAAGTTACATAAGATTAATGGCACCGGTTACTTTTATATCTGCTTTTTTAAATAATACTCCGGTTGTTGCATCATTAATTCCATTTGTGAAAGACTGGGCTAAAAAACGAGGGCTATCAGCCTCAAAATTTTTAATCCCACTCTCCTATGCCTCAATTTTTGGTGGTATATGCACCCTCATCGGCACTAGTACAAATCTGGTTATTCATGGCTTGTTATTAGATAATGGAATGAATGGCTTTTCATTCTTTGAGATTGGAAAGGTCGGTTTACCTGTGGCAGTTGTTGGAATATTATATTTTACATTGGGAGGATATAAACTGCTTCCAGATAGAGAAGATATAATGCGAAAGTTTAAAAAAGCAACCCGTGAATTTGTAATTGAGGTCAAAGTTAAAAATAATTTTCCTGATCTAAATAAATCTATTGAGAAGGCTGGTTTACGGCATTTGAAAGGATTGTATTTATTTCAGATAATTAGGAAAAATCAAAAGATCACTTCAGTTGACTCCAGTGAAAAAATTAAACTTGGCGATCGATTGTTTTTTACCGGGCTTCCTGAAACAATATATGAACTACTGAGTATTCCAGGTCTAAGTCTGGTGGAAGATACTGAGTTTAATTTACAAAATATAGATTCTGATAAATTGCAGACCTATGAAGCAGTTATCTCAAATAATTCGCCCCTTATTGGCCAATCAGTAAGAGAAAGTGAGTTTCGAACTCGATATGATGCAGTTATTATGGGTATTCACAGAAGTGGCCACAGACTCAACAAAAAAATTGGAGATATAATACTTCAGGCTAATGATACGCTTTTTATTTTGGCTGATAAAGAATTTGGAGAGAGATTTTATCATACAACTGAATTTTCTCTTATAAGCCCCAGTGTAACAAAGTATTCCAAGCCAGAGAAAAAAGGTTATCTAGCCTTAACTATTGCAATTTTAATGATAATATCTGTTTCGACCGGTCTTATTGATTCAATGTTAATTGCGGCAAGTATTGCTGCTGGACTGATGATTTTTACCAATGTGCTAGGATTTGGTGAGGCCCGTGAATCTCTGGATATTGATGTATTATTGGTGATTGCCTCCTCATTCGGATTGGGGAAAGCTATTGCAGTATCTGGAGTAGCAGACCAAGTAGCTCAGACCCTGATAAACACTCTTGAGGGGTTTGGGCTTATCGGAATTATTGGAGGACTCTATTTGTTAACTACAATCTATACGGAAATTATCACGAATAATGCTGCAGCAGCATTACTATTCCCAATTGCTCTATCCACAGCTACTCATCTTGGAATTGATTCGCGTCCCTTATTTATCACAATTGCTATAGCTGCTTCGGCCAGTTTTGCTACTCCGATTGGATACCAGACTAATCTAATGGTATATAATCCAGGCGGTTATAAGTTTACCGATTTCCTTAAGACAGGAGCAATAATTAATATTATTTCTGGTATAGTGACAACTGGTGTTGTGTATTGGCTGTATTATAATTAATTGGAAAAATAGAACGATCAATTTGAAAACTGTCGATGGAAGCGGTAGCTTGATAAACTTCGCTTATGAAATAGGCCTGGTCCACGCCGGAAAAAGATATGAGAGTGAAATAGATTATTCTCCGGTTTTTACTCGAAGTTAATAATATTGTACCACATCCCTGGTTCGAGTTTATGTTTCTATAAATTCTAAATTTATGTTTATTGAGACTTTGCTAGAAATCCTCCTATCCAGCCATCCAAATCCAATTTATCCTATCATCTGATTTTTACCATTCAGTCATCCCTTATTCCAATCATCCCCCTACTATTATCAAAAATAAAAAAAATCAGTCAATTTCTATCTATCCCTGAAATTGATCCAATCCCAAATCACTTGATTGGTATGACTAGAATTTGTAAACTAGTGGACAAATTGATGAATTTAAATAATGAGGAATTTATGACAAAAGATATTACCCATCAGGGCTACCCAAAAATAGTCACAGTAGTTGGTGCCCATCATGATGGCAGGACAAATTTTATGACTGCGGCCTGGAGCACATATTTATCGCACCAGCCTCTGCTATTTGGTGTCTCTATTGCTCCAGAAAGATTCACCCATGATCTGATCAAAAATAGTGAGGAATTTAACTGTAATTTCTTACCCTATTCAGAAACTGAAAAAATCCATAAAATCGGTCGAGTTTCCGGCCATGATGGTGATAAAATTAAAAAACTGAATCTGGAAATCGAAAAAGGACACTCAATTAAAACGCCTTATTTACAGTCGGCATACGCTGTGATTGAATGCAAGTTGCACAAAAGTGTAAAGGCTGGTGATCATACATTTTTCATAGGAGAAATAAGCGATGCCTTTGGCCATGAAGAAGCTTTTACTGATCAGGGTATTGTCAATTTGAAAAAAGTTGATCCGACTCTTTACCTTGGCAGCAATACTTATGTTACTACCCGCCAGGATCAGAAAGTTATCCAGGATAAATAAATCAGTTTATCAGGAGAGAAAATATGTTAAGAGATCGATATTTTAAAACAGGACAGGAATTTTTTGGAATTGATTATCCCATTATTTGTGGAGCAATGACCTGGGTCAGCGAACCGGGACTGGTAGCTTCAGTTTCTAATGCTGGTGGCTTTGGAGTTTTGGCCGGCGGTAATGCTCCTGTTGATATTCTTGGCCAGCAAATTAAAGAAACTCGAGAGCTGACAGATAAACCTTTTGGTATTAATTTAATTACAATAGCGCCCAATTATAAAAAACATCTCGATCTTGTCTGTGAAACGAAAGTACCTTTTGTGATTTTTGCCGGAAGTTTTCCCCGCAAAAGCGAAATTCAGCAGGCTAAAGAAGCTGGCACAAAAATATTGTGTTTTGCTTCTACAAAATCGATAGCTGAACGGATGGTAAAATATGGGGCTGATGCTTTGATATTAGAAGGTATGGAGGCAGGCGGTCATGTTGGGCACGTCAGTTTGGTAGTATTACTGCAGCAGGTCCTTTTTGAAATATCTTCTGATATTCCAGTTTTTGTCGGTGGTGGATTGGCTACTGGAAAATTGAGCGCCCATCTTCTCATGATGGGAGCGTCAGGAATCCAGATGGGAACGCGCTTTGCTGTTGCCCGTGAAAGCCGGGTGCATAAAAAATTCAAAGAAAAGATCATCCGGTCTAAAGCCCGTAATGCCGTATCCACTCCTCAATTTGATAGCCGGTTGCCTGTAGTTGCTGTTCGGGCTTTGCAAAATAAAGCCCACGATGAATTCAACCGGCTACAATTTGACCTGCTAAAAAAACTTGATAAGGATCAAATAACCCGCCAGGATGCCCAGCAGGAAGTAGAAAAATTCTGGGTAGGTGCCCTTCGTGAAGCCGTAGTAGATGGTGATATCGAAACAGGTTCATTAATGGCCGGACAATCAGCCGGATTGGTTGATAAAATTCAGAGTGTTGAGGAAATTATAAATGAGATGGTTGATGATATTGAAGAAGAACTGATTGCCTCCCGGAAAAAATTATGTAATTAAACCTCAATCAACAATAATAGGAGAATCATGTCCATTTTAATAAAAAAAGCAAAACTGGATGGTGAACGGCAGGATATTTTTATCAAGGGGAATCATATTGCCCGTATTGATGCTGATATTGATAAAGATGCCGATCAGATTATTGATGCCCGGGAAAAAATTGCAATTCCCTCTTTTTTTAATGGTCATACTCATGCGGCAATGACCCTCATGCGAGGCTATTCTGATGACCTTCCTGTTCAACAATGGCTGGAGGAAAAGATATGGCCCCTGGAAAATAAATTAACACAAGAAGATGTCTATTGGGGTTCAAAACTTGCCTGTCTGGAAATGATTAAATCCGGTACAACTTTTTTCAATGATATGTACTGGCATTTTCATGGTACTGCTCGAGCTGTGGAGGAAATGGGAATTCGTGCTGCAATTAGCGCTGTTTTGATTGATATGTTCGATGAAGATGAATCCCGCCGGCAAATGGAGTACAACCAAGAATTATTTGAAGAACATCAGCAATATTCTGATCGAATTCAGTTCGCTTTAGGGCCCCATGCTCTATATACTGTATCGGAAAAATCTTTGCTCTGGGCTAAAGATTTTGCTGATGAGCATGATTTAAAAATTCATATCCACTTATCAGAATCTGAAGATGAGATTAATGGGGTTCTTGATAAACATAATCTGCGGCCAGTAGAATATTTAGACAAAATTGGATTTTTAGGAGAGAATGTAATTGCCTGCCATAATATTTGGCTGAATGATAATGAACTTAAGTTACTTAGAGAAAATGATGTCAAACTTGTTCATCTACCGGTTTCAAATATGAAATTAGGCTCGGGCTTTTTCCCTTATAAAAAAATTAAAGAGCACAATTTTTCAGTTGCTCTGGGAACTGACGGCTGCTCTTCAAATAATAATCTAGATATGATGGAGGAGATGAAATTTGCCTCCATGAAAGCCAAAATCCATACAATGGAAACTACAACTTTACCGGCTGAAGAAGCTTTTGATATGGCTACCATTAATGGTGCCAGGATGTTCGATATTAATGCCGGTAAAATAGCAGAAGGCAAATTGGCCGACCTTTTACTACTTGATTTAAATCGGCCCGAAATGACCCCCAATTATAATACAATTTCCAATATCGTCTATTCTGCAAATGGTGCCAGCGTCGATACCACAATTTGTAATGGAAAGATTTTGATGCAGGATGGCTATGTTGATGGTGAAGAAGAAATAATTGAAAAAGCCAGCCAGATGGCCACTGATCTGGTCAATAGATAAATAATTTTTCTGGTTTAATTGGGCTGGGGCTGCTGGTTTGAAAATTTGAAATTAATTTACGATCATATAAATACAATTTGTTCTAATTATTAAAATCAAGAGTATTTCAATGCAAGTTTATGAAACTGATTACAAGGTTAAATCCTACGATGTTGATCTGCATAAAAAGATGAAATTATCCCGTCTATTTCACCTTTTTCAAGAAGCTGCTTATCAGCACGCATCTATATTAAATTTTGGTTATCAAGACCTGATCAAGGAAAATATGTTTTGGGTCTTAGCCCGGGTCAAAGTCAACTTTGAGCGTTTGCCTGAATGGAATGAAAATATTAAAATGAAAACCTGGCCTAAACCTGCCCGCCGGCTGTTCGCATATAGAGATTTCCAGATTTTTGATGAGAAGCAAAATAATATAATTCAGGCGACTTCCGCCTGGCTTGTTGTCAATATTGATACAAAAAGACCGGTTAGAATAAATAGGAATCTTGACTATTTTAAACCTAAAGTGAAAAAGAATGCACTTGATGCAGAACTAAAGAAAATTCAGATTCCTGATAATATTGCCAGAGTAGAGCAAAGAAAAGTCAAATATTCCGATCTGGACCTTAATAATCATGTTAATAATGCCACTTATCTGGACTGGTTAAGTGATAGCCTGGATATAGCGTATTTAAGAGAGCATTCCATAAAAAATATTGCAGTCAATTTTCAAAAAGAAACCGGTTTGGATGATGAGATCGACATATTCACGACAAGCAGTAAAAATCGAATATATAGCCTATATCAGAAAGATGATCAGGATATTTTCAGAGCCAGGCTGGAACTCAATTAATCCCAACATTAATGCTTGTGGCCGTGTTCCTCAAAATAGGAATCTTCAAATTTCGTTATCAATTTCCGCAGCTTTTCAACATTCTCAAGATCTGTTGTCTGTTTTGCTTTCATGGAATAGACCAGCATTTTGTGAAGTAATTCCACTTGATTTTGATATTTTTTGTAGGCTTCAGTCTTGGATTCTTCGACTGGCTTAATCCGTTGAGTCATGAAGTAATAGGTTACGATGTCATTGAATTTGTCGGCGTGTGCGTCTTTATTATTAACCCATCTGACCAGCTGATTGTAATTGATCTCGTCTTCTTTCTGAAGATCCATAACTGTATTCATGGATTTTTCAATTGTTTCGACATGTTCACGCATCAGTTTGAATCGAGTCGCGTCATCATAAATACCGCATGGAATTTGACAGTGAGCATTGATTAGGGCCGGTAATAGCACAAGCAATGTCACAAGAATAATAGGAAGTGATTTTTTTAAGTTCATAGAAGTCTCCTTTTTTAATGGTCGTATTATTCAGTTTATAAATTTATTCATAGAAACTACAAATAAGATACTAACAAATTTCTAAAATTTAAAGCCAACCTGCTTTTGAATTAATCTTCAGATAGAATTTTTGCAGAGTAACCTAATTTTTTAACGATATTTCGAATTCCTTCCAGGATCGTTGTATCATCTCCCTGAAAATCGACGTGGATTTTATGGGTGCTAATATCAACATAGACATCCTCCACGCCTTGCAATTTTCTACCACTATATTCTATAGTAAAAACACAGGATGGGCAATCTGCTCCTTTTAATGCTAAAACTCTGTGCTTCATTTATTCCTCCAATTCAAGTCCGGCATCTTCCCAGCCTAATTTTCCAGCGCTGAAGTCATACACATTTTTATAACCCATGCTGGTTAATTTCTTGGCGGCCGAGGGACTGGCAGTGCAGGAATAACTTGAGCAGTAAACAACAATTGTTTCATCTTTGTCTAATTCTTCAGGCGCCCTTTCACTGAGTTCACCAGCTGGAATATTGATAGCGCCGGGAATATGGCCGTGATTATAGGCTTTTTTGTTAAGAACTTCCACCAATTTGAAATCTTCATTATTATGTTTCATTTCCAATAATTTTTCGATTGTAATAGTTTTTATTTTGACCATAATATTTACTCCAATTTTGTAATCATTTCAAATAACTTGTAATTTAGATGGCATTAAGGGGTGACAGGTTACAGGTAAATTTAGGGATAATGAGTTGGATGAATGGATTGGAGGGATGAAAGATTGGATGATGGGGGGGATGGTTGGAGGGCTGGGAGAATAAATGATAGGAGCTCCTGTAAG
>Ga0102934_1001483_pt1 | contig 16425 bp, 14 predicted proteins | sample SalPonR2_A_D1_MG_FD_78175 | JGI IMG/M metagenome (GOLD analysis project Ga0102934, IMG submission 78175) | Salt pond soil microbial communities from South San Francisco under conditions of wetland restoration - Salt Pond MetaG R2_A_D1_MG | ecosystem: Environmental > Aquatic > Marine > Intertidal... | reverse complement strand
CCTTCCGACAGCACCAAAGGCTCCGGAAAACGTAAGGAAGAGCGCCACTTCCGGAAATTGTGGTTCAGAAGCAGGAGATGCCGCCCCTCCACGTCGAGCTTGGTCTGACTGGCCAGCGTGTGGGAAAATTGCTCCATGCTGTGCCCCAGATTCAAGAATTTCAAGGCAGGAATCATATCTGCAAGGCTTGCCACCTTCTTCATAACCCGGAAGTCGATGTCGATCTGTGCCGCTACCCCCGGATGGCGCACTTTCACAGCCACCCGGCGTCCTTTCATCACCGCCGCGTGCACTTGGGCGATGCTTCCCGAGGCTATGGGATCCGGGTCGAAAGCTTCGAAGACCTCCTCCAAAGGGCGCGCGAAGGCTTCCTCGATCGCTTGCTTCGTGAAGGCAAAGGAATGGGTCGGGGCGAAAGAGTGCAGCATGGCGAGTGTGCTGCAAAATTCCTCGGGAAAGATGTCAGGCCGGGCCGAGGCCCACTGGCCCCACTTGATAAAAGCAGCCCCTGCCTGGGATATGGCACAAGTAATCATTCTGTACCAATATGGGCTGCGGAAGCGTTCGGAAACGAGGGCGAGGAGGGCAGTCAGGATGGCGGCACTGAAGAGGTAGAGGAGATAGAGACCCCGTCGCACGAGGGCGAAGCGGGAAGGGCTGTCTCCGCTTCCATCCATGGACGCCTCATGATCCTTTTCTTTGTCGAAACCAGTAGCTTGCAACTGACCGCGCTTCAAAAGCTTTTTCATCTCCGTGTCTTGGACGTGCACCGGCGCGCCGGTCGGGCTCGCTGCCCCTCCCGCACCACCGCGGGAGGGTAGGGACGACGTTGTCGATTTCATGGATGAGGGCGAATTGCATTTCCCAACCGCTGACGCTGGTCTTATTTGTGGTTCCTTCTGTTGCCGTCGAAGCGGGTGCTGCTCCGCTTCGTGCTCCTTCCAAGCTGACGGAGACGATGGCTTGGACGAGGAGGCGTGGAAGGAATGGGTTGTCTCGAGGCTGCCATCGCCACGCCGACACAACGCGCCCAGAGTAAAGAGATAGAAAAGGCGTCTACGGGCGCATCCCTTGCCGATTGATTTGCTCATCTACACGGAGGAGTTCCGTGCGTGCGTGGCTTCCTGCTTATTACACTTGTTGAGGGAAATAAAATCCTGGCAGGTCACTCCTCCCTGCTGTCGTAAAATGCATAAGATGCGTGAGTCGTTATAATTTCAGGTCGAGAGCTCCAATTACAGAAGATGCACCAGATGCTGGGACGTGTCCAACCCCTTTCAATAAGACGGCGAGAGTCCGCTTGTCGGTCGTCGCATACCCCAGACAGGTTTTTCAGTATGACGAGGGCGGGAGCGAGGGGCACGGGGACAAGGTGTGGACAGAGGGAGGTCAAGAGAAAAAAATTGCGGCTGTCCATACGATACTTCACCCAAAACTTCTTCGAGCACATGAGCCGGTACTTTTGACCGTTGTCTAAGAGTGACTCGCCACGACTCCTGAACCAGACGTAAGTTGCCCTTGAGCTCTTCTGGAGCCCTTCCCCGGCGATAAGGATTTCCGGGTACCCTTGGGACGACATGAAGAAAGCTGCAGGATGCTCAATCCACTAGAGGACCGGCGAACTGACAGAGGGCTTCATAGAATTTTGCATAAGATTGCTTGTTACGGTCTTAATGTTTTTGCTGAACGAAAATGTCCGAAATCTTTCGTACTCTATTCGTCCCGATGCTATCACTTCTTGATCTGCATATCTGCATCAGTCGCAGAATGAGCGTAGGTGAAGCAGTCGAGAATTAATGTAACGCCACTTCTCTTCACCTCTCTTCCCATCACGCCTCGCTTTCAGATCTTTCACCCAACCGTCGGATGCCCTCAAAAAAGGGCTGAGGACACTGTCCAAGTGCAGACGATTTCTCAATACGAGCTTTTCCCACTACAATTCATTCTTTTCTTCACGCGCCTTAGGAAAATATTTTTGCTACGGAGTAATCAAAATCCTTTTTAATATGAATGCCAGACTTTTTGTCAGGCTAGCATCGACTCTTAGAAATTTTGTGTCAATAGAGGGAGGAGGCTGCCAGGAGCGTTCAGAGCATATGGGAAAAACATCGAAAAATGTATGATATGGCTCCACAGTCACCCTAATGAATGCAATTACGATGAAACTAATTAATCATCTTAGTGGTCCCGTGTATCTCCTTGGGAATTGACTTTGCAATAAATTGATTTTGCACGGATTTCTCTCTCGGCCCTATGTCACCTTGAGGCAGATGGAACAAGCTGTCAACTCATCAATAATATAGATTTACTGTACATATAAGACTTCCTAGGATATATTACGTTCAAAAGTTATTATTTTTTCCGATTCAAAATGTAGTAATGAACTGCATGTCACGCATCTGTATGGACTAGGACTCGAGCCCGTCGACGGGCGGGTAAGCCCTTGCCCCGGCCGTCAGCTGGCCCCCCGTGAGAAGCCTAATGGGCCGAGAGGTTGGTTTGAATTCCTGCTTCTGTGGCGGGCCTTGGATGTTACGCAGGGAGAGACGGACACGCATTCAATTGAATGATTTGGTTTCTACATGATACAGGACGGTGTTGTGGACGGCGGTGGGTCGCAAGCGCCGGACCGACTTCTCAGCCTGGCTTTCTTCGTGCTGTAATATTTCCTTCGTCGACGTGATTGTGGGCTGCTTAAATGCCACGAATAAAAATTTTTTCTACGCCCCTTCTGACCATATATTTTGCCCTTCAAGCCTTTCAACGGTCTTCTTCTTTGATAATACCTCTGGAAAGACGTCAACCTGCGGCATCAGTGTCTCCCTTCTTTCCTCTTTCACAAGACAAAAGTTCTTCGTCAGGAACTATTCCAACGCACCTCCAAGCTTTTGTTCCTGGACTGCCGGCCTATTTCGCGCGCCTTTCGTTCGGCAATGACGCCCAAGCCATCGACGTCCTAGTTGACACGGGAAGTTTCGACCTGCTTATCCCGTCCGACCTTTGCACAGCCTGTTCGCACGTCTCACAACGCCTAAACGTGGCCTCTGCAGGCGTGGATTTTGTCCATTGCGGCGACGCTATGCGCTGCCATGGGCAATGCATGCCTGATGTGCTGAATTCATTTGGTAGCACAAGCCAGACTATCCCCCCACAGCTCTATTGCGGGCCGCACGGAGGGATCTGTGAGGCAGGAAGCAACCTCTGTCTTTTCGATGATAACTATGCAGATGGATCCTACGCTAGCGGTGTGGTTGTCACTGCCCCTTCCGTAAATTTCTCGGGCGTGACGCTGAAAGACGTGACGTTCGGGGCCATTGCATCGGCAAGCGATACCTTTTTCGAAGCTCCCCAGGGCGGAGGGATTATGGGGATGGCCTATCGAGGCTCGGCGGTCAGTACCAGGGCCAACGCGCGGGGCAATTTAGATCAGCCTGTAACCAAGAAAGATGTTGTCGGTTGTGACGGGGAAACCCCGTGTATGGTGCCCCTCTTGGATGCTCTGATTGCACAGCAGGAGCAGGGGGTGGGTGGTCAAGTCCGGGATATTTTTGCGATTTATGGCCATCCAACCTCGCCGGTGATGCTTCTGGGTGAGAGCAGCCTAGGAATAGAATCCCAAGAATACTACGAGGGAGAGCTACAGTATGCTCGTATGGAGGCCCCCTATGGACTCTACATGGTGGGGGTTGCCGGGCTGGGGGTGGTGGAAGCGCCGGGGATGGACGTGCCCAAAGGAGTAGCGGAGGCGGGCTCCACATTCATGCTCCATCAAGGGAACGCCGGTCTGGCCATCATTGATACGGGCGCCACGGGGTTATATTTCCCTCGCTCGGCATATCTCAAGCTCAAGACGTATCTGCAGACGCACTACTGTCATGTCCCCTTCATTTGTGGGCCCCTGCCGACGCCCACCCCCGAACTTTCTGACAGCGAGGCCGCAGCCGTCAAGGGAAAGCAGCAAGAGAGGGATCATTCACATCGAGCCCTTCGGAGTCGCCGCCACCATCGCCATCACCAACAGCCTTCCCAGGAGGAGGCGCAGGAAGAGGATGAGCCCCCCCCCTCGACGATCTTCGAGTCCAACATATGGGCCAAGTACGACGAGGCTACCGTGGCGCGCTTGCCGACACTGACCATTCGCTTGGAAGATGGGGGGGTTGAGCTACGCTTGTCGCCGCAACAGTACTTGATACGGAATGTCATGCTGAGCGGGGTGACGGGGATGGACGGACAAGAAAAGACGGACATTGCTTATTACCAGTTTGGTATCAGGACATTCGGAGAAGGCGTTGCGGGTGGATCGCAAAGGAGGCGCATGGTCTCTGATCAAGCCAGTAGGAAATCTGAGCGCGGTCCAGAGGCTTTTCAGCGCGAAAAATACGAAGGGATGCTGCCGGGCACGAGCATTACAAGAGATGGCACTCACAGAGGGTCCGTCCGCCCCAACAAAAACAATGGATCCCCCCGGGAGCTATATATTTTGGGTGAATTGCTCTTGAACCAAATGTTTGTCGTCTTCGATAGAGATAAGAGACGGGTGGGGTTCGCTCCCGCAGCTGCTCGCGATCCATCGCTCAAACCCTCATCTCCAGAGTTCGTGGTCGTTCCGCCGGGCAATGGGACGGCAAATACAAATGTGTAAAGCAGCATGCCTAGTCAAAGCCAAAAGAATATATAAGGACAGCGAAAATCTCTTCAGCCAGGATGGTGACGCTGTGCCTCCCGGGAACAAGGTGGATAAAGAGATCGCTCCAAGCATGAAAAAGGGTTAACTTTACGAGCTTTTCTTGCAATTTCTCGTCTTCTTTCAAGAATGCTATCATTTATTTTTGATTCGCCCTCGCACTGTCCCCCTTGACTTGCTTAGTCCTCCTTGACCAGGCCCCATCCCACCATCAAGTCATGCACGGGGTCGTAGTGGTTCTCCTCTAGTTGATACTTCTCCCATTCGCGATCCAAATGTTGCCCCGTCACGTCCAGCTCAGCGACTTGAGTCAAAAAGCTCTCCTTGAATAAGCCGGCTTTCGCGTATGGATCGTTCTGGATAAAGGCTCCCGCTTCCTCCAAATTTTCCGCGTTGAAAATGACCAGCGACCCCACCGGACTACCCTCCTCAGCATCGAGGCTGAACAAGGGACCTGCGGTCACGATGCGCTTCGACTTCCGCATATAGGCGAGATGAGCCTCGCGAGTCTGCATGCGCACGGGCAGCGCCCCCTCCTTGTCCAACCCAATCAGCGCAAATTGCAGACGCGGGGCGTAGAGAAGGTCGGGCTCCTTCAAAGGCCTCCAGTGATAACCCGTCAGGCTCTTGTACACGCCCAATTTCTTGTACGGATCCAGCTCCACAAAAGCTTTGACCAACGAGGGCGAAGAGGCGTTCATACCGAAAAGATTACCCCTGTTTCCCTGGAGGTCGTCTCGGACCAAGGCATAGTCCCACCATACACTCACAGGGCTCCGCTCATCCAAGTACGACCGCCGCGCCCATGCCAAATGCAAATAGCAGTTGGGAAGCCTTTGTTCGTGAAACACTTCGTCCCCGTCCTTGTCGAGGCCGACGGCAACATATCGCGTGTCGGTCATATCCCAGTGCTCGATATCGTCAACTGGAGGAGGAACGTAATACTCCATCTTTGAAGGCCGAAACATTTCGGGGTCCATCTCTTCAACTTCCTCGAACCGCTTCTCATCACGCAGCTCATCCAAATTGAACCGTTCAAAATCCGCATCTGAGTCACCTTTCCGCCGCCGCCGCGCATGGAGGACAACAGGGCTCGATATGGACGGGCGAGTTGAACTTTGTCCGAAAGGAGTCATGGCACCAACGCTGCCTCTTATCCGCCCCGCATTTAGCAAGGGAAAGGTATTGAAATGAAATGAAAAGACAGGGGAGACGATATCTAGGAGAAGGAAGGAGCAAAAAAGCAGGGTAGCACAATGGCGGTGCCTACTTGATGCTGCTGGTAGTGGGTGGAAGGCCTTCGTACTCCGCATCGACCTACGATGAAACAGGCAGGAGTTTAAAGCCATCTCTCACCTATATTGGTGTAACAAAGATATCGGTCACGACGTGAATTTTCTGTGCGGACCGAGGCGCCAAAAGGAGCCCAAACATGCCATTTAATGGATGATAACCAACGGAGAAGGCTTCTGGCTGATGCTCGCTGAGGCTCGAGGGGAGGGCTTCCGTGTTCTTGAAATGCCAACACGCATGCCTGTTCTGCCAGGCAAACCGACGCTCACTGCCTCATCCGCGGACGCACGCACGCTCAGGCCACTTTTTTGAAGGGAAATGGCTGTCCACTGGTTTGCGAAGCTCCTGCTGCGGAGGCGGCCGTCTTCATCCTTCTTTTTGTCGGCGTGCGTGATGCTTCTGGCGCTGCAGTCTTCAACTGCAGTACCAGTCTCGCTTCCATCTTGGGCTACCGCGCTTCAAGAGTGTGTTTATGAACGCCAACGTCAGCTACAAGGCCAAATATTTGGGGTAGATGACTTTGTCGCACTGCGTGATAAGGTAAGATGGTGCAGTCGACGGAATGGAACGATATATTTCAAACTCTCCTTGTGAGAAGGTAATGTATTTATTAAGAAACACGGGATTGTATGCTGGAGCTTTGCGGTGCTGATCAACAAACACAGCAAACGTCAACTTGATGCACATTTTCTCCGATTTCCCCCCCCGCATAGATTGTTCAACATTGTCTTAATATATGTTCCTTTTCTTGCTGGTCCCTTTTCCAAAACATTCAGCTCATCTCAGAAATCCTGCTTTGGGGAAGATCCACGCCCGAAGTGATGCAGACTCGATTAGCCTACCCATATTTTGCCTTCCTGCCCAATCTCAAGGGCATAATTAGTACGACATCTGCCCCATCCATGGAGCCCGCCATTACCCCTACCATGTCGCCGGGCATGGACGGAGCATCCGGGCGCAGCGTGCACGGAGAAGAAGCTAGTACAAGCACAGGCATGAACTGGACACATCCTGTATCTCTGCGAGTCCAGGGGGGCTGCTTTGAATCTACGGCCTTCAGGTACCATGCCGGGACCCGACAAGTGGAAATTGATGCGGGTCGCCCCTCCTCCCCCGGGTGCAGTGATTTCTACATGCTGGCTACGACTAGTTCCTTCCACCTCGAGCACGTGACAAGACGGGGCCGGTACTTGGTCGAATGGCCCTTGCCCGCCGATCAATCTGACGCAGAGCGTTGGGACGAGGCGGCGAAAGGCATCCGAGTCTTCCTGTTCGCCACGACGGTGGAGGAAACCTGGCAGAGCGTTTTCCAGACGGCGGCTTTATTCGAGCCCGTTTTGACCCAAGACGTAAGTGAGAGGGCAGCGGCACGCAATGCCAAGTTTTTGAAGGACTACGCGGGTTTCGTCTTTGAAAAATTAGAGTCAAATGGGCCCGCGGAGGAGGAGGAGGTATCTGTGCAGGTGGAGAGGCGGAGAATGCTGGAGGATGACGAAGGCACACACAAAGTGCCTTTGCGGCTCCGGACAAGAGAGGCTGAGGCGCTCACTTCTCCCCTTTTGGCCATCCCCTTGCGCGAGTCCGGTCAGGGCAGGGCGGCTGTCATCGAGGAGTCGGAGGTGGGAAACGGCGATTTGTTTGGTGTCCTGCGCATGGACGGTCTGGACCCTATGCTGGCTTGGGGTATGGGAGCAACCACCGGGCACATGACCACGGCCCTGTGGATGGCGACAGGGGAGGGGGACGCGGAAGAAGAAGCCTTGTACATAGTGGAGAGCCAGGTCAAGAGCAGTTATTGGCCGCAAAACAATGTCCAGCGGACACCGTTTCGCCAGTGGATGCAGTGGGCGGATGCCGCGGGATACAACGTGCTGTACGTGCCTTTGAGCGACGAGGCTCGGGCCGCCTTCGACGTGGAGAAAGCCCGGGCCTGGTTCCGAGAGATGGAGGGACTGGCCTATGGCTACCACTCCCTTCTCTGGGGATGGGTGGACACGGAGCGAGAGAACTACCCTTGCCTTCCCCCCGGCTTTGACCGGTGTCTGGAGTGGGCCTTTTTGGAGGTGGCCTTCGCCCTGATCGACAGGCACGTGCCGGCCATCGCCACCTTGCTCTGGAGCGAGGCATTCAATAAGCGCGTGGGAACGGAGGGACTTACCACCTCCGAGGTCTGGATGCGGGCGAACCTGTCCCTGTCCCTGCCCTCCTCGGCGGTGCCGGGCATAGTGGAGGAGGACGTGTGGTTGTACCAAACGTCACGGGAGAGGAGGGAGGGAGGGAGGGAGGAAGTCTTGGGGCGGGCCATGGTGTGCTGTGTCTTTGTGTGTGGGATCTGGAAGGCGGCCGGGTTGTTTGGGGAGGCGTCGGAGGAGATTAACTGCGGAGAACTGACCAATGCCGACGACGTGATGCTGGCGCTCTTCCGCGGGGACATGCGGCAGATATTGGGGAAGTGGAAAATGTTTCTGCCGTCGTTTAATTTCAAAAAGCCGTTTCCTCACATGGACGAGAAATGCCCGAGTTTGGGCCCGGCGTATCAACAGCCTCTGGACTGCTAGACGAGTAAAAAAGGCTAGCGAGCCATGGAGCCAAGCTGTGTACATATCTACAGAAAATACTTCTTGACAGAGCATGAGGTTAACTGGATGGAGAGAGCAGAAAACCATGAATGGTCCGCTCGAGGGCCGATCAAAGCAAAATTTGACAATGCTTTCAGACGTGAGTCTCGCTTGATCTTGTTCTTCCCCGCTTCTCTTTAACATAAAATTACAGCAACTATTCTTTCCTTTTTACGTACCTCCACCTTCACCCTTTCTCTTGCTCTTTTTACTTTCTGATTTCTGTTTCCACGCTTATCCACACGAACTGACGCTCGCTTGCCGGTGTACTTCTTCCAATAGTTTTCGTCTGGTACGTCGGAGACACAGGTTCTCCTGTCCGCGCATATGTATTGGGCTATCCCTCATGTGCCTCGCCCGTTCCGTTGACGTCCTTGTTCCTTGCCCTCTCGCTCCTATTCCTGCATCAAAGCACAGGTTTCGACCCCTCCTTCCTGGCCGCCGCCGCCACCATGGACAGCCTGCTCAAAATGGGCGTGCTACTGGCCGCGGAGGGCAACGGTGCATTGGTCGTGTCCCCCAACGCTTCCCGGAGGCCTTGCTGATGCTCCGCAACCGTTTCACTCAAACTTTTCAAGGCTTCGACCATCTCTGCGCACCGCGCCGCGTTCTCCTGCTTTTCTCCCTCCACCTCCGCAGTCACGCGCGCTACATCTGCCTCCGACTCATCTGCCGCCTGTTGATGGGCGCGCCGGACCTTCTCCACAGCCAAAAGCTGTGCCTGCGCTTCCTTGCCTGCCACTTCCAGGGCCTCGTCTTTGGCCTTGCCCGATTTCCGCAGATGGGTCCACCGGTCCTCGAACCTAGACGCCTGTCGCTTCAAGTTCTCCATTTCCTGCGCAGCTTCTAACACCTTTTGCCGGTTACCCTGCACATTCTTGGTCGCGTCTTTCAGCTCCTTGCTCGCCAGTTTCACCTTCGCCATCTCCCCTTCGATCTCCTCCAGGGCCTTGATGGCCTTCCCAACCTCCTTCTCCCCCTTCTGTACCGCCTGTACCCGCAGATGCATTTCGCGGGCGTCCCGCTCCGTCGCCAGCCCCTCCTTTTTCTCCGTCTCCACTTCCTCTGCGGCGCTGGCCAATTCGCGCCGGACCCGTTCGGGACTCCGCACGATCTGCCCCCGCGTTTTCTCGCGTTCCTCGATCCCTGATTCCAGGGCCGAGCTGGCCTTCCCAATGCTCTCTTTCAGATCCTGACTCTGTTTTTTCAACTCGGCCCCCTGAGCACGAATCTCGGCCTGGCGCTTGTTCAATTGCTCCAGTTCCGCCTCCGCCACTTCGCACGCTTGTTCCAATCCTTCCATTTCCTCGCTCTCGGCCGCGGCTTGCTCCCGCAAGACGCCCAGCTCTTTCGCAACACCCACTTCCTCGTCCTGCAACCGCTTCAGGTTGTCCAAAAGCTCATCCCTTTTAACTGCAAGCTCCGAATACATGACCAAACGTTCTTCCCGGAATTTGGCGAAGTTGATGATGGCACTCAAATGCCGTCTGACCCTCTTAGGTTCGGGAGACAGCAAGTCTTTCATACTGAAGTCATGTACACCGCAAACAGTCATCATCTTTGCGCACGCCCGGAAGAATGCGAGCTCGGGAATAGATTCCTCGTGCAGCTCCGGATAGTTAAGCGCGTTGATGCCACTGAAGGCCGGCTGGCTCATTTCTTCTTTGGTGATGCCTAAGGGATGCATTAACATAGAAGGCGATGGGAAGAAGAAACTTTAGGATGGGATCCAGCGTGCAGCCAATAAACAGCGCTGTTCTGGGCACAACAGTAAGGCGACAGACAGAATTATGCACTGGAATTGGATTGGGGAAACAAGGTGGAATGGCAATCGTCCCGGTTCTCGCACCTGTGCAAATCTCCACCAAATACTCATAAGCCCGTCGAATGGCGTCACGATGCTTATCTGCCTCATTGATCTCCGCCTCCGTCAATCGCACCTGCAGCTCATGCATGCATTGCAGAATGTCGGGCGTCTTGAGGATAGGAAAGGAGAAGGCCTGCACTGACTGTTGCCGGCCGCCGAGACTGGCACGAGGACCCATGCTAGGGCGTGGCCCCATGGACGCACGTGGTCCAAGACTCTGACGGGAGTCGTTCCAACTCATGCCAATTTTTGATGCACGGTCGTGCTAGGTGGAAAAACGTGCATGTGCGACATAAAGGAGTGAGTTCGGGGCATGAGTGAAGAGTTAAGGAGAACGATGATGAGGTTGAACGTCCGAAGTTCCAAAAGAATGGTCCTTCTACCGCGAAAGTCAACTATAAAGGAAGTCCATTGCATAACATTGCATTGATGACATTAAAATGCGCGAGTGCGCTTGGAATGCGAGTAGAAATGACGCACAAAAATCCTTGCAGAGCACGGCCAGGCACACAATTCCTATTCCCGCCTTCTGGCAGCTTGCCTGCCTTCCTATCGATTCTAGGCTTTCCGAGCATAAGACAGCAACCACGACACCTTCACAGTGGTTGTCCAACTGGTAACTATGCATGCGATATATTACCGCACGCATCGCCTCGCCTTGGTGTGCATAACGCCAGCAAGAAAGAGGCAACCCAGCCTCTCTCTGGACGCTGTCGTCTCTCAGCGACCTTGACCTTTTTCTGGCGATAACCTGGTTATCCCAACCACCTGGCCCCCCGATAGTCACTAACCCCGAGTCCTTGGATATTCTCGTCGACGTGAACATCATTGCGCAACATTATTGGTGTAAAAGAGGATGGATGGCTTATTGATTGTCAATTTGGACCTTGTCTTCAGGCTATGATCGAGCTGGTGGCTACACCAACGGGCATGGGCCGATGTGGGCTGTGCGAAGAACGACTACTTTTGCTTCGACCAACATTGCTCTTCGTGCGTGAAAGCAACATGTCAGCAGGCTGCCATTGAATAAATTAAAACATTGAGTTTACGTCCAGAAGCTCATCGCGCAACACCAAAGGTTTAAATTCTCATTCTCCAAATCCATGTTTTTCACAGCTTCTCCCCCTCTATAGAACCTTGTGTCAAGGAACTACCTTCATCGACTAGAGCCACCCACCACCCCAGTTGCCATCGTTGCCGCAAGCTTGGCCTCTGTTCCTCCTATCGTCGCCTTCTTTAGCCCGTGGTCGTCCGTTCCATCATCCTTCTCTCCTTCCTCTCCTTTCTTCTCCCCTTCCCTCCTTGATCCGTTCCCCAAGCGCATATCCCCTACTCTATCGCTCAAGCCGTCCACCATCGACTTTGCTCCCTCCTCTCCCTTCCGCAGCGACCCCTCTCTCTTCAGACTTCCTACCTTTCCTACCTCCTTCGCTTTCTCAGGACGCGTAGCCACGCCGGCCCCCGTACCCCTACTGGAACCCTCCCCTTGCCGCTCCTCGGGCGGGAGACCGCACGCGATCCGCCGATCCCGTAGGAAAGGTTTGGCTTCGGGGTGGAACCGAATCATGTCCTCCAGGATCTGACGGGGGGAAAGCAGGGAAGGAGGGAGGGGGAAAAGAGGAGGAAGTCAGCCAGAGACCCAAGCCCGGGGAGCGGCCCTTCCAGTGATCCTACCTGTCTCTGCAAATTGACCTTGCTCAGCTCGCAGCTCTCAATATCCCCCCAGTGCACGTCTGTGAAGTGTTAGAAGGCAACATCTCAGTATGTCGCACAACCTCCCGGAGGGGCAGGGCGCGTGCAGCATGACACAGATAGTTTGCCGCAAAAACACCTCCACCACCCCTATTATACGCGATCAAGGTACATCCCCGACTCCTTAGTCCGTCCTTTCTCCAATCCTTCCCACCTGAGTCCGCCATGGTCTCCACCACAGGGTCATGCAAGGAAGCCAGATAGGGCTGCTCCAGCGCCTCCGCAACCGTTATTCTTTTCGCGGGGTCGATGACGAGCATTTTCCGAAGAAGGGACAGGGCCTCGGGGCTGGCATCCGGGTATTTGGATTTCAGGTTGGAGGGCAGCGAGGACTGCGGCTCCTTCGGGAGGTTGAGCATGAAGCGGCGGGCCTTGTGATTGGTCACGAAAGCGAGCTCCTGTGGACGAAAGGGGTTCAGATCAGGCGTCCAGTGCATAGGAAGGGGGGGAGGTGCAATGGAATGACGGCGACGGGGCCAGACCATGAGGCCCGAGAAATGGTTGAGCAAACAGAGAAGGACAAAGATATTGAAAAACCTTGAATTGTTGTCGGTGCGTACCTCCGCGGAAGGTGTGCCCACCAGCTTGGTAATGAGCTTCAGCTGGTGGATGTAGTCATTGCCAGGGAAGAGAGGCTTTCGACCCAGCATTTCTCCGAAGATGCAGCCCACGGCCCATACGTCTATAAAAGGAAAATGCCAGGGCGGTGGTCCCCGCGTGACAAGAAGAGAAGGAAGGAAGGCTTTGAGTGCATGTCCACGCCTCACGTCTGACTCTCGAATGTCGCGGCATCACCACCACGGAAGACAAAGGAAACGTGGCAGTACGAAGCTTGGCACATGCGAACAGCAGCCTAGAACTCAACACTGCCGCGTCCTATCCAGTAGAAAGAAGTCCGAGAGAAGGTCGTACCTATCGCAGTGGTGTACTCCGGGCATGACAGCATGATCTCAGGAGCTCTGTACCAGCGCGTAACCACATACTCGGTCAAATCGCTTGCTTCTTGGGTGCCTACAGGCATCACCCCCCGCGAGAGACCAAAGTCGCAGATCTTCAGGTCACAGTTTGAGTTCAAAAGGATGTTGGAGGGCTGTGGAGCGAGAGAAAGGGAGGTAACTCAGGTTGGAGCCAGGACATCTAGGAACCCCCCGCCGCGATGGCGAGCTCAATAGGAATTGATCTACACGGCCTCGGCGCCTGCCAGGACTTCTCTGCCGTATCAAGCCTAGTCCCCACCCACCCTCCATTCGCTCTCCCTCCGCAGACTCACCTTCAGGTCCCGGTGGATGACATTCGCCGAGTGGATGTATTTCAAGGCGCAGAGCATTTGGTAGAGGAAGAATTGCACGTGGTCGTCCGTGAGTTTTTGGCGCGAATAGATGACACGGTGCAGGTCCGTGTCCATCAGCTCGCTGATGATGTACACGTCGTCAAAATCTGCCACGGGCGGGGCCTGGAGGTCCAGCACCCGGACAATGTTCTCGTGCTGAAAATGCATGAGCAAGCGGATCTCGCGCACGATGCGCTTGGCGTCCACCAAGTCCTCGAACGCGTTGGGGCACTTCTTGATCGCCACCTTCTGGCCAAGCTGGTTGTCAGTCGCCGAGATGACCACCCCATATGCCCCGTGACCGATCGGTTTGATCAACTCGTAGCGGGCATCCAGGACGAATTCGGTGCCGACCACATAGAAGATTTTGGTATTCTTCCTCCCCCTCAGTCCCGAAGAACTCCGCGAGAGACTCCGCCCGCTGCTGCTGCTTGTCATACCCCCGCTCCCTGCTTGCTGTGCTTGCAATGAGCGGATGGCGCTCGTGACCGCCACCGCCCACGCGTGCTTATCTTGAGGGGTTTCTGCGTTCAGCTGAAACCCCTTCCCTGCCGTCACGATGGAAAATCCATTTTTTTTGGATGAAGAGGAGGAGAATACGCTCTATCGAATGCAGGGAGCATGTCAAATGATGGGTAGGAAGATGGAAAGGGGAGGATGAAGTTTAGTTGATTAAGGCCTGAGACTACCGTGACACCATTCAGCACGCTTCGTAATTACAAATCATCCAACTCCCAAACTTATAGATCTTTGCCCATCCAACCTGCCCTCGCTCTGTCATTTTCTCTCTATGATGCTCGATGAGATTTGCATGATGGCTTCCTCACTCTTTCTCTTCAGGCCTGATTTTTGGTTCGTACCTGCGCGGTCAAGGCCATTTGATTCCGGCATTTGGCATCCCCTTTCTTTGCGTAATAAGTGATTATGTGGCCGTGCAATGTAAAATAACGTCTTTTCCAAGTCATTCGCCCTTTCTTATTCAGCCAGCCTTCCACCTCCGCCGGAGTACGGTTCGCCTGGGCCGCTGCCATCATAGCTGCCGCCGAGGAGGAGGAGGAGGAGGAAGTCGAGGAGAAAGGCATCGCGCTTAGTCACTGACAGTGTGACACCGTCGTCCCCACCGACTCAGTCGTGAATACTTTATAATCTGTAATTTAGTGTGGCGCCATGTACAGTTCTTGCACCCGGGTCTCCCTGTGCAACGGTGATGCTGCTTTTTCCTTTCTCAAGAGGGGCAGCCAAACGAGCCTTGCGGTATGGGTTTAGACACTATTGAGTGCACCAACTTATGCAAAAAATGATCCAACACCTGCTTAAACTCCTGGATGGAGAAAAAAATGTGGTGGGGGATGAGAAGCGGTCGGTGTGAGGGAGATGAGGGGGAGGAAGCCGCACGGTAAAGATAATCAACTTGGAAGGGAGGAGCTTCAGGCAGCAGGCGAAGACGAAACAGTGGGCACATGACCTTTGACTAGCACCACGCCTTGACTGTCCAGGAATAGCCCATCTATATTGTGCCACCACATTTATCATGCAGAGTACATTTTCCTCCCGTCCGTACGCGTGTATCTGGTTCCCTGTCCCTGTTGTGGCCTGAGAGTGGCACCTCGCGTCACCCCCTCCGTGCTGTCTCTAGGGTTGGAAAGGCTTGCTAGCAACTTTTTTTCTCACCCAAACCTCTCAATGCCTCTCTATGAGGGGCTTATACATCTCATTTTACAAAAATCATGCTCTGGTGCACTTTTGGTGCTGGATAACACGTTGTCTAATCATGTCCGCGTGGTTTACCTGACGGATGCGGCTTTCTCATGACTCTCTCTACAGGAGGGAGGCAGAGGAGGTCTGCATTTAATACGGCCGCGGGGATGGCTTTATCCACTAGGAAACCGAATGAAGCATGTATCTTTCGGCTTTTAGATGCCTTGGAATATCCAGCATTATCTACGTTCTCTCTTGATGGTAGGTACACGCGCCTATCCATGCATATTTCTGTGTACTTTGTCTAAGCCCGTTCCCTCATTACCGGTCTTTCGGGACGTACCTCAAGCTGAAAGCGTATCGCCTTGTGCACTGAAATAATTCAATATCTCACAGACCCAAATCAAGTATGCAAGGCCGTGTGGTACATTGAAGATCGCAAAATACGACTTTATGACATAGAAGATCGCAAACCTCTACGCACGCCTGGTCAAGAGTGGAGCCCGGCTTTACAAAAATACCTCGTAGATGTGCAATGCCCACACAGCTTTGAGGGCGAGTGGAACGCCGTATCGGAGACAGCACGTGTTCGAGTTCTACATTGGTTATTTGTAAAAGCGTTGGCGTTCCATTACTCGGACATGTCGGCTGATGCCATGAAAATGGACGTGGCGGCGGGGACCGCCGCATCAATAGAAGCCAATTCCTCGGGAACACCCATGGAAGTGGAGGCAGAATGTGCTGCAAGAGGAGAGCATATTCCAGTCGACTTTGACGAGCGGGTCCGGGCCTTGTCCTCACGCCTGGGCTTGCCAACCCCCTCTCCTTCTTCACCCAATCACCCTACCCCCGACCCGTCCTCCCTTCTCAAAACTCTGCAAGGCATCCTCTCCATCATCCAGCTCCGCTTGTCTCCCAACGCGGAAGTGGCCGCAAAAGATGGGGCGGTCGCCCGCCTGGACATCGACGATTTCCCATTGAGCTACACCACCCACGACCCCCTTGTCGACCGAGCGGCGCGGGCCCTGACCATGCTGTACGTGGCGGATCTCCGGGAGCTACAGACGGACATCAACGACATTTTGGTGTCTGCCCAGGAGTTTACAGCCAATCCGTACGTAGCATGCTTGGAAGGGGGGAGGGGCGGGGCGTGGGGGTGAAAAAGCCTGGACAACTTCGCTTT
>Ga0102934_1001482_pt1 | contig 16430 bp, 13 predicted proteins | sample SalPonR2_A_D1_MG_FD_78175 | JGI IMG/M metagenome (GOLD analysis project Ga0102934, IMG submission 78175) | Salt pond soil microbial communities from South San Francisco under conditions of wetland restoration - Salt Pond MetaG R2_A_D1_MG | ecosystem: Environmental > Aquatic > Marine > Intertidal... | reverse complement strand
GGAGACACAGGATTACCCCCTTTTTCCGCCGTCAAAGCTCGGAAAGAGGGAAAGAAGGGCAAGGGGTTCGCCCCCCCCAAAAATCGCTTTTTTGGGGGGGGGGGGGGAAGGTCAAGCGTGTTGCCGTATCCGCGTAGCCGTAGCATTCTGAGCCATTCCTGTGTACCCCCCATCTTGCAGCCGCCGGCTTGAGCAAGATTCACTTGGCACCTAAGTCTAGCACTGCTGTGTGTGCGACAGACACAAGGTGAGTACATCTGTTAGGGTGTCTTTATTTCCTCGCATGGCGCCACATCCCGTTTTCGAACGTGCCCCTCACGCACAGCTCTCTCCCCATCTCTTCCCGACTCCTCGACATCAGCTCCATTACGTCCGCCCCAACAACCTGGGATGAGCAAGGAGCGGCTGGGTTCATACCTCCTCCCATAGCAGTAGTGGGACTGTTGGCGCGAGTAGGACCTGGAGGATTCGGAGGGACGGGCCCGCCTTTGAAATTCGACGAGGTCATGCAGGTAGGAGAGGAAGCGAGGTCGATCGCTATCAAAGCTACGCACATTTGATAGGAATAGGGTAATATTAAGACTTTTGGCAGTTTGTTGTGTCTACGCGTCAAAAAGCGCTCAGTGGAAACTCTTGATTTTCGGATTTCTCTGCCACACAACCGAAACCAACCCCAGCTTCCGTGATGCTTTCCAAGAATTTTTGCAAGCCTTTGAGCACCTTTAGCGATGATTGAAGCGGTTGAGGCAAAGAAAGTAGGAGGTCCGAGATTCATTCTTACCCCTTGCAAATTTGTACAGGCTATCGACGACACATACGACTACACGCCTAAGCCCTTCAAAAATGGGGACGTAACGAACCCTGCAGGAACTAATGCGGTGCGTCCCACACTTCTAGACTTCACAAGAAAGCTACAGATAGATGTCAAGCCCCCTTTTCTTCCTTTCTCAGAACTTATTTTCAATCAATGGCTAGGGCTCCTGCAAGCTCCTCTCCCTCGGCATCCTTCACGGCTTACCACCCGCTTCGTTGCTCGCCCTTTTCGGTACGTTGTCGTTCACATTTGAGTACATGCGGCCTTGTCAAGTCATTCACTGACCTATTCTTATTGCTATGAGTCATTTTTAAATAAAATATCATCCTAGCTTCCCGAGGATGTACAACCTTTCTCTTCTTTTTTAAGCGATAACCTTTCTTTTTTTGTTTTGATTGAGTCTTACGGCTAAATTTCTTACCACCGCTCTTGCAATCAATCTTATCATTTTGTGGGCATAGGTGAACACTACCGGTCTGTAATTCAGACCCCAAAAGGTAGCGATCACGGGAATATTCGAAGTCTCCTCTCAAAGGGATGGCAGGCGGTCTCTTTTCCTGAAGGTCTATCCCTGCGTCTCAAATAATAGTGTCGATGGAGAGAAACATGTTAGATTTCCATGAAAAGCTCGCATTCAATTGGACAAGACACTTCAAAGAAATTGAAAGGACAGTTTTGATCAATTTCAATTTGTTGCCTCCCATGGGAGGAGCAGGCCCAAGCAGCGACCCTGGCGGTATTCTTGGGCCAGCGAGGGAGCATATTCGCGTGTGACTGCTGCCCTGGAGACATTCGTGTTTTGTTGGATACGGAGCAACATGTGTTTAATAAAGTGTTTTCAAAAATATTTAAATGCTCTGCGTACCTTGATGCGCGCTGGGGCTCGAATGCATCGATCGGATTCCCCTCCTCGACATACGTTAACCCCCTATCCAGTTAATATTTCCCTTAGAAGGAGACCAAGTATTTGTGACTTTTGGCCTTCAGATTTTTGATAAAAAGATTTTGGAAATTCTCATTGGTCTAGTTTTTGCCTTGTGTAGCTTTTTCAAAGAATTGTCCGGCCTCCAGATCACACAACCTACCTTCCATCTTAAGTGCCAGGCTTCCCGTAAAAATTTTACGTCTGCATGGATAAACTTCCCTCAACGTGCTTCACGAGTCTTACACCGACAAAGATACACATGCCTTGCAAGTCGATAGCATATCTGGTGACTGCTATCGTGGTCATCGCCTCGCTCAAATGGTTTTACGAATACCTTCAGGCTCGAAAACCTGGCTTGGGCTGTATTGCCGGCAATGAGGCCACCCATCTCCTGAGTCCTGATGGCGTGAACATCCCAATTATTCATTCCTGTGTGATTATCAAAAGTTGGATCACAGCTGCAGATGTGGTACGCGTGCTCCAAAGGGCCGGAATTCCTAGTAGACGTTTCCAGCGCCTACAGCACTGCGTTTCGGCAAGCCCGGACACGTTTCAGCCCTTCGAAAACAGCCGTGGGGACTGGCCTGTATATTGGTTTCCTGAGCCCTCATTCTCCCACGAGAAGCATGTGGATTATCTCCCAGAGGGCCTCTCTCAAAGGGAGCTCAAGGACTGGATGAGCGGCATCATGAACATGCCACCGACATTTACCCGCAGCCCCTGGGAAATTTTGGTGGCGAATGCCTTGGATGGCGACAGCGAACGCACGGCGTTGATATTGCGGCTGCATCACGTGCTAGGGGATGGTCTCTCTGTGCTCGGTTTGCTGGAAGCCATGAGCGAGCCTCTGGAAGAGCACAAGCGGGGAGCTGAGAACCGGGAAGGGGAATGTATGCTAGCGACTGCCCTGACAGTGGGGCTGAAGCGCCGCCTAGACCAGCACAAAGAGTCCAGTCATCCGCATCAGACACATCCTATGATATCAAGCGCACCCTCTCCTTGCGCCACGCTCAGCTCGCTCTCCCGCCTCCTCCACCGCCTTTCTCGCTCTGCCCTCTTCGGAGCACGTATGGCGGTGGAAGTGCCCTGGGTGCTATGGCGCGACTACATCGCAGCGCCTCCGGAGCGCAATATGTTCAAGCCCCAGCCCCTGTCGGGAAGGAAGAAGGTGGCCTGGTCCCAGGAGCTCCTGGAGGTGGCTCGGCTGAAACGCGTCAAGGACAAATTGGGCGTGAAGGTCAACGACGTGTTGCTGGCCTGCGCGACGGGGGCGCTCCGGACCATCATGCTGAGCCAGTCCGTCGGCGACCGTGCTCACTTCGTGTTTCCAGAGGTGCCACGCGGAGCCACAAGCCCTATCGTCGAGAAGGAGGGGGAAAGTGAGGAGGAGGAGGAGGGAGGAGGAGGGGCGGGGGGCCTGGAGCCGACGGTTTCGAGCAAGCGAACTTCGGCATCACCCTCCCCTGCGACTTCGAACTCCCCCCCCCCCTTGACCGACGCCGTCCGCGTTTTCCTCCCCATGTCCGTGCGGACCAACCTGGCCTCCCTCACAGACCTGGACAACCAGCTCTCCGTCCTCTCGGTCGCCCTTCCCACGGGCCTTGCCTCCCGTCGGCGCCGCCTCGCCCATCTGCACGCCCTGACCTCCAGACTGAAAGACTCCACCGTGCCCCTCGGCGTCACCCTTCTGACCACAGCCACGGGCGCCCTCCTCCCTCGCAGACTGCTTGAGGCTCAGGCCGACTTCCTCTGCCACAGGACCACGGGCGTCGTGACCAATGTCCCCGGACCCGTTCACCGCCGACGCTTCGCGGGGCACCCGATCGAAGGGATCGCCGTCCTGGTGCCCGCCGTCTCCTCCATCGGCATGGTCCTCTCCACCTTCACCTATGGGGAGGGGATGAGTGTGGGGCTGGTGCTGGACGAGGGCATTCCCTGCCGGGCGGACGAAGTGCTCGAGGCCTTCGCGCGCGAGTTTGAGAAATATGAGGCTCTGGCGGCCCAGGCGAGCAGGGAGAAGGTGGAAGGTCCGCTTTGAGGCAAGTAGCTTGGAGAAAGGTAAAGTGGACAACAAGGTGACGAGTGCGTGAGGGGGTCTGTGTGCATGGTGCGACCACCGCGCTTTTCGCGTCGGCGCGTGAATCGACATGGCATGTACAGCTGACTATCCATGACTTTGAAAAGGAACAGCAAGGATTGAGCGGCCTCCAAGGCGGTTCCACGGGTCCGAAGAGGACATACACATTGTGCCGGGACTCCCCAGGGCTTTGCTATTCATTCACATAAGCCAATTCACATCTCCGCGAGTCCTCCATCCTCGTTTCTAGTTCTACAACCTGTTGTCCATCTTTTATCCTGGCTCCTCTTTTGACCTTATTTGTTTATTTTTACTGTGCCAACTACCTGGTAGCATGTGACCACTGCTCTACTCTATCCTTCTCTCAACCCGGAAGCTCTGACGGCAAGCTTTGCCCACTACTCGTAAGACCCTTGGACGACATCCACGCTCCTCCCTCTTGCTCTACTTTCCTGGCGCCTGCGGCTCTTGAGGTCGCTTCGGCCGCAGGGCAAGAGGCGGAGGATCAACACATTCCCCTCCCTCAACCGATTGATGATCATGCCCACGGTCGCCAGGCACTTGGTGGGGGCGGGCCTCTCGCTGCCTTTCACCGCCCGCTGGACGCAGCACTCCAGGATCACGTCCAGGGAGGGGGTGTGCGTCGACTGGACCATGATGGCCGAGAAGGCGCCCATCAGCTCGTACAGGCCCGGGCCCGAGAGGAAGCGAGGCCAGAAGCTGTAGATTGCCATGCGCGTCTGGGACTTGAGGCCCTCGAGCTCTGAGGGGAGGGGATAAGAGAGCGGAAGGAAGGTGAATGGATAGGTACAGGGGCAGTGGCGGTGGAGGAGGGAGACCGACGGGCGGGGCCGAACCCACCTTCCGAGGATATAAAGAGCTCGCTCATGCGGTCGTTGCACCAAACCGACTCAATACCCGTCGCGTTGACGGAGGCCACTACGTAGCAGGCGTTCTCATCCGCCGCCAGCTGCTGGATTAGCTGGGATATGCTGGGGTCGCCCCCCGCACTGTTCCCTTGTGCCCCTCCCGCCGGGGGCCCCCTCTCCCCCACACCCCCGCTCTTTGCTTTCCTCCGTTTTGGCGCGAACGCCTGAGGCTGGGTGTCAAGCAGGTGGTCAAGCAGAGGAAGGACTCCGGCGGTCATATCCGCCACCCCTCGAGCCTGCGAGCACGCCCTAATCAGCGCCCTCGCGTTGAAGACTTTCTCCCAGTCCAACATCCCCTGGGCGGCCAGACGGGCGATGGCGCCACTCACGCCGTTCCGAGCGTGGAGGATGCTCGCTGAGGTGGAGTCGAGCAGGGGAAGGGAGGGGTCCACGGGAAAAGCGGGTTCCTCGAGCCGGGTGGAATCCACGGCCCTGGAGACGCGACGGAAGGGGGGAGGGTACTCCTCCCACGCGCGCGTTCCCGCATTGTCGCCGCGGCCTACTTTGGCAGACTTGCGCGGCCTGTTTTCGTTACCTTCCAACCTTTCGTGATCCTCCCAATCACACCGTTGGTTGCTTTTGTACCTGACACCACGGTGGGTGGCCCCCCTCGCCACGTCCTCCTCCGCCACCTCCCAAGTCCGGGCCGTTTCTTGACGTGCGTGTGAGGGGACAAGGTGATGTTTGAGGGAGTTGGAAGTGAGTGCGCGCGCGTCCAAGAGAGGGAAGGAAGAGGTTTGATCACGCGGTCGTCGCGGCAGCATGTGTGGGTGCACAGGGAGGATGTGGTCAGGCTTAATACGACGGAGGCAAGGGAAGCCCGCGGGCCTCGAGAGAGACGGGGACGACGAGGCGGCGCCAGGGGGAGGTGCGTGCGCGGAGGAAAAGGAGAAAGATGCGGTCGCAGACGTCGACGCCGAGGCAGCCCGAGACGAGAGGGACGGAACTGCCGGTGCTCGGACAGACCGATGAGCTGCCTCGGGCACTGAAGGGTCCGTGGCGTAAGCGAGCGGTAAAGAGTCAGGCCTCTCTCGTAATCGCGATCGGCAGCCTCCACTGGTTCCAGTGGCCGATTCCTTACAATGCTCGAGCTCCGGCCTGTGCCAATGTACGGCATATTTAGGTTACACTTCTCATTGATTACATACATGCGATCGGTCTCATGACCTGTCGACGTCATCCACACCCAAAACTTACTGTGCCGGTGGACTCAGGCCAGCAACTGTCGACAGAAGAGAGAGAGCACTGACGTCCTTGGCTTGTGTGGCATTAGGGCGGAAGACAGCAGGATGAGGGCCGGAAGGAATCCATCGCTCTCTACCCTCCAGCATTGGCGCAGATATCTTGTTTGTAAGTTGAGGACCCTGAGAGAAGAAGTGCAATTCAAGCGTAGAGATGAATGAAGGGTGGAAGAGTGTGTCGTAGCGGTGCGGTTAGACAAATGAACAACGTCAATAGTGCAGGACATTCAATCTCCGGCGTACTTATACTCGGCGGTTCCGACGTGGTCGCGGCGGGACAAATCTCCGTGAATATCTCCTTTTGAGGGTACCACAATGCTTCTTATCTAGAACTCGTAGCTATCAAGTACTGGTAGCTGTTCATGCATGAGAACCGAAGGACGACGAAGCGGGGTTAACTTGTCCCCCAAGGCCTCAGACGACACGTGGGCAGACTGTCGGCTTTTTCCCCTCCTTGCACTGGAACGCACCACCCTCCCCTACTCCACTGCGTTGCCAGCCTGACGACAGGGCACACCGCGACACGGGCACGCAGGAGATACCATACACGCTTTGCCAACACAGTGTGTTTCATACAGTTGCAACGGTGTTAGATTTGATCTTTATCTTCGTGTGTTTTCCCTTGCTCGGCCTTACCGCGAGCGGAGTCCTCTCCTCAGCGCTGATCGCAGTAAGTCAAAAATCGAGCATACGCACCAAATGTCACACCAGAAGAAGATAAAAAAATCTGTATCTTCCAAAGGAGAGATGAAATAGGCGCGCACAACCGCAAGGATGCAAGGCTGTATTTTTAATGCGGAATGACTGCCTTATGGAATCAGAGCGTCGCGCAGACAGGCAGAGATGCGTAACATATGCCGGTGACTTCATAAAGCCGCGGAGTCGGAGTAACAAGTGTTCTGTTCGTCTGAAGAGAACCAACATGGCCCCACGACCGAGCGCTTATGCTATGCAAGCATATCTCTTGGAAGGTATACTAAGGCATATATAGAAAAATAGACACAGACACACTTTTGAAAAAATCTGAACCAAAATGGAAGTTAAAAAAGTTACCACGCCACAGTCCATAAGAGTTGTTGCTTTTTTTTAGGGGACAGAGCCACCTCAAAAGTGTGTGACTCTGTGTTTTTTTGCTAAAACCTCACCAGATGCTGAGAAACCTGTACCCCCACCTCTCAGATGCAGTAGGTCACTTTTCTAATGTATTGGAAAGACGCATGATAAATGAGAAAGAGGACAAAAACAACCAAAAAACCCCGAGGAACCCCTTGAGCAAGGTGGCGCAGGGGAAAGACGCGCTTCAGATTCAACCTAGATCAGCGGGCACGGTTGGAGAAAACATTTGGCTGCGCTCCCATGACACCATGCCTCATACCCTGAAAGCTTTGCCCGTGACTGGACATGTCATGCTTGGATACGCCAGCTCCTGGGCAATGCTCTCCAAGACGACTACCCCCGTACTGGGTAGGGATGATAGAAAAGGAGCCAAAAAATGATGACGTACAGAGCCCGGTTGCAACAACTGCATCGCCCTGTACTGGTGACTTTTCATTTTTCACTTTTTTAATGGTCATTTTCTTCCCCATTCCACTTTCATACCTTTTGATGAAGACAGCTGGTTGAGATGTGATGGCCTTGCGGGAGACAGCGCACAGAAACTTGCCGCGTCCATCATGCTCGTTCTAGAAGGGAGGAAAAGGGAGAAGGGAGGCCCGGTCTCACTGAGCGCACGAGCCCGCGCTCACGCCTCTCTCGCACACGCACATGCGGAGAGATAGAGATATTTCCTCCCTCCTTACCCTCCACTCCGGGTCGACCATGAGGGGCAAGGGGAGCAGGTCCTTGGCGCGGAGAGGATCGCCGGTCATAGGGCTGCGCGGGCGCGTGGCGGGCTGTAGAGAATTGGGAGCTACATTCAGTGTCCACACGTGATGTTGCCTTTCCCTTCTTTTCACACCCATCGCCCAAGATCTACATTCAGTGTCCACACGTGATGTTGCCTTTCCCTTCTTTCCACACCCATCGCCCAAGATCTCCGACGCGTGGTGTGTCAAGTATATTGACGGCGCTGCGAGAGCTACCGTCGGACTCGACAGGGCAGCACGTTGAACATAGAAGGCCCCCCTGAACCAACCCCGCTTCCCACTCAGGAAACTGCCAGTCGCATCGCTCTTCTACCTTCTCTATGGCCGTATTCTTGGCCTCTGGTGTGCAGACGGGCACCCAGAAGGAAGTCTTCTTCACATCCTCTTGCTTGGTCTTGAGGTCTCTGTGGATTACTTTCGAAAGTTGCTGAACGCCGGTGTGGGTAGGAGACCAGCCACAGGGAGAGCGTGCACAAGAATCGGTGAGCCGAGTTTCAGACTGATTCTGGACAATCAACGACAGGAAGGTGCCACGGACAAACCTGCTTGATATATCTCTGGCGATTCTCCTCCTGAGGGTTTTGCTCATGCTCTGGCAGGGACGAAGGTTATACAAAGACCACAATCAGCAATCATTCATTTACCCATTCTGAACCTCAAAACTTGTCCTTCGCACACTACCTTGCCGCGGAGCTGCCTCCTCAAAGGTCGACGTCTGCCTCTCCACGAAGCGGTGCACATCCTTTTCCTTTTCCTCGTTCAAGGCCGCCTCCATTCTCTCCTGCTCTTCTTCTCTTTGTTGCTAAAGCAATTGCGATGGGAAGACGGGGGTGAGAAATGGAACAGGATGACCTGGGGCATTCGACAGATTAAAAGAAAGTCGCCCATGAAGGGCAGCATACGCACCTCATACAGGACGCGCTGGCGCTTGAGGTCTTGCGTCTTAGATAATAGATACTCGACAATGGCCTCTCGCGAATAAATATGACCTGACGGGCTGCAAATAAAGTGTGTGAATAAAGATTGAAGGTAGATTTCATGACATTTCAAGCGATTTTCTGGACGGGCGTTTTCTTCCGAGGATTCGTACCTGACAACCGGATCTGTCACGGGCTTTAACGTCAAACAACAGTAGCCAAATGGCTGCTGCGAGTCTGTCCCAATACGAGTTTTTTGGGTTCCCCACCTAAGATGTCGTCCAAAATGACGAGGCAGTGGATCGTGAATGTATACGTGCTACTACGCATCCCTTGTTCCCACTGCCTGAAGGACCTCGATGAAGGCAACAAAGAAAGTTATTTCAAAGGATTTATCTACTCCCCACATCGACATTTTTCTCCTCCTGCCGCTATGAATAGACAAAAAGATATCGTTTTGATTTGCTTACCCAGCCATTTTGCGTTCCTGGTACGTGAAAGTCGCCCGGTCCGTGTTGTTGCGGGAGTGTTTCTGAGGCATGCTTTCGGTTGGTGTGAGAGACTCTCCGAGCAAGCAAAGCTGTGTAATAGGTGGGAGACCTAGCGTCACAGAATGTCTATTCTCAATATAGGGAAAATTCGCCACGAATGGAGGCGTCAGAGTGAAGGGAGACTATTTACGTCGTCGTGGAGTCCAGGCGGCGGCCAGCTAGCCGCCTGTCCGGGTAGCTTTTGCTTGCTTGCTTGAAATCAAAAACATTGTCGTCGACCAAGGAGCAAGCACGATGTAAACTTTAAGCATTGTTTTTATTGTACCATGAATGTACGATACATCGTCTTTATTCAAACGTAGATATGTAATTCTGATATATGTATAAGATGAACACGTCATCTTCACGTGTCTGTGCAATTTTCACCTAAGCCCCTTGCCCTCCTGTTTCCATCGTAGCTTTTCCCCTCTCTTTTTCCTTGACAAAATCGCCCGCCGTTTTTGCCTTCCTCCCTTGTATTCCTTTCGGCAATGTCCAATGCGCCTTGCTAGCATTCTTACAAGCTTTAATTTTTCTGAGCTTGCTTTCCATGCTGTTCGGCATCAAATCATGCCGTGCGATCACCCCACAAACATCTCGCTCTATGCTCAGCACAAGTAAGTGTCTAAGCCCTAAGCCCCGGAAGAGACGGTAGACTTTCGTGACACTCGAATCCTCTGTCACGAAATAGACACTGGGATTGCTGTAAGGTCGCAAGTCCATCCATTTGCTTTCATCCTCCGGGGTGAGGGGAATGACGGGTTGGGCAATGACACGGCTACTGAGGCGGGCAGCCGACTCGAGGAGTTGCGCAAAATCAAGAACAGGCGAGGCAAGCTCAGGATTGTCTGGATCATTGTTGACTGAGGCCGTGGAGGAGAAGTTAGCCGCTTGCAGCAAGACCACGAGTGTCTCCCGCATAATCGTGCCGAAAAGGGCGCCGGATCGGGTCGGGTGTGAGGAAGGATAGAGGAGCGGGAACATGTTATGCCCTGTGGTGCACAAAACCTCTTGCACGCGCTTGACCGTCTCGATAGGTCTGAGCGAGACGACTTGAGGGGTCATCAAGTCGCGCGCGCGGAGCTGAGCCAACGCCCACTTGGGCGGGTCGGGGCGGAGGAAGGGGTAGCCCTTGATCTCGATGATCATGTCGTAGATAGAGGGCGTGAAAAGATCCCCAACCCAGTGAGCGCTGAGGAGTACCAAGGCGAAGGGGAGGAGGAAGAACAGGTTGCCCGTGGCCTCAAGCATGATGACGGTCATGGAAGGCACCATGCGCGTGATCCCGCCCACGAAGGCGGCACTCCCCATGATGGCGAAAACACGGACCTGACCCAGATAGGTGGGGTGCCCGAAGACCACGACAACCTGTCCTGCCATCCGGCCCAGGGCCGCCCCCAGGAGGAGCTGCGGCACGAAAAAGCCGGAGGGGACTGACACGCCGAACGCGAGGACCAAGAAGAGAAAGTAGGGGCCGGCGAACAAGGCCAGGGCATGCAGGGAGAACATGGGTTTGCCGTCGCTCAAATTGAGGCGAGGCAAGTGAAAGAGGAGGCGGAGGGCAGATACCCCGTCATTCAGATATAGGGAGGCCACCTCGTTGTAGTGCCCGGGCGCGCAGGTGAGGGGCAGAAGCTTATCCAAGTAGGGAACAACGTATGCTGCGTCTTCGTAGAATGAGGGTTCCGCTGGCGGAACCGGTCGACAGGCCCAGCTCTCGCTTAAGAAAGAGGCGAGGAAGCCCACTGTGGAGACGATGACCGTCACGCCCAGCACCTCCATGAAGCGCCGAGGCCAGGTGCAAACGTAGGAATGGCGGAGACGGCTCATGTGCCAGTGCAGGGCGTTGAAGGCAGCGCCTAGTATCCCCCCGAGCACCCCCATGCCGACGAAAAGCAGCAAATCTTCGTTGGCGACGCGAATGCCTGTGGAGAATGAGCCGGCGTAGGACTGCATGTAGGAGGGATCGACGAGAGAGGCGCCCGCGGGCCCCATCCGGGACCCCGCTAGCAGGTAGGTGAACAAGAGAGTGCCTGTCGCGCAAAAAAATACGCGCCACGTCACCTTGAGACTCCAATACGAAGAACCTTCCTCCCATGCCAGCAGAAGCCCGCCAATAGGGGCCGCAAAGGCTGCCGTAACGCCAGCGGCCGCCCCAGCGACAACCAGATCGCGCCTCTCGGAGTGATTTGAGAAAACGCGCGCCGCCTCGAGCAGCCGATCCACAGGCCGAATCAAACGCGCGCGCCTGCTTGTGCAGGCAGCTACAATGCTACCAATGTGGATCATGGGGCCATATTTTCCCACTGGCAGCCCGGCGGCTACGGCAAATATTGTCCCGAACACCTTCGCGGTGAGCGTGCTAAGGCTGTAAAGTGGTAGTTAAAAATTAGAACCAGAGATTAGCAACAAGAAATTCGCAGACAATTGATGTCAACGATGCTATCTGATCCTCTGATCAGCGTCAGAATGTTGAGAAGTTCCCTCTTAAGGGAAAATTATTGATACAGGGCGACATGGACGCAACGCTTAGCAGACACTCCGGTGTATCGAAACACAAACAAGACAGAGATCTCACACAATGCTATTAGCATCTAAGACCCAAAAAATATAGAGGTAGGCGTACTGACCTTTGGATATCGGGTATACGGATGCCGTTCAAAAATGCTTTGGTTTCTGGAATGCCCGAACCGGCAGACGCGGGCACCAAGTACACCATCAAAAATGCAATGATGGCATACAGGCAAGATAGAATTAGCTTTATAACATATTTGCTCCAGCCAGACTGGAACTGAAGAGTAAAGGTCGTTCTAAAGGTAACCAATGTGGCCGACGAGTACGAAATGAAAAGGTACAGCGTCTCTATGACGATGGCTATGAAGAAAATTACCAACCACCGGAGGAGAGAGCGTTTTCGAGTCTGCCATCGTAAAATTTTGTTTCCAACCTCTTGGAGGTTCCCGTCTTGCTCATCCTCAATGCCTGAAGAGGTAGTCTCATCACGCATGTGAGAGTGGCAATTCGTCCGCTGCTCTAGCTCGTACAACCGCGCCACCTCACTTTCATGCGCTTCATAGTTTTGCGAGCTTATGCTGGGGACTTTTTTCAAAGGCCATGCCTTGCTCTGAGTTTCGTGGGGTAGACCTGTACTAGTCCAGCTGCGGGGCCGGAGGCGAGTCGTTGAGGATGAACAGGTAACATCTTTGCCCAGATTCGACTCGACTGGCTGTCCTTCCTTTACCACATTTTCTCTGCCAGTCCCGGTATAAGCTTTATCCTTTGCTAAGGCTCCATCCATGCCTGTTTTTTAAATTAAGATTTGTGTCAAGGTGCGACGGAAATTAAGAGAAAACGTGCCTGTACACATGGGCCCAAAATGCGATAAGACATGCAACCCGTCGGTCCCAAAGTCATTTTCATCAAAAAAAATCTTCATCCGCGTATCATATCAGGTAACGACAAATTTTAAGTTACTATATAAATCAGCACTCCACTCTACTTATCAAAAATGGTCAGTAAAAGACCTTTACCTGCGTCAAGGCGGCGGTTGTCCGGGTAGCAAACGATCGCGTGGCGAGTCGCCACTGGCAACCTCCTGGCCAGAACGTTGTAGCCCATTTGTCACTCAGATCTCTGTTTTACTATCAGGGACGCGTTTTTGCAAGAAAACCGAAAGAAAAATACGGAATATGAAACGAAAAATGGCCACCACAAGAGAGAGTATTGTCGAGAAGTGAGTGACGCACACATAAATACTCGCCCAAAGCGTGCTCAGAGACGACTATACGAGCGACTTTGTATCCTAGGGCTTGAAATAAGATAAATTGTCCACAGATGGGAAGCAGCAGTAAGACGCATGAGATATTCCCGCAAGAATTTCAAGATTTGTCGAGGCCTTAATGTTCTAAATGGCATCGGTAAGCGCAATAAACATAGACCACAAGACTCATCCAGAAAAGGTCAGGAGTAGGACTTCATAATATTGAAATATGACGGAACGAGCAGATGTGCTGATATATGTTTGAAGTAGAGGAAAGGTCTGGGATAGGAGCAGCATGGGGAAGAAGGAAGTAGGACAGAAGAACAGCTCTACTGGTAGTCTAGTCGGCGGTAGAGAAGAGAGAGGGGTTGAACGTTTTCGAAGAGAGAATCCTTTGCATAGAAACTTGACATACTTGCGAGCTTTCATCGCTCTTTTTTTCCTTCTCCCTTTCATTGTGGCTCTTTCCATCCCCCGTGCTCGCGTATTTATTCATGCTCTTCATCTCTCATTCATTCCTCCTTCCAGATTACGTGCGGCGGTGCGCATCGGTCGCACAATTTCTCGAAAAAGAAGAAAATGTGCGAGGGAGGAAGAGACGGAGAGATGAAGGAATGCCGGCACATATTTCTCCGGTGTTCTCTGTAGGGATGCCGCGACCGACCCGACATCGAGGCAGCTAGCCATCCCTATCTTCTTCAGTAGTATAAAGGGAGCGATAAAAGAATTGAAGGTCAGATCTTCTTACGAAGGACTTGCATCCTTTCCTCTTTAATCGTGAATATTCTTAAGTCGGTCATTTCTTTGCCCTACCCTGCCTCCATTTAATCATCGCCCGATTCCTTTCCCCCTTTCTCCTGCCCGTCCTTCCATCCTCCCTCCCTCCCTTATCCCTTCCCCTGTCTCGAGCTTACCTCTGTGCTCGTCTCTTGCTCTTCCCCTCTCACACCTTCCACCGTGATTTCCCTCTTCTTGTCCTCTCTCCTCGCTTCTCCTGTTTCTCCTCTATTCTTCCGTCCATGAAACAACCCACGGTGCGTCCTCCTTCCCCTATCCACGTCGTCCTCTTTCCTCACACTGTCCAAGTAAAGGGTAGACTCACCTATGGATGGTGCGATCCATGGAGCGATGTCCGACTATTCTCCGAGGACTCTTCATCCGGTGCACACTTTAGCGGGACGATAATCTTTGGGCACCTTCATACGTGTCGATGGGCCATTATCTAGTTATTCTTCACTCTTGGGTTGTAATTTTATCGATGTCAATACTCGGGACGTTCTCCTTTATGAGTTGGTTCGGAAGCCACCGAGAATCATTCCGCGACGAAGTGTTACAGTTCTCGTGGTTTTGATTTATTGTTGATGTGCATTTTCCAAGATGTTTCCAAGATGGTAAGTTGTGCGCGATGCTCATTCACAAAATGAGAAGGTAAGTCTGCGCTCAACGAATCTCGTTTTTTCTTAGCTCTCATCAAAACGCTACAACAGTGAGCTGACATCCTCTGGTCCTTCCGCCAGAAAAGTTGCACTTATGCAAAATACCTAAGAATGTGGACATCTTTAAATCTCACCGGCAAACTGCACCGTCCTCGACAGGTAAGGACTCCCCCAGACCTCTTTGCAGTCTCACTACCATTATAGTGAGGGCGATTACTGCTTTTACTGGAGGAGCAATACCGATAAAGCACTGTACTATAAAGTTGTATGCTGAACCGAAGTCTCAAAAAGCATTGGTTTCTGATTCGCCGGTATGTTTTCATATATCCGAAGTGTCCAGCCAAGGAGCTGGTATGATACGATTTGAGGATGAGGTCCTTCAGTGATTGAGGAGCTAGCAGGTCGTTCCCGTGACTCGTATGAAAGCCACCGAGGTATATCAGCACTCCGTCGACGTCACGTAGAATGTACTTTTCTGTGTCTGCGTCGAACCGAACGAGCGCTTTGGGATCGTCGGATAGTCGTGTTGCGATTGTTTTGCTTTCCATATATTCTATAAACTCTCCCAGTTGTTTGTCCTGTCGCTATTCGGCGAAAAGGTCCAATGTCCAATTCCAATCCGGCGCATATTAATCTGGGTTTTTCTCGTGCACGTCGTCGGGATTGGCGGTTCCGGCCTTCATATTTGCCATGAACAAACCATTTTATTTCCTCTGGCGGATTCCAGGGCGTCCATGATAATACGTCGGCGTTCACATTGAGTTTACCTTTCCGATAGGCGACTGCAAAGTCTTATTTCTTGGACTTCGATGCGCACTGCCCACACGATTGCGAACACTTCCAGCTGGGTTGGGCTACATTGTCTTACTGCGCGGTTGAGTGACCGACTAGCGTAGCAAATTACTCGATCCGTTCCATGATCATCGTTTGTTCCGAGATGGCACCGACTCTATATTTGCTGGCGTCTGTGTAAAGGGTGTGCCCCTTGTTTAGTTCTTGAAAGGCCAAGACGGGAGGTGGTGTGAGTGCCGCCTTTAAGTTCTCGAAGGCCCGGTTTTGATCCTCGTTCCATTCCCACCGCTGTGTCTTGCAAAGAAGCTTTGTCTATGGTCCGGCGATTGTGGGAAAACCTTTGACGAATCTTCGATAATACGAGCATAATGATAAAAAGGATCTGACATCGCGGACTCCTCGCGGGACTGGGAAATCCACTACTGCCAAAATGGTTTCGGGGTTTGGTTTGATGCCTTCTGGCGATACGATAAAACCTAAAAAATTGGTTTCGGCACGCGCAAATTTGCACTTGGAAGGGTAGGCTGTCAATCCTGCGTCGAAGAGCCGATGCAGCGTGGTTGCGACGTCTTTGATATGTTGCTCGGCCGTGCTACTGAAAACTAGGATGTCGTCAAAGAAAACTGCTAACTTGCTCTGAGGGGTGACCCGACCGCTTTTTACGGTGGTAGCAGCGGGTGAAATTGCGGTCGGACGCAAGCGCAGAATATGTGCCGCGTGCAAACGATCCAAATAAGGGAACGTACGAAAAACTCGGGTTTCCTTCGTACCCTCCCTCATTTGGATCGTTTCTTGGCATCTAAGTACATACATGGAAGCTGATTTTGAAATGACGGCGATACTTGCAAATTAGAATGGTTTTCTGAGAAGGTCACAAGTCGAATGTGTGTAGCATCTATTTCAGGATCCCAATCGTATCAACATATTGTATTTTTGATGATTAAGTATGTTTTGGAATCAAAATGAGGCCCCATTGGTAGAAAAAGGGGCTGCAAAGCATGCCGTGTGAGTTTCACGTGTGTATTTTTAAACGGTCGCTTTGCAACGGACGCTTTAAAGCATGGCTTCTAATCGACAAGTAAAACCGCTGTTAAGGTGCTCCCTGACACTTGGGCATGCTTCTCAATCACTTCCGTGTCCCTGT
>Ga0102934_1001481_pt1 | contig 16432 bp, 16 predicted proteins | sample SalPonR2_A_D1_MG_FD_78175 | JGI IMG/M metagenome (GOLD analysis project Ga0102934, IMG submission 78175) | Salt pond soil microbial communities from South San Francisco under conditions of wetland restoration - Salt Pond MetaG R2_A_D1_MG | ecosystem: Environmental > Aquatic > Marine > Intertidal... | reverse complement strand
CTTGCGCTGCTCCTCGGGCACCGACGCGCCGAATTCCACCCCGACGCGCACCGGTTCGGCCCATCTTCGCAGGCCCCCGGCGCGGCCCGGGGCCGAGCGAAAGCCGGCACCGGGCGCGTATTCGTCGTAGAACACGATGCGCTCGAAATTGCGCATGAGGTCGGTGTCGGTAAAGGGCGTGTCGGGCCCGCCGCCATCGGTGCGCAGCAGGCCGCGGCTCTTGAGGTCGCGCTCGGTGCGCGCATAGCGGGCGGCGAGCGCCTTGCTGCGGGCCGACGGGCTGTCGGCCCCGCCGGTGTCCGTGCGGGGCGGGGCGGGCGCGGGCGTATCGGGCGCGGGCACGTCGCAGGCGGCCAGCGCCAGCCCCAGCCACAGCCCCGCGAGGGCCCTGCCTGCCCGCCCCGCCGTCATCGCTGCCTCAGCCCTTGGGCACGGCGGTGGCGGTCGTGTCGCCCACCCCGTCGCGCCGGGATCTGGCAGAGGCGAGCGTGTCGCGCAGTTCGGCCTCCATCTTCTTGAGGTCCTCCTCGGCGCGGGCGCGCTTCGCCTTGCCCTCGTCGGCGATCGCGAGGCTTTCCTCGATGGTGCCGATGAGATCGGCATTGGCCTGTTTCACGGCCTCGATGTCGAACACGCCGCGCTCCATCTCTTCGCGGATCATCTTGTTGCTCTCGCGCAGGTTTTTGGCGTTGGCGGTCAGCAACTCGTTGGTCAGGTCGTTGGCGTCACGCACCGCCGACGCGGCCTCGGCGCTGCGCTGGATGGTGACCGCCTGCGCCAGTTGCGTCTCCCACAGCGGCACGGTGTTGACGAGGGTCGAGTTGATCTTGGTGACAAGGGATTTGTCGTTTTCCTGCACCAGCCGGATCGAGGGCAGGGACTGCATCGTCACCTGCCGCGTGAGCTTGAGGTCGTGCACCCGGCGCTCGAGATCGTCGCGCGCGGCGCGCAGATCGCGCAGCTCCTGCGCTTTCATGACCTGGTCGTTTTCCGCAGCGGCCTCGACCTCGGCTTCCTTGGCGGGAATGTCCTTGTCGTCAAGGTCCCTGAGCTTGGCCTCGCCCGCCGCGATGTAGAACGCGAGTTCGTCATAGAAGGCGAGCGTCTTCTCGTAGAGCATGTCGAGCGACTTGATGTCCTTGAGCAGCGTGTGCTCGTGGCCCAGCAGGCTTTCGGTGATGCGGTCGATCTGGCCCTGCACCTCCTCGAAGCGGGCGGTGAACTTGGCGATGGGCGCGGCGCGGCCCAGAAGTTTCTCCCACCACGACCGCTCGCGGCGCACGTCGAGCTCTGACACCGAAAAGCCGCGGATCGTGGTGACGATGCCGCGCAACGAGTCGCCCGCGGGGCCGACATCCTTGTTGCGCACGCCTTGCAGCATGGATTGCGAGATTTCCTGCAATTCCGCCTGCGCCGCCGACCCGAAGGAGACGATGGATTGCGTGTCGGCCATGTCGATTTCGGCCATGCGGCGGGAAATCTCGGCACCCTGGGTGGCGTCGGCCTGATCGAGCGGGACGATGGCATTGGCGTCCGATGGCTCTGGCAGCACCGCGCGGCTCACGGATTCGACATCGGCGAGCGCGGCCTCGGCCTCTTTGCGGGTGGCGTCTGACATGGGGTATCCTCTTACACTGTCTCTTTGGTCTCAAGATGCACGCCCTCGCGCTCGAGCCGGTCACGCAGCACCTCTATCTCGATATCGAGATCGGTGGTGCTGTCGGCCATGAGCGCGCGGGTCTTGGCGGTGAAATTCTGTTCGAGGTCCGAGAGCAGCACGAGGTAGTTCTCGCGCGCCTCTGCGTTCGGGGCACGGGTGGCGAGATCGGCGTATTTAACCGAGGCGTCGCGCGCGCCCATCAGGTAGACGCCGAGATACTTGCGCGCCGCCGTCAGGTCGCGCGGGTCGTCCTCGACAGTGCGCAGCATGTCGCGCACCGTCACCTGGAACCGGTCGAGCCGCGCCTCGAGATCGCGGTCGCGGGTCCCTGCGATGGCCGCGGTCATGGCGCGAAGGTAGTCCTCGGCCTTGTCCACCACGCGTGCCACGCGGTCGCTCTGAAAGCTGTCGATGCCCTCGGCGGACTTGTCACGGAGCGGATCGGGGCCGAAGGCAAGAAAATGCAGCACAATCCCCGCCGCAGCATAGATCGCGGGCCCGGTCAGGCCGCCGCCCGCGGCATACGCCGCCAGGGCCAGCCCCCCGCCGGTGAGCACCGAGCCGAAGATCTTGCGCGGGATCGCGGGGCGGCGGGCGATGCGGCGGGCGTCATAGGCCTCTTCGGCGCGCAGCCCCTCGCGAGTAAGCCATGCCGCGAGCAGCAGCAGCCCAAGGGCAGCGAGGTTGAGCGCCAAATCTACAGGACCACCGAAAAAGGCGCGCACGGCCAGCGGCAGCGGCGCGATGAACAGCATGTTGACCCGCCCGCCGACGCGGGTGCGCCGCGCGCCACGATAGCCGCCGCGCGGCGGCTCCGTTGGCGCGCCGTCCGCGCCGGGGCTGAACTTGCCGCCGAAGCGCTGCGCCATTACACGCCCCCCGTCACCGCCAAGAAGGCGATGAGCGCCACCAGCAGGAAGAACGCCAGTTTCTGTAGCCCCGTCTCGTTCATGCACCCTCTCATGCCGCCCTGCGGCAAACTTAGGCGAAGGGGGGCGAGGGCGCCAGAGGGAAGATTGCCGGCTCCGCCCCGGTCTTGCCCGGCGGGCCGCGGCGCGGTCGGCCCGCCGCCTTAGCCCGTGGTGCCGGTGGCCTTGCTCTTTTTCTTCTCGCCCACCACCTTCTCCGCCAGGTCGCGGGCGATGGCGAAGGCACCCTTGACGCGGTCCGCCTCGCCCTTCCAGTCCCGACGCACGACGATCTTGTTGTCGCGCACCTTGGCCAGTCCTTTCTGGTTCTGAATGAACTCCACCAGACCCTGCGGCGAGGCGAACTTGTCGTTGTGAAACTGGATTGTCGCGCCCTTGGGCCCGCCGTCGAGCTTGGCGATACCCGCGCGCTTGCACATCGCCTTGATGCGCATGACCAGCATCAGCAGGTTGACCTCGCGGGGCAGGGGGCCGAAGCGGTCGATCATCTCGGCGGCAAAGCCTTCGAGATCGACCTTGCTCTCCATCCCGCTCAGGCGGCGATAGAGGCCGAGGCGCACGTCGAGATCGGGCACGTAATCCTCGGGGATGAGCACCGGCACGCCAAGGTTGATCTGCGGCGCCCATTGGCCGTCGTCGTCGGGCAGGCCCGTCGCCTCGCCCGAGCGGATGCGCGCGATCGCCTCTTCCAGCATCGACTGGTAAAGCTCGAACCCCACGTCGCGCATCTGCCCCGACTGTTCCTCGCCCAGCAGGTTGCCCGCGCCGCGGATGTCGAGGTCCTGGCTGGCCAGCGTAAAGCCCGCGCCCAGCGTGTCGAGGCTGCTCAGCACGCGCAGCCGCTTCTCCGCGCCCGGCGTCAGCGGCACGCGCGGCTTGGTGGTCAGATAGGCATAGGCCCGCGCCTTGGCGCGGCCCACCCGGCCACGTATCTGGTAGAGCTGCGCCAGCCCGAACATGTCGGCGCGGTGGATGATCATGGTGTTGGCGGTGGGAATGTCGAGCCCCGATTCGACGATGGTCGTGGCCAGCAGCACGTCGTACTTGCCATCGTAGAAGGCGTTCATGCGCTGGTCCAGCTCTCCGGCGGCCATCTGTCCGTGCGCCACCACGTAGCTGACTTCGGGCACCTGCGTGCTGAGAAACTCCTCGATTTCCGGCAAGTCCTTGATGCGGGGCACCACGAAGAACGATTGCCCGCCCCGGTAATGCTCGCGCAACAGCGCCTCGCGCACGGTGACGGTGTCGAACTCGGACACGTAGGTCCGGATCGACAAACGGTCCACGGGCGGCGTGCCGATGATCGAGAGATCGCGGACCCCCGAGAGCGACAATTGAAGCGTGCGCGGGATCGGGGTGGCGGTGAGGGTCAGCACATGCACGTCCGAGCGCATCTGCTTGAGCCGCTCCTTGTGCGCCACGCCAAAGCGCTGTTCCTCGTCGATGATGAGCAGGCCGAGATTGTCGAACCGAACGTTCTTGGCCAGAAGCGCATGGGTGCCCACGACGATATCGGCGGTGCCCTTGGCCATCGCCTCGCGGGTGCGGGCCGCGTCGCGCGATGACACGAACCGCGACAGCGCGTGCACCGACAGCGGAAAGCCGCGGAACCGCTCGGAGAATTCCTTGTAATGCTGGCGCGCGAGCAGGGTGGTGGGCGCGATCACCACCACCTGCTGCCCCGTCATCGCGGCGGCAAAGGCTGCGCGCATCGCCACCTCGGTCTTGCCGAAGCCCACGTCGCCGCAGATGAGCCTGTCCATCGGGCGGCCCGCCTCGAGGTCGGTCAGCACGTCCTCGATGGCGTGAAGCTGATCTTCGGTCTCCTGGTAGGGGAAGCGCGCGGCGAACGCCTCCCACGCGTGCGGCTCGGGCGCGATCACCGGCGCGCGGCGCAATTCACGCTCGGCGGCGACGCGGATGAGCCGATCGGCCATCTCGCGGATGCGCTGTTTGAGCTTGGCCTTCTTGGCCTGCCACGCGCCGCCGCCGAGGCGGTCGAGCAGCCCCTCCTCGTGGCCATAGCGCGACAGCAGTTCGATATTCTCGACGGGCAGGTAAAGCTTTGACCCTTCGGCGTATTCCAGCACCAGGCATTCATGCGCCGCCTCCGCCGCCGTCACCACCTCGAGCCCGAGATAGCGCCCGATGCCGTGATCGACATGCACCACCAGATCGCCCTGGCTCAGTGCCTGCGCCTCGGTGAGGAAATTCTCGGCCCGCCGCTTGCGCCGCGCCCCGCGGATCAGCCGGTCGCCCAGCACGTCCTGCTCGGAGATCACGGTGAGCGCGGGTGCTGTGAACCCCTGCTCCAGCGGCCAGACCGCAAGGTGCAGCCCGTGGCGGCCCAGCCCGCCCGCGTCGCGGACGGCCACGGTGCCGATCAGCCCCTCGTCGGACAAAAGCCCCTCGATGCGCTCGCGCGCGCCCTCGGACCAGCACGCGACAAGAACCGGTCCGACCGTCATCCGATCCTCGATGTGATCCTTCAGCACGCTGAAAAGGTTGACCTTTTCCTGCTGCCGCTCGGGCGCGAAGCTGCGCCCGATGCGCCCGCCCGCGTCGATCACGCCGGGCCCCGTGGGCCGGGGCAGGGCCGAGAAATACAGCACCCGCCGCGCGCCCGTGGCCGCCTGCCACGCCGCGTCGTCGAGGTAGAGTTCTCCCGGCGGCACGGGGTGATAGACCGCCTCGCCGCGCGCCTTTTGGCCTTGCGCGTGGCGGCGCGCCTCGTACTGGTCGTGGATGCCCTCCCACCGCGCGCCGCGGGCAGGCTCGCATTGATCGTCGAGGGTGATCGCCGCGCCGGGCAGGTAGTCGAACAGCGTCTCCAGCCGGTCGTGAAACAGCGGCAGCCAGTGCTCGGCGCCCGCGGGCTTGCGTCCGGCGCTGACGGATTCGTAGAGTGGATCGTCCGCCACGCCCGCACCGAAGGCGATGCGGTAATTCTGCCGGAAGCGGCGGATCGCGGCCTCGTCGAGGATGACCTCGGAGACCGGGGCGAGCTCGACGCGGTCGAGCTTTTCCGTGGTGCGCTGCGAGCCGGGGTCGAAGCGACGCACCCCGTCGAGCACGTCGCCGAACAGATCGAGCCGGACCGGCCCCGCCTCGCCTGGCGGGTAGATGTCGATGATGCCGCCGCGGAGCGCGTAGTCGCCCGGCTCGGTGACGGTGGGGGCCTGAACGAAGCCCATGCGCGCCAGGAAATCCCGCAACGCGCGCTCGTCGATGCGCTCGCCCACCTGTGCCGCGAAGGCGCTCTCGCGCAGCACGTCGCGGGCGGGCAGGCGCTGCGTGGCGGCGTTGAGCGTGGTCAGAAGCACGAATTGCCCCGGCATCCCGTGCACCAGCCCCGCCAGCGTCGCCATCCGCGCCGCCGAAATCTCGGCATTGGGCGAAATTCGGTCATAGGGCAAACAATCCCACCCCGGAAAGCGCATCACCGGCATGTCGGGGGCGAAGAAGCCGAGCGCGGCGGCCATCGCCGCCATGCGCTTGTCGTCGCGGGCGACGTGGATCACGGGGCCCTCGCGGGCCGCGGCCTCGTCGAGCACGAGCCGCGCGTCAAATCCCTCAGGCGCGCCTCCCACGCTGATATGGCTGGCCGTTTCCATGCCGGTCAGCCGAGCGCGCCGATAGCCATGTTCTGATACATGCCCCACATGGCGGTGACGAAAATCGCGATCATGCCGATCGTCTGAACGGCGAGGCGGTGACGCGCCAGCCGCGCGATGAGCGCCTCGCCGCGCGGCTCTTCGGCGCGGATACGGCGTGCCGTGCGCAGCGACAGCAGACCCACCCCGGTGAGCGGAAAGCCCATGAGGAACAGCGCCTGCGAAAACTCGTTGCCATAGCCGAAGCCGAGGATCGCCAGCGACGACAGCCCGAAGGCCACGATCCCGGCAATCAGCGTGCCTGACTGATCGGCGACATAGAGCAGTCTGTCGGAATTGATGCGCACCATGTCCTCGAAATCCGCCATTGCCGTCCCGCTGCGCCCGCGCCGCGCCCGGATCGCCATGTCCCAGGGCACGCCCAGCACCCAATGACTGACGGTCGACCACGTCACCGCAAGCGCGATCCAGAACCACAGGTTGCTGAAGGAGCGCAGGTCGATCAACTCGAAAACATTGTCAAGAAGGGTCAAGGCCGCGCCTCTGTCGCTGTATCGCCCGCCCTCTTAGCGCCGGTGCGCGGCAATTCCTACCCTTGAGATGGCGGAATTTCCATGCAAATGAAGCAGGGTGCCGACTGATCCAGACCGCAGAGTGCCCGCCATGTCCCCCGTCCAGGCCCCTTATCCCCACAGCCGCCCGCGCCGCCTGCGCGCGTCGCCCGCCCTGCGCGACCTCGTGGCCGAGACCCGGCTGAGCCCGGCCGATCTGATCTGGCCGGTCTTCGTGCGCCACGGCGATGGCGTGGAAGAGCCCGTGGCCTCGATGCCCGGGGTGATGCGCCGCTCGATCGACAAGGTGGTCGAGGCCGCGCGCGAGGCCGCCGATCTCGGCATTCCGGCGATCTGCCTGTTTCCCTACACCTCGGCAGAGGACCGCACCACCGATTGTGCCGAGGCGTGGAACCCCGAAAATCTCAGCAACCGCGCCACCCGCGCCATCAAGGCCGCGGTGCCGGATATCGCGGTGATGACCGACGTGGCGCTCGATCCCTATTCGGATACCGGCCATGACGGCTTTGTCGAGGACGGGCGGATCGTCAACGACGCCACCGTCGAGGCGCTGGTGAAACAGGCGCTGGCGCAGGCCGAGGCCGGGGCCGACATCCTTGGCCCGTCGGACATGATGGACGGGCGTGTCGGTGCCATGCGCGCGGCGCTTGAGGCGGCGGGGCACACGGATGTGGCGATCATGTCCTACTCGGCCAAGTACGCCTCGGCCTTCTACGGCCCGTTCCGCGACGCGGTTGGGGCCGCGGCCGCGCTCAAGGGCGACAAGAAAACCTACCAGATGGATCCCGCCAACACCGAGGAGGCGCTGCGCATGGTCGCGCGCGACCTGTCGGAGGGCGCGGACATGGTGATGGTCAAGCCCGGGATGCCCTATCTCGACATCTGCCGCCGGGTGAAGGAGCGCTTCGGCGCGCCGACATTCGCCTACCAGGTGTCGGGCGAATACGCGATGATCCGCGCCGCCGCGCTCAACGGCTGGATAGACGGCGAGCGCGCGATGATGGAGAGCCTCGCCTGTTTCAAGCGCGCGGGTTGCGACGGCATCCTGAGCTATTTCGCTCCGGCGGCCGCGAGGCTGATGGCGGAGGACTGACGCCCTCGCGCGGTATCTTGCGCACGACCGCAATGCTTGGTGACAGGGAGCGCTTGCTGGACTATATTGAGTGCAATCACCCGGCAGGGCAACAAGGCCGGGCACAATCAGAGGCAAACGAGGCGGGCAAACACATGAGCAATCTCACGAGACGCGGATTCACCCTTGGCGCGCTGGCGGGCGTGCCGGTTCTCGCGGCCTGCGGCAACGGGGTGGGCAGCCCCGGCGGCGCGCGGATCGACGCGCGCGTGAACGCGACGCTGGAGCACATGTATTCCAACTATCCCGGCACCCGCGATCTGGCGGACAAGGCCAGCGGTATGCTGATCATGCCGGTGGTGACCGAGGGCGGGATATTCGTGGGCGGCGGGTTCGGGCGCGGCGCGCTTCGGATCGACAACGTCACCGTGGATTACTACTCGGCCACCAAGGGCAGCGTCGGGCTGCAATTCGGGGCGCAACAATTCGCCCACGTGTTGTTCTTCATGACCGACGAGGCGCTGGAACGGTTCCGCCGCTCGTCGGGATGGGCCGCCGGCGGCGATATCGAGTATGTCTTTAACGACCGCGGCGAGAACCTGCGCGCCGAGACCACGACCTCCACCTCGCCGGTGGTGGCGGTGATCTTCGGGCAGGCGGGGCTGATGGCGGGTGTGTCGCTCGAAGGCATGAAATACACCCGCATTATTCCCTGAACGGCGGTCACAGAGGTGCAACGGCGTGGAACGTTCCACCGCAGATTCTGCCACAGGGTCTCTTGCGCGCACGCCAGAGCGGTCGATGCCCCTTACGGGATCAGGCGCGCCACGTAACCGGGCAGGGCGAAGGCCGCCTTGTGCACCTCGGGGGTGTAGTAATCGGTCGTGATGCCCGAGGCGTCGAACCGTCCCTGCAAGACGTCGAGGGGCGTTTCCCGGGCAGGGCCGTCGGTGCCCCAGCCGAATGCCATCGGCCCGCCCGCGTAGGTGGGAATCGTGGCCAGATAACAGGTGGCGTCCGAGAACAGCGCGCGAAAGGCACCCATGGTATTCGTCAGTTCGTCCCCTTGCAGGAAGGGCACCCCGTTCTGGGTCACGAGGACGCCGTCCTGCGCGAGGGCGCGCTTGGCGTGGCCGTAGAACGTGTCGGTAAAGAGCACCTCGCCCGGGCCGATGGGATCGGTCGAGTCGACGATGATGACGTCATAGCCCCCTGCTGTCTGCCGGATGAATTCGGCCCCGTCGGCGATCACCAGTTCCAGCCGCGGGTCGTCGAACGCGCCCGCGCTCAGCATCGGCAGATACTCTTTCGAGAAATCCACCACGCCCGCGTCGATCTCGACCATCGTTACATGACTGACGCTGTCGTGGCGCAGCACCTCGCGGGCCATGCCGCCATCGCCGCCGCCGACGATGAGCACGCGCCGTGCCGCCCCGTGGGCGAGGATCGGCACATGGGTGAGCATCTCGTGGTAGATGAAATTGTCGCCCGCGGTGGTCTGCACCACGTCGTCGAGCGTCAGCACCCGGCCGAAGGTGCCGTTGGTGAACACCTTCAGCCGCTGATGGTCGGTCTTGCTGTCATAGAGAATCTCTTCCACGCGCAAGCTTTGCGCGTAGTCGGGATGCAGGTTCTCGCGGGTCCAGTCGCTCATGCCGCGACACCGGCCTCGCTCACGAGACCCTCGCCACGCTTGAGCTCGCGCACACGGACATCGGCGGTGCCGAAGGCCGATTTCAAAACGTCCACGGCCAGCCACGGCCGGGCGTCGCCGCACATGAACACGTCGAACGCGCCATAGCCGATCTCGGGCCAGGTGTGGACCGAGATATGGCTTTCGGCCAGCACCGCCACGCCCGACACGCCCTGCGGCGAGAACTTGTGCGTGTGGATGTGCAGGAGCGTCGCCCCGCAGGTCTCCACGCAGTCGCGGAAGGCCTGCTGAATGCGGCCCTCGTCATCGAGACCGTGGCCATCCACCACTTCGATGATGAGATGCGTGCCCGCGAACACGGTGCCGTCGCGCCGAATGAAGTGATCCTCGCGGTCGTCGTCCAGCACGTCGCGGGCGAAAATGGTGTGATCGTTCGCGGGGGTGATCCCGCGGGCGGTGTCTTCCTCTTGGGCGCCTGTCTCCAGACCGATCCCCAGTTGGAAGAGGTTGGCGTCTTTCATGGCGCTCCCCTTCTTACCAGCAGATTGAATCCAGTCGGTCCCTTAGCGCCCCCCCGGAAGACATCCGAAGTTGGGATCGGTCCCGATCAAGTGAGGCGGCAGATAGGAGTGTGCCCCGAGTCGTGCAAGCCCTTTCTGCCGTGCGTGGGAAATAATTTCCACCCGTGGCACCGGAGTCGGGGCAATTCGGGTGTGAAAAGCTGTGGAATATAGGGGGTATTATGATACCGTATTTATAAAGCATTGAAACAAAAAATTAAATTCATGATTGCGGCCATTGACGCGACGCGAAACCCGCGTATAACCCGCCCATCGACCGGCCCGGCCCGCCCGTGGCCCGGACACCACATGAATAACAGCAAGGTTCTGCCCGAAATGAAGACGTTTTCCGCAAAACCGGCAGATATCGAGAAGAGCTGGATCGTGATCGACGCCGAGGGCGTCGTTCTTGGCCGCCTCGCCTCGATCATCGCCATGCGCCTGCGCGGCAAGCACAAGCCGAGCTTCACGCCCCACATGGACATGGGTGACAACGTGATCGTCATCAATGCCGACAAGGTGCAGCTTACCGGCAACAAGCGCAACAAGCCCAACTACTGGCACACCGGCTATCCCGGCGGCATCAAGAGCCGCACCACCGGCGAGATCCTCGAAGGCAAGTATCCCGAGCGGGTCGTCATGCAGGCCGTCAAGCGGATGCTGCCCGGCAACCGCCTGAGCCGCCGCCAGATGACCCATCTGCGCGTCTATGCCGGTACCGAGCATCCCCACGAGGCCCAGAACCCGCAGGTTCTGGACGTCAAGAACATGAACTCCAAGAACACGCGGGTGGCTTACTGATGGCTGAAGAAATCAAAACCCTCGAAGGTCTCGACGCCGTCGCAGGCGAGGTGACCGCGTCCCCCGAGAGCGTTGAGACGCCGCGCGAGCCGGTGCGCGACGCGCTCGGTCGCTCCTACGCCACGGGCAAGCGCAAGGACGCGGTGGCCCGCGTCTGGATCAAGCCCGGCTCGGGCAGGGTGACCGTCAACGGCAAGCCGATCAACGCGTATTTCGCGCGTCCCGTGCTCCAGATGATCCTCAAGCAGCCCTTCACCGTGTCGGGCACCGAGGACCAGTTCGACGTGATGGCAACGGTCAAGGGCGGTGGCCTGTCGGGTCAGGCGGGGGCCGTCAAGCATGGCGTGTCCAAGGCGCTCCAGCTTTACGATCCGTCCCTGCGCGGTGCGCTCAAGGCCGCCGGCTTCCTCACCCGCGACAGCCGCGTGGTCGAGCGCAAGAAATACGGCAAGGCCAAGGCGCGCAAGAGCTTCCAGTTCTCCAAGCGCTGATCGCCGGGCAAGCGTCAGTTCAGGACAAGGGCCGTCCCCCCGGGGCGGCCCTTTGCCGTTGCGGCGGGGCAGGATGTGCGTTCACGGCTGTGTCAACTGGCGCGATTCCGGTTCCCTCGTCGCGGCACCGATGCATACTCCCACCCCGAGGCGCGGCCCCGTGGAGAGGGCCGAGAGGGAGGAGAGGCCATGACGGAGTCCGTGAAATTCCTGCATCATCCCACGTCACAGCCCTGCCGGGCCGTGCATCAGCTCATGCTCGAGACGGGCGTGCCCTTCGAGGAGGTGATCGTCAACCTGATGGATGGCGAGAACGAGACCGAGGACTTCAAGACCACCTACAACCCCACCGGGCAGGTGCCGGTCCTCGTCGATGGCGATTTCACCCTGTGGGAAAGCGCCGCCATCGGCTTCTACCTTGCCGAGCGGTTCGACCTGCCGGGCAACTGGCTTGGCCGCGACATGCGGCAGCGGGCGCTCATCCAGCAATACACGCATTTCCATTCCACCATGCTGCGGCGCGGGGCCGGGGCGTTCTTCTACACCCGCTTTGCCGAGTGCATCTGGGGCCCGCGCGACTATTCCGCCGAGATCGCCATGGGCCGCTACATGCTGGAGCAGTCCATGCCGGTCCTGGAGACATGGCTGGAGACCCACAGCCATCTGTGCGGCGACGAGATCAGCTTTGCCGACCTGCTGGGGTTTCACGAATTCGTCTCGCACGAGGCGGGCGCGATCATACCGGTGGAGGAATGGGCGCGCTTTCCCCGCATCCGCGCGTGGTTCGAACGGCTGCGCGCGCGGCCCCAGGCCGAGGCGGTGAGCGGCATGATCATGGAGGTGGGCGCGATGCGCCAGGCCGGGCACATGATCCCGATGACGCGCCGCACCTCGCTGGCCAAGGGCACCGCGGTCAGGCCGGGCCTGCCGGGCTGAGCCGCGCCCGGTTTCTCCTTGCGTGTGCCGGTGCCCGCCCATAGAAGGGCCGCGATCTTGACCGCCGCGGACGCCTCCGCGGCCCGATGCATAGGAAAGGACGAACATGCAGGTCACCGAAACCCTCAACGAAGGTCTCAAGCGCGGCTACAAGATGGTGCTGTCGGCGCAGGCTCTCGATGACAAGGTCACCGCCAAGCTCAAGGAAGCGCAGCCCGAGATCGAGCTCAAGGGCTTCCGCAAGGGCAAGGTGCCGCTGCCGCTTCTGAAGAAGCAGTTCGGCCAGCGCGTGCTTGGCGAGGCGATGCAGGAAAGCGTCGATGACGCCATGAAGGCGCATTTCGAGGAAAAGGGCGAGCGCCCTGCCTTCGAGCCGGACGTCAAGATGGCCAACGATGAATGGAAAGAGGGCGACGACGTCGAGATCGAGATGAGCTACGAGGCGCTGCCGGATATTCCGGAGGTCGACCTTGGGTCGCTTCAGCTCGAGCGGATGGTCGTCAAGGCCGACGACGCGGCCGTGGACGATGCGCTCAAGAACCTCGCCGAGAGCGCGCAGGACTTCAACGACCGCAAGAAGGGTGCCAAGGCCAAGGACGGCGACCAGGTGGTGGTTGATTTCGTCGGCAAGGTCGATGGCGAGCCGTTCGAGGGTGGCGCGGCGGAGGATTACCCGCTCACGCTCGGCTCGGGCAGCTTCATTCCCGGTTTCGAAGAGCAGCTCGTCGGGGTCAAGGTGGGCGAGGAAAAGGCCATCACGGTGACCTTCCCCGAGGAGTACCAGGCCGAGCATTTGGCAGGCAAGGAAGCGGTGTTCGACTGCACGGTGAAGGCCGTGAAAGAGCCCGTCGCCGCCGAGATCGATGACGAACTCGCGCAGAAATACGGGGCTGAGGATCTCGACGGGCTCAAGCAACAGATCGGCGAGCGGCTCGAGCAGGAATATGCCGGTGCCGCGCGCGCCATCGTCAAGCGCAACGTGCTCGACGCGCTCGACGAGAAGGTGACCTTCGAGTTGCCGCCGACGATGGTGGAGACCGAGGCCAAGCAGATCGCGCACCAGCTCTGGCACGAGGAAAACCCCGAGCACGAGGGCCACGACCACCCCGAGATCGAGCCGACGGAAGAGCACGTCAAGCTCGCCGAGCGGCGCGTGCGGCTCGGGCTGCTGCTGGCTGAGCTGGGCCAGAAGGCCGAGGTCGAGGTCAGCGATGCCGAGATGACGCAGGCGGTGATGAACCAGGCGCGCCAGTATCCCGGGCAAGAGCGGGAATTCTTCGAGTTCGTCCAGAACAACCCGCAGATGCGCCAGCAGATGCGCGCGCCGATCTTCGAGGACAAGGTGATCGACTACGTGGTCGAGCTTGCCGAGGTCTCCGACAAGGAGGTGACCCGCGAAGAGCTCGAGAAGGCGATCGAGGAGATGAACGACGAGTAAGCCCCGCAGGGCATCATCGTTTCCGAGAAAAAGAAGGGCCGCCCCGGGGAGATGGGGCGGCCCTCTTCGTTCGATCACCCGGCCCGGCGCGTGCGCCGGGCGGGCCGGGCCCGCTGGGGGTCAGGCACCGACTTGCGAGTGAGAACGAATCTTGTCGGCAAGCGCCGCCTTGAGTTTCAGCGCGGCGATACGCTCGTCATCTGTCTTCGCGGCGGCGACCTGCTCGTCGCAATAGCTCTCGAGCGCGGATTTGCGCGGCACCTGCGCGGCGATCGCGGGCAGTGCGAGTGCCTCCTCGTCGGCGAGAAACACCTCGCCCTCGATCCCGGCGACGTCGCGGATGCTAGCGGAGCGCTCCTCGGTGCAGTCGAGCAGCCCGGCGAGCGCCGCGACCTTGCCCATTTGCACGGTCTTGCCGACATAGTCGTAGGGCGCGTTTCCTGATCGCTTGAGCACCCGGTCCATCACCGGGTCGATCACCGTCACCACGTCGCTGATGCCCGAGCGCATGGCGTATTCCACCGCCCCCAGCATGAGCTCGGAGGTGGCGTAGGAGACCGAGCCGCGCGCCCGCCCGCGCCCGAGCCTCTCGGTATCGACGCAGAACCGCGTGGACTCCCACAGGATGGCGCTGCGCAGGGGCGGCTCGCCGTCGAGGATCGCGTGGAACACGTCCGACAGCATATGCGGCCCGGTCGTCTGCAGCGCGCGCACGCAGGCCACGACGTTGCCCTCGTCGTCGAGCCCGATCACGTAGGCGGGATCGAGCGCGTCGAACTGGTCTTCCTCGCGCCCGTCCTTGATATTCACGTCCCAGCCCAGCCGCCCGGCGAACACACGGGCGCGCAGCCGGAACATCTGGTCGAGAACCATCGGAAACTTGTGCTTGTTGAGTGCATCAACGATCAGTATCATGCTGTTCATCCCCTTGTTCATGGTGCCACAGTCGCGAGTGTGAGTGATGCGGCCACGTCATAGAGATTAGGGGAAGCGCAAGGGAACGCTATTGGGGGAATCCCGTATAGCATCGTCTCAGCCGGGGTAGACGAGCCCCATAGAGATGGCGCGGCCCACCGCCTGCGCGGTCGTGAGCGCGTAGAGCTTGTGACGCGCCGAGCGCAGGTGAACCTCGACCGTCCGGTGAGAAATCGTAAGGATATCAGCAATATCCTGCTGCGACTTGCCCTCTGCCGTCCATTGCAGGATCTCTTGCTCGCGCGATGACAGGGCGGGACCCCGCAACAGGCTGGAGAAACTGTCCGAGCTTATCACAAGATCGTGCATGTGCACCGAGAGCGCCTGCCATAGGTGCATGTTCTCGCGGCCCATCGCCTGCCACTCGGACCGCGGGCGGCCGCGGGTCAGACTCAGGCCGCCGATATCGCCGTAGGGGCCGCGCACCGGGATCGTCACCCCCTGATCTGAGATGCCGAAATCATGCGCCGACCGGAATACAGTGAGATAGTCGAGATCGCGCTCGAGCCGCGACCAGTCCACCGGCGCGATCGAGCGGCGCGCGCTGTGCAGCGTTGGGTCGATGCGGTGAAAGCCGTGTGTCGCGTAATGCTCCTGCCAGTCCTGCCCGTAGGTGACGTGGCCAACGACCGAGCGGTTGACCGGGTTCATGCCGGCATACGCGACGTGATCGACGCCGAAACGCTCGCGTATTCCCTGGAGAAAGGTATCGAAATCATCCGCGGCATCGGGCAATTCGGCGAGTTTGATGAGACCGGTCCGGTCGAATGCGTCGCCCGTCATTGCTGCCTCCCGCCGCGGCGTTTGCCGCATCTCAGAACCATGCGCCCCTGGTCGAACACCTCACCTCGTCACCCGGACCCGAGCCATGATGGCACCAAAGACCGGACTACCTTTTGCGTGCGCTGTGTCCGCCGGTGTCAATGCAAAAGCGAACCCATACGAATTTCCTCTTACGCTAGCACGAGAAAAGATCGCCTGTCGAGCAATGCCCAAGACGAACGCGCCGCGCGGCATCACCGCGCGGCGCGTCGAGATGCTTGGCAGGACGCTCAGCCGTTCTCGTCTTCCGTGGTTGCGGAAGCGGAAGCGTCGTCTTCGTCCGAGGCCGCGCCGCCGATATCGTCGAACAATTCCGCGATCTCGAAGTCCGCGGCCGCCTCTTCTTCGGCGGCGGCATCCTGGATGGTCTTGCCGGACGCCTGAAGCTCTGCCTCCTCGGGCGAGCGCGCCACGTTGAGCGTGATCGTCGCCACCACCTCGGGGTGGAGGTGGATCTCGACCTCGTGCAGCCCCAGCGTCTTGATCGGCTGGCGGATGATCGCCTGCTTGCGGTCGATGGAAAAGCCCTCGGCGGTGGCGACGTCGGCCACGTCACGGGTGCTGACAGAGCCGTAGAGATTGCCGCCGTCCGAGGCTTGGCGAATCACGATGAAGCGCTGGCCGTCGAGCTTCTCGGAGAGCGTCCCGGCCTCCTTGCGGGTCTCGAGGTTCTGCGCCTCGAGCTGCGCCTTGCGGGCCTCGAAATCGGCGATGTTGCGCTCGGACGCCGACAACGCCTTGCCCTGCGGCAGCAGGTAGTTGCGCGCGAAGCCGGGCCTGACCTCGACGACGTCGCCCATCTGGCCAAGCTTGGCGACGCGTTCCAGAAGGATCACTTGCATGGTCTCGCCTCCTTATTTCACGGCGTAGGGAAGAAGCGCGAGAAAGCGCGCGCGCTTGATCGCGCG
>Ga0102934_1001479_pt1 | contig 16441 bp, 13 predicted proteins | sample SalPonR2_A_D1_MG_FD_78175 | JGI IMG/M metagenome (GOLD analysis project Ga0102934, IMG submission 78175) | Salt pond soil microbial communities from South San Francisco under conditions of wetland restoration - Salt Pond MetaG R2_A_D1_MG | ecosystem: Environmental > Aquatic > Marine > Intertidal... | reverse complement strand
GAGGGTGCTGCTCAGGCGTGGGGGAGGGGAGGATACGCAGGGGGAGGAGAAGGAGGGCGAGAGCAGGCAGGGGGACACGGGGTCGCCGGCGGGCGTGCGAGCAGCGGCCCAGGCGCTGCTGAAACCCTGAGGCGGGAGGGGTTGAGGAAGAGGGGTGTGTGGCGGTGACGGAGAGGGAAGAATTGTAGCTAGCGTGCGCGAATAGATAGGAAGGAGGTGGTTCATGGGGAAGGTGGGTCGTGGTAATGTGCAAGTGGATGGCGAGGAAACGAAGTGTTCTGGAGAGTAGGTGGGGGGTGACTCGGGACGGTGTATGGGGTGGTCGAAGAGAGGCAGTTGTAGTTGCAAATGAAAAAGAAATAAAAGCAATACCATTGCGCCAAGCCTGCTCAGAGGGTCGATGGCGTTTTACGCTGCAATGTCGATGTCGCCGAAAGTTGCTTATGGCAAACCTCGAAGTCCTGTCGGGGGGAGAAAATCCGAGCTCGTCTCTCCTGGGACCCCCCACCTCGTTGAGGCCACGCCCTCGTCCGCCTCCCCACCCCATCGATCTCCACCAGCCTAGCGTCTGTCTACCTCCGACTCAGAGTCCCTCTCTCCTCCACACAGACACCGGCTTCTCCGCCCCCTCCTCCGTCACACGCGGAGCCCCCCGAGGACCATCCCGTCCCAGGCCAGGCTCACGTGGGGATATCCCATGCCCCGCAGCTTCTCCTCCACCTCCTCGTGCGCGCCCACCTCGCAGCACATGCCTGTCAGGTACGTGTGTCGGGGCCGGAGAGTGTCGACCAGGGCCAGGGCCTCCGCCAGGTTGAAGTGGGAGTAGTGGGAGGTCTCGGTCGTGCTGATGCAGTCCACCACCAGCGTCTGGATGGGGGGCAGGGACTGGAGGAAGGCCATGCTAGGCGGGGGAATGCGCTTCACGTCGGAAATGTAGACGAACTCGCCCGGCTGCCCGAAGGCGAAGCCGAGGCTCACGTACTCTCCCCCGTGGAAGACGGGGAAAGCGCGCACAGGGACTCGACTGCGTGTCAGCTCGAAGGAGGCGTCGTCGGTGGCGAGGGGGTGCCAGGCTAGGACGGGGACGTTGCGTTGGAGGATCCTCCGGGCTTTGTCCGCCCAGGGCGTGGCTCCGACCAGGTAGCCGAACTGGTGCTTGAGGGCGGTCAGGGTTGCATCCTGGAGGTAGACGTCGATGGGCTCGTCCAACAGGTGGATCCCCACCCCTTCCTCGTGCTCCTTCTTTTGCAAGTCTCGCAGGTCGTCCAGGCCGAATGTGGCGTCCGCGTGGTCGTGCGTGAGCAAGAGGGCCTGCACGCTCCTCACGCCCGCCGCTGGGAATCTTCGCAAGATCGCGTCCCGCATCGTCTTACCAGCATCCACCAAAATGCAGTCACGGTCGCTATCCGCTGGGCCCTGACCTGTGCCATTGACTAGAATGGCTATTGAGACATTGTTCCGCCGGTCCTTGCTCGCGGGGTTGGAGTGGGCGCGCATGCAGGTGGCGCAGTGCCCCTCCAGGATGTGGCCCATATTAGGCACCGCGATGCTCACTCCTGTTCCGAGGAACAACACGTCCAGCGTGCCTTTCTGAGAGATCGAGCTTGCTGTACTTCCATTGCTTCGTGTTGTTATGCAGGTGTTAAACCTTAGAGTCGAGTCCTCAACGGGCGCAGCCGGCGGCATCATGTGTTGGCCCTCATCAGGCTTCTTTGACGTGGCCACGGATATGCTCGTATGGGCTGTTGTATCCTCTTGTTGCATGATATTGCAATCTTGTTGCCTTCTCTGTCATAGGACGATGAAAATTAATGCGTGTACGCCAGTGCATCGGACCAGATGACATGGTTGCATGGCGAGCGCGCTGGGAGGGGATGGGCACCGTATGAAGGAAGGCAATCCAGCCCCGAGTCCTCGATCGAGGGAAGGAAAAGCTTCAAGGTCGTCGCTGCCTCATGAAGGGCCCTCTGCCGTGATCTCTCCGCCGCCTGGGGCACAACAAAGGCCCGGAAACTGGTTCCAAGAAGGCAGATGTTGTAGGCATAGTCATGTCTGTGTGCGTGGTATCGTGGTCGGAGAGGATGACGGTGGGTGGCTGGCGTCGTGTACTCGTGTGGATATCAAGCGAGACTCAATCATGATCATGATGCCAAAATTTTGCCGACCCTCTGTTCTCGTAAAGTAAAAGCGAGCATTACCTCTCCCTTCGGTTGCACTTGGACACAGCATGTTCGCTGGCGTCCGGTCTTGTCAGAACGTGGACTTTCTTACCACAACGCACTACGTGCATGGTCTTTTTTGTAGCGCGCATGCCATGGGTTGGTGTTTGGGGGATGGGAGGTGGTCGTGAGGCTTTGGGTGCGCGCGCTCACATTCTTCGACCAGATCGCGAAGCAATTTCTGCCGTGCCAGTGTACTGACAAACCAGCTGATCTTACGCTTTGCAATTTCCCTTTTTTTGTTCCATACGGTACGCTCTCAGCTCCTGGGAAAGTCAGGAGCTCGGTAGAATTTATTGCCTAGGATCTTTCGCAAGGCCCGACCATATCCAAGATCGAAGAGCTGTTAATATCAGAGCTGCGCCTGGAGGAGACCGACGGGCACGTCAAATTGTCCTGGCCAAGTAATGGCCTGTAATGAGCTCACGACGATAGACCTTGAGGATCGACATGTCTTGCACGATGGTCGGCGTATTATTCAGGTCAATCCGACCTGCGCGGTCGCACACAGCACTGCGCCCTCCCCTTTCAAAGCTCGCTACTTCGGCTTCCTCCCCAAGATCAAACGTCCGAATCACTACACCATGGCCACTCTCGCGGCTATTATGGGCAACGTCTTGGAGTTTTATGACTTCAGGTACGTCCACATGCTGACGACTCGTCAGGTCTCTGTCCGCACGGGGAGGTAGTGCTCTCGATGCACCCTTCTGGCCAATTGCCACCTTTCGCCTGTTGGAGTCCTATCTCGGCATCGTGTAGCTCCCTTGTTCTTTGGCTTCGAAGCCTCTCCTATATGCCTTGTCCTTGTTCTCTAGCCTGTGTCGTAAAGGCGGGGGGGCAAGGGCGGACGTGCTCTCGGCCAGGGCCCTCTGAGCCCTGTGAGCCCTGAGGGCTCCGTGTCCACGATGAGTCACAAGGGCAATGCCCACAGCACCCTCTCACAAACTGAGCAACCACGCCCCCATCCTGCTTTCCCACAGTATTTACGCGTACTTCGCCCCCGAAATCGGGAAGCTCTTCTTTCCCAAAGGTAAGCTATGGACCTCCCTCCCCGCTACCCTCCCCCCGCCTTGATATGACTGCTTCATGAGTGCCTCTCGGAAGAAACGGAGATCACGGACGCACACTCACCGCTCCCCTCTCCCCCTATCCAGGCTCCCCCACCATCCAGGTCGTCAAGACCTTCACCGTCTTCGCCGGCGGCTTCTTGATGCGGCCCTTGGGCTCGGTGGTGCTGGGGGCAGTGGGGGATAAGTACGGGACGGCCGCTGCCCTAAAGTGGTCGATCGCCTTGATGACCATCCACACGGTGGTCACGGTCCTGCTCCCCACCTACCACAAGGTCGGCCTGGCCGCGCCCCTCCTCCTCACGCTCTGCCGGCTCGTGCAAGGCCTCTCGGTGGGGGGTGAGCTGATCGGCGCCCTCCTGCACACGGCCGACCACTCCCCCCCGGGGCGCCGCGGGCTCTACTGCGGCATCGTGGGTGTCTTTGGGAGCGTGGGCAACCTGATCGGGGCCGTCGTCTCCGTCTCCATGCGGAAGGCTCTGACTGAGCGGGAGCTGCTCTCCTGGGGCTGGCGCATCCCCTTCCTGACGGGCTCGGTCCTGGGTTTCGTGGGCGTCCTCCTGCGGACCCAGACGGACGGCCTGCGCAGCAAGGAGGAGCACAAGGCCAAAAAGCGGGTCAAGAAGGAGCAGAAGGAGGCCGCCAGGACGGCCAAAGCGGCGGCCCGCGCCGCTCGCCCGGAGGTTCCCTACACCCCCACGGCCTCGCACAGGCCCCCCAGCCCGCCCTCCGCCTCTCGCCTCGCCCCCCTCGATCAAGAAGAGTCGGTCGATGTCTCCTCCCCGCTGTCCCCCACCCCTTCCACCGCCTCCTCCTCGGGGGAGGGCTGCGATATCTTCGACGTGGACCTGGTCGAGGCCGCCATCCACAAGGAGCAGGAGGACGCGGCGGAGGAGGACGAGGAGGAGGAGGACGACGAAGAAGAAGGAGAGGATGAGGAGGAGGATGAGGAGGAGGACGACGACGAGGAGAAGGGAAATGGGGGCTTGGAGGACAGGGAAGACACGGCGGCAAACGGGCAGGTCCCACCCTCCTCGGTCGCCATGCCGATGCTCCCCGTGGCGCGGCCCCTCCAGGCGACCGCCCCCCCCTCCGTGAAAGCCGACGCCGATCCCGCGCACGGGGCTGCCCCTCTGGTGAAAAAGAGGAGCCGTACCAAGAAGATCCTGAAGAAGCTGAAGCTGAAGAAGAAGAAGAAGAACAAGGACGGGAAGGGCAAGCGGAAGTCTTTCCTGCAGATCCTTCGGGACGCGGCGGGCACCGACAAGGCCCGATTTCTCCACGTGGTCCTCCTGGCAACCCTCCAGTCCTCCCAGTTCTACCTGCACTTCGTGTGGGTGGGCACCTATCTGGCCGTGCTCGCCCGCAAGCCCATCACGTCCGTGGCAGCCTTCTCGGTCATCACGGTCATGCAGGTGCTCCTCATCCTAACCGGGCCCTTCTGGGGCCTGATGGGCGACAAGTACGGGGGAGCGAAGGGTCGCGTCAAGTGGCTGATCGCGGGGATCGTGTGCGATATCATCATGGTGCCCACCGCCTTCAGTCTCCTGGAGCGGGGCGGGGAGTCCTGGGCCTTCGCCTACGCCGTCATGGTCGGCCTGACCATGGGCCTGAGCCTGGGAGGGAACTACCACGCCTGGGTGACGGAGACTCTGCAGGACTCGCCCGCGCGCGTCCTCAGCACCTCCGTCGCCTACAATTTGGGGGCCATGACCGGGGGCTGCGCGCCCATGCTCTACTCTGCCCTCTCTGCCTATCGCTTCCCGCAGATAGCCCCCGTCCTCCCTCCCATCGTCTATGGCGGGCTGGTCCTGGCCATATTCATCTACAGCCGAGCCAGCCCGCGGGGTATTTTCCACGTGAGCAAGTGGGAGGAGAAGAGGGAGCAGGGGGACTTGGAGGTCATGGGGGGGGGGGAGGAATTGAAGGAGGGCGTGGAAGTGGAGATGGCCGGAGAGGTGGCGCACGGTTGAGAAGAAGTAAAGGGAGGGAAATTGTGGGAAATTGTGTGAGGTAGAGAGCTTGGGTGCGGTACTAAAAGATGGCGTGGAAGTAGGAAGGTCAAGGGGAAGGTGGAAAAGCAGGAGGAGATGGTAGGAGCGAAAGCTACTGGGTCGTGGGGGAGGTAAGATAGACGACGGCGCGTGATAGATGACTTGTATTTACATTTGGCGGAGCGTGAGTAATGCATGAAAATTTTAAACGATCTGGGACGGGCATGGGGAAGACCTCAAAGGAGGCGCGCCAGTGCATCTGTCAGGAAGAGAGGCTTGTGGGAGGGAGGGGATGGTCCCGGATGGAAGAGGGTGAATGACGATAGACGAAAGGGATGCAAATGTTCATATCTCCCGCCATTCGACGCTCAAGGCTTGCCGATGTAAGCCGTTTTTACAAAAGAGCCTGGGCGCGGCCGGAGAGGAAATCGTGGGGGGACGACAGAAGCAAATAAGAATTGTGATCATGGCCCAAGGTCATTCGCGTTTTCGTTCGACGTATCGCGGCCAGGGCAAGCGGATTTCGGCAACGTTTGCTGTTGCACCCATTCCCTTCCATTCTTATTTCCAGATCAATTTGGTTCGTTTTACCGCGTTAAGATTGACGCTTTGGATCCTTTCACCACCACACGTAATAAATACCCACTATGTGCAGAAATGCATTCAACACAGCCTAAGCTTCGAGTCCTGTGCAAGTAGATGTACTCCTACATCCATCGACGACAGTCAAAAATCCTTGGCGGGCGTTCCGTGACTCCATCCACGGTCCGTCGGGCTCTCAGTCCGTCTCGTCTCTCCATCCTCTTCCATGCTCTTCAAAGATCCAGACCCTTCCTCTCAGGTATCAAGGTCCTGTGCGAGATCTCACAATGCTCGAATCCTACCGCACACTTTCGCTTGCCTCTACAACGTCTCTTCTCTTTTCCCCCGTCTCTAACTCTGGATCTTGCCTTTGAAGCTCCCCTGCTCCCAGAGATCCCCACTCTTTTCTCTATTCAACACAAGTCGACCATGCGGCTGCTCGTTTTCTCTTCGCGCTCCCTGGCCCCCCACTCCTTCAAAGGGATGGCTCGAGACAGAGTCCTCCGCATCCCTTCCTCTCCTTTAGCTGGTGTCCGCAGGCTCCTCCCCCCTTGCTTTGACTTCCGCTTTCGCCATTTTCCCCTTCCCCTCCTTCCCCTCCTCCACGCGCAGGGCCAAGAACTCCTCCCGCCCCCCCTTCCCGCCCTCCGTCTTTCTCTTCACGTATTCACCCCATTCGTACCGGCCCAGCACCACCGCCACCGCCGCTGCCACCGCCGACAAAGGCAAGATGGGCGCGAGGAATATTGGACTCGCAGAAAGGGCACTCGCCAGCATTGGGGTGCATCCGCCCACGACGGCCCCGACGTTGTAGGCAACCGAGGTGGTGAGAACCCGAGAGGGGGATTCATTCAGGCTCTCGCAGACCCAGGCGTAGTAATTTCCTGAGACGGTGAAGCCCATCAAGAGACCGGTGAGGGCGGCGAATAAAAAGCTCAGGGAGGCGCGTCCGGAGCGGAGGAGGAGGAAGAGGCAGGGAGGGAGGAAGCAGCTTAGGACCACGCCCACGATGTTCCAGCGGAGGCGCTTCGCCAGCCCGCCCCCCCAGTCCCCCATGGCCCCCCAAAATGGATTTCCAAAGATGAAAACGGCTTGGGCCACGCACGTGACACTGAAGGCTTGCGCCGCCCCCAGGGGGTTGGGCGCGAGCTCCGCCATATAGGTGCCGAGCCAGACAAAGTTGAAGTAAAAGAGAGAGTTGTTGAGGGCAGCCAGGACGACCACGCGTATGAAGCGCGGCTTGTCCCCCGCCGCCGCCTCTCGCATGATCCCACAAAAGGACCGTGGGTGGGAGGGGCGCGCTGCCACGGCCCCTGTCTCTCCCTCTTTCCCTCGCTGTTCCCCTTCCTCCTCCTCCTCCTCCTCCTCCATTCGCGCCGCTTCCCGGTAGGCAGCCACCGTTTCCTCCTCCACCGCTATCGGGCACTCCACCATCTCGATCAGGACCCGTTCCTCCCTCGTCGGCCGCCTGCCCGCCTCCCCGCCATGCTTCAGGGCGCCGGTCTTGGTCCGTAGGAAGATCCCCACCAGGCCCAGCACCGAGCCAGCCAAGAAGGGGATGCGCCAGCCCCAGGAGAGCAGCTCCTGCTTGGAGAGAGCGTGTCGCATCAGCACACTCACCAGGGAGCCCACCAGGTTACCCATGCTCCCGAAGACCGCCACCAAGCCGCAGAAGAAGCCGCGGTGCTCGGCTGGGGAGTGGTCGGCCGTGTGCAGGAGGGCGCCGATCAGCTCCCCCCCCGCCGAGAGGCCTTGGAGGAGCCGGCAGAGTGTGAGGAGGAGGGGCGCGGCAAGGCCGATCTTGGAGTAGGTGGGGAGCAGGCCCGTGACGATGGTCGGCACCGTCATCAGCCCGATCGACCACTTGAGGGCAGCGGCCGTCCCGTACTTGTCCCCCACCGCCCCCAGCACCACCGAGCCCACCGGCCGCATCAAGAAGCCGCCGGCAAAGACGGTGAAGGTCTGGATAGCCCGCACCGTATCCGAGCCTGTAGCGGTAAGCGATGAGCGAGGGGCGACAGTGGGTGTCCAAGTCTCCATCCTCGTGTCTCTCAACCCCTTTCTACTCCTCGCCCCTGCCCCTGCACCTAACCATAGCGATGAACCTACCACTGGAAAAGAATAGCTGCCCAATCTCGGGTGCGAAAAAAGCGTAGACACTGGAGAAGCGCCATTGTTGGAAAAATCAAAAGGGATGCTTGAGAACGTCTGTGGAAAAACACATTTTGACTCTCCAGAAGACGCCGGGAACACTCTTCCCACCGACACTTCCCCGGCCCAGCACTCACAAAGGAATCGAAGGCCAATCCTCTCACCTGAAATCGTAGAACTCGAGGACGTTGCCCATGATGGCAGCCAGGAGGGCAAGGGTGTACCCACTGTGTCGCGAGCTCCGCCTTCCAAGGACGTGGCATGGTGGGGTGCCGGACGTGCTAAGACTGCTGCTACTGCTCGTTGCCTGAATTGTTCAAGTGTACAGGAAAAGTATGAGGCACCTCTTCCCATTTTTCTGCCTCGCCTTCTGAACCCTAAATCTACCCTCCCCTACTTCCTTACCTTGATGTCCGTCGGAACAATTTCATTTTCGCTCCGCACGACCACGGTGCTTTTCTCGTCTTCCCCACGGGGCGGTGACAGAGTAATATCGACCAGTGCTTTATTGGCGCTGGGAACTATGCTGCGATTCTGCTCAGTGGGCGAGGCTCTCGGCTCTACATTCCCAACGTCTTCAGAGTGAGGCGAGGAAGATGGGACAGCGTAGTAGGCCTCTGAGAAGTGCGTGCTTGTATCATTTTTATTCATGACACTCAATATGTCACGACACCTTTGTCAACGGTGGCAAATTAATGAAGCGGGAGCAAGCAGAACTCTGCGAGTCCTCCTCCGAGCTCAGGCAGCTAAGGCTGTTGCCTGTCAGACAGGCCTTAGCGCCTTTAAAAATCAAGACCCGGCCGCTTGTGATTACACGGGAGGATTCACCTATTTTCGTGCATTTGAGAAAGAGTTTGAGAGAAAACAGACGACAGTGGTGCAGGAACGAGCACACAATGCCGCATGTCGGCGGTGGTATGGGCATGGGGACGGGGTGGCTGAAGTCCATTGGGACCGCGTCCTGACATACCACTCGATACCGAGACAGCCACTCCGACACTACTCGTACAACTATATTCTCAAATTAGTGATGTATGTCCATGACTGACAGTTTTAAATTGATTGGTTTGCGCATTTGCACGGATTGGGCTGGTGTTGAATTTTGCACAAAACGTTCGCCTACTCCCCTGTCGCCGCCCGCCGATGGCGCCCAAGGACGAAAATATGACCCGAAAAAATGGATCAACTACCGTGTCTTTCCTTGTCAAGGTCGGTCGTCTACTTGTTTGAGTACATTTCCGATATCACAAGAAAAACGATTAGTCTAGCATCGAATATTTGGCAGTGTACGAGGCGGCGCGCACGACCGTCTTGGCAGGGATCGTCCCTCTCCGCCTCCCAACTCGTTTGCCGTGGCCCATACCTTTTTCTGTCCACCACCAAGAAACATGACCATGAATCTCGTTTACATTTGACACCACGTCCAATGGTTGGTTATATCACATACATAAATCGAACTCACTAGTGGTAAATGTTTTGTGGCATTTGCGAGAAAGCATGGTAGTCTTGTGAGGCCGAGATACTGTACCAGATGCAGTTCTGTGGCTTGACACCCATACTTAGGGTACCTTATCGTCTTCCGTTCAGAAAGCTATGATCGAGCTTAAAATTTACAGCTTCTCACGCACTTGAACATGAAAATTTACCCTTGATTCGTTCCATGTCTTGAAACAGAGAAACCATTCTCTGTAAAGGCTTTGCAAGGAATCTTGCAAACAGTTATTTTGACCTCCTGCCTTCCTGTAACATACACTCATACCGGGGGAGAAGCGCTTTTACGAAACGAGTCCAAAACGCATTTTTGGGGAGGGTTGACTACCTCTACGTTTCATTCATGTTGGATTCAAAACAAGAAAACACGTCCAATGCATTACAAATCACACGTTCATTCCTTATTGTTCCTGGTATGACCTTGTGCGCACGAGGATGAAGAGGTAAAGGCTTCATCAAAAGATACACTTCCGCCTTGCATACTGTTTTCGTGTCTCATTCGAAGAAGAAAGCTACAGTATCATGGATTTGATAATAGTGCGCTGGCATGCTGGGTTTGTTTTTTTACAAGTGTTCCCACTTCCCTGTCCGTCGCACCAGCCACTGATTCTTTGGGACGTATGTGATGAATTTCGCATGTCATGCCGTCGCAGAGCATGGTCACCTTAAGCACGCATTGCCTCTTATGTTTCCTTTTGACGTATGTCTGTACAGTCGTGGAGCACCCTTCATGTGAACAGTCATTGATATTCTCTCGCTGTCGTTTTCCCGCTTTTTTGTGTCGACCTTAATTTCGAAGAGACAAACTTCGCCCTCATTAAACGGCCGCTGTGCGTGGATTTGAAGATTGGCTGCTTCGCGTAGGCTTCCCAAAGGATGACGGTGTTGAGGAGGACGTCGAGGAGGGCAGATTGGTAGAGGAAGAGGAAGAAGGGGTGCCATTCGGAGGAGATTTGGGGGAAGCTGAGAGACTCGAAGCCTTCTTCGACGACATCGCTCTACTCGTGGTCGCAGTGCTGGACTTTCTGCCTTCGGTGGGGGTGGACTGAGCTCTTGAAGAAGCGGCAGTAGGGGAGGAGGAAGGAGAAGAGGAGGGGCCGGAAGAGGTAGAGGCAAGGGGAGAACGGGTACTTTTCTTGGGCTGTAAAAGCTTGATGAGCTGACGGGAGGGTGGAGTATAGGAATCGCATTTAAGCAAGAAAGGCGTAGGAAAAAGAAAGAGGATGACAAAAGAGCAACGCGACCTGCGCTTTTCCTGTCTCTACCCGAAATTCCCCACTTTTTACCTGATCGAGGCGCTCCTTGTTCCTCGGATCCTGGAAGTACTCCTTGGCAGTCGCTTTCAAATAAGCCAGCTTCTCAGGCCGGATCTGTCGAGCCACATCGAGAAAAATGGAAGGCAAGAGACATCAGGCATGTGATACATGGCCGTGTGTCGAGAAAGAAGAGAACCTTTCCTCCCCCCCTCGCCTCCATCTGCGACTCCCACCTCGTCGATGGAGACGTTCTCGATGTTGGGGTTGAAACGGTAGTACCGGTCTTGGGGAAGGAAGTCGGCCAATGAGTCGTGCACAGCCTCCGTGTTGGTGGCGCTGACAGAGAAGCGGAGCGAGCGAGGGAGGATAAAGAAAGGAAAGGGAGTAAAATTAACTGTGATCGATGTGTGACAGCTGTCGTAAAAGTTCAGGAGCCCATATATGCTGAAGGGTAGAAAGGAAAATAGAGAGGGTCAAAGAAAATGAAGCGCACCTGTTAATGATTTGATTGAAAATGGGCGCCCAACCGAAGCCTTCGACGGGCTGGGGCTCCAAGACGTTGCCGGTACCGACCGAGACCACGGCCTCGATCGGAACATTGGGATAGATTATCTTGGGAGAAGGCACAGGGAAAAGAAGGAAAGGGAGGGAAAGGAGAATCAGAACGCAAGGTAAAACGGTGAGACTAAATGACAAGGTGGGCATGAATGACCAGATAGATTGGCATTCAGTGGCGTCGCTACATAAAAGCATGATCAGGACTGAAGGAGAGAGAGAGAACTGAAGGAGAGAGAGAGAAGCGCAGGGAGAGTAATTTCTGGTTTGGCTACCTTGGCCTCGTGGATGGCGATGGCTGTGGGGTTGTTGGCCAGGAGCGCGCCGTCAGAGTGGACCATCCCGCCGCGCACAAGGGGGTAGAAGTAGGTAGGGGCCGCCGTTGTGGCTCGAATGGCTTCTCGGACCTGGGAGGGAGGGCGGGGAAAGAAAGAGAGAGTAAGAGAAGAAGAACAGAGGTTTGACGAGGACATCCGCCAGTGAAGGCAGGACAGGATCCTTGCAATCAACGAGATAACGCAAGGCTGGAATAAGATTGACGTATAAAACGGCAGAGCAAGGGGGCCGATGCAGGGCGACAACGAAAAGAAGAAAGTAATAAGCAGACCTTGGCTCTGAAATCGCCCTCGTAGCGACTCCGTTGAGCGCGTCGGTAGTTGTAGTTGCGCCACATGAAAAGTTTTGCGGGGTTGCAAGAGAGCACAGAGGAGAGGACGAAGAATTTGGGGGTATTCAGACCCTGTCATGCGTGGGAGGCGGGAGAACGGTGAAGGCCCAACAGAAGGAGGGAGCGTAAAGGGCGTCGAGAATAAGCAATGGCTATGGTGAACTCCCCGCCTATCCACGGACTACTGTCATCCCTCTGATTCACCTGCGGCCCGCCCATCGTGTCGATAAGGAGAGTCTCCCCTATCAGGACTTTCAGGACATCCTCCCATACGTTCTCGTTGTACTGGGCGGTACGTAGGACCAAGTTGCTGAGGAGATAGGAAAGAGGGGTGGATGTGAGGAGAAAGGAGAAATCGCATGCTGGTTTGTGGCATGCGAAAGCTGACTGTGCGAAACAAGGTCAAAAGAATAACAAATGCGTGCAAATATTCGCTAGAACAAAGATCGGGTGGAATGATAGGTCGGTCTGATGATCGACGTACCTGTAGGCGAGAGGAGCGGGGCTTTTGTTGAATATTTTCTTGATCAATTCGTCGTAAAGGCGACCCGCCTGTCGTGGAGAAGGAGACGAGACGCGGGAGGGAAGAAGGACAAGGAAAAGTTAAAAACCGTCCACGATAGTGATGCAAGTAAGCCACACAGATGATAAAGCGAAGCGGATGAGAAACAGGAGGGCAGGGAGGGTAACGTGGCTTTAGAGGGAAGAAAGTGGGGATGAATTTTGTGTTACCTCCTTCACTTTGGTGGCTTTAACAGCAAAAAGTGCGGCGAGGATGCCGCCCGTAGAATTTCCGCAGATAATGTCGAAAAGCTCATGCACCTGGTGTCCAAAGAAGAGAAGGCGGCCGTGTCGTAGGAAGGAAGGGGAATGCGGGCAGAATGGATATCGGACAGAAAAATGAGCAGACAGAGACAGGAGAATCAAGAGGAGCACGCTTTGCTACTATTGAAACCGCGCTATTCTATCCGAGGGAAAGGTAATATGCTGTCGTGCAAGTTGTAGATACGTGTATTCCGTGTTCCTGACTATCAGTAAACTTAAATTTAGTTTTCCAGGAGAAAATCAACATCGAGCACTAAAGAAAGCGAAGCATTCAGCAGGGCGTCTTCCTCACCTCCTTCCCCGTTGCCTCAATCAAATGAGAAAGGAGGGCGATGGTCATCACACCCCGCGTTCCCCCACCATCTAGGGAAAGGATTCGGAGGCCCTTCTGACCCGCTTGACGGGGTTTCCATTCGTGGTACCCTAAATTTTTTAAAAATTGAGAGAAAAGGAAAGAATAAGTGGGGCAGAAGCCAAGAGGCGAGTACACAGGGAGCGCTTGAAGTAGCACATCGTTTTCCCAGCCAGGCTGCAGTACTCTCGATAATTCTTAGGAACACGGCAAGGCGACCGTCGCTTAAGGAAAATGAGAACTCACCAACGATGCTCAAGAGTTTGTGGATAGTGTGATATACACTCATGGGCCCTTCCTCGAACAGACGCTCCCGGAGGATCTGCTGGAGGGCAGGGATGAGGCGCCCTTCCGTCTGGAGTTCAAGGGAAAACAAGAAAGAGAGGAGGCGAAGGAAAGAGCGGTTGTATTTGTATTAGAAGAATAGCTGGCAAAGGCCTACCAACACGATTCCTCCCCGGCTTCCGCGTTTTTATTCAAGTCTCTCCAGGCCGTCGCCGTCTTTTACCTGCAACGCCTCTATTGCCCTCTCTGAAGCTAGACACATCGTGTAGAGCAAGTAGATGGCCGCCCGTTGGCACCGAAGCTCCTCGATCGAGGAATGGCTTCGGCCAAGGCCTGGAAAAAAAGGAAAAAGAAAATCTAGTCATGAAGATGGTGCTGTTCAGGTGGTGGAAGACTAAGCTCCGATTCTCATTCAATGGAAAGGGAGTGCGGTGTACACAGGAAAAAGAATAAAGAGGGAGAGGAGGAAGAAGCAGACCGGTGAGACGCGAAACGCTGATGCCAAGAGGCTCTTCTACGAGGGAAAGGAGGACGCGGATGAGAGCGAGCTCCATGTCCTTGTCCTCCGTCAGAGCTGCCATCACGACCCCACCCGGAGAGCTCTCCTCGTTGGGCTCTGGAAAAGGGAGAGAGGGAGGGAGAAAGGAAAATTTTGAAGAGTGGGATTAGGCTTGGATTGCCTCATACCCGTTTCCAGAGCTCATTCCAGCCTCCTCCCGCTGCATCGCTCACCGTCCTCGGATTCTCCCCACTCCCCTTCGCCGTCGCTGTCGTAGGGAGTCCGGCCTCTGTCATTTCCCTCCTCGACGTCTCCCCCTTTCCCTGAGAACGAGGAAGCACCGGACGATGGTGAGGTGGAGGCGCCGGGAGGGGCTTTGGTCCGTGGGCGCAGGAGTCGACAGAGCGTTTCAAGGGCCTGTCAATACGCAGAGAGAGGGAAGGGGAGGGAGACCAAGAAGAGAGAAGTGCACAGTCAGGAGGAGAGGCCACACACCCTCCATCTCCGCCTCCTACTGACGATCCTCGACCATCCCGTCACTCCTAGTTGTGCTGGGGCTCGCCTCTTTCGAGTGTCTCGTCGACTCGAAGCGCCCGGCCTCAACTCTCCTCTTCGCTACCTGGAGACAAACTTTGGTTCTGTCCTCACAGAAAATCTCCGGTCGATTTCGAGACGTACCTGCGCTCGATCCGGGTTGGGAGGGCTGGTAATCGTCAAGCCTCTCACGAGAAAGCCGAGTCCCCCCGCATCTTGAAGCAGGAGCCTGGGAGAAAACAAGGAAGGGGGGAGGGTAACGTTTCCACATTAGATACTCTATGCTAAGGGCCATTCATCTACACCAAGATCATCCGATCGGCTTATATTTTAAAAGATGAGATAAATTATTATTATTATTATTATTATTATTATTATTATTAAGAAAATACAAAGCCTTTGCACCTCGTTCTCCTCTCGACCTCCCCCTCCTCCCCTCCCTCCCTCTCCCGCTCCCCTCCCTCAGTACTTGAAGTGTTTGCGCGTCTGGGCGTGTGCCAGAAGAGTAAGGAAAGAAGACGCCATGCCGCGTTCGAGAGAGGCAAGGTGGGCTAAAATGAAGGGAAGCGAGATAGATGGATGGATAGATTTGTGGTCAGACAAAGCGGTACAAGAAGACCGAAATCCATCTGCTACCTGCTGCCTGCAACATCGTGACCAGTCAGTATGGTGGATTACAGATGGGTGAACGATGCGGAGACCGCAAATCGATGGCGAGCCTTCCTTCCCTCCCTTCCCCCTCCCGATCCTCCCACCACGCACCCGCACTGGCGAGGGAGGTTCCTTCTTCTCCCTCCTCGCCGGCCTTGTCTTCCCAGTAGGAAGGAATGGGGGGCGAGGTGGGTGATATCGGCGCCATTTTCTCCGAGGCGCGCGCCAGATACCAGTCCTGAGGAGGGAGAAAGGGAGGGCGGGAGGGCAGGCCAGAGAGTTCAGGAGGGCCTTGAGCAACCACCGTCCACTCCCACGCCCCTCTCCTCATCTTTCAGCACCCTCTCCTCATCGAGACCCGACCTCCCTCCCTGTCCTTTTCCCTGACCTACCTGCTCCCGCCCATCGAAAGCCATTTCTCGGGGAGACAATCTCGGAACGTCTCGCGTCGAGGTTGAAGGGGAGGCCGAGACCGCAAGCACCGGCGCTTTGCCTTCCCCGTCGCGGCCTTCCATGCCCTCCGCTCCTTTTCCGGAGGCAGGATCGGACTGAGCGGGCGGCGAGGCGGACGGGGAAGGGGGGAAGAAAAACGAGAAGACCCCCCAGGCCCCTCCCTCCTTCCCTGCCTCCCCCTCTCCCGCTGCGATGGACTCTGCAACCTCCTTCTCCTCCATCAGCAATGAGGGAGCGCGCATCCTCTCCACTTCGTTGCCTGCCTCCTCTTTCCCTCTACCTCCCCCGAAGAGGCCCCCCACCCATCCGCCCACTGCTTTCCCGGCCCATACAAAGACGTTGTCGCCCCCGTCCTCCTCGAGGGCTTCCGCCTCCTCTTCCTTCCTCTTCTCCTCTTCTCTCCGGCGCGCCGCGGCCCGCCGTGCGAAGACCATGCGTTCCAACTCCTCTTGCGGCTCGTCCGAGGAGGAGGGGGAGGTGCCCGGGGAGGTGGGGGTGCCTGCAGCATTGGCCGGCTGAGGCGCGAAGAGACTGGTGACGGCGACGCGAGCCTGCGGGGGGAGGCGGAGGAAGGAGGTGGACGAACGGAGGCAGGGCAAACAAGGGTCAGCACAGACAGCAGCAAATGGGACGAGGGTCATGGCCCCCACAAGGACGGAGACGAAAAGAGAGTGGGAGGACATGGAGGAGGGGAGAAGCCGCGCGTTCCCACCTGATCGAGGCGTTCCAGAGTGCCCAAAACGAAGGGAGGGAAGAAGGAGTCTCGCGTCTTCACCATGCGGTACTCGGATATGGCGGTCGGCGTGTAGACAGGAAGGGGACCCTGGGGGAATGGGAGGGGAAGGGAGGGAGGGAGGGGG